>AMZC01000629.1_pt1 | contig 76947 bp, 62 predicted proteins | sample 948551 | NCBI WGS metagenome assembly AMZC01 (sample SAMN01120625, study PRJNA171369) | bioreactor sludge metagenome | biome: sludge; isolation source: anaerobic thermophilic cellulolytic sludge from lab reactor | place: China: Hong Kong, Shek Wu Hui wastewater treatment plant | collected... | reverse complement strand
TCTCCGACGCTTCACTTCTGACCAGCCTGGGCATCTATCCGGGGCCGGGCTACCTGGCGGCGGGGGGTGTGCTGTGGGGGGTATCCGGGCTGGCAGGGGCGGCGTTGATGGTTCGTTCGACCCCCTGGCGGGTGGCAGCGGTGAGGATCATCGGGCTGGTCTTCACCCTGTCTTACTGGGTCGACCGGCTGGTGTTCACGCGCTCACCAGATATGCAGGTCAATTGGCCATTCTCCCTGGGCGTGACTCTCATCGGATGGCTTTTCCTGGAGTGGGTGGTGCGGACAGCGCTGGAAGGAAAGGGATACCATGGCAAGCAACGAACAAGAAATTGAGGCCAAATTCATGGTGCGAAATTTACAAGCCCTGCAATCCCGCCTGGAGGCGTTAGGCGCGCAGCTGGAAAGCCCGCGCGTTTATGAGATCAACCTGCGTTTTGATAACGAAAGGGGAGAACTGGCTCAGGCACGTCAGGTACTGCGGTTGCGCCGCGATCATCGCGCCGTGATGACCTTCAAAGGCCCGGCGCGGATCGGTGAAGAAGTTTCCATGCGCCAGGAGATTGAATTCGAGGTGAGTAATTTCACCGCGGCTCAGCATTTGCTGGAGGCCCTGGGCTACCATGTGGTTGTTCGTTATGAAAAATACCGCACCACCTACCGCCTGGGTGAAACGGTGGTGGTGCTGGATGAAATGCCCTACGGCCATTTTGTGGAGATCGAAGGGGAAAACGCGGATGAGATCCGCCGGCTGGCAGAACAGCTTGGCCTGCGCTGGGAGGCCCGGAGCGCGCTCAGTTACCTGGCGTTATTTGAAGAGGTGCGCCGAACCTTTGGCCTTCCCCCTTCTGATCTCAGTTTCCGGGCCTTGCAGGGGGTCTCCGTTCAACCCGATGACATGGGGTTGTCTTACGCCGATGATTGATCGGCTTCCTTCTTGCCCACCGTCGCCAGATAAATAGCAAACCGATCCACGCCGTCCAGCTCCAGGGCGGCGTTCATGGCCTCATCCTCAAAAGCGGCAATGGCACATACCCCACAGCCAATCGATTCGGCGGCCAGGTACAAATTCTGGCAGACGTGCCCGGCGTCCAGGAAAAGATAACGCATGGAACGTTCCACATACCGCCAGGCCATGCGCCAGGTATCGGCTACCCACAGGAAGGTCACAGCGCTCAGGCGGACGTGTTCCTGGTTGTGAGTGGCCGTAAAAATACGCTCGGCAATATCTGCCGGGGCTGAAAGATGCACCAGAGCATGCCGACTGGCTGCAAAGCGGTAGAGGCCCGGCCGTAACCCCTGCACCCGGTTGATCAGGAGGAAGGTCTCGAAGGCATGTCGCGCTCCGGCCGAGGGTACCGTGCGCAGGGTGGCAGGGCGGGCGGTGATGCGTTTGACCCCCTGAGTGAGCCAGAGAAGGTAGGAGAGTTCTTCCAGCGTGAGGGGGGTATCAGCGTAGCGGCGCAGCGTGCGGCGCTGCTCGATGATGGTACGCAGGTCAACCGGTGGGATGGAAAAGGTTTCTGGTGCCGGCAGGGAGATGAGTGCGGCGTCGTCTGGCAGGGGCATTTCCAGTGGAGGTTGAGGCGCCCCCTGCGACTGCGGGCTGGGTGATAAAAACGGGTAAGACGTCTTCTTGAGAAATTCGGCAAAAAAGTCTTTCATGGTCATCCCTCCATTTCCAGAAAAGGTTCGCAGGGCAGTATTGCCCAACGCCAGAGCATCAGGAGATATGGGTTGAATGCCATCGGGCGAGAAGGCGGCGGCCTGCCTGCAGCAGTGCATGCCATTCGGGTACGCGCAGCAAAGCCAGCCCGGCAGCATAAGCCAGCACCCCCAGGGCCGCCCCGCCCCCGACGATCAACCAGTCTGGCAGAGAAATTCCAAAAGTCAGCCAGGCCCACAGGCCTGCACCCAGCAAGGCCAGCCCCACCCCGGCCTGCCCGAGCGCCATGAGTACGTTATGCCCCCCCAGCCCGCCGAGTCGACGCCGCAGCAGTACCAGCAGGGTGCTCATTTCCAGCAGGGTGGCCAGTGAATTGGCCAGTGCCAGTCCGCCGTGCGGCATCCAGCCCAGGCGGCTGAAACCGGCTGAAAAGGCAAAGCTGAACCCCACATTGAGTGACATGGCCACCACCCCCACGCTCACCGGTGTACGTGTGTCGCGCAGGGCATAAAATGCCCGCACGATGACCTCAAGCAAAGAGTGTGCGGGTAATCCGAGAGCATACCAGAGCAGTGCCCAGGTGACCATGCGGGTCATCTGGGGGGTGAAGGTAGCATTTTCATACAGCAGGCGAATGAGCGGTGTGCGCAGAAGGATCAGCCCCAGGGCCGCCGGTAGCGCCAGCAGGATTACCCCGCGCAGGGTGGCCGCCAGTGCCGTGCGCAGCTCATCCAGGCGTCCCAGCGCGGCCTGAGCTGAGAAGGTGGGCATGGCCGCCACTGCCACAGATTGAGCAATGGCTACCTGAGGCATTAACATCCAGGTGAATGCCAGTGTCACTGCCGAAACCGAACCTTCGGGCAGGCTGAGGGCAATGATGGTGTTGACGATAAAGTTGAGTTGCACCACCGCCACGCCCAGCACACGTGGGCCCATCAGGCGGGCCACTTCCTGCACTTCGGCCATGCGTACGCCGAGCAACAGCCAGTACCGCCCGCGCAGGCGTACCAGGTCGGGGAGTTGCACCAGCAGGTGAAAGAGCGCCCCCGCCAGCGCCCCCGCCGCCAGGCGGTAGATTCCCCAGTCTGAAGGCAGAAGCAGCACCCCGCCTATTTGACCGAGCGAATACATGGCCGGGGCGATGGCCGGCAGCCAGAAGCGCTGATGGGCATTAAGAATGCCCATGACCAGTCCGCTCAGCCCAAAAATCACCACGGTAGGGAGCAATAACCGCAGAAGAACGGTGGTGAGGGCCTCTTGCCCGGGCGATTCGCCGGGAGAGAGGACATACAGGCCGTGGCGCACGATCTGCTGGGCGAAGACCATGCAGAGCACGGCCAGCAGGGTGAGGACGAGAAAAAGGAGGTTGGCCACGGCTGAGGCCAGCTTCCAGGCGGTGTCGTGATCTTTGCGTGCCAGCAGACCGGTGAAGGTGGGGATGAACGCCGAACCCAGCGCTCCGCCAGCTACCAGGTTGAAAAGGAGTTCAGCCACCCGGTTGGCCGCATTGAAGGAATCCATCTCGGCGCTGGCTCCGAAAGCCCGGTAAACCACCACCACTCGCAGCAGGCCAATGAGCTGGGTGAGGAGGAAGGCCAGCATAACGGTTCCGGCGGCGCGAGCGATTTGCCGCCCCGCAGAAGGAGGAGCAGACGAAGTCATGGGGTGATTATAAGATGAAAGCCTAGGATTGAATCGCCAGAGACTGAACAATCCTGCGCTTTACTAGATTGGCGATGGTCAGGCCATGGCGTGAGCCCAGTTCGGCATTCATCATTTCGATCTGCCGCCGCGGTGAGAAGAAAACCTCACTCCAGCCATAACCGGCACAGGCGGTGTCGGCAATCCAGCGGCCAGACTCGTCCTGCCCCCACCAGGCGCGGTAGGCTTCTTCCAGGCGGGGATCGAAATGCAGTTGCGGGACGTTGTAGTGAGCCGAATAATAATAATCGGGCGGCAGGGCGTTGAGCAGGGTCTCGAAGACATGCAGGCGGATGGGAAGATCGCGCGTGGTCTCGGCGCGGGCAAGGCGGCAAAGCCCACGGATGGTGGCCAGCGGGGCAACCACTTCTACCTGCCGGAGGTGGTCAAAACGCTCCCGGATGCGCGCGATAACCTCTTTCATCACCAGGCCACTGGCGATGCTGTCGGCGACAAACGCCACATGAATGTTCTCACGGCGTACCTGGTCAAAATCCTTGTCTTTGAAAAGGGTCATTTCTACTTTGCGGTTGTAGATGGGCACTGACCGGTCAAACACATGGTGAGCATCGAGCACGATTTCATCACAATAATTTCCATATTCATCGAAGATGGCCTCGCTGACCTGGTATTTAAGCCCCTCGCGGACGATGGGAAAGACGGCGATGTTCTGCTGCTGGTAATGCGTAAAGGTCGAGCGTAACACCGGTGAGCCGATCACGTCTCGAATGGCGGTACCCACCTGATGGACACGCTCGGCTCCCAGGCAGAGCTGGCCCGGCAGAGTCACTTCCGGGAGGGTGGGGATTTCTGCCGGGTTCAGGCCGATAATCTCCAGCAGGTTTCGATTGAGGGGTGTCTTTCGCAGGTAAATGAAGGTTTCGGTGGCCTGGCTGTGATAGAGCACCAGGTCAAGCCGGTGCCCGTCTTCCAGGATCATCCTGCCCTGACGATAAAAGCCGCTTCCTTGTCCATGAGGACGGTAAGGAAGCGGCTCCTCCAGCTCCAGCGATCCTCGCACCTGGCTGGCGTCATCTTCGGTGAATGCAAATGGGTAAATGAAGGAATTCATGCTCCTCCGGTGGTTGAAGGAATTGGTTCGGGGCCGGCCGCGGCGTGGGCCCGGTTAATTGTACTTCATCCCCGGGGTATAGAAGAAAAACCGGGGAAAATGATCTTCCATAATTGGTGTAATCATTCTTTTCTTGGGTATACTTTAATCATCCTGGGAGGTGGAAGATGTTTCCGATTAAAGACACCATCCGCTCCCGCTCGTTCCCGGCGGTCACCTGGCTGTTGATCCTGGTTAACGCAGCGGTGTTCTTATTTGAAATCAACCTCAGCCCGCGTGGGTTGAACGCGTTTGTGCAGATGTATGCACTCGTACCGGCGCGGCTTGACCTTGCCAACCCGCTCACCTGGTGGCCGCTTTTGACCCACATGTTTTTACATGGCGGCTGGCTGCACATCATCAGCAACATGTGGACGTTATTCATCTTCGGTGATAACGTCGAAGACCGGCTGGGGTCGTTTCGCTTTTTAATTTTCTACCTTCTGGGCGGAGTGCTGGCGGGCCTGGCACAGGCACTGCTCACTCCGGGTTCCACGGTTCCGGCTCTTGGGGCCAGCGGGGCCATTGCGGCTGTGCTGGGAGCGTATTTCTTCTTCTTCCCGCATTCACGGGTAATTACCTTCGTTCCGCTCTTTTTCCTGCCCTGGTTCGTAGAAATTCCCGCCGTCATCTACCTTGGCTTCTGGTTTGTCTCTCAGCTCTTCTCGGGGGTAACGTCGCTGGCAGTGGCTGGCGGGATGGCCATGGGTGGGGTGGCCTGGTGGGCGCATATCGGCGGGTTTGTCGTCGGGTTGATCCTTGCCCGCCCGTTTGCTGCGGGTCGGCGCGTACGCCCCTTTTATCTCGATGAGTATTATCCCTGGTAAAGCTGCACACGGAGGAAACCCATGGACCTGCTCAACCTCTTCTGGATTTTTCTGGTCGTCACGTCTCTTGTGCCTCTTATTCGACAGCAGATCATTCAGGCTACCCGGTTGCGCCTGCTGCGGGCGCTGGAGGAAAAGCGGAACTCACGCGTCATTGCCCTGATTCACCGGCAGGAGAGTATGTCGTTGCTGGGCTTCCCGGTGGGGCGGTACATCGACATCGATGACTCTGAGCAGATTTTGCGTGCCATTAAAATGACCGATGATGATCTGCCGATTGACCTCATCCTGCATACCCCGGGCGGGCTGGTGCTGGCGGCTGAACAGATTGCCAATGCCCTCTCCAGGCACAAGGGTAAGGTGACCGTCTTTGTACCCCACTATGCCATGTCTGGCGGGACGATGATCGCCCTGGCCGCCAATGAAGTGGTGATGGATGAAAATGCCGTGCTGGGGCCAGTTGACCCGCAAATCGGGCAGTACCCGGCGGTTTCGATCCTCGCTGCGGTGGAAGCCAAAAATGTCAATGAAGTGGATGACCAGACGCTCATCCTGGCCGATGTTTCTCGCAAGGCCATCGCGCAGGTGAAGGACACCATTCGGCGCATTGCCTGCTGTCACTATTCACCCGAAGTGGCCGGGAAACTGGCCGAAGAGCTGGCCTCGGGGCGCTGGACGCACGATTACCCCATCACCGTGGAAGAGGCGCGTGAGCTTGGAATGAACATCAACACCGAGATGCCGCCGGAAATTTATCAGCTGATGAATCTGTACCCGCAAACGGTACAACGGCGCCCCTCGGTGGAATACGTGCCCATGCCGTATCCTCTCCGCCCTACCATTCCAGGGCGGGGTGAAGAGCGGTAGGCCATTTTATCCCTTTCTGGTGGGTGTTTCTGGGAGAAAATCTCATGAATGATCAAGCATCCGGTGCCCCCGCTCCCAATGCCGGGGCTCCACGTGTTTCCCCTGCCAAAGCGGCTTCTTTACCGCCTGAGCCCCCGAAACCTAAAAAGCCATCCCTCTGGGCGCGCCTGCTGGATAAAGAAACCCGCCGCGGGCGTTTCATGCGGGCATTGATCCGCACTCTGGGGACTATCGTCGGTCTGTATGCCCTCGGCTTCTTTACCGCCTATACCTTGCTTTACCAACCGTTACAGCGCCAGAATCGGGTAGCGGAGGCTGAGGTAACCCGGCTGCGCGCCAGCCTGGAAGAAAAACAGGCCGAGCTGGATAAAGCCGCGCTCACTTTTCTGGGGGTTGAGAAGCTCAATGAACAACTTTCTGGAGATCTGGAGCGTGCGCAGGCGCAGGTGGTAGTCTTGCAGGCGCTGGTACAGGTGGGTGAAGCACGCCTCAAACTGGCCGGGAATGATACCTCGGCCGCCCGTCTGGCATTGAACCAGGCAGAGCAGACCCTTCAGGGAAGCATGGCACAGCTGGAGAAACTCGGAGCCGCCAAGAAAGAGACCTTCCAGCAGCTCTTCGAACTGGTGCGCGACGACCTGGGGCGCAGTTCACGCCTGGCTGAACAAGACCTGGAGCGCCTTACCAGCGAGTTACAGCTATTAAGGGAGAGCCTGGCAAAGTAACTAACCTGCTCTTTTACCCCGCCGGTAGGAGGTGACGGTGGGCGGGGGTGGCAGGTTTACCCCTTCGGAGGGGAGGGGCTCTCCGGCATGAAGTTCGAGGGGAAGCACCCCGGCCCAGACAGGCCAGGCGGCATCTGCGGGGTCATCATTGACCGGCCCTGAACGCACCTTGGCGGAGGCGCTTTCGATTTCTACAGCCACCACCGCCGTGGCGGCCAGTTCCCGGGGACTGGGGCGGCGAGCTTCATCCCAGCGGCCCGGGCAGACATGTTCGCTGATGACTTCCAGTGCGCGCAGTTTTTCGTCTTCTTTTTCTACCGGACGCCCCTTGCCGAAGAGCACGGCCGAACGATAATTCACCGAATGATGGAAAATGGATCGTGCCAGCACCAGCCCATCGACCAGCGTGGCAGTGATACATACTTCCCCACCCTGGCTGATGTGTTTAAGCAACCGGCTGGCCGGAGCCCCGTGCAGATACAGGGTGTCTTCGAGCCTTCCCGGCAGCATGGGTAAGACCAGAGGTCCCTCTTCGGTAACGATGCCCACATGACAGACCAGGGCTTCATCCAGAATGGCGTAAATTTCATTTTTCTCGTAACGGGCGCGTTCGGGGATGCGCCGCACCCGGTTGCGCGGGGTCTGGGGGAATGCCGTCATACCTGTTCTCCTTTGAACTGTTTCCCGTGCAGGGTGCGGTACACCCCGCCCAGGGCGAGCAATTCCTCGTGCCGCCCCTGTTCCACGATGCGTCCATCCTGAATGACGTAAATGATATCTGCATTCTGAATGGTGCTCAGACGATGGGCAATGATGATGGCCGTCCGCCCCTGGAGCAGGCGTTCGAGCGCCTGCTGAATAAGGGCCTCGCTGACGGTATCAATATTGGCGGTGGCTTCATCGAGAATCAAAATGCGCGGGTTGACGAGAATGGCGCGGGCAATGCAGATGAGCTGGCGCTGCCCGACCGAGAGGTTGGCGGCGTTTTCCAGGATGGGCGTCTGATATCCATCGGGGAGCGAGATGATGAAATCGTGGGCATTGGCCATGCGCGCGGCCTCTTCCACTTCAGCATCAGAGGCTTCAGGGCGCCCAAAACGGATGTTTTCTGCGATGGTGCCAGCAAACAGGAAAGAATCCTGCGGCACCACCCCCACCTGGCGGCGCAACGATCCCTGTTTCACAGTGCGGACGTCGATGCCATCGATGAGAACCGCCCCATCGGTAACCTCGTAAAAACGGGCCGCCAGATTGGCGATGGTGGATTTACCCGCGCCGGTCGGGCCCACCAGGGCGGCGCGGGTGCCCGGCTCGATGGTCAGGTTAATGTTGTGAAGCACTTCCGGGGCATCGGGCCGATAACGGAAAGAGACGTTCCGAAACTCGATCCGCCCGCGGATGGGGGGCATTTCCACGGCATCGGGTGCATCCTGCACGTCGGGAGGGGTATCCAGCACGTTGAGCACCTGCTCGCCGCCAGCCATGGCTGATTGCATGGTGGTGTACAACCGGCTGAGTTCCTGAATGGGCTGGAAGAATCGAGAAACATACGAGAGGAACGCCACCAGCACCCCCAGGGTAACCTCACCGGCGATGACGCTTCGCCCCCCAAACCATAATACCAGCGCGGTGGCCAGGGTGCTGAGGAATTCGATCGTGGGCATGTAAATGAAAGAAAGCGACATGGCGTTGATGTTGGCGTCGCGGTTGGCACGGTTGACTTCGCGGAAGCGTTCTTCGATGGTGTTTTCCTGGGCAAAAGCCTGAATGACGCGGATACCGGCAATTTCTTCGGCCAGGTTGCCCACCACACGCGCCACGCTGGAGCGCGTCTCGCGGAAGGCTGCCTGGGCGTGGCGGGCAAAAATCACCGTCGCCAGGATCATGAGCGGCACCACCAGCAGGGCGATGATGGCCAGTTTCACATTCATGGAAAACATGATCCAGATGATCCCGGCGAGAATAAATGCATCGCCGATGAAGGTGATCCAGCCCTGCGAGAGCAGGTCGTTGATCACGGCCACGTCGTTGATCACCCGCGAAACGGTGACCCCGACGATGTGGGTATCGTGGTAGCTGAGCGAAAGGTTATTCAGGTGGCGGAAAAGATCGGCACGCATGGTGCTCAACAGGCGCTGCCCCACCCTCGAAAGCAGGTACTGTTGCCCGGCGCTGGAGGCGTACAGGCCCAGGTAGGCAAGGCCGGTGATCAGTGCAATGCGTACCAGACCGGGATAATCGTTTTTCCCGATATACTGGTCAATGGCCAGTTTGAGCAGGTAGGGGATAAGCAGGGTGAGGCCGGTTGCGATCAGCATGGCGACAAAAGCTACCAGTAACGTGCGCCAGTGAGGCCGGAGGAAAGCCAGCAGGCGCCGCACCACACGGGGGTTGAAGGGCTTTCCACGGTGCTCTGCCGCCGAGCCAAAGGTATCCAGCAGATACCCGGGCCCCATGCCCATCCCGCCAGAACCGATGGTAAAACTCATATTCTATCGTCCTCTCAAAATGCGGTCTTCTGCCCTTCAGGGACAGAGGTTTTTCGGGGTTTTAACTGGCGCTGATAAATTTCAGCGTAAAGCGGCGAGGTGCGCAATAATTCTTCGTGCCTGCCCTGTGCCACAATGCGCCCTTTATCCAGCACCAGGATGCAGTCTGCCTGGATGACGGTGCTCAGACGATGCGCGATGACAAACGAGGTGCGCCCCTGCATGAGGCGGTCGAGAGCTTTTTGGATCTCCTCTTCAGTCTCCGAGTCAACGCTGGAAGTGGCATCATCCAGTACCAGCAGACGGGGGTTGATGAGCAAAGCGCGCGCAATGGCAATGCGCTGTTTCTGGCCGCCCGAAAGGGTGATGCCCCGCTCGCCGACCAGGGTATCGTAACCGCGCGGGGTCTGCATGATGAAATCATGGGCCTGAGCGGCTTTTGCGGCGGCGATGATCTCTTCGTCGGTGGCATGAGCGCAACCAAAGGCGATGTTTTCGCGGATTGATGCAGCAAAGAGGGTTGTTTCTTGCAGGACGATGCCGATTTGACTGCGCAGGGAATGCAGGGTGACGTGGCGAATATCCTGCCCATCAATCAGAACACGGCCTTCGGTGGGATCGTAAAAGCGTGGGATGAGATGGATGATGGTCGATTTGCCGGAGCCCGTCTGGCCTACCAGGGCAATGATCTGCCCGGGGTGGGCTTCGAGATTGATGTTTTTCAGCACCTCGCGCCGCCGCCCGTAAGAGAAAGAGACGTTTTCAAAACGCACGTGCCCTTTGAGGGGTGGCATTTCGATGGCGTCTGGGTCTTCCTGCACCTCGGGGACGGCGTCGAGAATCTCGAAGACACGCTCGGCAGAAGCCCCCGCCATGGCAATGGCGGGAATGAACATACCCAGCAGGCGTACCGGGTTGAGCAACTGGGCCAGGTAAGTGGTGAAGGCCACCAGTTCGCCAATCGTAAGCTGGTTGCGCATCACCAGTGCGCCGCCGTAGATCAGGATGAACACGGAAGCCAGGTTGGCAATCAGGGTGAGCATAGAAGACCCTGTGGCCTGCACGCGCGCCGACTGCGCCGAGAGGCGGTACCAGGCTTCGTTTTCAATGTCAAAACGCTGGATCTCCCGGGCTTCCTGGGCGAAGGCTTTCACCACCCGCGCCCCGCGCAGGTTTTGCTCCACCCGTGTGGTAAGTACCCCAAGTTGTTTTTGAATTTGGGCCGAGAGGGGGCGGAACTTGACCCCGAAATCGATGGCGCGCCAGGCCAGAACCGGCATGGTGGCAATGGCCAGCCATGCCAGCCGGGGGTTCATCCAGAGGAGAATGCCCGCGGTGAAAAGCATGAGCACGGTGGCGTCAATGACCCGCAGAGAAGCGCGCCCGGTGAGAAAGCGCACCCGGTCAACGTCCTGAATGGCGCGGGAGAGGATATCGCCTGCCTGGCTCTTATCGTGGTAGGAAAATGAAAGAGCAGTGAGCTTGCGCTGGATTTCGGCGCGCAGGTCGGCGGCGACATTTTGCGAGGCCACCTCACTCCAGCGGCCCTGGAAGTAAGAGAAGAAGCCGCGAAGAATGGTGAGAACGAGCAGGATGAACACGCTCCATCCCAGGAGCCGCAGATCGCCCTGGCCGATGCCGCGATCGATGATCCAGCGGATGAGCTGGGGGTTGATGATGCTCATCACGGTGATGGCAAACATGCACAGGTAAGCGCCCAGAGAAAGTTTCCAGTAGGGGCGCAGGTAGCTGTAACAGCGCCAGAGTACCGGCGCAATGCCCTTCTGCGGGCCATTTTTCTGGAGCAATCGAATGGTTTGTTCCATGATGGTCTGATTTTGATCCCCTGACGATAAAATAACCGCCGGAACTCGCTATCCCCGGTCGGTCGGCAAGGTGGTGAAGCTCTCTTAAGCAGATATGAAATGGCGCTACCGTAAGCTCTTCAAGTGGATGCCCGCAGGGATAAAGATGCGGCTCCTGCGGGAAACCTGTGCCACCTGGCCGGAGAGTGTTCGAGGATGCCGGTAGCCGATCCAATCAAGGATCTTTTTCAGTATAGCAGAGAACAGGAAAATGGGCAAAAAAACTGCCGACCTTAAAACTTCTTGCTATTCTTTTACAAATGTTCTATAATAAACAGGAACTTTCCTTTCCCCTTCCGGTCTTCCCCGTTTGCCGATCAGTCCAGTCTTTTTGACCCGACCCGACCCGGCATGTCATCCTTGCTGGAGTTTTTATGCCTGCTTCCAACTCCCTGGTCTATTATGCCGCTCACAGCATTCTTTCGGATGCGCGTGAGCACGCCCGCTACCTGGCAGACCTGCCTACCGACTTCGCTGCCCTGGCAAAAGTGGTACAGGGGGTGTTAATTCATCCGTTTGAGATTGATATCTACGGTGTTGAGCTGAGCAAAGTTCAGCGTAAGGAAGTCTTCCTGCGGTCGGTTTCAGAGATGCTGGGACGCATTCTCGAGCTGGACTCTCGCCCTCTTGGCGAGGCACGCCTGCCTGCAGAGCGGCTGGTGGGTAACTGCCGCGACCATGCTCTCCTTTTCTGCGCCTTCCTGCGCCACCAGGGGCGCCCGGCCCGGTTGCGTGCCGGTTTTGCCACCTATCTCACCGAGAAAATGATCGCCGATCACTGGGTGACCGAAGTGTGGGATGAAGTGGCAGGCCGCTGGCGCCGGATCGACGCGCAGATCGATGACGAGCAACGCAAGGCGCACAACATCACCGTGGATACGCTCGATCTGCCGGCCAATGCGTTTTACACCGCCGCAGACGCCTGGATGCTCTGCCGGAAACATCAGGCGAAATCGGGTGATTTTGGCTTCAACCGCAAGCGGCGTGGGTGGAACTACCTGAAGAATCAACTGCTCCTCGACCTGGCTTCGCTTAACAAGCTGGAATTACTCGCCGGTGAGTCGCTCTGGCAGCTTTCTGCCACCGATTATGAGCGCCTTGATGCTGAAGACCGTCATCTCCTCGACCAGATTGCCGGGATCATTCAACAACTGGATGAAAGCTTTGAAGAAATGCAGGCGCTGTTTGAGGGCGATCACCGGTTGGGCGAGCCGGTTCTCTCCAAACTGAAGCTCCTCGGTTACCTGGGAGAGAACACACCGGCTCCCGAAGTTAAGACCTCTGGCGCCGGGCCCGGGTTGCATCTGTTGCCCTCTGATCGGGAACGGTTGCTGGCCATGGGGAGGAATGGAAAGGCGGCTACAGCGGGCGCGGCCGAGGCTCCCCGCTCTAAAAATCAAGAGGTAAATGGTCATCTGAGTGAGCCGGATAGTATCACCATCCGTGGGGCGCAACAACACAACCTCAAGCACATCAATGTGACCATCCCGCGGAATAAACTGGTGGTGCTGACGGGTGTCTCGGGGAGTGGTAAATCTTCGCTGGCGTTCGATACTCTTTATGCTGAAGGACAGCGCCGTTATGTGGAAAGCCTTTCGGCGTATGTGCGCCGTTACCTCGACCAGATGGACAAGCCCAGGGTTGATTTTATTGGCGGTCTCAGCCCGGCGATTGCCATCGAGCAGAAATCGGTCAGCAAGAATCCGCGTTCCACGGTGGGCACGGTGACAGAGGTGATGGATTATCTGCGGGTGCTTTTCTCGCGGGCCGGCACCCAGCATTGCCCGCAGTGCGGGCGGGCGATTCAGCCCACCAGTCCCCAGCAGGCGGCAGAGGCGCTTCGCAGCCTGCCGCCCGGACAGCGGTTTTTGCTGGTGGCGCCTCTGTTGCGTAACCGGAAAGGAGATCCGGCGGCGCTTCTGGATCAGGTACGAAAAGAGGGTTTTACCCGGGCGCGGGTGGATGGCCAGATGGTGGAGTGGTTGGAAGGGGCTAGGCTGCCGCGCTGGCCGAAAAGCCAGCCCCACACCGTGGAGGTAATCGTAGATCGCCTCACTTTGCCCCCCGCAGATTACCCCGCAGAGGAGCGCAGAGATTTTGAGGCGCGCCTGATCGACTCGGTGGAGACCACCCTGCGCGCTGGCCGGGGGCTGATGCAGGTTGAACTGATAGATGGCCCGGTGTTGCTCCTCAGTGAGCAGAACGGATGCCCGCATTGCGGCATCAGCCTGCCCGAATTGACCCCGGCGCTGTTCAGCTTCAATGCACCGGCAGGAATGTGCCCGGCCTGTAACGGGCTGGGCACCAAGATGGAGGTTGACCCGGCGTTAATCGTGGAGCATCCCGATCTTTCGCTTCTCGATGGTGCGTCGCGCTGGTATGGCAACGTGCGCAAGAAACCAGGCTGGCATGTGCGTCACCTGCAGGCACTGGCCGACCATTATGGGGTAGACTTGGAATTGCCCTGGAAAGATCTGCCCCAGAAATTCCGCGATGTGATCCTGTGGGGGTCGGGCGGGGAGAAAATCCACTTCAGCTGGGAGAGCCAGGACGGCTCGTGGAAGGGAGAGAACTACGCCGAGGAGCGCGGGGCGGTTTATCACATCAACCGGCTCTTTCGCCAGACCAAGTCTGAATATACCCGCCGCTGGTACTTGAGCTTTATGAGTCACCAGCCCTGCCCGGTGTGCGGCGGAACGCGGCTCTGTGCTGAGGCGCGCCACGTGACGGTGGGCGGCAGGGGGTTCGCCGAGGTGTTAGAAATGACCATCGAAGAGGCTCACCGCTGGGTGGTGGGGCTGTCGAACGGCGGGGATGTTACCACGCACCTCAAGCCGGAGCAGATTGAGGTGGTGGGAGAGGTGCTCAAAGAACTGCGCAACCGGCTTCAGTTCATGCTCAACGTTGGCCTGCATTACCTCACCCTGAATCGCCCGGCGCCAACCCTTTCGGGTGGCGAGGGACAGCGCATCCGCCTGGCAAGCCAGCTGGGTTGTGGACTGGTGGGGGTGTTGTACATTCTGGATGAACCTTCCATTGGTTTACATGCACGCGATCAGCACAGCCTGCTCGAAACCCTTACCGAACTGCGAGATCAGGGGAACACGGTGCTGGTGGTGGAGCACGATGAGGAAACCATGCGCGCGGCTGACTGGCTGATTGACCTCGGCCCCGGGGCCGGAGTGCTGGGCGGCGAAGTGGTGGCCGCCGGTACCCCCGCCGAAGTGGCGGCGAACCCGCGTTCGCTGACCGGCCGCTACCTCAGCGGCGACCTGCGCATCACTGCGCCGCATGGACGTCAGCGGCGCACCCCGCGGGGCTGGCTCACACTTTCGGGGGCGCGCCTTTTTAACCTTAAGAATGTCACTGCCCGCTTCCCGCTGGGAGCCATCACCTGCGTCACCGGGGTGAGCGGCAGTGGAAAGAGCAGCCTGGTGAGCGAAACACTCTACCCGGCGCTGGCGCGCGCTCTGATGGGCGCGCAGACCTCGCCCGGCCCGTATGACCGCGTGGAGGGATTGGAGCAGGTGGATAAAGTGATCGACATCACTCAGGATCCCATCGGGCGCACCCCGCGTTCAAACCCGGCCACCTACGTGGGCATCTTCGATGAAATTCGCAAGGTGTTTGCCAGTGTGCCCGAGGCACGCCTGCGGGGGTATGGTGCCGGACGATTCAGTTTTAACGTCAAAGGGGGGCGCTGTGAGGCCTGCCAGGGGCATGGCCTGAAGCGCATCGAAATGCACTTTTTGCCCGATGTCTGGGTGACCTGCCAGGAATGTAAAGGGGCGCGCTACAACCGGCACACGCTGGAGATCACCTACAAGGGAAAGAACATCGCCGAAGCGCTCGCCATGGACGTGCAGGAAGCCCTGGAGTTCTTTTCGGCGTTTCCCAACATCACCCGTGTGTGCCAGACGCTGCACGACGTGGGGTTGGATTACATCAAGCTGGGGCAGAGCGCTACCACCCTCTCAGGGGGTGAGGCTCAGCGTGTCAAGCTGGCCAGAGAGCTGGGGCGCGTTTCCACCGGCGATACGGTGTACATTCTGGATGAGCCGACCACCGGGTTGCACTTTGCCGATGTTCAACGCCTGCTGGATGTGCTTCACCGCCTGGCTGACGCCGGTAACACGGTGATCGTCATCGAACATCAGATGGATGTGATCCGTACCTCGGACTGGATAATCGATCTGGGGCCTGAGGGGGGCCAGCGGGGTGGGTATATCCTGGCGCAGGGGACGCCGGAGGAGATTATCCAGGTGGAGGAAAGCTATACAGCGCGTTTCCTGCGGCAGGCGCTGGAAAAGGAAGAAACCGAACTGGTTGGAGCTTGATCCGGAAAAGGGAAGGAAATGGCTACTTTGCATCTGGTACGTCAGTTGCGTTTTACGCGCAGTGAGTTGATGCGCTGTCTGGAGGGGCTTGGTGAAGAAGACGCTCTGAAGCGCCTCCCGCCCATGAACTGCATCAGCTGGATGGTGGGGCATCTGGCCAATCAGGAACAGTACCTGTGGTTGTGGATTGCGCAGGGTAAAGCACTGTACCCTGAGCTGTATCGTCTGGTGGGATACGGACAGCCCGCCTCCCAGCCGCCTTACGGTGAAATGCGGAAGGTTTGGCAGGAGATCACTGCCGCCGCCGACGAATATCTGGATACACTCACCCCCGAAAAGCTGGATGCTTTTTTCAATGAAGAAGGCAGGCCCATGCGCGAAAACATCGGTACCCTTCTTCAGCGGAATATCTTCCACTACTGGTTTCATACCGGAGAAGCCTTTGCTGTGCGTCAGCTGCTTGGCCATGCTCCTTTGCCGGAATTTGTGGGGGATATGTCCGCGGTTATCTATTCCAGCAGGGTCAGCGAGATTTAACCCGTCCGAGAGGTGCTCTGTTTCCGCTATTGAAGAAGCAGTGCCCCAAAACCCGGGGGAGTAAATTCACGGGAATTTTGAGGCGTGCTGTATAATGGTTACAAAGCGGGAACATGAATGCACGAGTAGAACTTCTCGGCGTAAGTAATCTGTCCAAATATTATGGGGCAGTGGCCGCTCTGGAGGGGGTGTCGTTTTCTATTGAACCGGGAGAAGTGCTGGGGGTAGTCGGCCAGCGTGGAGCCGGGAAAACGACTCTGTTTCATTTGCTCGGGGGTGTCATTCAGCCCAGCGGGGGAGAAATTACCTTTGAGGGGCGGCGCGTGGCCTTCAGAACCCCTGCCGATGCTCAGAAGCTGGGGATCGAAATGGTGCATCAGAGCCCTCAGCTGGCAGAGAACCTGGATGTGCTGCACAACGTCTTCCTGGGGCGTGAGATTGCCTCTTCTCGCTTTTTGAGAAAACCCGATCTTGGAGCGATGCTTGAGAAAGCCCGGGAGGTGTTCACCGCCCTTGGGGCGCCGATTGAGTTGATCTACGAGCGGATGCCCGATCTTTCGGACGAACAGAGGCAAATTGTTGCCCTGGCGCGGGCTTTCTGCCGGCCCTCCAGATTGCTTTTGCTGGATGATCCGTTGCCGTCTCTGAGTTATGAACGCCAGCTTAAGTTACTGGAGCGGATTAAAGAACTGTCTCTGCAAAATGTAGCCGTTATTTTAAGCAGTGACGACCTCAATCATATTTTCTCCGTCACCGACCGCATTCTGGTGCTGTATCGGGGCAACCCGGCCAGAGTGCGTCTGACCTCTGAGACTACACCGCGCGAGATTGTCGAGTTGATTGTGGGATCGAGCCGACAGGAACAGGTGACGCCCGTCATCTGGGCGTTCGAGAACTATCACGCTGCCCAGCAACAGGCTGAGGAGTTGCGCCGACACCAGCAACAATTGCAGGAGAGCCTGGAGGCACAGGATTCGCTCAACCGGCAGTTGATCGAACGGATGCGCGACCAGATGGAAGCCCTCGACCGCCTGAATATTGCCCTGCAAGAAGCCAACCGGCGCCTGATGACCGAACGTGAAGCCGAACGAAAAGCCCTTGCCCAGGATTTGCACGATCAGATTATTCAGGATTTGTTGAGTTATAACTATGACCTGGAAGAAGCCCAAAACCAGCTGACCGATGAAGAACAGCGCCAGAATCTGGCCAAAATTCGAGATGGCATCCGGCAGGTAGTCAGCAGTTTACGCCAGATTTGCAGTGATCTGCGTCCGCCTACCATTGACAGCCATGGCCTTTCAGCGGCTATACGTTCCCTGGCGCATCAGTGGGAAGAGCAGAACGGCATCCAGGTACAGTTAAAGATCGACCCGAATCTGGGGCGAATGCCAGAGCCGATTGAGCTTTCTGTTTTTCGCATTATCCAGGAGGGGCTTCGCAATGTGCGCAAGCACGCCAAAGCCACCCTGGTGAAGCTCTCTCTGCGGCGTACTCCCACCGCCAGCCTGGTGGTGCAACTGGCGGATAACGGCCAGGGGCTGCTTCGCCCGGTAGACCTGGTGGCGCTTTCTCAGGAGAAACATTTTGGGCTGGTGGGGATCAGTGAGCGGGTGTCGCTTCTGGGGGGAACGATGAAGGTCAATTCATCCCCAGGCGGTGGGCTGGAGCTGATCATTGAAATTCCCAGTCCTTATCCCAGTTCCACGATGAACTAATGCGTCTCAAGAGCATCGTCGATGACCTGACGGAAGGTGGCGGCATCGAGGTCTTTTTTATCCAGAAAGGCCACGGCGCCGGCATCCAACCCCAGGCGGCGAAACTCGCGGTCGGGGTAGGCGCTGATGAGGATAACCCGCGTGTTCGGCGAAATTTCTTTGATGCGGCGGGTGCATTGAATGCCATCTTCCTGGTGCAGGACTACGTCCACAAAGGCGAGGTGAGGTTTGACCTGCCGGGCGATCTGAATGGCTTCACTGCTGTCGCCCGCTTCGTAAAGAAAAGCGGTGGGGCAGGTTTTCTGGAGGAGCTTTCCCATTTGAGTGCGGTAGCGCGGATTGTCATCTACGAGGAGTACGGTTAATTCGGTCTGGGTTTTCTCGGTGCGCAGGGAGGCCTTTTCCTGGCCGGGCGGGGAGAGATATTCGGGGTAGTGAATGGCAAAAAGGTTTGCCTCTAACCGGTTTTCTACCCGAATGGCGCGATAAAGAGCCGTCAGATGGTTCTCGATGGTCTTCACGCTCAGACCCATGACCCGGGCGATGCGATGATTGTTGTATCCCTGGGAGAGCAGGTAGAGGAGTTCGCGCTGTCGGCGGGTGAGAGAAGGTACAGGCTCAGCTCTGGCCGTTGAGTGATTCACCAGCCGGTTGACCAGCGGGTCAGAAATCCAGCGTCCGCCATCCAGAATGCGTTGAATGGCCAGATAAAGGTCCGAGAGGGGCTGATCTTTGAGATGATAACCGTTCACCCCGGCAGAAAGCAGCCCCACCACATACGATTGGTCATCGTAAGCGCTCACGACCAGGATTTTTAAATCGGGGTATGCGGCACGGATGTTTTGAATTGCCGCGACGGGGTCGAAATCGGGCATGTTGACATCCACTACCAGCAGGTCAGGGTGCAGGGTTTGCAGGGCGGCAGTCAACTCGGGGCCGTTTCCGGCTTCGCCGACGATTTCCAGCCTGGGGAGGCTGGCGAGGGCTTCGCGAAGGCCGGCACGGATGAGGGCGTGGTCATCGGCAAGTAAAGTGCGTACGGGTTGGTTGCCTGGATTCATTAAGCCTCATTAGGGGAAACCCCCCGGAAAAAGGGGGAAATATCCCCAGGGTTTATCGGGAAGATTAAGGGTTGTAGTGTGAACCCATTTTTGTTTTGATTATAGTGGAAGGCTGTTGTACGGTAAAGAAAGGAGGACTCCCCAGAGTGAGGCTCCGGGTGCTGGAATGGGTGGTTCTGAGTTCAAGAATGGTTCGTCCTTCCGCGCAGGGAGCCCAGATGGACACTTCGGTTTTTCATCGTACGACGTAAAGCGTGTGTTTCTCATTTCAATCTGTTTTCTCGTTTTTTCAGGAGGATCGTGTAATGTCACAGAAGAGAGTGTTGTTCAGTCTGGTGGCCATTCTGGTCATCGCTGCCACCCTGCTGGCCGCCTGCCAGCCCGCAGCCACCCAGCAAGCCGCTACCCAGCCAGCTGCTTCAGGCGAAAAGCTGGCTGTGGGGATCGTTCTGCCTACCAAGGATGAACCGCGCTGGATTCAGGATGAAACACGCTTCAAAGAAGCTCTTTCGGCTGCCGGTTACCAGGTAGAGATTCTCTTCAGCCAGGGTTCTTCGGCCAAGGAGAAGGAGAACGTCGAAGCTCTGCTGACCAAGGGCATTAAAGTGCTCATCATTTGCCCGCAGGATGGAACAGCGGCGGCTGCGGCGGTGGAAGAAGCCCGTAAGGCCGGGGTGAAGGTGATCTCTTATGATCGCCTGATCCGTGATACCGACGCGGTGGATTATTATGTGACCTTCGACAGCATCGCCGTGGGGGCCCAGCAGGCGCAGTACCTGGTGGATAACGCCACCGGCAAGGGCAACCCGCTGTATCTGTACGCAGGGGCGGCTTCAGATAACAATGCCTTCATCTTCTTTGAGGGTGCGTGGGGAGTGCTCCAGCCCAAGATTGCGGATGGCACCTTTGTGATCAAGAATTCCAGCGAGGCTGTGGCACTGCAAGACAAACCCAAGCTGACTCGCGATGAGATGGCGCGCATCATCGGGCAGGTCACCACCAACTGGGACTTCAACACCGCCAAGAACCTGGCCGAAGCCAACCTGACCGCCACCACTGCCGCCGATAAAGGCACGGTGTATATCCTGGCCCCCAATGATGGCACCGCTCGCGCCATTGCCGACGCATTCGCCGCCGACAAAGACGTGACCAAATATTACGTGACCGGGCAGGATGCCGAAAAAGCCTCGGTGCAATACATTCTGGACGGCAAGCAGTCGATGACCGTCTTCAAAGATGTGCGCACCCTGGTGAAGGACGCCATCAGCGCCGCGGTGGCACTGCTGGAAGGGAAAGCCCCCGCCGCTAAAGGTTCCTATAACAATGGCAAGATCGACGTTCCCGCCATTCAGTCGCCGGTGGTAACGGTGGACAAGAACAACGTCAAAGAGGCTCTGATTGACTCTGGCTATTACAGCGCCAGTGATTTCACCGGCCTGCAGTAAAATGAAGTAGTGCATCTCAACAGGAATAGTGATGGAGACTTCCATCACTATTCCTGTACGCCATAGCAGGGTTTCGCGGAGCGGATATGACCCCCCCTATATTGGAAATGAAGAACATCACCAAGGAATTTCCGGGTGTGAAGGCCCTGGATAACGTGAGCTTTAGCGTACAGGAGGGTGTAATTCATTGCCTGGTTGGCGAGAACGGCGCGGGAAAGTCCACGCTGATGAAGGTGTTGAGCGGCGTCTACCCCTACGGCGAATACAGCGGTGAAATTCTCATTCGAGGGGTTCCACAGCGTTTTTCAGGAATACGAGACAGTGAAAAAGCCGGGATCGGCATTATTTATCAGGAGCTGGCTCTTGTTCCTGAAATGACGGTGTATGAGAACATTTTTCTGGGGAATGAAATTCGCAGGGGAATGGTGATGGACTGGAATGAGACCATCCGGCGGGCCAGCCAGATGCTCAGGAAGGTTCGACTGGACATCAACCCCGCGACCAGGGTGAAGGACCTCGGAGTGGGCAAACAGCAGTTAATCGAAATTGCGAAAGCCCTCAGCCGGGAGGTGAAGATTCTCATTCTGGACGAGCCGACATCAGCCTTGAATGAAGATGACAGCCAGAACCTGTTGAACTTACTGCGGGATCTGAAAGCCCAGGGGGTTACCTGCATCATGATCTCGCATAAGCTCAAAGAAGTGATTGCCATTGCCGATGCGGTCACGGTGCTGCGCGACGGAAGGACGATCTGTACGCTGGATGCTCACAAAGGCGAGGTCTCGGAAAATGTCCTGATCAAAAACATGGTTGGGCGAGAGATCAACCATATTTTCCCACCCAAAGAGCACCAGCCTTCAGACGAAGTGGTGCTGGAGGTGCGGAACTGGGGTGCGTATGACCCGAATCTGGGGCGGAAGATCCTTAAAAATATCAACCTCAAACTGCACAAAGGGGAGATTCTGGGCATTGCCGGGTTGATGGGTTCGGGGCGCACCGAACTTGCATTGAGCCTGTTTGGAAATTCGCGGGGGTACCATCTGGAGGGGGAGCTTTACCTTCATGGGCAACGCAGACAGTTCAGCCACCCGCACGAGGCTATCCGCGCCGGGCTGGCTTACCTTACCGAGGATCGTAAGGGCAACGGGCTGATTTTGATTCAAGATGTGAAGCAAAATATCTCGCTGGCGAACCTCGAAGAAATTTCGAGGAATGGAATAGTGGATAACAACGCCGAGGTGAAGATAGCCAACCAGTATAAGATGGTGCTGAACATCAAAACACCGAGCGTTGAACAGAAGGTAATGAACCTGAGCGGGGGAAACCAGCAAAAGGTATGTCTGGGGAGGTGGCTGTTTGCCAGACCCGAGGTGCTCATTCTGGATGAGCCTACCCGCGGGATCGATGTGGGTGCCAAGTACGAAATTTATACCATCATGACTCAGCTGGTTCAGCAGGGGATGAGCATCATCATGATCTCATCCGAACTCCCTGAAATTCTGGGGATGAGCGACCGCATTTATGTGGTTTCTTCCGGCCGAATCGCCGGTGAGTTGTCTGCCTCAGAGGCTACTCAGGAAAAAATCATGCAGCTTGCAACGGATTGAGGAGATCGGAGATGTCGTTATTCCGCAATGCGCAGAAGGTGTTACGCGAAAATATCCGCGAATACGGCATGTATATTGCCCTGTTTGTGATCATGGCCATCTTTACGATCACAACCAGAGGAACATTCATATCGTCGAGGAATATCAGCAACCTGCTTAACCAGACGGGCTATATCGCCGTGCTGGCGGTAGGGATGACGCTGGTGATCGTCATCCGGCACATCGACCTTTCGGTGGGGTTCCTGGCCGGGTTCCTGGGGGCAGTGGCGGCCATCGCGCTGGTGTTCTGGAAGCTCCCCACCTGGGTGGTCATTCCGCTGGTGCTGGGGCTGGGGGTGCTGGCGGGGTGCATTACGGCCTTCCTCGTGGCTCAGCTGAAGATCCCCTCGTTTGTGGCCTCTCTGGCGGGGTGGCTCATTTACCGGGGGGCGATCCTTCTGGTGACGGCGGGCACGGGCACCATCATCATTCCCGATGCCACCTACAACGCCATTGGCAATGGTTATATCCCCGATATTCAGGTGATCCCGGGGGTGCACAACCTGACTCTGTTGCTGGGGGTGGTGGCTATTCTGTTGTTCATCGTCAACGAAATCAGCGACCGGCGAAAGAAACTGGCGTACAACTTTGAGGTGCTTTCCACTGACATGTTCATCCTCAAGTTGCTTTTCATGTCCGGATTGATTGGCGCCATCACCTGGGTGCTGGCCGGATACAACGGTCTTTCGTGGACGGTGGTAGTGGTGCTGGTGGTGGTGGCCATTTATCATTTCGTCACCACTCAGACGGTGCTTGGGCGGCATATTTATGCCATTGGCGGCAACCCTGAAGCCGCCGAGTTGAGCGGGGTGAGCGTGAAGAAGCTCATTTACGTGGTGTTTGGCTCCATGGGAATGCTCTCGGCGCTTTCGGGGATCCTCTTCTCCTCGCGTTTGCAATCGGCGACCACCACTGCCGGAACTCTTTTTGAGCTTGACGCGATTGCAGCCGCGTATGTGGGCGGGGTTTCGGCGGCAGGTGGCGTGGGCAAGGTGATCGGTTCGATCATCGGCGCGCTGGTGATGACCTCGCTGACCAGCGGGATGAACCTGATGGGCATTGATATTTCTCTTCAGTATATTGTGAGAGGAGCGGTGCTGGCCTTTGCGGTAATCTTTGATGTGACCACCCGCAACCGCGGCAAATGATTCGAGGGGGTTCCATGTGAGGCGGGGCTGTCTGACAGGTAAGGTCAGACAGCCCCTGTTTTTATAGAAGAAGCCAGACGGAACAGGTTTAGCGAAAGCGCAGATCGCCGGTTATGGGAGGGAGAGGGAGCGGGTGATTTCTTCCCAGCGTAACTGTCCGGCTACGCCGCCGATTTTACTGGCCACAGAGCGCCCGCAGGCCATGGCAATTTGCAGGCACTGCTCCAGGGGCAGGCCGCGCAACCATCCGGCGAGGAATCCGGCGTCAAAACTGTCTCCCGCGCCGATGCTGTCTCCGCCGCTCACCGGTTGAACGGGGCGCTGGATAAAAGTATCGCGCGTGTAGACACGCGCGCCCCGTGCGCCTTCTTTAATGACCACCGCCTGTACGCCAAAATTCAAAAAGGTTTCGGCGGCTTCATCGAGGGTCGGTTTTCGGCTGATGCGCAGGGCTTCCTGGTCGTTGGGCATGAAAAGGTCGGTCATGGATAACAACTGGGGCAGGTTGCCGTTCCAGGTCTCGGCAGGGTCCCAGTTGGTGTCCAGAGAGATGCTCAACCCCAGGGTTCTGGCGCGCCGGAAAATTTCTGGCATTACCGGGAGCAAACCGGTGTGCAAATAATGACTGCCATGGTGCAAATGGCGCGCTGAGGAGAGGAATTCATCGCTGACGTCGGATGGGGTAAGGGCATGGATCGAACCGGGGTAGGTCAGGATCGCGCGGTCGCCAGGAGGGCAAAAGGCAAGGCTCAGGCCGGTTTTCAGGGAGGAGTCGATTGAGACGTAACTTGTAGTAACCCCCGCTTCATTCAGGCGGTTGAGCACCAGCTGCCCGAAGCTATCTGCTCCGACCCGCCCCAGCAGAGCGGTACGCAATCCCAGGCGGGAAGCCTGACATGCAAAGATCGAGCATGATCCGCCCATTTCGAGGGTGTAGTCTTCAATCAGTTTTTCTACCTGGCCAAACTGAGGGGTGACATCAGCGCCGCTTAAAATAAGGTCGACACAGAGATCGCCAAAGGTAATAACATCGAAACGTCTGGTTTCCACGTTGACCTGCCTGTGAAAAAGAGAGGATGCCGGAAACTGCCGGTGCTGGAGGCCGCTGTCGCTCCGGGATAGGGCTATTCTATCATGGGTCTACTGAAGAGAAAGGCCGGAAGCGGTAGGGGGAGGTTTGAGAGAAGCCTTCCTGGTAACGTTTTACGCCAATTTTTATCTAATTTATGTGTAGATTGATGCCCAGTAAACATTATACACAGATTGTACAATGCTGACACAACTCGATCTGAAGGGTATAATGTTGATCGCATAAACAAACAACCGCTCCTGAATACTTACCGGTAGATGGGGCGCATGAAGCTCTATGGAGGATCATCATGAACGGTAACAAAAACAATCCGCGGAAACGTATTCTACCCGAGGTAGCGCAGGCTATCCCGGAATTTATTCTGGCTCCCGAACCGCTTGCGGTGAATAAACCGGCCATCGAAGATGCTACCCGTGAACTGCTTCTGGCGATCGGTGAAGACCCCGAACGCGATGGCCTGTTGAAAACACCGGAGCGAGTTGCCCGTATGTGGGAAGAGCTTACCGCCGGGTATCATACCGACCCGGAGAAACTCATTAACGGTGCGCTTTTCGACGTGGATTACGACGAAATGGTGCTCGTGAAGGATATTGAGTATTACAGCCTCTGTGAACACCATTTACTGCCGTTCTTTGGGCGGGCGCATGTGGCGTATATCCCCAACGGCCGGGTGATCGGGTTGAGTAAAATCCCGCGGGTGGTTGAGATGTACGCCCGCCGTCTGCAGGTGCAGGAACGGATGACTGCCGAGATCGCCCATTTCTTGATGGATACGCTGGATGCCCGCGGCGTGGCTGTGGTGGTGGAAGGTTCGCACATGTGCGCGATGATGCGCGGGGTGAAAAAGCCCGAAACGAACATGACCACCAGCACCTTCCTGGGAGCATTCAAAGAAGACCGCGCGTTGCGGCAGGAATTCCTCGATCAGGTCAACCGGGCCTACCACCGTGACTGAGCCGATAACACTGCGGGGGAAGACGATCCTGATCACCGGCGCGGCGCGGCGGGTGGGGCGTGCTTTAGCCCTCGCCTGTGCCCGCGCCGGGGCGCATGTTGCGGTTCATTATGGCACATCGCGCGATGAGGCTGAGAGCCTAAAAAAGGAAATCGAAACCCTGGAAAGCACTGCGGCACTCTTCCAGGCCGATCTGAATGACCCCTCGCAGGTGAGGCGGCTTCTTGAGCAGGTGTGGCAGTGGCGTCCGCTGGATGGGCTGGTCAACAACGCCTCGGTCTTTGAGGTGCTTGACTGGCGCTCTACCACGCTTGAGGACTGGAACCGCAATCTGATGATTCACCTGACTGCACCCTTTCTGCTCAGCCAGGAGTTTGCCCGTCGCTTGCCCGAAGAGAAAACCGGCCGTATTGTCAACCTGCTCGACTGGCGCGCTCTGCGCCCGGGGGGTGATCACTTTCCGTATTCGGTTAGCAAGGCCGCGCTGGCCGCTCTGACACGTTCGCTTGCTGTGGCGCTTGCACCGCGCATTACCGTCAATGGCCTGGCGCTGGGGGCCATTCTACCTTCCGCCAGCGGTGAAGATGCCAGAGATTTGCTGGCGCGGGTGCCCGCAAAGCGCTGGGCAGAATTGAAAGAGGTGGAAGAGGCACTGCTTTTTCTGCTGGGTGGCCCCGCGTATATCACGGGAGAAATTCTCCATGTGGATGGCGGCAGACATTTGATTTAATGGAGGCAGGATGGATAAAATCTTCATTCGCGATCTGGTGGCCCGCGGCATTATAGGGGTTAATGATTCGGAGCGTGAGAAGTCACAGGAGATTCTCATTAACATCACCCTGCTGGTTGATCTGCGTGCGGCGGGTGAAAGTGACTGCCTGGACGACTCGGTGAGCTATCGGACGATTGCCAAACGTGCCCTTGCGCACGCCGAGAGCGCCGCGCGCTTTACGGTGGAGGCGCTGGCGGCAGACCTGGCCAAACTATGCCTGGAAGACCCCAGAGTACAGCGGGTGATCGTGCGGGTAGAAAAGCCCGGCGCGGTGCGGTTTTCGCGCTCGGTGGGGGTTGAAATTGAGCGCACCCGGGAGGATTATGCATGATTCCGGTGGAACAACCGGCCTGTTTGCTGCTTGGATCGAACATCCAGCCTGAATATTACCTTCCTCTGGCCGTGCGGCAGTTGCACGGCTTTTTTGTGGTGGAGGGGGTTTCACGTGTGTGGCAGACACCGGCGGTTGGCTCGGCAGGTCCACCCTTCCTCAATGCGGCAATGCGCATCCGTACTGCCCTCAGCCCGGAGGAGATTAAAAGAGGGGTTCTCCGACCGCTGGAAGCTCAAATGGGTCGGGTGCGCAGTGAGGATAAAAACGCTCCACGGACGATCGATATTGACCTGGTGCTGTGGGGAGAGCAGGTGCTTGAACCGCGAATCTGGGAATGGGTGCATGTGGCAGTGCCGGTAGCTGAGGTATGGCCCTACCCGCTGACCGGGCCGGGGGGAGAGACACTTCAGGAGGCCGCACACCGGCTGCGAACCGACGCGCGGCTTGACCATCGCAAAGATGTGCCTCTGACAGGTGGAACGGCCTAACCCCGCCTGACGACGAGCACCAGGTTGCCGCTGGTTGAGCTATCAAAGGGAGAGCCATCCATCCCTCCGAAGACCGCTATCGAAGTGAAGCCAGCCTCGCGCAGGGCGGTTTCCAGTTCATCCCGCCGCCAGGGGTAAAGGCGGGTGGCGTTCGTCTGCTGAATCCAGGGTTCTCTTCCGATCCGGTGCAGGGTGAGGAGATTGAAGGTGATCGTCCCATCGGCTTCAAAATCGTAAAACCGCAGGAAAATCCATTCGGCATCTCCTTCCGTATACGCCTGAGGTTCCATCCAGCGCTGGCGGTGGTTGAGCACGGCATCAAAATTCCGGTTCTGGATGAGCAGCAGCCCCCCTGGCCGCAGACAGGCGGCGAAGTCGGTCAGGGTGGTGTGGAGCTCTGGCCGGGAGAGTACATGGGGGAGGGAATTCCCCAGGCAGAGGAGGGCATCCATGGGGAGCACATCGTCAAAGGCGGCCTGCAAACCCCCGAACCCTGCCGGGCGGAAGTCCACCCTTACCCCGGCCTGCGCGGCGTTGAGGCGCGCCCGGACGATCATCTTCTCGCTCAGGTCGGCGCCCGCCGCCCGGGCCCCCCGGCGGGCCAGTTCGATGGCGTGCATTCCTGTGCCGCAGGCGGCATCCAGAATGTTGAGCGGCCTTTCGAGTGACCCCAGGGGTTGAAGCTGTTCAAGGAGGAAGGGCATCTCAAAGGCAAGGCGAGATGCCCAGTTCACAAAGTGATCGTAGACGGAACTCAATTGATCATACATAAGCCAAAGTATAATGAATGGGTAGGAAAGGTGCGTTGCGCTAAAGCAATGATCAACAGGTTTTTCAGGGTACATGGAACCCGGGTTGAGCCATGCCGGTAACCATTCGTGATCTGGCGCGTCATTTAAACCTCTCCATCACCACCGTCTCGCGGGCACTGGATGGTTATACGGATGTTTCGGAAGAAACTCGCCAGCGGGTGATCGCGGCAGCGCGCGAGCTGGGTTATGAGCCCAGTTATGCTGCGCGGCAACTCCGCCGCCGCCAGGCGGGGGCGCTGGGGTATATTTTGCCATCCGGGCCGTCTCAATTTTCTGACCCGTATTCGGTGCATTTCATCACCGGCCTGTGTGATGAGGCATCTACCCGTCAGGTGGATCTGGTCATTTCTTCCGCCGCTCCGGGGAGTGAACAGGAAAAACGGCAGTACCATCACTGGGTGCAGACCCGGCGGGTGGATGGTTTTGTGCTCAACCGCCTGCGGATGGAAGACTGGCGGGTGGCGTATCTGACTCAGAATCGCATTCCGTTTGCCGTGGTGAGCCCGGTTGCCAGCGGTGAAATTCCTGCGCCTCGTGTCGAAGTGCAGGATCGCCGGGCCATGGAAGAGCTGGTTGCGCATCTGATTGAACAGGGGCACCGGCGGATTGCCTATATCGGGGGGCCGGCTTACCTGCTTCTGGATCGCGAGCGGCAGGCCGGGTATCGAGAAGTCCTGGCCCGGGCGAGGATTGCATGGAACCCCCAGCTGGTGGTAGAGGGTGACCTGACCGAAGCGGGTGGTTATCGCGCTGCTCTGAATCTGCTTCGCCTGTCTCAACCACCGACTGCGCTGGTGTGCTGTAATGATCTCACCGCTCTGGGCGCCCTGCGGGCGGCGCGAGAACTTCAATTTTCCATCGGGAGTGAACTGGCGATATCCGGGTTTGATGGACTCAAAGAGACCGAGTATACCCATCCGCCGTTGACCACCGTTGCCCGTCCGGCTTACGAGATTGGCCGGCAGGTGTGTGCCCTGCTCCACACGGCAGTTAACCGGCTCCCTGTGGAAGAACAGGTGATCGTTATTCAGCCAGAGCTGATCATTCGTGCGTCGACGCGGGGGTGAGGGCGGGTAAACCCGGCGGGGCCATGCGGGCCAGAGATCGGGCGGCAGTGATTAGCGGTTAAAGAGCGGGTACGCCAGCGCAAAAAAGATTGAAGCAACGGTGCAGGTGAGAAGCATCACGGGGAGGCCGCGTTTTAACCATAGGGGCCCGGTGATGGGGGCGCGTGTCCGCTCAGAGAGGGTGGCCACGACGATGTTGGCCGATGAGCCAATAATGGTGGCGTTGCCCCCGAACCCGGCGCCAAAGACCAGCGCCCACCACAGGGCGTTAATTTGCATGCCCGCCTCTCCCAGCCCCAGGATCACCGGGATGAGCGCAATGGTGATAGGGACGTTATCCACCACAGCGGAGAGGATAGCCACAACCCAGATCAGCAGAACCCCAAGCAGCACTGGAGGGAATTTTTGAATGCCCAGCAGGGCCTGGATGAGCAGGTTGAACACTCCGGCGTGTTCTAACCCGCCCACCATGATGAACAGTGCCGCAAAGAAAACCAGCACACTCCATTCGATGCGCTTAAGCGTTTCGGCGACGGGAGGGCGAATCCAGGCCAGCCCTGCGGCGGCGGCCCCCATGGCGATAAACGCAGTACTTACCTCAAGCTGGCTTTCGAAGAAAAAGAGCAGAATGGCCCCTGCCAGAACGACCAACCCGCGGCGGGCAGAGCGCGGATCATCGAGAGCCTCGTATGGGTCAAGCCCGAGTATGGCTTCACGGGCTGGCGGGGTTTGAGAGAGTTCAGCCCGGAAGAGAAAGCGCAGGAGGAATAAAGCGGCCACCCACGCCAGGATGACCACGGGCAGAGCGTGGGTGAGGAAGGTGGTGAACGAAAAATGGGCGGCTGAAGCGACCAGCACGTTAGGTGGATCGCCTACGAGGGTGGCCACACCGCCGGTGTTCGAAAGCAGGGCTTCAGAGAGCAGGTAAGGGGTGGCGCTGATCCCAAGCACCTCGCAGATGAGAATGGTGATCGGGGCGATCAATACCACCGTGGTGACGTTGTCCAGCACCATGGAGAGCACGGTGGTGACGCTGCCCAGAAGCACGAGGAGGAGAAAAGGGCGCCCCCGTGAGACCCGCCCCGCCCAGACGGCGAGGAACTGAAAGACCCCCGTAGGCTCAAGAAGCGAGACCAGCACCATCATGCCTATCAGCAGGCCGAGGGTGTTCCAGTCGATGGCGCCGATAGCCTGTTCCTCGGTATAAAAATTAAAAATCCTCCCGGCAATCATCATCAGCGTTGCCCCGCCCAGCCCGACGATGACGCGGTTGACTTTTTCGGTGAAAATGAGCACCAGGCTGGCGATAAAAATCGCCGAGGAGAGGAGGATGGCGGTCATGGGTGGGTCATCCATGCGACCAGGTGGCCAGAATGGCCGTACCAATATCTACGCGAGAGGCAATGCCGGTGAGCCTGCCCTGCTCATCAACCACGGGCAGGTCGTGCAGATCGTGTTTCAGCATGATGGCGAAGGCACGCAGAAGGCCGCACTCTTCTTTAACCGTGGTCACCGGGCGCATGTAGTCTTTCACGGGGCGGGCGAGGGTTGCGGCATCGGGGATGAAGGATTCTACCGCGCCAAACTCGTGGACGAAATCCAGGTGCTCTACCAGGCGGACGAAATCGGGCATGCTCAGGTTGAGCAAGTCTTTCAACGCCACCACTCCCACCGGGTGCATCGCTTCATCAACGACGGGCAGCATACCGATGTGATGGGCGACAAGCCGGGCTGCCGCTTCGCGTAGAGTGGCGTGAGCCGGGATGGAGATGACCTTGCGTTTCATACAGGCGCTTATTTTCATATCCTGCCTCCGCTTTAAAAATTATACGTCTAAAGCCCGGGGAGAAGAAACGCGGCAACCTTTAACCGAAGCGGTGGGTTGAGACGGTGAAAAAAGCGGTATAATGGGGAAGGTTTCCAAAACGTTTTGGAAAAAAGGGAAAACCAGACAGGAGGATGGTGATGAAAACGGTGGTGGCTGCCGCACTCGGAGAGTGCGTGCATGTGGCGGGAGTGATGAATTTCCTTCGGCTGGCCGAATCGGCAGGGTGGCGTACGATCTTCCTGGGGCCGGCGGTTCCGGTAGAAGAAGTGCTCAACGCCGCCCGTCGTGAGCAGGCTGACCTGGTAGGGGTATCGTATCGCCTCACCCCCGAGACCGGCGAGCGCCTCCTGGCGCAGTTTGCTGAGGCCGCCGATGATTTACGCGAGCGCGGGGTGCGCTTCGCTTTTGGAGGCACCCCCCCGGTGGCCGAAAGGGCCGCCCGCATGGGTTTTTTTGAACGTGTCTTTGATGGGCACGACTCGGCTGAGGAAGTGCTGGCGTACCTCAAAGGGCAGTCTCAGGCAGGGCAGGAAGAGTCCGATTATCCGCAGACCACCGTCGAGCGCATTGCCTGGAAGGCTCCCTTCCCTCTTCTGCGCCACCATTTTGGCCTGCCCGATCTGGAAGAAACGCGCGCCGGAATCGCCCGGATTGCCGAGGCGCGTGCGCTGGATGTCATCTCGCTGGGCATTGACCAGGATGCTCAGGAAAATTTTTTCCACCCTGAACGCCAGGATGTGCGGCGGCGGGGTGCGGGTGGTGTGCCGGTGCGCTCTGCTGACGATTACCGCCTGCTTTATCAGGCCAGCCGAAGGGGGAACTTCCCGTTGTTGCGCACCTATTCGGGCACGGATGACTTCATCCGGCTGGCAGAAATGTACCTTGAAACCATTCACATTGCCTGGTGTGCCATTCCGCTCTTCTGGTTCAATCAGATGGATGGCCGCGGGCCGTGGGATCTGGAAGGTTCGATTCGCGAACACCAGCAGGTAATGGCCTGGTACGGGGCAAGGGGAATCCCGGTGGAGTTAAATGAACCGCACCACTGGGGTATGCGCGATGCCCCCGATGTTGTGTTTGTCGTTTCGGCCTACCTTGCGGCATACAACGCGCGCGCTTTTGGCGTGAAGGATTATATCGCTCAACTCATGTTCAACAGCCCGCCAGGGCTTTCGGATGCGATGGACCTGGCCAAGATGCTGGCCGTGCTCGAACTGATTGCCCCACTGGAGGGGCCGGAATTCCGCATCTGGCGGCAGACGCGCACCGGTCTGCTCAGCTATCCACTTGATCCTGTGGCCGCCCGTGCCCACCTGGTGGCCAGTGTTTACCTGCAAATGGCATTGCGCCCGCATATTGTTCACGTGGTGGGTCACACAGAAGCTCACCACGCGGCTACGGCCGAGGATGTCATCGAGGCCTGCGGGCTGGCGCGCCGTTCGATCGAAAATGCCCTGCAAGGCGCCCCCGATATGACTGCCGACCCGCGTGTGGTGGCGCGAAAAGATGAGCTTGTGCGTGAGGCGCATATCACCTTGCAGGCCATGGTCAATCTGGCCGGGTCAGAAAGCCGGGATCCTCTGGCCGACCCCGCCTGCCTGGCGCGTGCAGTGCAATCGGGCATTCTGGATGCCCCGCAATTGCGCAACAACCCCTTTGCGCGCGGGGCCGTTCGTACGCAGATCATCAATGGGGCCTGTCTGGCGGTCGATGAAATGGGCCGCCCGTTGAGTGAGGCTGAACGCCTTGCATCCTTTCTCCAGTGACCGCCTGCCCAGGCGGCGGCTTTCTGCTTTTTCTTTTCCGGGAGGGATAATTTATGAACCAGAATCCAAAGTTCACCGTAGTAGGCGCCGGGCACGGCGGCAAAGCCATGGCTGCCCATCTGTCGCTGATGGGTTTTGAAGTGACCCTGTATAACCGCACCTACGAACATGTTGCGGCGATTGCGCGGCGTGGGGGGATCGATCTGGAGGCGCCAGACTCTGAACTGCGCGGGTTTGGAAAACTGGCATGTGTCACGTCCAGTTTCGAGGAGGCCACGCAGCACGCCGATATGATCATGGTGGTGGTGCCTTCTTCAGCACATGCTGACCTGGCACGTGGCCTGGCTCCCCACCTGAAAGACGGGCAGATGGTGGTGCTCCATCCCGGGCGCACCTGTGGGGCGATTGAGTTCCACAAGGTACTGCGCGATCAGGGCTGTCAGGCTGATGTGACCATCGCCGAAACGGAAACCTTCATTTACGCTTCGCGCTCCGATGGCCCGGCTCAGGCGCGGATTTTCCGGGTTAAAGAGGCGGTGCCGCTGGCGGCGCTTCCCTCGGTACGCAACGAGCAGGTGCTGGAAATGATCCACGTGGCTTACCCTCAATTCATCGATGGCGGCAATGTCTTGCAGACGGGGCTGAACAACATGGGGGCGATCTTTCATCCGGCTCTGGCGCTGCTCAACGCGGGATGGATCGAAGCCACGCATGGAGATTATCAGTTTTACATTGACGGGGTTACCCCCTCTGTGGCGCGGGTGCTTGAGGCGCTTGATCGGGAGCGGGTTACGGTGGCGGCTTCACTGGGCATTCGAGCCCGCACGGCGCTGGAATGGCTGAAGCTGGCCTATGATACGCAGGGAGAAGACCTCAACGAGGCCATCCACAACCAGCCGGGCTACTACGGCATCAAAGCGCCGCCCACCCTCAACCACCGTTATATCTTTGAGGATGTGCCCATGAGCCTGGTGCCGATTGCTTCTCTGGGGCAGCGGTTTGGGGTCTCAGTCCGTGGAATGGACGCCATCATCCGCCTGGCGTGCATCATCCACCGCACTGATTACTGGCGTAAGGGCCGCACGGTGGAAAAGCTGGGCATCGCTGACCTGAGCAGTCATGAGCTGTTAAATTACGTGACGAATGGCGTGCTGGAGACCGCCTAGCGCACTTCAGGAAAGTCATCCCCTTCGATTTCGGGGATCCAGGTGTCGGTGCTATCCTGCACCACACTGTCAAGCGTGTGGTTGGTAAGATGGTAATGCCCGCGCAGTTCATCCAAGAGGGTGCCCGGAAAAAGCGGCACGCCGTCAAAGTAGGCTGCGCGGGCGATCATGTGGGCCGCAACCGGGGTGGTGATCAACAAAAACACAATCGTGGCAAGAGCGCGTGTGGCCACGCTGAATTCGCCAAAAGCCAGAGCGGTGGCACCGAGCATCAGTCCGGCACCGAGGGTGGCCGCTTTGGAAGTTGCCGACATGCGCAGGAAGAGATCGGGCATGCGCAGAATGCCCACCGAGGCCAGGAAGATGAAGAAAGCTCCGCCAAACATCACCAGCGCGATGATCCATTCAGACATGCTCATACCCTCCTTTCGATGGCATAAGCAAAAGCCACCGTTCCGAGGAAAGAGATCAGGGCGAGCACAATCGCGGCATCCAGAAAAGCGGTTTGCCGGGTGCGCACCGCGGTGACGATGATGAAGCCCATGACGATGATGGTGATTAAATCGAGGGCAATGACCCGGTCGGGCAGGCGCGGCCCGCGTGCCAGGCGGAGAAACCCGAGCACCAGAGCTGTGCTGAGGAGAAAAAGGGTTAGCATCCAGAGTATTTCAACCATCATTCGAACAACTCCCTGACCCGCCGCTCGAATCCTTCTTTAATTTCACGGCGGAAGTCTTCTTCGTTTTCCAGCCAGACGGTATGGACGAAAAGGGTCTTTCGGTCACCGGAGATGTCCAGTGAGAGGGTACCCGGGGTGAGGGTGAGGAGGTTCATCAGCAAGGCGATGGCGGCATCGCTTTGCAACTCGACTGGAATGCTCACCACTGCCGGACGTAGAGGTAATCGCGGGGCAAGCACCGTGCGCGCCATGCGCAGGTTCGCCAGTGTCAGTTCCTTGAGAAAGAAGAAAATAAACTCTATCGCAAGCGGAAAGCGGCGGAAGTAAGCTGGCCGTTGGCGTTCTTTCAGCACCACCCACAGCGTCAGGTAGCTCAGGGCGAAACCGAAGGCCAGGTTGATGGGGCTGAAGTCGCCGATCAGCGCTCCCCATGCCACTGCCAGGAGTACATTGAGGAGAAAAATGGTCATGGTAACCCTCCCAGCACAGCCTGGATGTAGAGGTCAGGGTGGAGCAACTGGAAGGCCGCCTGGTGACTCCACTGGATGGCAGGCTCGGCAAAGAGACCCAGCAAAAGTCCACCCACCACCAGCAGTGCGGTGGGTAAAATCATCCAGACTGGAACACCGCCCCGGCCTGCCACAGCAGCCGGTTCCATGGCGGCGGGCTTCCAGAAGACCTCACCCCAAACCTTGCTCATGGAGAAGAGGGTGAGCAGGCTCACTCCCAGGGCCGTGAAGACGATGATGTACTGCCCTGCTTCCAGCCCGGCGCGCACCAGCATCAGCTTGGCAAAGAACCCTGAGAAGGGCGGCAAACCGGCCAGCGCCAGTGCCGGGAGGGCAAAACCCAGCGCCAGCCATGGTTGAGAACGGTACAGCCCTCCCAGCTGGTGCAAATCAAAGCTCCCGCGCAGGCGTTCCACGATTCCGGCGATGAGGAAGAGGGCTGTTTTGGCAAGGATGACATGCACCATAAAATAGATGGCGCCTGCCAGGGCCGCCTGGCTGGCCAACCCGAGCCCCATCACCAGGTAGCCAATCTGGCTGATGATGTGAAAGGAAAGCAGTCGGCGGAAGTCCCACTGGGCCGCGGCGCCGAGCACCCCGGTGACCATGGTGAGCCCCGCGAGAACCAGGAAAAGGGTGTTGGTGAAGATCGGATCGGTGCGGAAGATGAGGGTGAACACCCGGAGCATGGCATAAGCCCCCACTTTGGTCAGCAGCCCTGAGAACAGAGCCGTCACTGCCACGGGCGGTGTGTGGTAGGAGGCCGGAAGCCAGAAAAAGAGGGGGAAGATGGCGGCCTTGATGCCAAAAGCCACCAGGTAGAGCATGGAAAGGGCAAGGGTCAGGCCGTGGGGCTGGGTCTCCGGGAGAACCAGCGCCAGTTGCGCCAGGTTGAGGGTGCCCGTGAGGCCGTAGAGCAGGCCGGTAGCCGAGAGGAACAACGAAGAAGCCAGCAGGTTCAGCACCACATATTTCACCGAACCCTCCAGCTGAGCGCGTGTGCCGCCAAGTGCCATGAGGACGAAGGAGGCCATCAGCATTACTTCAAACCATACATAGAGGTTGAAGAGGTCTCCAGTGGCAAAGGCGCCATTGACTCCCATGAGCAGGATATGAAACAGGGGGTAGAAGCCGTAAGCGACCCGTTCATCGTCGATTCCATTCAGGGCATAAAGAGCCACGCTCAGGCCAACCTGCCCTGAAACAGCCAGCATGATGGCCCCAAAGAGATCGACGGCCAGAGTAATGCCAAAAGGGGCTGGCCAGGAACCAACCTGGAACGTCTGGATGCCTGACTGGTTGACGCGGTTCAGCAGAGCCAGTGCTGCGCCGAACTGAAGGAAGGTGCCAGCTACGGCGGCCCAGCGCTGGAAGCCTGGGGCACGCCAGGCCGCCAGTGCCAGGATGGCACTGGTCAGTGGTAGAAGGATGGGGGCCATGACTGCCAGATTCATGAGTTTCCCTCCTGAGGCTCTTCCCAGTCCGGTTCGGGGGGGCAGGGTACATCGGTGCAGCGCAGCAGGTCGAGATCATCGGTGCCGGTCTGTGAGTACGTCTGGCGCACCAGGGCCACGGCAAAGGCGGTGATGCCAAAACTGATGACGATGGCCGTCAGGATGAGAGCCTGGGTGAGGGGGTCGGCTACACCCTCAGGGGGGCGCGACTGGCCGGGTGCGATGATGGGAGGGGTGAACGCCACGAGTCTCCCCGCGGCAAAGATGGTGAGGTTGATGGCGTTGCCAAGCAGGAGGATGCCCACCAGCACCCGAACAAGGCTGCGGCGCATCATCATATAGAGACCTCCTGTAAAAAGGGCGCCAGTGGCCAGGGCAATCAGGATGTTCATGGCTTCAATCCTCCGCGAGGGTTAATAAAATGTGCAGGATTACGCCGATCACCAGCAGATATACCCCCGTGTCGAAGAGGAATGGCGTGCCTACCTTGCCCAGGACGGGCAGTGGCTCGGGCAACCACAGGCCGGTCTGGAATGGCTGGTTGCCAAACACGGGCAGTAACCCGCTCAGAAGCGCCATGAAAAGGCCGAGGGTGAAGAGCGTGCGGGGTGAAACAGGCAATAAGTCATGTACTTCGGCAGGGGAATGGGCAATGGCATAGAGCATGAAGGCCGCCGCGGCCACCAGCCCCCCGACGAACCCGCCGCCGACTTCATTGTGACCACGCAGCAGCAGGAACACCGAGAAAATGAGCAACAACGGCATGAGATACCGGACAGCAACATTGAGGAGCAAAGAACGACCGTTCATCAGGGTTTCTTCCTGTCTTGAGAAACCAGCCGAAGGAGGGCAAAAACCCCAATGGCTGCGAGAGAAAGTACGGTAATTTCACCCAGGGTGTCGAACCCACGAAAATCTACCAGGATGACATTGACCACATTGCGCCCTTTGGCAAGCGGGAGGCTGCTGGCATTGAAATACGGAGAGACCAGCGAGACAAACGTTTCAGAAGTGACCAGCAACACCAGCAGAGTCATCAGGGTGCCACCGGCCAGGGCTACGAACAGGTCAAACCAGCGGGCTGGTTGCCCCTGAATGCGGGTGAACTTGGGTAACCGGTAAATGACCAGCACAAAGAGGATCACTGTGAGCGTTTCGACAGCGAACTGCACGATGGCCAGGTCGGGAGCACTATACAGGAGGTAGATCAGCGAAATACTCAACCCCACTGTGCCCAGCAGGGCAATGGTTGCCAGGCGCGAGGTGGTGCGTACGACAGCCCCCACCCCCGCAAGGATGATTCCGATCAGCAAGACCTCGTAAAAACGCGGCGGGGTAAAGGCGGGCAGATGCAGCCCCTGCGCGTTGAACAGCAGAGCCCCTGTGGCCAGCGCCAGGGTTGTGAGGATGATGAAAAGGATGTACACGCGCAGATAGCCGTTCTGCCAGAGGTTTGTCTGAAAATTGGCCAGGTGGATCAGACCGTTCATGGCGCGGCGGTAGCCGCGTTCGGGCCCAAGCGGAGCCAGGTGGGCGAAGAATCTTTCGATGGACTTTTGCACCGGTTTGCTCCAGAGGTAAGCCATGGCGGCCAGGGCCATGGTGGCCAGACTGAGAAGGAAATAGGGCGTGATCCCGTGCCAGAGAGAAAGTTTCACCTTCTGCGCCTCCCCCAGGATGGCGGTTGCCGCAGGTTGAATCAACAGCTCACCCACGGCGGTTGCCTGCCATCCGGCCAGGATTCCCAGCGACCCGAGGAGCAGCGGCGGCCCCCAGAGCAACCACGAATTTTCGTGGGCATGATGGAAGGAGAGAGGGCCAAGAAACGGCCTGATTGCCACCCAGGCTGATACCAGCCCCATGCCGATCATGGCCAGGAACACGAACAGAATCAGCCAGCCTGCCGCAGGGTGGGCCAAGGTGCTTTCGTAGAGCAATTCTTTGGCCACGAACCCGAAGGTGGGGGGTAGACCAAACATGGAGGCTCCCGCCAGCAGTGCTCCTGAAGCCGTCCAGGGCATGGCACGCGCCAGCCCGCTGAGACTGCGGATATCGCGAGTATGGGTGGCATGGTCAATGCCACCGGCCACAAGGAAGAGCGCTCCTTTGTACAACGCATGAGCCAGCAGGAACGTGAGAGCCGCTTTTACGGCCAGGGGTGTGCCAATGCCAAGAAGGAACACCATACCGCCCAGTGCACCCACCGTGGTGTAGGCCAGCAGGCGTTTCAGGTCATGCTGGGATAGGGCCAGAAAGGCCCCTCCGGCCAGGGTGATCAGCCCGAAGCAGACCAGTAGCGTGTTCCATAAAGGAGTACCTCCCAGCGCCGGGTTGAGGCGAGCCAGCAAATAAACCCCGGCCTTAACCATGGTTGCTGAATGGAGGTAAGCTGAAACCGGGGTCGGGGCGGCCATGGCCCCCGGTAGCCAGAAGTGGAACGGAAATTGTGCCGATTTGGTCAGCGCACCGAGGAGAATCAGCCCGACGGCAAGCGGGTAGGCTGGGCTGGCACGAAGCACTTCTCCGCGCAGGTTGAGGGTGCTCAATGCGAAGGTTCCGCCGCTCAGCCCGAGGAGAACCAGCCCCGCCAGGAGCGCCAGCCCGCCGCCGCCGGTAACCAGCAATGCCTGGAGCGCCGCCTTGCGCGATGATTCTTCCTCGTGGTTGAAGCCGATCAATAAATAAGAGCTGATGCTGGTCAGTTCCCAGAAAACAAACAGCCCCAGCAGATGATCACTCCAGACCACGCCAAGCATGGCGGTCATGAAGAGCATCAGCGCGGCATAGAAACGTCCCAGCTGCGGGTGGCCCTGGAGATAATCGCTGGCGTAAAGGACCACCAGCAGGCCGATGAGGGCAATGAGCAGGGAGAACAGGAAACCCAGGCCATCGAGGCGAAAGGTGAGGTCGACCTCAAGAGAAGGCACCCAGGCCAGGCTGGCGATCATTTCCCGGCTGGTATGCATGGCCGGCAGGCTGAAAAGCAGGTACGCGAAGACGGCCGCGGGGAAAATTCCGGGCAACCAGGCAGCCCGTCGCACAGGCAGACGCACGATGAATGGCGCAATGAGCGTTGCGGCCAGGCCGGAAAAAAGCAATCCCACCATGATGATTCCTCCGGTCGGTCGTAATATTTTTTATTTTTATCTTAAAAAATGCCGGTTGACAAGGGTAGAGGGATGAATTTTGGATTCCCCGTAACCTCTTCCCTTTCTCTGCGTCATAATAGAAAACAGAGGTGAATCCGTGGCGGATGAAGGCCTGCTGGAACGAGCCAGGCGTTTTGACCTGGCGGCGCTTGCTGAAATTTACGATCATTACAGCCCGGGTGTGTATCGATATGCCGCGCGGCTTCTGGGTGATTCATCCCTGGCGGAAGAATGTACTGCTGAAACTTTCAGCAGGTTTCTGCTCGCCCTGCGGAATGGCGGCGGACCGCAGGACCAGTTGCAGGCTTATCTGTATCGCATTGCCCATAACTGGATTACCGATTACTACCGCCGCCAGCCGGTGCCCATGCAGGAACTGACGGAAGACATCGGGGTGGAGCATGATCATCCCGGCCTGGTGGAGGAGCGAATTGAGCGGGAGCGTGTCAGGTCGGCCCTCTTTTCCCTCACCCCTGATCAGCGTCAGGTGGTGGTGCTCAGGTTTTTGGAAGGCTGGGATCATGAAGCCATTGCCCGGGCACTGGGCAAACCTGTGGGAGCTGTGAAATCTCTGCAGCACCGCGCGCTGGCGGCGCTGCGGCGTATGTTGCGGGTGGAAGGAGAAGCTGTACTCGATGAACCATAGTGATCGAACCTCTGACGTTGATGAGCGAGAGCTCTCGCGCCTGCTGCGGGTTTTAAAGGACGTCTCTCCGCGTGATCCCCGCGCTCAGGCACAGGGACGGGCGCGGTTCCTTTCCCAGGCAGAGCAAATCTCTCAGACCATGGTGGCCGTATCTCCGCGGGCGTCTTTGCGTCATAAAGAGTGGAACATACCCATTCCGTGGAGAAAGGAGCCAATTCGTATGAACGTTCTGGCAACGCTGATTCTGATCTTTTCGTTATTGTTTGGAGGCGCCGGGGTAACCGTCGCCGCGGCGCAGGGCAGTGCGCCTGACCAGCCTCTTTATGAGATTAAACTGGCCAGTGAGGATGCCCGCCTGCAACTGACCACCCGCGAACAAACGCGCCTTGACCTGGCAATGGCGTTTGCGGAGCGGCGCATGGATGAAATCGATGGTCTCATTCGCGCAGGAAAGACCATTCCCGAATGGCTGGTAGCCCGCTGGGAACAGCAGGTGGAATTTGCCCTGCGCCAGGCTGCAGAAGCCGGGGATGAGTCCATGACGATGGAGCTGGCGCGCCTGCGTGAACGGTTGCAAAACCAGCTTCAACGGGTAGAACAGTGGAAATTATCCGCCCCTGCATCCGATGAAGCCCAGCTATTGCGGGTGCAAAGCCGCCTGCAAACCCGCCTGCGCCTGGTTGAAGAGGGAATCACCGATCCGGCGGGTTATCGGGTGCGCGTGCGGGCCGGTCATTACGAGGATCAAAGCAACCCCACGCCAGGCAACCCGTGGACAGAAGAAACACCCACCCCTGGCAGCGGCTACGGCCCGGGGCCGGGTACCTGCCCGGAGTGTACTCCCCAGGGCAAAGGCAGTGAAAAGCCCGCTGGCAGCGGCAACCCCTGGACGACCGGCACCCCGACGCCAGGCAGTGGTTATGGTGAGGGAAATCAGGCCGGGGGGAATCCGTGGGTAGAAAATACCCCCATCCCGGGGAGCGGGTATGGACCGGGCCCGGGAACCGGTGATTGCACAACGTGTACTCCTCAGGGTCCTGGCCCGCAACCGGTGAACCCGTCCCCTGGCGGTGGAAACGGCAGCGGAGGGAGAAAACCGTAACCTTCAGGACGGGCATTCCTTCACAGGGCGCCAGAAAGATGGCGCCCTGTTTGTTATCAGCACCAGCGGGTGGCTTTTCGATCAGGGGCGGTTTCTCATATAATTTTCATTTTCCGAAAAACAATCTCGGGTAAACTGAACGAGATTGTGCTTCCTGGTGCAAATTTCCAGTGGTGAGGAGTAAACCGTGAAAGGTTGGAAGGTGTTCCTGGCTTTGATCTGGGCCGGGCTTATGGTGTGGGGTGGTTTTTCAGGGGTGTTTGCCCAGGCTCCCCAGCCTTCAGACAAAGTGCCCATTTATTTCTTCTGGGGAGATGGCTGTCCGCACTGTGCCAGAGCCAAACCCTTTCTGGCCGACCTGACCCAGCGCATTCCACAGGCCGAGGTGCGCGCGTTTGAGATCTGGAATAGCGAAGAAAACCTGGCGCTGTTCAAGAAAATGGCCGAAGCACACGGGTTTGAGGCACGTTTTGTGCCCACTTTTTTCATCGGAGATCAGTATTTTGAGGGTTTTAGCGACCAGACTCAGGGAAAGGTCGAGGCGGCGGTACAGGCATGCCTGGGCAAGGTCTGCCCCGACCCTGGCGCGGGAATCGTTCCCGGTGTGCCAGCCGGGCAGGTTTCTCTGGCACCGGCGGGGAGCGGCCAACCGGTGGAAGCCAGCCGTGAAACGCTGGAACTGCCTTTCTTTGGCACGGTAGACCTGACGGGAAAGTCAGTCTGGATCAGCACGGTGCTGATCTCTTTTGTGGATGGGGTCAACCCCTGTTCAGTATGGGTGCTGACCATGTTGCTGGCCCTCACCCTGCACACGGGTTCGCGGAAAAAGGTGCTTCTGATCGGTCTGATTTTCCTCACTGTGACGGCGGGGGTGTACGCCCTGTTCATCGCTGGCCTGTTCACTGTGCTGAGCCTGGTGAGCTTTGTGGGATGGATTCGCCTGGTGGTGGCGCTGGTGGCGCTTTTCTTTGGCGCGGTGAACGTCAAGGATTATTTCTTTTACAAGGAAGGAATTTCTTTTACCATCGACGACGCGAAGAAACCGGGCATTTATCAGCGGATTCGCCGGGTGATGGATGCCAGCCAGTCTTTCTGGGGGCTGGCAGGAGCCACCGTGGTGATGGCGGCAGGCGTCTCGCTGGTGGAGTTCTCCTGCACGGCGGGCTTCCCGGTGCTTTGGACGAATCTGCTTACCACCCAGCAGGTGAGTGCGCTGACGTTCGTGCTCCTGCTGTTGCTCTACTTGGTGATCTACCAGCTTGATGAAATGATCCTTTTCTTCAGCGCGGTTTACACGCTTAAGGCCAGCCGCCTGGAAGAGAAACACGGGCGGATACTCAAATTGATCGGTGGGATGCTCATGGTCACCCTGGCCGGGGTGATGGTGTTCAACCCGGCCCTGATGAACCGGTTGAGCAGTTCGCTCCTGGTCTTCGGGGTGGCCTTTGCGCTCACCGGGCTGGTGTTACTGATCCATCGGCGTATATTACCGGCTTACGGCATCTGGGTGGGTACCGAGAAGCGTTCCGGCAGGTGACTGGACCGCCAGTGAGGTTTCTGTCATCAGAGGGTGCTTTCGGCGATCCATTGGAGGTAGGCATCCAGGCCCCGCTCGACAGGTACCTGGATGATTTCGGGCACTTCGTAGCTGTGGTTTTCACGGATGGCCCTTTCGACCTCAGGCGCCAGGCGGGTGGTGGTCTTGATGATGAGCATGGTTTCGTCCTGCCGGGTGAATTTGCCCTTCCAGATGTACCGGCTGGTGATGCCGGTGGTCTGTACGCAGGCGGCCAGTCGGCGGGTCACCAGTAATTCGGCCATTCGCTCGGCTTCCTGAGGGTCATCGGTGGTGGTGAGGATCATGCAACACGGTTCGGTCATGATGGGTCTCCTTTCCGGTTCTGGCAGGGGGAAGACTTAACAGATTCATTAAGGCAAATCGTTCGCACATCTATTTTCCATGCAACCATGCTATGATTAAGAGCATGGCGAATGGGCGCGATCGTATTTTAATCGTGGAAAACGACCCTGTGGTGGCAGACCTCATCGGGCGACAGGCGTTGCAGTCGGTGGGGTTTCAGGTGGCTACCGTAGGAGACGCCAACTCGGCTATCGCCCGCGCCATTCAATGGGTGCCTGATCTGATCCTTACCGATATCAACCTGCCCGGTTTGAGCGGGAAAGACCTGCTTGTGGCGCTCAAATCGCAGGGGGTGCAAACGCCGGTAGTATTGCTGGCGCAGCGCGGGCAGGAATCGGATATTGTGCAGGCCTTCCGTCTGGGAGCCGCCGATTACCTGCTGCTGCCGGTGCGCGAGGCTGAGGTGGTCTCGGCGGTGGAGCGGGTGCTCCAGCAGGTGCATGAGCGGCGTGAACGCGAACGCCTCAGTCAGCAGCTCCAGCAAACCAACCAGGAATTGCAGGCGCGAGTGCGCGAGTTGACCACCATTTTTTCCATCGGGAAGGCGGTCACTTCGATTACAGATCAGACGCTTCTGATGGATCAGATCCTTGAAGCGGCGGTTCAAGTCACCCGTGCAGACCTTGGCTGGTTGCTGATGCGTGATAGCGATGAAAAACCTTTCGTGCTGACTGCGGCGGCCAATCTGCCTGCTTCGCTGGAAGGTTTTTTTGGCCAGCCCTGGGATGATGGCATCAGTAAACTGGTGGCGCTTTCTGCCGAAACGCTCACCATCCACGGTGAACCCCTCAAACGCTTCAAGGTTTCCAGCCTGGGGCAGGCGGCGCTGATTGCACCTATCAAAGCTCAGAAAAAAACACAGCATACGGTGATCGGTCTGCTGACGATGATCCGCCGACAACCCGTGGCTTTTGGTTCCAGCGAGCAGCATTTGCTTGAAGCCCTGGCCGATTACGCTTCCATAGCCGTCATTAATGCCCATCTTTTCCGTGCCGCCGAAGAGCGAGCCCGTTCCATGCAGATTCTGGTAGAGCAGATGCGGATGGGGGAGCAGATCAATCAGGAGGTTCTGCTGGCCCTTCAGGAAGAACTGCGCGGGCCGGTGGCTGCGGCCTCAGCGGCGCTGGGAAAATTAGGCAAGGATCCAACCGCTCGCTGGCGGTCTGATCAGCGGCAATGGCTGGCGGCTATTCAAGACCATCTGGATCAACTCCAGCGCGTGGTGGAGGCCATTCAGCCCCTGCAATCCTCTGCCGCCGGGTCAGAAGGGGTCACCTCTAACCTGAATGAGCTTATCCGGCAGGTGGTGCAACGGGCGCGGCCTTTCACCCAGCAGGCCGGGGTGGTGGTAACCACCGACCTGCCCCCTGAAGGGGTGGTTGTGGGGGTGGAGGCGCGAGTGCTGGGGCAGGTACTGCACGGGCTGATGAGTGAGGCCGTTCGATATGGAGCGGAAGGCGGACAGATCATCATTCGGCTGGAAAAGACCCCACAGCGGCAGGCTCAGGTGGCCTTTCGCAATGTTGGAGTACACCTTGATCCGCGAGAGGCGGAACGTTTCTTCGAGCGTACTACCCGCTCAACGAGTGAGGGGAGGCACTTCGGCGGGGTAGGTATTCGACCGGCGGTGATTCGTGAAGTGCTCACCCGCCTGGGTGGAAAAGTGTGGCTGGAAAATTCGCCGGGTCAGGGGATGACGGTTTACTTCAGCCTGCCACTGACCCAATCCATACAACCGGGGCGAAAAAATTGAAATGACAACCCAGAACCGTGATCTCATTCTGATGATCCTTTCGGAGGCCCAGGTGACCTTTTTACTGGAGCGCATGCTTCAGTCGATGGGCTTTGAGGTGCAGGCGGTACCAGACCGCGCCCATGCGATGGAGATTCTCCCGCGCATTAACCCGGTGCTGGTTTTTCTGGGGGAAAAGCTACCTGATAGTGAAGGGCTGAGCCTGGCCAGCGAGATCATCCGGCGTTTCCCGGCTACGCCGATCATCCTTTTTGTTTCGCAGGAATCGACCGAAGTGCTTAAGGCGGCCATGCGGCTGGGAATCACCGAATACCTGTGCCTGCCCCTGCGGGCTGAAGACCTCAACCGGGCGATTCGCAACAGCCTGGAACTCGCCCGGCAGCGGAAAGAGGCGGTGTTGCTCGAGTCGCGGCGGGTGACAGCAGGTTTACAGCAGCGCCTGAATGAGCTGGAAACCCTTACTCGTCTGGGCCGAACCATTACCGGTTCGCTGGATCTGGATCATGTGCTGAGTTCGATTGTCGAAGCGGCGGTTGAGCTGACCGGTGCTGAAGAAGGCAGCCTGCTGTTGCTGGATGAGCAAACCGGTGAACTTTATATGCGTGCGGCGAGGAACTTTCAGGAAGACTTTGTGCGTACCTTCCGCATCCCTGTCACCGATACCCTGGCCGGTTCGGTGATCCGTAACGGGCAATCGGTGTTGCTGGATGAAAACACCCCCCAGAAGATCAAGACGGCCTATCTGGTGCAGAGCCTGCTTTATGTGCCGTTGATGATCAACGGGCAGGTATTCGGGGTGCTGGGGGTAGATAACCGCCAGAATCGCCTGCCGTTCACCGAGCACCATACTCGCCTTCTGGAAGCGCTGGCCGAGTTTGCAGTGATCGCCATCGAAAATGCCCGCCTCTTCACCGATACCATTGCCGAGCGTCGAAAAATGGAAACTGTTCTCACAGAAGTGCGCGATGGGGTCATTCTGATCGATCAAGACGAACGGCTGCTCCTGGTCAACCAGGTGGCACGCCAGGCTTTCGGGCTGGGAGAAGAGCGCCTTTCGGGGCGGCCATTGCGAGAAATTTTCAACCAGCCGGCTCTGCTCGAATTGCTTGAGTCTGCTCGCCAGGGAACGCCCAACCGCACCGAGGTGACCGTAGAGGACGGGCGGGTTTTCAGCGTGCAGCTTTCGCCCATTCCTGAGGTGGGGTACGTGTTTACCCTGAGTGACATCACGAATCTGAAGAAACTTGACCAGATTAAAAGTGATTTCGTTCACACAGTTTCGCACGACCTGCGGTCGCCGCTTACGGCCATTCTGGGATATGTTGAATTAATCGAGCGCGCCGGCCCCATCAATGATCTCCAGCGCGATTTCATCCGGCGGGTACAGGTGAGTGTGCATAACATTACCAGCCTGGTCGATGACCTGCTTGATCTGGGGCGCATCGAAGCGGGCTTTGACACGCGCATGGAAACTGTGTATCTGGATCAGATTATCCATTATGCTGCCGATGGCATGCGTAAGCAACTCGGTGAAAAGGGGCATCATTTGCAAATTCAGTTATCTCCTGACCTGCCGGGTCTGCTGGCCAATCCTGTGCAGATGCGCCAGATGGTGGATAATTTGCTCGATAATGCCATCAAATACACCCCCCAGGGCGGGACGATTACCGTTTCGGGGCACGTTGAGCAGAACCAGATCATCCTGCAGGTGAGCGATAATGGAATCGGTATTCCGGCGCTCGATCTGCCCTATATTTTTGATAAATTCTACCGCGCCAGCAACGCCGCGCCTGAAATGTCGGGCACGGGGCTGGGGCTGGCCATCGTTAAATCAATCGTGGAAAACCATCACGGGCGGGTGTGGGTGGATTCGATTGTTGGGAAAGGCACCACGTTTACCATTGTCCTGCCGTTGAACCGCGCGTAACCTCCACGCAGACGTACCTGGTTGTTCGCCGGGCCGAGACAGCCAGGCGCCCCTGAATCCCCCGCCTGAAGGGCGGGGATTTTTTATCGGCAGAGGGTGAAAGGGCCGCGAAGAAGGGGATCATGTCACCGATCATCCTTCTTGCGGGAGAGAGAGATTTTTCTTGTTTGACGGACATGGGAAAAGAGGTATAATAGTGTAAAATTTACACAAAGTCTCGCGCTTTACCAGGAGTCTCCTATGAGTATATTCGACGGTCGGCGGTTAGATAACACCACATTCAAACTGGATATTGAGCGGATGCGCCGGGGCTGGTATACGGACAAATACTTTACCAATATTGCCACCATGCTCTCGGCGCTTTCGAAAGCGGGGTATACCTACCGGGGAGATCATCACCACCTGCCGCCGGGGCTTTCACCAGAAGGCATTTCAGTGGGCGACATCGAGGTTGAAATGCAGTGGTTCACCCGCCGCCCCGGGGCCACACTGGTGGTGGGGGTGGATAAGGCGCTTACCATGCTGCGCCACTGCACGGGGTACTTCAATGAGCATGGCGAGTTTGTCAATACCGCAGACCATTTGCAGGTGTGGGCAGTGCACGATGGAACCATTGTCAATGGCAATGGTGACCCGCTCAATGTGCGCCCGGTGATCCGTGTGCGCGGGCGTTACCGTGATTTTGCCATTCTGGAAACCCCCACCCTGGGCATTCTCACCCGTGCCAGCCGGGTGGCAACCAATGTGTACGAGACGCTGATCGCCGCACGGGGCAAACCGGTGCTGTTCTTCCCGGCGCGGTTTGATGTGCATGAGGTGCAGGCCGCTGACGGTTATGCGTATAACATTGCGGTACAGCGTTTTAATATGGATTACGCCAGCACGCTTGGGCCGTTTGTCTCTACAGATGCTCAGGGCGACTGGTGGGGGGGTGCAGGGGGTGGCACGGTGGCGCATGCGGCGATTGCCAGCTTTCTGGGAGACACGGCCGAGGCCATGCTGGCTTTTGCCGAGGTCCTGCCGGTGAGCATTCCGCGGATTGCTCTGGTGGACTTCAATAACGATTGTGTCGGCGACTCTCTGCTGGTGTGCCGTAAAATGTTCGAGCGGTATCGGGCGCTGTGTGAAGCCGGCCAGCCTGAGGAAGCCGAGCGTTACCGCCTGTATGGGGTGCGGCTGGATACCAGCGGCAGTCTGCGCGACGTCTCTGTCCCTCCGCTGGGCGATCCTCAGCTTGACCTGGGAGTGAACCCGCGGCTGGTCTTCCTGGTGCGGCAGGCGCTGGATACTGCCTGGGAAGGCTGGGATCTCCCTGCTGAGTGGCACGACCGTGCCCGGGCTTATTGCCATAGTGTGCGGATTGTGGTTTCGGGCGGGTTCAATCCCGAAAAGATCCAGCGCTTTGAGCGGCTCAAAGTGCCGGCAGATATTTATGCGGTAGGCTCTTCCCTTTTCGATAACCACGGCCCTACGGTCACCGATTTCACCGCGGATGTTGTACGCATTAAAGTCAAAGGGCAGTGGATTGACATGGCCAAAGTGGGGCGCAGAGCCCTGGATAACCCTGACCTGGAACGCGTCTGGTGAGTTCTTTTTGCAGGTTGATTTTTAAGACCTCATCTATAATCAACCTGTTTGCCATTCATGTTTGATTTCAAGGAGGAAAGGATGCTCACCGACCGGATTGTGGGTGCGTTTACATTTCGCAAAGGGGTGTATGCCGATGCTGCGAGAGACGCTCAGTTCACTACCGATGCCTGGTTGATTGTGCTGGTGGTGAATTTTATCGCCACGCTGGGGAGCAGTGCGGCTACCCTGCGCGGTGAGCGCGGTTTTCTGGGTTTTTTAATCACCGTCATTCTTGGTACGTTACTTTCCATTGCGGGTTTTGCCCTCTCGGCTTTCCTGGTCAGCTGGGTGGGGCGATCGATGTTCAAGGCTACGGCCAGTTTTGAAGAATTGGCTCGCGCGATGGGGCTGGCCAACGTCTGGCGGGTGATCGGTTTTCTGGGAATTTTCTCGGCCATGACACCGGCGCTGGCGTGCTTGCTCTCCCCTGTGACCCTGCTGGCGGGCCTGGCAGGGCTGGTGGCTTACTTCTTTTCTATCCGTGAGGCCACCGGTATGGACTGGGTGGGTGTGATTGTGAGCGTGGTGGTGGCGCTGATTGTGCAGCTCATCATCACCGCTGTGTTAGGTGGTATCCTGGCCATCTTCGGCCTGGGTGCGGCCATGCTCCTGCGCTGACTGACCGGTAACCGGCAGGGGTGGGCCGCCCTCATTCCTGCCGGTTTGATCTGGTGATCGTAACAGCATAGATCCCCCTGTGGATTATGGATGGATCAAGAGAGAACGGCTGGTTTTTGTGTTCTCCATTCCTCTGCTTCGGTGGCCTGCTCGTAAGCGCGGGCGATGCGCAGCAGGGTGGCTTCAGAGAAGTCGGGGCCGAGCAGTTGAATTCCCAGCGGCAGGCCTTCGGCATCGAGCCCGGCAGGTATGGAAAGCCCCGGAATGCCAGCGTGGTTGGCAGGCACGGTGAGCTGGTCGGCGTACTGCATGAGCACCGAGTCGCCATATACGGCGCTCATGGCAAAGGCTGAAGTGGGGGTGGTGGGGGTGAGCAAAGCATTCAGGCGGTAGGGGCCCTGCGGGTCGAAGGCGGTTTCAAAGTCGCGCCGGATGAGTGTGCGCACGCGCAGAGCACGCTGGTAATACTGTTCGCTGTACTGCGCCGCGGAGACGTACATTCCCATCAGAATACGCAGTTTGGGTTGAACTCCAAAGCCCTGGCCGCGAGTCTTGCGGTACATGCTGTGCAGATCGGCCACTGGTTCGGGCGTACGGTAACCGTACTTGACGCCGTCGTAGCGGTGCAGGTTCGAGGCGGCCTCTACCCGGCTGATGACGAAATAGGCCGGGATGCCATAACGTGTGTTGGGCATGGGGACATCTTCGATGATCTCCGCGCCCAGCGCGCGCAGCAGGTCGGCGGCCTTGCGGACGCTGGCCTCGATCTCTACCGGCAGGGGCTGTTGCTCAAAGCCGCCATCCGGGGTTGGGAAGGTGATGCGGAAATAATCGGGTGAAAGGCCGATGCGCAACCCCCTCACCCCGGCTTCCAGCTGGCTGAGGTAATCTTCTGGCGGGAGGTCGGCAGTGGTGGCATCGCGTGGGTCGGGCCCGGCCATGGCCTGAAGCATCATCGCCGCACCGGTGACGTCTCTGGCGATGGGACCGGGGCAGTCGAGCGAAGAGGCAAAGGCGATCAGCCCGTAGCGTGAGACACGCCCGTAGGTGGGTTTGAGCCCCACCACCCCGCAGAAAGCCGCCGGTTGACGGATGGAACCGGCGGTGTCGGTGCCGAGGCTGAGCACGGCTTCCCCGGCGGCCACCGAAGCAGTGCTGCCGCCGGACGACCCCCCGGGCACGCGGGAAGGATTCCACGGGTTGCGCGGGCTGGGCTGAAAAGCCGAGGATTCACTCGAAGAACCGTAGGTGAACTCATCCAAATTGACTTTGCCGAGCATCAGGCCGCCAGACGCTTCCAGCCGTTCGACCGGTGTGGCGGTGTAGGGGGCGATGTAATTGGCCAGGATGCGGGATGCCGCCGTGGTGCGGGTGCCGCGCACACAGAAGATGTCTTTTACGGTGAAGGGAATACCTGCCAGAGGGCCGGGGTCTTCTCCGGCCGCCAGTTTCCGGTCTACCTCGCGTGCCTGTTGCAGGGCGCGGTCGTCGGTGAGGGTGATAAAAGCATGGACTTTTTGCTCGTCTTCCGGGGTGAGGGGGCCGGCATCGAGCGACCCCGGGCGGCCATCCACCTGGCCAATGCGTTCCAGGCAGGATTCGAGGATTTCGACGGCAGAAACCTTGCGCTGGCGTAGCAGGCCAGACAGTTCTCGAGCGGTGAGGTCACACAGTTCCATGATGAGGTTGCCTACTCCAGAGAGGTGTGCGGAATATCGGGAACGATGATGTAGCCATCTTCGAATTGCGGTGATTGAGCGAGAATTTCGTCCGGCGCGGGGTAGGGCTGCCAGGTATCCTCACGGGGCGGCTGGCTGATCTGAGCCGTGTAGGGCACGCCATGCGAGGTGATGGGCAGGCTGGCGTCCAGGGGAATGGACTCGAGCTGGTCGATGGCATCGAGCTGGTGGTTGAGCTGCTGGCGGAGGTAGGTGGCTTCTGCAGGGGTTAATTCAAGCGCTGCCAGCTCGACGAGGTGGTCAAAAATTTCGGGCGAAATGGCTTCGGTCATTGTGGTTTTCCGGGCTGTGGTTAAGTTCCTTCAAGTATACCGCCAACTGGCAGGTTGTGGTGCGAGGAGTGGGTTTCTGGCTCAGGGGTTTTGCCCCAGCCGCAGGTAATCGCGTACGGCCCAGAGCCCCCCGCCGGGCTGCTGGACGAGGTAGAAAAGGCGATCAACCATGAAGGTTCGAGGCTTCCAGATCGCCTCGATGGCATGATGAGCAGCTTCAAGGGAAGCAAGGTCATCAAAGGAGCCTACGGAGAGATGCGGAAGAAAATCGGTGGGTAACGGTTCAATGGGCCCGCTGAAGCGCTGACGGATGCCATGGCTCAGGGCGATCAGCGGATCAGGGTCTTCGGGGACGAGCCAGAGGGCCATGGAGAGGCCATGAAAACGCTCGACGCGGTGTAAAGTTACTTCAAAAGGTGGGGTCTGGGTGAAAAATTCTGCCAGCTCCAGGCAAAACACGGGCCAGCGCTCCGGGGGAATGAAAGGCGGGTACACCAGAGTGATGTGGGGGGGCACGTAAGTTGCCGGGTGGCCAAAACGCCGCCGCAGCGAGTCGATTTCATCGCACATTTCAGCTGGCGGGATGATACAGAGAGAGGTTGCCTGCGGAAAGAGCATATTATGATTATACCGGAGGTGAGCCGAATTGCACTTTTAAGAAAATCAGGGGGTGTTTTTTTTTGTGGCGATTTCTCGGTTTTGAGGATAATAGAGAAAGCCTTGCAGTTTCACTCATCGATCTCTTTTTCAGGAGGGTTCAATGCGCAGAGTTTTTCTCCCGGCGATCAGTGTGCTGATCGTCCTTTCATTGTTCCTTGCACCTGTGCCCTCTGGGGCACACGTCATCGCAGCCCAGACGCTCCCGCCGGGGCGGGAGCTCCGTGAAGTTCCCGCGGAAGTGAAAGATGCCTTCCAGGGGGGGATGACGGTAGAAGAATTCCTTTCCAAATATAATGGGCCCATCCCCGCCGCTCTGTGGGATGTGGTGGATGAGCCGGTTTCAGTGATCGTAGAAATGGAAAAACCGGCTTTGAGCAAGCGCATGGCCGCCGCCGGTGGGGCGGGTACCCCGATGCGTTCTACGGAACAAAAGCAGTACACCGATATGTTGAGGCAGGCCCAGGCCCCTCTGGTAACAGCGGTGCAGGCACGGGGCGGGGTGGTGCTCGGGCAGTACACCCGGGTGTATAACGGGGTACTCGTGCGCATCAATGCCCGCGAGATCAACGCTCTGCGCCAGGTGGCCGGGGTAAAGGCCGTCCATCGCGCCCCGCGTCATACGATTGACCTGGTAGCCAGTGTGCCGCTGATTGGCGCGCCGAGCGTCTGGAATGCTGTTCCAACCGGCTACAACGGGAGCGGGGTGCGTATTGCCGTCATCGATACAGGCATTGATTACACTCACGCCAGCTTTGGCGGCCCGGGGACGCCCTCGGCCTATGCGGGGAACAATCCCCGAATCGTGGAAGCGGGGAGCTTCCCGACGGCAAAGGTGATCGGCGGGTATGATTTTGCCGGTACAAACTACGACGCCGGTAATCCGACGGCGGCCATTCCCGCGCCTGACCCCGATCCTCTGGACGAAAATGGCCACGGTACGCATGTGGCTTCAATTGCTGCCGGGTTGGAGGTGAAAGAAGGCAGTAATGTGCTGGTGGGGGCGGGGGTGGCCCCGGGGGCCAGCCTGTATGCGCTGAAAGTCTTTGGGGCTTCGGGCTCGACGGATCTGGTGATCAACGCCCTGGAATGGGCGATGGACCCCAACGGAGACGGCGATCTTTCGGACCGGGTGGATGTGATCAATATGTCGCTGGGTTCGGTCTGGGGCGTGGCTTCGGCAGACGACCCCGAACAGGTGGCCCTGAACCTGATTTCCTCGCTGGGTACGGTGGTGGTCACCTCAGCCGGGAATGAGGGAAACAGCTCCTACATCACCGGAGCACCGGCAGTGGCCGATACGGCGATTTCGGTGGCGGCGACTACGACCGGTTCTGTGACGATGCCTAGAGTTCAATATAATAATGGCACCCAGCAGGTGCCTTACCAGCCGGCCAATCCGTTTAATTCAGCCATCACGGCGACGCTCGTCGATGTAGATGCTGTGGATGGCGATGCGGCTACCGGGGAGTTATGCACCACCGACGGTGTAATTCCCGGGGCGCTCACGGGTGCCATTGCGCTCATCCAGCGAGGAGGAAAAGAGTGTTATTTTCAGACAAAGATTAACAATGCCGCGGCTCTGGGGGCTCAAGGGGTCATCATCTACAACCATGCGGCGGCGGCAGACGAGTTTGTCTCGATGGCAACCGGCACGGCGACCCTGCCGGCCGGACATACCCTGCGCAGTTACGGGCTGATGTTGAAAGGTTTCCACAATACCCAGGTGACGGTGGGGCCTGACTCTCAGCCGGCAATCTTTGCATGGGGCGACCCGGATGCTACGGCCAGCTTTACCAGCCGCGGGCCGCGCGGGTACGATTCGAAGCTCAAGCCGGAGCTTTCGGCGCCGGGGGTGTTGATCTATGCCGCGGCGATCGGCAGTGGAAAGAGCGGGGTCAGCATGAGCGGCACGTCTATGGCGGCGCCCCACGTGACGGGTGTGGCGGCGTTGGTCCGTCAGGCGCACCCGGGCTGGAACCCCGAAAAGGTGAAGGCGGCGCTGATGAGCACGGCGGTGGACGTGGGCGGCGAAGTTCCGCTCACCGGCGCCGGGCGCGTGGATGCTGAAGCGGCCGTGTTCACCCACACACTCGCCACCGGAGATGCCAACCTCGTCAGCCTGAGCTGGGGCGTGGTGCAGGTGGGAGATACCTCTTCTGCCTATGTGGTACCCGAGGTCAAACAGGTTCGGTTGGAAAACCTCGATGCCACCGCCCATACCTACGACGTATCGGTGCAGTTCAGCGACCCGCAGATGACGGGTGCCACGCTGGGGGTGCCCACCAGTGTGACGGTACCGGCAGGCAGCACGGTCGAGGTGCCGGTGACGCTCACGCTCAACCCGGCGCTTCTGCCGGTGGCATTCGATGCCAGCATGGAAGAATATTACGGATTTATCACCTTCACCCCGCAGGGAGGGGGCAATACGGTGCGGCTGCCGTTTTATTTCGTCCCGCGCCCCTACAGCACCCTCAGTGAGATGAGCGGAGCCGTCAAAAGCATCAGTTTGGTCAATAACACTGATGCCCAGGTCACCTATATCAACACTGGCCCTGCGACGGCAAGCCTGTGGGCCTGGCCGGCGCTGGTGATTGACGACAATGAGCCCGAGGTGAACGATATGGCTGATCTACGGGCCGCAGGCATCGATTATGTTGGTAGTGGTTTCTATGGAGATATGCTGGGGGTGGGGATTGCGAAGTGGGGGTCCGTGCATACCCTGCAGCCGTACTTCGATGAGACTGATCTGGCGATCGACGCCAACCGCGATGGAAAGACCGAGTATGTGTTGTGGAACTTTAATGCTGGCTGGTTTGGAGGAGGGGATGAGACCAATGAATGGATCGTGCTCCTCACCGATATGACTGCCTCCTCCGGCCAGCCCAGCATCTTCCTGGGCAGCCCATATCTCATTTATGGCGACTTCAACTCGGGCCTTTCGGAATGGTATGTGCCTGTGGATTGGATCCCGCTTTCCAGCAGTGATTTTGGATACCAGTTCTTCAGCTTCGACAGCAGTGGAGCCATGGACAGCACCCCGGCGGGTGTGTTTGATTACATGCGCTCTCCGTTTGTCTGGGGTCTGAGCGACTTCACCCCTTCCACCAGCGCACCGGTTACGCTGGAGGTTGGGTTGAACGATGCGAGGGGTTTCTGGCTGGCGAGGCCCAGAGGTATGATGGTGGTGGATTACAATGGCAGGCCGGGGACGGGCCAGGCGCTCATCGTGCCGCTGGGGGTGGAGTTCTATAACAGCTACCTGCCGGTGATCGCTCGGTAAGCCCGGCCTTACCTTGCAATCTCATAACACCCCGCCCGCAGGCGGGGTGTTCTCTTGGAGGGAGGGCTATAATGAAAGTATGTTGATTCACTCCGCCTCGCAGTTACTCACCCTGGCGGGGGGGCCTCAGCGGGGGAGAGACCTGGGCCGACTCGGCATCCTGGAGGACGGCGGGGTGCTCGTGCGCCAGGGGAAAATCACCGCGGTGGCGAAAAGCGCCGAACTGCTTGCCGCCTATCCCGATGAGCCGTCGATCAGTGCCCACGGGAAGGTGGTGATGCCGGGTTTTGTCGATCCGCATACTCACCTGGTCTGGGCTGGCGACCGTGCCGCTGAGTTTGAATTGCGCCTGCAGGGCAAAACATACATGGAAATCATGGCCTCAGGTGGGGGCATTGTATCTACCGTACGGGCCACTCGCCAGGCTTCGATTGAAGCTTTGCTGGCACAAACCCGCGAACGCGCCCGGCGTATGCTCCAGTATGGCACCACCACCGCCGAAGCCAAAACCGGTTACGGCCTGGAGGTGCAGACCGAGTTGAAACAGCTGGAAGTTTTACTCCGCCTCGATGCCGAAGGGCCGCTGGAGATTTGCCCCACCTTTCTCGGAGCACATGCCATTCCGCCCGAGTACCGGGACGACCCGCAGGCCTATACCCGTCTGGTCTGGGAGGAGATGCTGCCGGCAGTTCAGCGGTGGTGGGCCAGCCATGCCCCCGGCAGGCATCTGCCGTTTGTGGATGTGTTCTGTGAGACAGGGGCTTTTTCTCTGGAGCAGTCGCGGGCTATCCTGGAACAGGCGCGCAGGCTCGGCTTTCCCCTGAAAATCCACGCGGATGAATTTGATAACCTGGGAGGGGCGGCGCTGGCAGTAGAGTTGGGAGCGACCTCGGCAGATCATCTGGTGAAGACCTCGCCGGAAGAATGGCGTGCCCTGGCGAAGAGCGATACGGTGGCCGTGGCTCTGCCCTGCACGCCTTTTGGGCTGGCTGAGGCGCACTATCCGCCGGTGCGGCCCTTCCTGGAGGCCGATGGCCTGCTGGCGATTGCTACCGATCTTAACCCGGGAACGGCCTGGTGTGAGAATATGCAATTTGCCATTGCTCTGGCCTGCCGCTACCTTCATCTCACTCCCGCGCAGGCGATTGCGGCGGCCACCATCAACGCGGCGGCTGCGCTGGGGATGTCGGATCGGGTCGGCTCGCTGGAAGTGGGCAAGCAGGCCGATCTCGTGGTGCTTTCGGTGGCCGATTACCGTCATCTGGGGTATCGCTTTGGTGGGAATCTGGTGGAACGGGTTATCAAACGGGGCGAGGTGGTGGTATGAGCCGTGGCGGGCTGGTGATTGGTCTGGGAGGGGTGGGCACGCGCGTTGTGGAGCGTGTGCGCCAGGTTCTCACGGCCAGCGCCGAGAACCGCCCGCCCGATTCGATCCGTCTGCTGGCTTTTGACCTTCGTAAACCGGTTCCGGCTACGGGCAGGCTGCCGCAATCGTATCATTTTTTAATTCAGGTCGCTCCGGTGGAAGCTCCGGCCGGTGCTCCGGTGCGGCAGGTGGCGCGCGCGGCCCTGCTGGCTGATCTGAAGCAGGGGGTGGTCAACTCTTCGGTTTTGCGGGCGCTGGCCACGCAGCTGGATGCGCTCTCTCGAGCCGGGGTGACTCAGGCGGATGTCTTCCTGGTGAGCTCGTCCTTTGGCGCCACCGGATCAGCATGGCTGGTGGATATGGCCTATCTTGTCCGGCATCTGGCCGGTAACCGCATTAAAGTTCGCATCCATGCTATTCTGCTCACTCCAGAGGCGTTCGAACGCGCCTTTTTCCCCTCGCAGGCGCACCGTTTGACGCATTATGTGGTCTTGAGAGAGCTGGAATTGTGGCAGCGTGAGCGCTCGTGGGAACAGGGAGCCTCGTTGTATGGCGGCAAACCTCTGGGAGGCCTGCCGGGAGTGCTCACCCGCCGTCCGCTGGACTCGGTGCAGGTGGTGGAGGGGCAGGAGTTGAACACAGCGCCCGAAGCCGGGGCAATTCCACTGACGGCGGAGGGCATCCTCTGTCAGCTCGACCCGCAGGCCAGTGCTGTGCTCGAAGAGGCCGCTCAGCTCGCCGGGGTGCAGGGAACACAGGTATTCAGTACCTTCGGGGTGTTCACCCTGCTCTATCCGGGACGGATCGCGCTGGAAGAAGCCGTTCAACGCCTGATCATCGGCACGCTCGATCACTGGTTGCCGCTGGAAAAAGACCCCAACACGGGCCGCCCTCTGCGTCTGGCCGAGCCGCTTCACCTCCGCCCGGATGACCCTTACGGCAAGCTGGAATTCTGGATTACCGAACCTCATCATTCGGGCATCCTGCAGGAGGTGATGCGTCAGGCCGACCTGCTGGCCCGGCGCGATCAGCCGGCACGCCGGGCAGCGCTGCAAGCCATGGAGAGCCGTGGCCTGGATGAATGGAAGGCGATCTTTTTCCAGTGTGAAGGTGCTGAGGCCCTGCTTTCGCAGGGGAATGCCCTCCCTGAGCCGCTTCAGCCGCTGATTAACCGGCATGGGCTGGTTTTCCTCAAAGAGGTCGCCCGGCGGGTGGCCAACCCCGATCCCCGGCTGGGGGCTCCGTTTGAATATCTGCGCAAGCTTGAACAGGCTCTGGCGGCCTACATGCAAGACCTCGACTCGGTGCTGGAAAGCTGGCGTGAGCGGGGAGAATCGGCAGAGAACGAGTCGCTCCTGCGCACCCTGCAGGAAACGCGGCGGAGCTGGGAACAGCGCCGCGATTCGTTGCTTGGGCGCCTCATGCCGCAGGCGGCCCAGGATGCCCAGGAGCGCTATATCCAGGCCCGGCAATTACAGGCGCAGTACAAACAACGGGAGACCATCCTGCGGGGGATCCTGGACTCGGCCAGCCTGATGCATTCCCTCACGCACCAGCTTCTGATTTTTGGGGAGCGGCTGGTGAACGCCCTGGCGTTGATTTCAGACAGTGTGTATAACATGGCCCTCGACCAGTCACTGCGGCTGGAGCGTGAGAAGCGTTTCGAGGCGGCGATTCGCGTACAACAGCTGGTGCTTGACCAGGGGTATGAAACCCGGCGTTCACGGCTGGTCTTCGATGCTTTCCGCCAGGAGCTTACCATGCAGCTGGCGCTGGCCATCGAAGAGCTGGCCGACCGGGAATCCCCGGCAGTGCCCAACCAGACCTTACCCTTCCGGGTGGCCGACCCTGCCCGGGAGGGAGAGAAGGTGGCCCTGGATGATCCCGCGTTGAGTGCCGAACAGCTGGCCGGGTTGTTGATGCGCGTTCTCACGTGGCACTTCACCGAAGCCCTGCTGGCCAGCCAGCCCGAAAATTCGGTGCTGGGCTTTCTCCATTATCTCGACCCCCGCGCTGACCATCTGGGTAACCGCCTGGTGGCCAGTGCTACACCCGCGGTGCGTTTGCTCACCCCGATACCGGCGCGGCGGAATTTCCTCTTTGCCCCTTCGGCTGGTTCTGCGATCACTTCTACTTATTCTCAAACCCTGCTCGGGGAATTACAGCATCACCTGGGAGATGTATACGTCTTCCAGACCGAAAACCCGGAACGGCTGACCCTCTTCCGGTACTTTGACGGGTTGAGCCTGGATCATTTGCTTACCTTCCATCAGAGCGAGCCGCCGGCCGGAGACCTCTCACCGCTGCGCCCCTTCATCCTCTGGAAGATTTGAGTGTACGGCTTGCCCGGTGCATGAGCTTCTGATACAATCCGGCGCATGCCAACTATAGAACAGGCCAGAGAATGGTATGCCGCAGCCGATGCGGTGCATGGATTCGACCATATCCTGCGTGTTTATCATCTTGCCGAGCGCCTTGGCCCGCCTGAAGGGGCCGATATGGATATTCTCCGCGCTGCCGTCCTGCTTCATGACGCCAGCGGTGCCAGCCCCGGCAGTGAGGGCCGCAAGCAACATCACCTGGCTTCGGCAGAATTTGCCGCCGGAGTGCTTTCGGCTGAGGGCTGGCCTGCGGAGCGGATTGCCGCAGTACAGCATTGCATTCGGGCGCATCGTTATCGCGGCGATGGTGAAATGCCGCGCACTCCCGAAGCCCGGGTGCTTTTTGACGCCGATAAACTGGACGTGCTCGGGGCAATCGGGGTAGCCCGTGTGGTGGCCTACGCCGCCCTCAACCATCAGCCGGTGTACGCTCAACCTTCAGCACGGTTCCTTGCCAGCGGAGAGAAGGAACCCGGCGAGCCGCACAGCGCTTACCACGAATACCTTTTCAAACTGCGGCGGGTGAAAGAACGCCTCTTCACTCCCGCAGCGCGCGCTCTGGCCGCCGGGCGTGAGGCCTACCTGGACGGGTTCTTTCAGCGCTTAATGCTGGAGATGGACGGAAGTCAGTAGACCGGAACCGCACTTGCGTTCAGGGCGGTTACTGCGCTTCTGCGTTTACCCGCTCCAGCAGGGCTTTCATGTAGCCGATGGTATAGGCTGTGCCCAGGCGCGGGTCGTCGGCCATGAGGGGAATGTGATCGGCAATCAAAACGCCGTCGAAATTTACCTCGCGCAGGGCCTTCATCACCCGGTACATGTCCATGTAGCCGTCGTCAATGAAAGTCTCGACAAAGTGCGGCAGAGGACGGTCGACATTGCGGAAGTGTACTTTGAAGATCTTTTTCCGCTCTCCAAAATAGCGGATGGTCTCGAAGACGTCTTTTCCCATGGCCGGGCCGCCTTCCAGCCAGCAACCCACGCACAGGCAGATGCCCACATTGGGGCTGTCGGCCAGTTCCAGCGCGCGGCGGTAACCCTCGAAATTGCTGAAGATGCAACGCGGCACCCCACCCAGCTCGGGCACGGGTGGGTCATCCGGGTGTATGCCGATGCGCACACCGGCTTCCTCGGCCACCGGCGCCACCTGCCGGATGAAGTAGGCAAAATTATCCCAGATTTCTTCTTCTGAGTACCGCCTTCCATGGGTCAGGGGGCCGTGGTATTCACGCCCCACCCAGTAGCCCGTGGTGGCTTTTTGCAGGTCAAAGGCACGCGCCGGAGCGCCGCCGCGTGTGAGCTCGCGTTCGGTGCTCCAGATGCCATTGGCCATGTGGGCATAGGTGGTGTAGGGAATGCCGGCCCGTCCCAGATTCCGCAGGTGGGTTTTGTATTCCTCAATTTTTTCATCGCGCCCGGGCAGGTTGAGGACGATGGCGTCCTGGTTGTGCACGCTGAAACTGCCAAAGCCGTAGATCTTCAGCCCGGCCCGTTCAAAAAGTTCTTTTCGGCTGGCATAATATTCGTAGCTGGCTTTATCACCGCCTGTCCATAGCACCACGTATTCCAGCCCCATCTGGCGAATCCACTGCAATTCGGTTTCGGTAGGTTCGGGTGAAGCCTGCATGGCAATTTTCATCCCTGGTGGGGTAAACTTTTGGTTCTCTGGCATTGTCTCTACTCCCTGTTTCTGAGGAAAAGGTTCACGAAAAAAATCCGGGCATGGTAACCCGGATTTAATTGTACTCCCACACTATTTCAGGCCGGTTGAGCAGGGTTCTCTTATGGGGCGAGGGTTTCCTCTGCCCGCGGTTCTTCTGCCTCTTCCGGAGGGGCTTCGATGATTTCATCTTCGGCCTCTATTTCTTCCTGTTCTTCCTGTGCCTCTACTGCTTCCTGCACCTCTATTTCTCCCTGTACGGTTTCGCCGGTTTCTTCCTCTGAAAGGGCCTCTGGAAGGGGTTCTTCAGCGGGGGCATCCCCGGGTGCGGCGGTAAGTTCATGCCCGTTGAGGCGAAAACGTGAAACCAGTGCCTCGAGGTGCCGGGCGGTTTCGGCCAGGTTTCGCACCGAATGATGCACGTCTTCCACCTGGGCGAGCACCTCTTCGGTGGAAGCGCTGACTTCTTCGACGGCGGCGCTGTTCTCTTCACTCACGCTGACGATGTTCTCGATGGCCTGGTTCACCTTGCCCGACTGCGCGGCCATGGCCTCTGCGGCGGCGGTGGTTTCTCCAATGACGGTGGCGACCGCATCCATCACTTCAACCATGCGCCCGGAAGTGCGGCTGATCTGCTCGGTAGCCCGCGCGGCCTCTTCTGCCTGGGTGTTGACGGCCTCAATGGCCTTCAAAATGGCGTTTAAGGCATTTCCCGAATGGTTGGCCAGCTCTACCCCGGTTTCTACCTCGCTCGAGCTTTCGCGCATGGCGCGAGTGACCTCATCGATCGCCTTACGAATATCTTTGATCAGCCCGTTAATTTCACGGGTCGAAAGCGCGGCTTTTTCGGCCAGCTTGCGCACCTCATCGGCCACCACGGCAAACCCCTTGCCGTGTTCTCCGGCGCGCGCCGCCTCGATGGCGGCATTGAGCGCCAGCAGGTTGGTCTGCGAGGCGATGTCTTCGATGGTTTCGACGATATCACCAATTTTGACCGACTGCTGTTCCATTTCCCGGATCTTCTGCGCCGAGAGCCCCACCCGTGAGCGGATGGTATGCATGCCCTGAATGGTAGATTCAACCGCCCTGGCGCCTTCACGGGCGGCCCGGGTGGCTTCATCGGTACTGCGCTGGACGGCTTCGGTGTTGCGTACCACCTGCTCGATCATTTGCCCCACTTCGGTGGTGACCCGGTTGGCCATCTCCACCGACTTTTCCTGGTCGCGGGCACCAGCAGTGACGTTTTCGATGGCCTGGTTCATCTGAATCATGGCGGCAGCGATGCGATTCGATTCATCGGCCTGCTCGGCAGCGCCGCGTGCCACCTGTTGAATGGTAGTGGTGATCTGCCCGGTGGCCTGAGAAGCGCCCATGGAGGCCTGCTCCAGTTGCAGTGAGGCGGCTCCCAGGTCGGTAGCGCTCAGGGCCACTTCGCGTATGGCCCGGCTCAGGTTCCGGTTCAGCTCGCTGAATACCCGCCCGATTTCCTGCAGGCGATCGTTCATCCGGTTGAAAGCCTGGGCCATGCGGCCTACCTCGTCCTGGCTCGTAACGGGGAGTTCCATCGAGGCAATTTCTACACTGCGCGTCAGGTCTCCCCTGGCCATCAGGCGCATTTCATCGACCAGGTGAGCCAGGTCTACCTCGGCAATCTGGCGCGCGCTGGAAGCCAGGCGTACCAGCGGGTTGCGGATACTGCGGGCCAGAGCCAGCCCTGAGGCCAGCCCCACCCCCAGCGCCGCCACCAGCACGATCATCTGCATCGTCTGGAGATTGCGGGTGAGGAGCTGGCTGGCTTTTTGCTCGGCTTCGTAATCGCTTCGAACACTGGCCGAAAGTTCGTCGAGCAGGGTGCGGAGCTGATCACCGGTGGCGTCCATCTGTTCGGCTTTCACGCGGGCCAGTTCATCCTGGCGGCTGCGGATATTCTCAAAGCCGAGGTCGATCATGCTCAACGATTGTTCGACGTTGGTGATCTGGTTGCGCTGAGCGGTGTTTAGCTTGAGTTCTTTAAGCTGGTCGAGGGCACTCAGGGTCTGGTTGTAATGATTGTCAAAGTCCTTGAGGGCCTGCGAGGCGCTCCCTTCGATGAAGTATCGGCTCACATCCTGGCGCAGTTCTGCCACCAGGCTGCTGGTTTTAGCCACCTGCTTTTGAATTTCCAGTTTCAGCTGGGCTTCCTCAAGAGGCGTCAGCGGCACAACCGGCTCAGCGGTCTGGGTGGTAGACGTAGTGGTGGTGGTTGTGGTTGTGGTGGTTGTGGTGGTAGCCTCCACCGCTTCGGGGATGCGGTCGATCATTTCCTGCGTGCTGTGCCCGATGGCCCCGAAAAATTGCTTAATCTGGGCCTGAATCACGTTGATCTGCATCTGAACGGCTTTGAATCCATCGGTGTAGGCCGTCAGCTGTTCTGATACTTGCTGCACCTTTTCTGCCCGCTCGGGGTTGGTGATGCGGGAAGAGGCATTTTCCAGCAAGGTTTGAAAGCGGGTCAATTCCTGCTCATAGGCCTGCATGGCCTGCTCACCGGGAGAGGCCAGGTAGCGGTTGGCGGCTCCGGTAAGGGTGGCTTCGCTCACCACCAGATCGTCAATCAGCCGTTGCTCAGCGGCCAGGTTATCTACCAGGCGGCTGACGGTGCCCTGCAACCGGCTAATCCCGATGATTGAACTCAGGCCGACGGCGATCATTAACAGCAAAATGACCCCGATGACCAGCATGATTTTTATGCTTACCCCAAGGTTGCGAATCCAAGACATCATTCAGGCCCTCCTCACACATTCAATAAGGTTATTTTGCATGGAGAGGGGATAAAAAATCTATAAAGATGGGATAAATTCGATGGGCAGATGAAAAAAAGGGAGTTTCAGGCGGGGCGAGTGGCCCAGTGAATGGCTACAGTGCCAAAGTTGAGGCGGCGGAAGCCCGCGCCGGTGAACCCGGCTTCGATCAGGCGGGAAAGCAATTCCTCAGCGGTGAGAAAGTGCTGAGAAGTCTGCGGCAGGTAGGTGTAGGCGGCGCGGTCACCGGTGAGCAGACCGCCGAGGAAAGGGATGATGCGGTGCATGTGAAAGCCAATCAACGGAGAAAGGAGGCCGGGGCGTGGACGGGTGGTATCGAGGGCTATGAACCGCCCTCCCGGGCGCAGGACGCGCATCTGTTCGCGTAGAGCCTGCGGCAGATCGGTCACGTTGCGGAGGAGGAAGCCAGAGACGACTGCATCGAAGGCGGCATCGGGGAAAGGCAGACGGAGGGCATCGGCGGCAACCCAGGCCGAAGGGGCAGGGGGGCGCGTTTTCCCGGCGAGCATCATGGCGAGGGTGAAATCGGCGGCGACCACCCGGCAATGTGGTTGCTGGTGCAGAGCTTCGCGGGCCAGGTCACCTGTACCGGCGCCGAGGTCGAGCAATCGTTCTCCGGGGCGCAGGGCGGCGCGGCGAATGACCTCTCGCCGCCAGGCAAGGTCCATTCCCCCGGTCATCAGGCGATTCATGAGGTCATAACGGGCGGCAATGCGGGAGAACATGCGCTGGACAGCGCGAGCGCGTTCTTCTTCGGGGGGGAGGGAAAGGCTCAATGCAACGGAACCCAGACGAGGATGGTGGTGCCGGCGCCCGGTTCGGAGGTTAACTCAATATCCCCTCCCGCGTTATGGGCGCGGGTCTGCATGTTGCTCAGGCCGTGACCCAGGGTGAGCTGGACTTTACTCGTATCGAAGCCGCGCCCGTCATCGCTGACTTCAAGCACGGCGCGTTCGTTGGTCATCCACAGGCTCACATGCACGTGCCTGGCGTGAGCGTGTTTGGCGATGTTGGCCAGCGCTTCCTGGCAGATGTGAAAAAGCGCCACGGCGGCAGAAGGGGGGATGAGGCTGGCTTCTTCGGGAGTGGGGCCGCTCACGTTGACGTCTACCAGGGTGTTGGCACGGAATTCCGCCACCAGCCGGCGCAAACCATCCATCAGGTTTTCTTCGTGAAGTTTTCGCGGGCGCAGGTCGAGAATGTAGGCACGGATGTCGCGGATGGTGCTGTTCAGGTCAGCAATGGCCTGGTCGATGCGCTGGCGCGCCGCGGCGGGGTCATCGCCGAGGAGCAGGCGGGCATGCTCCAGGGTGAGCCCGACGGCGTAAATATCCTGAATGATGCCGTCGTGCAGATCCATGCCAATGCGTTCGCGTTCTTCCAGAACGGCCAGGCGGCGCTGTTGCACATTCAGGCGGGTGTTTTCGATGGCCGTGCCCACCCAGAAACTGATCGCCGAAAGGAACTGCATTTCAAGCTCGTCCAGGGCTTTTTCGTGGCTGGAGGCGGCGCAAAGTACTCCGAAGACCCCGCTTGCCCCGTTGAGCGGGGTGCAGGCAATTTGCCGCACGGTGCTCTGGAGGATGGCTTCGTTCAGGAAGTGATGGTTTTCATCAGCACTGGGTCGGAGAGCAGGGAGATCGAGGCGCTGAGCCTGGCCGCTGTCGGCGGTTTGGCCGATGATACCTTCACCGAACCTGAATTCGGTTTTTGACCAGAGAGCAGGGAGGGTTGAACTGCGATGGGCGGCCAGCCTGAGGTGGTTGCCATCGTCATGGCGGAGGAAAATCTCTCCGGCTTCAAGTTTCAGATAATCCATCACCTGGGTGAGCGCCCGGTCGATCATGGTGTCGATATCTGCCGACGAGGCCAGAGTCTGGGCCATGTCGTTGAGCAGGGCCAGGTTCTCATTGCGGCGGGTAAGGGTGCTCTCGCGTTCGGTGAGGCGCTGTACCAGGCGGGCGTTAAACAGGGCAACTGCCGCATACGAGGCCAGCATCTCAATCACCACCTGGTCGTCGGCGGTGAATTCGGGGGCGTTCAGCTTGTTGGTCAGGTAAATCTGGCCGAGCTGTTCTTCGCCGCGGCGGATGGGTACGCCGAGGAAGGAGGTCATGGGGGGGTGATGAGGCGGAAAGCCCGCGGAGCGCGGATCGGTGGTGAGATCGGCCAGACGAATGGTGCTCGAACCGCGCATGAGGGCGCCAATGAGGCCTTTGCCAACCGGCGGATGGGCCATGCGGCGTATTTCTTCAGGGCTCATACCGATGGGAATGAAGCGGTCGAGCTGGCCTTCTTCGTTGAGGATGCCCACTGCGGCGTACTGCGCCCCTACCTGTTCCATGGCCAGGGTAGCAATACGTTCCATGAGCGCTTCGGGAGAAATTTCCTGAACCAGTTCCAGGCTGGCGCGGTGAAGCGCTGCCAGGCGTTCTTCCAGTTGTTCGCGGGTCAGCAGGCCAGGTTCCATAATAACGATATTTTACCCGAAAATACCCAATTCTTGACGAACCTGTCAGAGCTTTGGCCCCGGCCAGGGAGAAATCCTGAGGGTTTACCTTTCTTTTCTGAGCGGCAAACCGTATAATCAGCCTCAATTGGAGGTGGTTTATGCTGGACAGTATTTTACGGCGCAAGAAGGATGAGGAGGAAAAACGCAAAGAAGGGCGTTTGCCACCGGGGCAGGCACTGACCAACCGCTTCCCGGTGCTTCATTACGGGCCGGTGCCCACCTTTGACCCGAAGACGTGGGATTTCCGCGTGTGGGGTGAGGTGGAACAGCCCCTGCGCCTCACCTGGGAGGCGTTCAACCAGCTTCCGCGCAGCCAGGTGACGCTGGATTTACACTGTGTTACCCGCTGGAGTCAGTTCGATATGCTGTGGGAGGGCGTTCTGGTGCGGACGTTGATGGAACTGGGGCTGGTGAAGCTTAAACCCACCGCGCGCTACGTGATGCAGCACGCCGAGAATGGTTATACAGCCAATCTTCCTCTGGAGGTGGTTCTGCAGGAGAACTTTTTACTCGCCACCCATTATGATGGGAAGCCCCTGGAACCGGAACACGGATACCCGTTGCGGGGAGTAGTGGGGGCCATTCCTGGCCGCAGTGACCTGAAAACCCCCTACCTGTGGAAAGGTGCCAAATGGCTGCGCGGCCTGGAATTTATGGCAGAAGACCGACCGGGTTTCTGGGAGCAGGCCGGTTACCACAACGAGGCCGACGTCTGGAAAGAGGAGCGGTACGCCTGAGGATGGGTGGAAAGGAACTTCATGCTGGCTGCCATTGATCTGGGGATCACCAATATTGATATCGTATTCCATCAAGGAGATGCGTACGGGCATGTACGCCTTCCGGCCAACGGTCAGCCGGTGGAAAGGCAAATGGAAGCGGCTCTGAATGCCCTGCAAGCCCAGGGTTGCCAGCCTGCGAAGATCGCTGTGACGGGCGGGCAATATCGCCGTCTGGCGACGCGTTTTGACGCGGTGGAGATCGTGGGGGTATCGGAGGTACAGGCCATTGGCCTGGGTGGATTGGCGCTGGCCGGGGTAGAGCGCGCCCTGGTGGTGAGCGCCGGTTCGGGGACAGCCATGGTGGCGGCACGTGGGCGCGACTGTACGCACATCACCGGCATTGCGGTGGGAGGCGGCACCCTGCAGGGGCTGGGCCGCCTGCTGGTAGGAACAGCAGATGCACCTGAAATTGACCGCCTGGCGCTCGCGGGCGACCCCAACCGGGCTGATCTCACGCTGGTAGAAGCCGTCGGCGGGACTGTGGGCCGCCTGCCGCCAGATGCCAACGCGGTCAACTTTGGGAGGCTCGCCCGCCAGCCGTTGGAGTTAAGCCAGCCCGACCTGGCCGCTGCTCTGGTGCGGCTGGTGGGGCAGGTGATTGCAGTGGTGGCCATCAATGCCGCCCGTGCCGAGGGACTGGAGCCGATTGTAGTCATCGGTCACCTGGTAGATTTGCCTTCTCTGCGGCGGGTGCTCAACGAGGTGGCCGGTTATTATCAGGCTACAATATACGTTCCTGAGCGCCCCGGCATGGGCACAGCCCTGGGTGCGCTGCTCTGGGCAGAGGGTTTGTGATACAATTTCCGGTGTCCTGAGCGAATCAAAAAACCCCTCATCTGAGAGGGGTTGTGCCGAAGGTGGGAATCGAACCCACATTCCTTTCGGAACGCGATTTTGAGTCGCGCGCGTATGCCAGTTCCGCCACTTCGGCAGGTTGATGTTAGTATAAACAGATTCAACGGAAGGGTCAAGGTATTTCGTTCTCATGAAGCTGGGCATTATCGGCCTCCCCCAATCGGGAAAAACCACACTGTTCAATGCGCTGACGCGCGGCACACAGCCCACCGGCCTTTCTGCCGGGAAGATTGAGGTGCATACCGCGGTGGTGGATGTGCCCGATCCGCGTGTTGACCGGCTCTCGGCGATGTTCAAACCCAAAAAGACGATTTACGCCAAGGTTACCTATGCCGATGTGGCCGGGTTGGAGGGCAGCGCCGCGAAGACGGGGATTTCGGGAGCGTTGCTCAATCAGCTTACGCAGATGGATGGCTTCATTCAGGTGGTACGCTGTTTTGAGGATGATGCCGTGCCGCATCCGGCCGGGAGCGTTGACCCGGTGCGGGATATCGCCAGCATGGAAAGTGAGCTGATCCTCAACGACCTTATCTCAGTGGAGCGGAAGCTGGAGCGCCTTGCCGATGAAAAGAAAAAAGGCGGCGGGCGTGACCGTGCTGTCATCGAGCGAGAATTAAACCTCTTTGAGCGTTTCAGGGCGGCGCTGGCTGAAGAAATTCCCCTGCGTGACGTGGATGTGGATGCAGAAGAAGAAAAGGCGCTGACGAGCTTTGGCTTTCTCAGCCGCAAACCGATGCTGGTGGTGCTCAACCTCTCCGAAGGGCAGACCCCACCGGTGATCCACTATCCTCATCGGCACAGCCAGGTGGTGGCTTTACAGGGAAAACTGGAGATGGAAATTGCCCAGCTTCCGCCGGAGGAGGCCCAGGTTTTCCTGGCAGAGTATGGCATTGAGGAGCCCAGCCTCAACCGGATGATTCGTCTTTCGTATGATTTGCTCGGTCTGCAGAGCTTCTTCACCGTGGGGCCGGATGAATGCCGCGCCTGGACGGTGCGCCGCGGTGCCACCGCTCCTGAGGCGGCAGGTGTCATCCATACTGACCTGCAAAAGGGGTTCATTCGTGCCGAGGTGGTGGCTTATGATGATCTGATTGCTCTGGGCGGCATGAACGAAGTTAAAGCCCATGGTAAATTACGCCTGGAAGGTAAGGAATACATCGTCCAGGATGGGGATATCCTGAACATTCGCTTCAACGTTTGAAAGACCCAACCATGCGCTACGAACCTGTAATCGGTCTGGAAGTTCACGCCGAGCTGGCCACCCGTACCAAGATGTTCTGTGCCTGCCCGGTAGTCGATCCCACCTGTTCGCGCCCCAATGAGGCCGTCTGCCCGGTGTGTTCAGGTTTACCGGGGGTGTTGCCGGTGGTTAACCGTCAGGCGGTGGAGCTGGCCCTGCGGGTGGCGCTGGCGCTGGGGTGTCGGGTCAACCGGGTGAGCTTTTTTGCACGTAAGAATTACTTTTACCCCGATCTGCCCAAGGGGTATCAGATTTCACAGTACGAGGAGCCGCTGGCCGTGGAGGGGCGCCTGCCGATTGAGACGCCCACCGGCTGGCGTGAGATACGCATCCGGCGAGTGCACCTGGAAGAGGACACCGGTAAACTGACCCACGTGCGGAAGGATGGCGAAGAGTATTCTCTGGTTGACCTCAACCGCGCGGGGGTGCCCCTGCTGGAGATTGTCTCTGAGCCCGATCTGCACAGTGCGGCAGAGGTGCGCGCGTACGCTCAGGCCCTGCGCGCTGTACTGCGTTACGTGGGAGCCAGCAGTGGCGATATGGAAAAGGGCGCGCTGCGCATCGAACCGAACATCTCCATTCGCCCGGAAGGCAGTTCGAGCTTTGGCACGCGGGTGGAGATTAAAAACCTCAACAGCTTCCGCGCCCTCGAACGCGCGGTGGCCTACCAGATCGAAAGGCAAACCCAGACCCTTCAGGCAGGTTTGCCGGTGGCTCAGGAAACCGTGGGCTGGGACGAGGCCGCCGGTGTGACCTTTTCACAGCGCAGTAAAGAAGAGGCGCATGACTATCGTTATTTCCCTGAACCTGACCTGCCCCCGCTGGTGGTGGAGGAGGAATGGATTGCCTCGGTGCAGGCGGCACTGCCAGAATTACCCTGGGCCAGGCTGGAACGGCTTCAGCGCCAGTACGACCTGCCCGTGGTAGACGCACGCCTGCTGGTGGATGATCCTGCTGTAGCCGATTATTTTGAAGCCACAGCGGCGGCATTGCGCTCTGCACCGGCCCGCATGGCCGCCAACTGGGTTACTGGCGAACTCTTCGCCTGGCTCAATCAGAGCGGGCAATCGCTCGGGCAGATCAGGGTTTCTCCCCGGGGGCTGGCCGCCCTGCTGGATCTCATGGCGCAGGGGACGGTGACCCTGAACACGGGCAAAGCGGTGCTGGCCGAAATGCTCCAGAGCGGCGCGGATGCTTCTGAAATTATCCGCTCACGCGGGCTGGAGCAGGTTTCGGATGCCGCGTGGATTGCTGATCTGGTGCGGGAAACCCTGCGCTCCAATCCGGCGGAGGTGGAAAAATACCTCTCCGGGAAAGAGACGGTGGCCAACTGGTTTTACGGGCAGGTGATGCGCGCCGCCAGGGGCCGGGCCAATCCCCAGGTGGTGCAGGAAGAGCTCCAGCGCCAGTTAAAAGCCCTGAAGCGCTGAGAGAAGCGGCCCTCTGAAGGGTGGATGAGAATTTTTTCTCACCTGGAGCGAAACCGGTGTGATACGATGATTCTATGACGCGCCGAACGACGTTTTCTCCCGGCCTTCTTGTGATCCTGGCTTTTGCCCTGTTCACCCTGGCTTCGGCCCAGACGACGCCCCCGTACGTTCAATATTTACCCCTCATCATCAACCCGCTGAGCGCACCGGTGCTCAAGTGGCAAAGGCTGGGATGCTATTCTTCCTGGTGCGAGACCGGCTGGTATTCTTCTCCGGCGGTGGTCAACCTGGATGCCGACCCGCAAGGGGAGATTGTCGCTTCGGCGTACTCCATCTGGGCGTTCGATGGTGATTCGGGGGCGATTCTCTGGCGCACCCGCTCGGGGCATGACACTACCGAGAACTTCGATAGTGTGTCTAACGTCGGGCGCACCTGGCCCGGGGTGGCGGTGGCCAATGTGGATGGCACGGGTCAGCCGGAGATTGTCACGGCGCATTCGGGGGGCTGGGTGGCGGTGTACGACCTCAACGGGCGTTTTAAACCCGGCTGGCCGCAACGCCCCACTACGGCTGAGCTTCGCGGCCTGCTGGTGGCTGACCTTGATGGTGATGGGGGTTCTCTCGAAGTCATCGTCACTGCTGCGGTCGGGAGCAAGACCAATACCTGGGTGTACAATGCCAACGGCACCCTGCGCGGTGGCTGGCCGCAGCTTACCCGCAACGATGGCTATGCCTGGGGCGTCTATAACGCTAACGGGGCCGCCGGCAACCTGGACACCTCGGATGCGAGGCTCGAGCTGGTGATTCCCTCCGATGTACATTACATCCAGGCTTATCGACCGGATGGCACGTCTCTACCGGCGGGGGGTATTTACGGCGGGAAAACCTGGGGACAGGTGGGTGTATGGGAGAGCGCCGCGACCGAGCTGCGCGGCTGGGGTGCCTGCGATGGGGTGCGGGTAGAGAGTTATCGCGCGAATTTTGCCGATGGCCCGGCAGTGATTGCCGATGTTAACGGGGATGGATCGCGTGAGGTGGTCACGGTGGGAAATATGGTGGAGTGTAAAGCGGGGTACCCGCCCAGCCGTTACATGGCTCTCTTCCTTTTCAACCCCGACCGTACCCGCTTTAAAGCTTCGGAGTTCGATTGGACGAATATCCCTGTGGATACCGGTGCGCCCATTGCAGAAGACTACAATGTGATCGAAAGCGCCGAGCCGAACCCGGTGGTAGCAGACCTGGATGGCGACGGCAGGCAGGAAATGCTTTTTGCTTCGTACGATGGCCGGGTGCATGCTTTCTGGCTGGATAAAAGCGAACACGGTTCCTGGCCGTATGCCGTGTTCCGAGCCTCTGAAGGGATCAAACGCTTCGCCTCTGAGCCGGTGGTGGCCGACCTGGATTGTGATGGCAAAGCGGAAGTGCTGTTCACCTCGTGGGTGGAGAAGGGGAGCAATCAGACGGGGAAGTTGCACCTGCTGAACTATCTTGGCCAGGTCATCGCCGAAGTATCCCTGCCGGCGGGGTTCAACGCCAGCTGGAATGGCGCCATGGCGGCGCCAACACTGGCGAACGTGGACAGTGACCCCCAGCTTGAAGCCGTGATCAACTCGGCGCATTCCGGGGTGCTGGTGTACGACCTGCCCGGATCAGGGGCGTGTAACCTGCAGTGGCCCACCGGGCGCGGCAACCTGGCGCGGACGGGCAGCCGGTAATATGCCCTGGCTGGCGGGGTCATATCCCGGGGGGTGAGGAAAATAGCCCTCAGGGGGGATGTGGAGAACGGGGACAAAAGCTACAATATTGACCTGAAAGGAAAACAATCTTATGGCTGATTCTCCCTCTGCTCTCCCCACTATGAAGGAGCTCAACCCCCTGCTCGCTCCCTATCAGACCCCGGCCTGGAAGCCAGCGATCTGGCAGATGATCAACACCATCCTGCCTTATTTCGCACTGCTTACGGCGATGTTTTTCAGTTTGCGCGTTTCTTACTGGTTAACGCTGATCCTGGCGATCCCGGCGGCGGGTTTTCTCATCCGTACTTTTATCCTCTTTCATGATTGCGGGCACAACTCGTTCACGCCCTCGAGAAAGGCCAATAAAGGGATTGGCTTCTTCCTTGGGGTGATCACGCTTACCCCGTCAGAACAGTGGTGGAAGTCGCACGCCATTCATCACGCCACCAGTGGGAACCTGGATAAACGCGGCATTGGCGATGTGACGACCCTCACCGTGGAAGAATACCGCTCCAAGCACTGGGTGGAGAAGGTGGCGTATCAGCTTTTCCGGTTCCCGTTCATCATGTTCGGTCTGGGGCCGTTATGGATGTTTTTCATCCATCATCGGTTTGCCACGCCGCGCTTTTCGCGGAAGGAGACGCTGAGTGTAATCTGGACAAACGTTGCGCTGGTCTTTTACATTGGCGGGCTCAGCCTGCTTTTTGGAAGTTTCTGGAATTTCCTGCTTGTGCAACTGCCGGTCTTCTGGCTGGGGGGGATGTTCGGAATCTGGCTGTTCTACATTCAGCACCAGTTTGAAGGGGTGTACTGGGCGCGTGACCCCGAATGGAATTATGTGGCCTCGGCCTTACGCGGGGCAAGCTTCTACCGCCTGCCGCGGGTGCTACAATGGTTCTCCGGCAACATAGGGTTTCATCATATCCATCACCTCAGCCCACGCATTCCCAACTACCGGCTGGAGGCGTGCTATGCCAGCAACCCCATTTTCCAGCAGGAGGTCAAAGAAATTGGCTTCCTTGAAGCACTGCGCATGGTGCGGCTGCAATTGATTGATGAGGCGAACAACAATCGCATGGTGGCCTTCCAGGATATCCTCGGATAATTCTTAATAGAGGCAGATACCGGCCCGGAAAGTTCTCCCTTTCCGGGCTTCTGGTTTTAAAGCGGGGCTGTGAGCGATCCTGAGTTCCCGTTCGGGTGCACCAGAAGTTCCCGAAAATGCCAGCGCAGGCTCTCTGGAGATCCGTAAGGAGGGGTATAATCAGAAATTATAGATCAATAATATCTATATATATCCAACTGGAGAGAACCCATGGACAGGGAAATCGAAACCGTGATTGTGGGCGGCGGGCAGGCGGGGCTGGCCGTCAGCTATTTTCTCACCAATGCAGGGCGTGAGCACGTTGTCCTTGAGCAGGCGTCTCAGGCAGGCCATGCCTGGAGGGATGACCGGTGGGATTCCTTTACGCTGGTGACACCTAACTGGTCGTTTCGCCTGCCAGGCGCGGAATACAGGGGTGATTCGCCCGATGGTTTTATGCCGCGAGACGATATCGTGGGACATTTTGAGAGTTATGTCCGGGTCAACCGGCTGCCGGTGGAGTTCGGGGTGAGGGTTGACAAAGTGGAGGCAGACGATGATGGGGGGTATCGGGTGGAATCGAGCCTGGGGAGGCTGCGGGCGAAACAGGTGGTGATTGCCACCGGGCTTTTCCAGAAGCCTGCCATCCCTCCATGGGCCCGCGAGGTGCCGGAATCTGTCTTCCAGATTCATTCCGGGAAATATCGCAACCCCTCCGCGCTCCCGCCGGGGGCAGTGCTGGTGGTGGGGTCGGGGCAATCGGGCTGTCAGATCGCCGAAGAATTGCTGCAATCTGGTCGTGAGGTGTATCTATCTACCGGGCGGGCCGGGCGCGCCCCGCGCCGCTTTCGGGGGAAGGATATTTATGAATGGGCCAGTCTGATTGGATTACTGGATCGCACCTCAGCACAGCTGCGCTCTCCGCAGGAGCGATTCGCCTCGAACCCGCTGGTTTCGGGCAGGGATGGCGGCCACACATTGAACCTGCACCGGTTTGCCCGTGATGGGATGCACCTGTTTGGCCGTGCTCAGGGGGCGCTGGCTGGCAGGGTCTTTTTTGCGTCAGACCTGGCAGAAAACCTGGCCTTTTCGGATCAGTTTGAAAGAAACCTGCTCCAGCGCATTGACGGGTATATCCGGTTGACCGGTCTGGAGGCTCCCGCCGAAACGGTGCCAGAACTGAAAGATGGGTATGAAACGCCTTCGATGAACGAGCTCGACCTTATAGACGCCGGAGTCACCACGCTTATCTGGGCGATGGGATATGACTTCGATTTCAGCCTGGTGAAGTTCCCCGTGGTTGATGAAACGGGTTTCCCGCGCTCTCAGAACGGTGAAACCTCTTCCAGGGGGCTTTATTTTTGCGGCATGCCCTGGCTTCCGGGCCAAAAATCGGGGTTATTGCTCGGGGTGGGGGAGCAGGCCTATTTTGTGGCCCGGAAAATCACCGGCAAGTGATGCCAGGGCCGAGCTAGTGCCGGTGGCGCCTCTTTTTGGTGCCGCGGTCGTTTGACCCGGCGGGCGTATTGCTCACTGCAGGGGCAGGCTGAGCCATTGCCCCTTCAGCGGCAGGAGCGGCGCCTGCCTGGCGCGGGCGAAGGTTGAACATGCGCATGATGACCGCCGAGCGAATTTCGCTGAGCAGGGTGGTGAACATTTCGGAGGCGCGGGCCTTGTACTGCACCAGCGGGTCGCGCTGGGCATAGGCTTCGAGCCCGATGGAAACGCGCAAGGCCTCTACCCGGGTGAGGTAATCGACCCAGAGCTCGGAAATGGCGCTCAGGAGGAGCTGACGGTAAATTTCGTTTTGCCGCCACCAGCCAAGCACCGATTCAACGATCTCGCGTTGTTCCTCACTCAGGGATTCCAGCGGCAGGTCGGCCACCTGCTCAAATTCTTCCTCCCCAAGGGCATCTTTGAAATACGTGTGCAGGCGGGGGTCGGTCTGACGCAGGGTAACGCGGTTCTGTTGCAGAACCATGGCATCTACCGCGCCAAAGATTTGTTGAAGCACTTCCCCTGCACCTTCCAGATGTTCCAGCACCTGGCGGGTAATTTCCTGAGGGCTGACCTCACCGAGTAATTGCGCTGCCAGGTACACCCAGCGCAGGCGGGTGGTTTGCAGCAGCCCCTGGCGGTGCGTTTTGCGGTCGAATACCAGGCGCGATCCGGTGGCCATCATCGACAGCAGGTCGAGAAGCTGGTCGGGTTCGGTGAGGTAGTCATCGGTCTTTTCCAGGGCAGAATCGAGGTCACGGGTAATTTGCCCGGCCGGGCCAAAGAGGCGCTCGTGGATACGGTCGAAGAGCGCTTCGGCCTCCCGTTCCAGCGTATCGGCGATCTCGTTCCAGTCCATGCCGTTGAGCTGACCCGGACGGAGGTTCAGGCTTTCGCCGACTCGCCGTTCCAGGGCGGCGACCATGCGGCTGGCGTTGAAGTTAAGCAGGTAGGTGTCGATCATTGCTTCGATGGCCTCACGCAGGCGTTGCGGGTCTTGCGTCAGCCAGCGAACCTGCTCATTGCTCAGACGTGTTCCTGGTAAGCGGGCAAGGGTGAGCAGTTCCTCGGCCAGTTCCTGCGGCCTGACGGGTTGCTCCCCTTCCAGGCGGTCTTCCAGAGTTTCAAAGAAGGCATCGAGGCTGTCGAGGCGCTCTTTTCGCTGTTCTTCGATCGTCCCGGCAGTTTTATCGAGCAGCTCATTGAAGCTTTTCATCACGTGCTCTCGCTCAGCGGCGAAGGCATTCTCGGCCAGTTCGAGGAGCACACGGCGCAGATGCGCCGCCGTAGCCCCCTCGGCGGGCTTGCGGCGTTCAATTTCGCTGATCAGCAGGCGCATGGTGAAGGAAGGGTAGCGCAGATCGTTCCAGCTGATGGGCGGCTGAATGTCTTCGAGGTAGGCCAGCAGGCGCCAGGGGCCTTCGGGGTTGTTGAGTTCTTGAGGAATGCGCTGTTGCAGCTCAACCCGCAGCATTTCTTCGATGTCTTCGCTGAGGTCTTCTTTGGTGAAGACGCGGTCGCGCTGTTCGTAAATGCGGTTCCGCTGTGCGTTGAGCACATCATCGTATTCCAGCAGGTGCTTGCGCACATCGAAGTTCGAGCCTTCCACCCGTTCCTGCGATTGCTCCACCAGGCGCCCCACCAGGCGCGACTCGATGGGGATGCTTTCGTCAATTTTGAGGCGTTCCAGCAGGCCGGTGACCTGTTGCCCGCCGAAGAGGCGCATCAGGTCGTCTTCCAGAGAGAGGTAAAAACGCGAGGAACCGGGGTCGCCCTGGCGGGCTGAACGTCCGCGCAGCTGGTTATCGATGCGGCGGGCTTCGTGGCGTTCAGAGCCGATGACGTGCAATCCGCCCAGTTCACGCACCTTTTCCATTTCGTCCATATATTGGAGGAAGGCGCGCACCTGTTCTTCGTAAATAGAGAAGTCCTCGGGCTTCATGCGGAGCAGGGCATCGCGGCGCTCGAGGTTGGTCATGTTGTAGGCGTCGTAACCGGCGCGTTCGAGCACGCGGTTGGTATCGCCGAGGATTTCTTCATCCAGCTCGCCGCCCAGCTTGATATCGACACCGCGCCCGGCCATGTTGGTGGCAATGGTCACGGCGCCAAAGGCACCGGCCCGGGCGATGATGCGCGACTCTTCATCGTGTTTGCGAGCGTTAAGCACCTGATGTGGAATGCCTCCCTGCAGGGCACGGATCATACGTTCTTCGTTTTCGGGGGGGATTTCTAAGATGCGGCGCAGGCGGGCGATGTTCTCAGGATCTTCGAGGTTGAAGGACATGGGGATGTTCAGACTGCGCGCCAGCTGGCGAATTTCGTTGACCTCCAGCTGTTCGAGGGGTTTGTTCAGGGGGGCAAGCTGGGGAATGGCGCGTTCGGTGATCTCTACTTTGTTGATTTCCTGATAGAGATCGCGGAGAATCTGCACGAACATCAGGCGGCGCAAGAGATCGGCTTCCAGCCGGTTGGAAAGGTGTTCGGAGTGTTCCACCGAGGTGGTGCCCACCAGCTGGGGGCGCCCCAGGATGTGATAGTGAAGAATTTCCAGGGTGATGGCGCGCAGTTTAGCCTCGACGGTGCGATAGACCACATCGGGGTAGTCCTTACGCTTCCAGAAGACCGGCCGGCGTTGCGGATCATCGCGGTGGGCGTAATAGGTGTAGCGGTAGCCCTGTTCGTCCTTTGCGTCTATGATGATGTAGGGAGAGTTGGGGCGCGATGCCTGATATTCCAGGTTGGTCGGGATGGGGAGCACGTCGAGCTTGTAGATTTTGTAAAACTCTTCGGCTTCGGTCTGGGCCGTACCCGACATGCCCGCCAGCTTCTCGTACATGCGGAAGTAATTTTG
>AMZC01007390.1_pt1 | contig 77882 bp, 57 predicted proteins | sample 948551 | NCBI WGS metagenome assembly AMZC01 (sample SAMN01120625, study PRJNA171369) | bioreactor sludge metagenome | biome: sludge; isolation source: anaerobic thermophilic cellulolytic sludge from lab reactor | place: China: Hong Kong, Shek Wu Hui wastewater treatment plant | collected... | reverse complement strand
TTATTTTGTTGAAAGCCAGGAAGGGCAGGGAACCACCTTTTCTTTCACCCTCCCTGTTGAATAATTGAATTTCTCTTGTACTTCTTAAATATTCTGTGCTGACTAAAAAAATTGGTATAATTAATTTTGAATCTCAAAATCATTAACTCCTTCCTTTAATCAACGCATCCGCCATTGAAAATTATGGGTATTTACCCCGCGTTTAATTTGTAATTGTTTTTTCTGACACTGATAGTATTAATTTTGCACCAGCTTGAAATCCAATTAACCAATGAAAAACAAAATTTTTACCCTTATTCTGCTTTTTACTTTGCTGGGATTGAGCTTGGTTAAAGCTCAGCAAATTAATCTTGGCGGATCGGAGAATCGTTTTGGTGTCTCCGAAAATTCCTACCAGGCTTTGCGATTCAGTAATTCGCTGAATACCCTCAACTGGTATGATGTAGTTACCCAAAGAGGGAATTTTACCGAAATCACTGTTCCGGGTTATGGTTTTAGCAACCTTGTAGGTTATCCCAAAGTTCCGGTTTTAAAGAAACTTATAGAGCTACCCTTAGGAGCTCATGCAGAAGTAAAGGTTCTCTCGGCTGTTTACAAGGAGATAGACCTGGCTGCCTATGGCATCACCCATCCGATTATTCCGGCACAGCCTCCTGTTTCTAAACAGGACGACCCGGCTTCAGTTCCCTTTGTAATGGATGATGAAGTTTACTCGCGGGATGAATACCTTTATGAAGAGATTGTACGTATTGAGCCTGCCGGTATTTTGCGTGGGGTGAATATTGCCAACTTAGAGTTTTATCCTGTTCACTACAATCCGGTAAAGAATAAAATTAAAGTATTGGTTTCGGCCGATATTCGTATTTCTTTCAAAGGTGGGGATATTACCGCAACCCTTGACCTTAAGAAAAGAACAGCTTCACCCTATTTTGAAGGTACTTACCAGCAACTTGCCAATTACAAGTCGTTACCCACGGATGAGCTAATTACTGCAGTACCCGTAACCTACGTGATTATTTCTGACCCGATGTTTCAAACCGCACTGCAGCCTTTTATTCAATGGAAAGTAAAGCGTGGTTACAATGTGATTGCCAAATATACCAACGATCCACAGGTGGGGAACACAGCTGCATCTATCAAAGCTTACCTGGCAGGTCTTTTTAATAATCCACCTGCAGGATACAATCCCCATAGTTTTGTGCTTCTTGTAGGTGACGTAGCCCAAATTCCTGCATTCAACGGAACTGCTGGAAGCCATGTTACAGATTTACCGTTTGTAGAATATACGGGTGATAATCTTCCTGAGGCTTACATAGGCCGTTTTTCAGCCAACAATCTTAATGAGCTTCAACCTCAGATAGATAAGACCCTGGAATATGAACAATATCTTTTTCCCAATGAAAACTTCCTGGGTGAAGCGGTTATGGTTGCCGGAGAGGATGCCAGCCATATGACCTGGAGCAATGGACAAATAACTTATGGTACAACCTATTATTTCAACCAGCAGCACGGAATACTTTCGCATACATACCTTCAGCCCGAACCTACAGGAGGGAACTACTCTCAGAACATTATTCAAAATATTTCCAACGGAGTAGGCTATGCCAACTATACTGCACACTGCAGCCCTTCAGGATGGGCCAACCCAAGTTTTTCCATTTCAAATATCCCTTCGCTGCAAAACCAAAGCAAATACCCCTTGATGGTGGGCAACTGCTGTCAATCGTCACAATTTAACACCACCTGTTTTGCAGAAGAGCTCTTGCGAGCCAACAACAAAGGAGCGGTTGGCTACATCGGCGGAACCAACAATACTTATTGGGATGAAGACTATTACTGGGGTGTAGGATTCAAGAGCATTGTCACCAATCCTCCCTACGATCCTAACCACCTTGGTGCCTACGATGTAACCTTCCACGACCATGGAGAACCCTCTTCGAGTTGGTATGTTACTCAAGGACAAATGGTTGTTGGTGGAAACATGGCCGTGCAGCAGTCGAATTCAACCATGAAAACTTACTACTGGGAAATTTACTGTCTGATGGGCGATCCTTCCTTGATGATTTATTATGGAATTCCTCAGCCTGTAGCCGCAAGTTATGATCCCACCTTGCTCATGGGTATGAATACCCTTACCGTTAATACGGAGGAAAATGCGTATGTGTCCCTCTCTTTCGAAGGAACTCTGGTTGCTGCTGCAATGGCAGGGCCAAACGGAACCGTGAATCTGAGTTTCAGCCCCTTCTCGGCTCCCGGGACAGCTCAGCTAGTTATTATTAAGCAAAACAGGAAGCCGCATATTGGCAATATTCAGATTATTCCAGCTAACGGGCCTTATCTTGTGGTTCAATCCGTCACGGTGAACGACTCGCTGGGAAATAATAACTTCAGGGCAGATTATGAAGAAGATGTTTTCCTTAATGTAACGCTGAAAAATGTTGGAACGGAGCCAGCTCAGAATGTGAATTTGTTAATGACAACAACCGACACTAATGTAATTTTAACGGATACAACCCATTTCGTTCAAAGCGTTAATTCGAATTCAACATTGTTGGTCAGAAACGCCTTCAGGTTGACGGTAAAAGCTGCAGTTCCCAATGCCTGCAACGTTCCTTTGAGTTTTTCAATGAGTAGCGATACCACAGAGTGGTTATCAACCAAAAATTTGAAAATCTTTTCGCCGGTGTTAGGTGCGGGTGATATCGTAATTGATGATGCCACCACGGGTAACGGCAATGGGATTCTCGATCCGGGCGAGACAGCGTATCTGATCATTCCAACAACAAATTCAGGTGGTGCCGTTGCAGTCAATACGGTTGGGCAGATCTCCTTCCCCCAGTCTGCTTCCCAATACATTATGGTTACAAACCCTGTTGTCAACCTTGAAAATATCGGCATTGGGGCAACTAAAAATGCAGTCTTTACCGTTATCACAAATATCATTACCCCGTTGAGCACACCTATTTCATTCACTTATACAGTTAGCACTGGTACACAAGGGGCCATGACATCGACATTCGATAAGCAGCTTATCATAGGAGCCACTCCCAATGTGTTGATGGCCAATGGAACAATGAATACCTGCAATGCACGGTTTTACGACAGTGGTGGACCAGATAACGATTATGGGCTGAATGAAAATTATGTAATGACCTTTTATCCGGGATTCCCTGGGGCTCAGGTTAAGATCAGTTTTAACAGCTTCAATGTTGAGCCAAACTCTTCCTGTAGCTGGGATTACCTTCTGATTTATAATGGATCCAGTGTAAATGCATCTACACTTGTAGGAACATATTGTGGTACAACGATTCCTCCCTCGTTTACTGCTACTAATCCACAGGGCGCCATTACCATTAAGTTTAGGTCGGATGGTGTGGTTACCAAGCCCGGCTGGGATGCAAATATTTCGTGCGTTGGGGGCAATCTATACAGTATTGCTGCAGCCTTCCCGCCTGAAATATGTGCTGGTGGTTCTACTCAGCTGGGAACTCTTACCCAGGGCGGAACAGGCAATTATTCTTATGTATGGCATCCCGGAAAGTACTTAAACGACTCCACAAGTCCCACGCCTTTAGCAACCCCACCGGTTACCACCGAATTTACTGTTGAAGTGTTTGATGGACAAAGCACAGTTACGGCTACGGCACTTGTGGTGGTGCACCCCCTGCCTGAAACTCCTGTAGTTGAATTACAAGGAAATATGCTTGTGTCGAATGCTGCATCGGGTAATCAGTGGTACGACGAAATCGGACCCATACCTGGCGCCACCGAACAAACTTTTGTCCCAACAACCTCGGGCAGTTATTACACTATCGTTACCAGCGAATTTGGCTGTTCATCGCAACCCAGCAATAGTATTTATGTTGTTGTGACGGGTATAGCCAAAGAAGAACAGCAAGCCTGGTTCACAGTTTCACCTAATCCTTTTGATAACCAAATTCAGGTAAACTATACCGTCAAAAATGAAACACCGGTTAAAATTGAACTGGTGGATATTGTCGGTAACATCGTTGCCATTCTTGATAATCGCGCGCAAGTATTACCCGGATATTATAAAGTAAGCTTGAATACAAAAGAGCTTCCCTCAGGGGTTTACCTGGTTCGTTTTACAAGTAATTCGGGTAGCTACATTCATAAGATTGTGAAAATGGATTAATACATATTGTATCGATTTCAAACCAGACCCCGGGCGAAAACCGGGGTTTGTTTTTTATTTGCTGAAATTTATTACAAACGTTTGCATAAAGATGTTATTTTTGTCTTTTAAATATTTAAAACCATTTTTTTGAGCACAAACTATTACAAACCATGAAACGTTTTTTACTTGTACTGTTAGTTCTGTTCAGCTATGGAAGTCTGAACGCAAGCACATGGAATCCTATCACTTTACCTGAGCCTGCCAGAGCAGAAATTACCCTTCAGAGCTCCGATGTACAGCATTCAGTGATTCGGTTGCAGATTCCCGGCTTTCATCTCCGGCAAGTCCAAACCGACAAGGGTCGGGCTTTTGTTGTGGATATCGAGAATTCGTCACGAATACTTAAAGCGGGAGCACCTGATTTGGCCAAGTTAACGGCATCGGTTATTATTCCAGACGATGGACTGATGAGCACCCGTATCGTGTCCTCGTCATACACTGACTATGAAAATATTGAGATAGCCCCCTCAAAAGGGAATTTTACTCGCGATATTGACCCTTCTTCAGTACCCTACGCTTGGGGACCTGAGTATCAAATAAATCGGTTTTGGCCTGAAACCCTTTCAGAATTGAGGGAGCCTTACATCCTCAGAGATTTTCGCGGCCAAACCCTAGTGGTTTATCCTTTTCAGTATAATCCCGTTACTAAAACCCTTCGTGTATATCACGACCTGACCGTTGAAATTTATCAGGTTGCTGCTAATGGGGCAAATCCACTTATTAATACTACAGGCAAAAGACATATCACGGAAGAGTTTCATAGAGTTTACGCACGGCACTTTCTTAACTATTCGCCCACCGACTATACTCCAGTAGATGATTTTGGTAAACTACTTGTGATTAGCCACCCTGACTTCATGAATGCCATGCAGCCTTATGTGAGTTGGAAAAATTCTATTGGAATTCCCACAGAGATGGTGAGCACAGCCATTACAGGAAATACTACTATTGCCATCCAAAATTACATTACCAACTACTTTAATACTAATCCGGATCTTACTTTCGTATTGCTTGTGGGTGATGCACCTCAAATTCCTACAAATCAAGGAAGCGGACTTGGAGGGCCTTCCGATAATGCCTACGGTTATCTCCTCGGCAACGACCACTATATTGATGTTTTCATTGGTCGTTTTTCTGCCGAAAACCTTAGCCAGGTCGAAACTCAGGTAACACGTACCATTAATTATGAAAAGGATCCTCAATTTTTGACTGACGACTGGTACACTACCTGTTTAGGTATCGCCTCCGACCAGGGACCTGGCGATGACAATGAATATGATTACCAGCATATTCGTAACATGCAAACTAAGCTACTTAATTATACATATACATGGAATCCCGAACTTTTTGACGGGAACCAGGGTGGCAACGACGCTCCTGGCAATCCTACTCCAGCTATGGTTGCTACTGAGGTTAACAACGGTACAGGTATCATTCTATACACAGGTCACGGCAGTACAACCTCATGGGGTACTACTGGTTTTAGCAATGCCAACGTAAATCAGCTTACCAACATGGGCAAGTTGCCATTTATATGGTCGGTAGCCTGTGTTAATGGAGAATTTATGAATACCACCTGTTTTGCTGAAGCCTGGCTTAGGGCCACTCAAAACAACCAACCCACAGGGGCTATAGCATTCCTTGGATCTACCATTAATCAGAGTTGGAACTCACCCATGGAAGGACAAGACGAAATGGTGGATATTTTGGTAGAAAACTATCCTAATAATATTAAACGGACCTTTGCCGGCCTGTCGCTAAACGGTTGCGCCAAAATGATTGATACCTATGGTACGGATGGTGCTAATATGGCCGATACATGGACCGTTTTTGGAGATCCAACGGTTTGGGTCAGGACAGCAAATCCTCAACCAATCACTGCTAACCATAATCCAACCTTATTTGTTGGTTCAACCACTTTCATGGTTTATTGTCCTGTGAATGGTGCTCGGGTTACCTTGTCAAATAATGGAGAGATCTTAAACACTACTTGGGTAAATAATGGAGTAGCTACTCTTAATTTCCAGCCTATCTTGAATCCTGATACCGTTCGTCTGGTTATTTTTGATTATAACCGAATACCATATATAACTGATCTCGCTGTTATACCGGCAACAGGGCCTTACGTGATTTATGAAAACAGCCAGGTGGCAGATCTTAACATTGGGAATGGCAATGGTCAGCTGGATTATGCGGAAACAACAAATCTAACGATAGGTATTAAAAATATTGGTGTTGCTTCTTCAGAAAATACTCAGGTGACCCTCCGTACAACTAGTCCTTTTGTAACTATAGTAGATAGCACGGAAAACTATGGTAGTGTTCCTGCGGGGCAGGTTGTTGCCATGCCCGAGGGTTTCCAGGTGATGGTCTCACCTCAGGTGCCTGATAAACAGGTAATCTCATTCAAGTTAATTGTATCCGACACAGCTGATACCTGGAACAGCCTGTTTACATTACAGGCTCATGCGCCTGTTTTATCTCAAGGTGTGGTTTCCGTAGTTGATACTAACGGTATTAACAATAATCGTCTTGATCCTGGCGAAACCGTCTATTTAAATGTCACGGTTTCCAACATGGGTACTTCCGGCGCTTACAATATAACGGGAACCCTTTCCTCGAGCGATCCTTATCTGATAATTAGTACCCCTTCGGTATTTTATGGTGATTTATTGCCCTTAGGTATAGCTACCCAGCCCTTTATGGTTTCGGCTCTACCTACAACACCTCCGGGATATCAGGCCACCCTGACTATCACCTACACAGGCGATTACGGTTATACTGCCTCGTTCGATATAACTGTTACCATTGGTCGTATTCCTGCCCTTGTAATCGACCTCGACGGCAATACCAATAGCGGCACAAAAATGAAAACCGCCCTCGATCAATTGGGAGTTATCAGCGAATATACCACTACCTTCCCTTCAAATCTTGATAAATATCAATCTGTTTTCGTGTGCCTGGGGGTTTATCCGAATAAACATGTTCTTACTTCAGCTGAGGGACAGGCATTAAAATCCTATCTAATGCGTGGAGGCCGACTCTACATGGAAGGGGGTGATACATGGTATTATGACCAGCTCAATACGCCAACCCCGGTGCATCCATTGTTCAATATTAAAGGGTTGAAAGACAATGGCGGCACACTTTCTACCATCAATGGAATTTCTACAACCTTTACTGCTGGTATGAGTTTCACTTATAACGGGGATAACAATTACATAGATAAAATTGAACCTCAGAATGGCTCTTACACCATTTTCAAAAATGCTTCACCGCTTTACGATGTAACCATTGCCAATGATCCGGGTACAGGCTATAAAACCATTGGTGCCTCCAATGAATTTGGTGGTCTGGTAGATTTTGCTGCTCCTTCAACTAAAAAGCAACTCATGTGGGAATATCTCAATTTCTTTGATGTATTTGGGAATCCCTATTGGGCAAACTTTGTGGCACTTCCAACATCCATTTTGGTGGGAGAGCAGGTTCAGTTCTACGATCTTTCAAGCACTGTTTTTACCAACAGATTATGGACTTTCCCGGGCGGATATCCTGAAAATTCTACAGAAGCCAATCCTGTGGTTACTTATAATTCAATGGGTTCATACGATGTAACTCTGGAGGTTAGCTCTCCCGATAGCACTATGATTGTTTCCCGAATAGGTTATATTACCGTAATTGATGTAACGGGTGTGAAAGAAGATGCACCTTCATTGAGTCTTACTCTTTATCCCAATCCTGTCAGACATGGAGTGGCTCTTATTAACCTAAACGGCGAAGGAGTTGACATTAGCAAGGTCTCCATTTACAACCTTACAGGAGAAGAGGTATTACAGGTAGTGGATTATCGCAATAATAGCGAAATAAGCCTTAATTCCCTAAAGCCCGGGATTTATCTGGTAAAGGTTATGACCAATAAGGGCTCGATAACGCGCAAGATTTCAATCTTGTGATTTTGTTTTACAACTCATCGAAGGGCCGTCCGGATTGAGGGGCGGCCTTTTTCGTGAACGAATGGCAGTGAGGTTGCGCTGGTATCGTGTGAATTTGATGCGTTTAACCGCTGTGCCTTTAAAAATTTTACTAAAACCTTCTTCGTCAAGACTTTCAAAGTCTTCTTTCGATAAGTCGAGTACTGGAGCGGGTTTAAAAAATACAGGCCGGGGAGACTCTCTTCGATTGTAAGGGCATACATCCTGGCAGGTATCGCAACCATATAGACGAGTACCCAGTTTTGGTGCCACTTCAGGATCAATTTCCCCTTTGTTTTCAATGGTTTGATAGGAGACACATTTCCGTGCATCCAGTCGGAAAGGCTCCACAAGGGCCCCGGTGGGACAGGCATGCAAACAAAGGTTGCATTCAGCGCATAAATCTGTGTTTAGGGTGTTATCGGGTTCAATTTTGGCATCGGTGAGGATTATGCCTATAAAATACCAGCTCCCTTTTTCAGTAAGTAAGAGGGTGTTTTTCCCATATACGCCGAGTCCGGCTTCCACCGCCCAGGCTTTTTCAGCAACAGGACCGGTGTCGGTGTAAACCTTGAAATTGTATCCCGGAAAAGCTTCATCTATTTTGCGTACCAAGGCCCTCAATCTGGCGAGCATGGTGTCGTGATAATCTTCGGTGACTGCGTATTTGGAGATTTTATAAAATGCACCGTTTTTTTGTTTGAATCCATGGTGGTAATCTCCCAGTACGACAATAACCGTATGGATGCCTGGCATTACCAGCGCTGGGTCGAATCTACGGCGGGGGTCTCGCTCGAGCCAGTGCATGGTTGCGAAATATCCCTCCTGTAGGGCTTTTGTATACCGGAGGTAAGGTTCTTTAAGAAAACGAGCTTTGGCACAGCCGCATGCAGCAAACCCTTCTTCTTTGGCAGCTTGTTGTATAAAGCTTTTAAGGTTAGTCGGGGACATTTATTCTGTAGCTTAAAACAGACGTCCCTGCATGGCAGGAGGTATTTTACCTATGTGACGCCAGGCTCGCTCGGTAGCTTCGCGTCCGCGTGGGGTTCGTTGCAAAAATCCTTCCTGAATAAGAAAGGGTTCATAAACTTCTTCGATAGTACCAGGGTCCTCACCCACACTGGTTGCTATGGTGTTAAGTCCAACAGGCCCACCGTTGAATTTTTCGATAATGGCATGCAAGATGCGATTATCCATTTCATCCAGTCCATGGCTGTCTACATTAAGAGCCGTAAGGGCAAAATGGGCAATCTCAAGGTCAATATTGCCATTGCCCTTCACCTGGGCAAAATCGCGGACACGGCGCAAGAGCAGATTGGCTATTCGAGGTGTGCCGCGGCTGCGGCGGGCAATCTCCATGGCTGCTTCCGGCATGATATCTACCCGTAAAATACTGGCTGAACGTTGAACGATTTTTTGAAGAACATCGGCGGTGTAATAGGTGAGACGCGAGGTGATGCCAAAACGCGAGCGTAACGGAGCAGTAAGAAGGCCACTACGTGTGGTAGCCCCAACTAAAGTGAAAGGATTAAGCCCTATCTGTACACTTCGGGCGTTGGGCCCGGTCTCTATCATGATGTCAATTTTAAAGTCTTCCATGGCAGAATACAGGTATTCTTCCACCACCGGGCTAAGCCTGTGTATTTCGTCGATAAAAAGCACATCGCGGGGAGCCAGACCTGTAAGCAGGCCAGCCAGATCTCCGGGTTTTTCTAAAACCGGACCGGAAGTAACCTTTATGCCTACACCCAGTTCGTTGGCTATTATATACGAAAGTGTGGTTTTACCTAAACCTGGAGGGCCATGTAGCAAAACATGATCGAGTGCTTCTCCCCTTTGTTTTGCAGCTTTTACGAAAACCCGTAAATTTTCGACCACCTGGGGCTGACCGGCAAAATCGCCAAATTCCAGAGGTCGAAGCACTTTCTCAATTTCTCTTTCGGCCGGGCTCATATACTTGCCCGAGGCATCCAAATTCGTATTCATCAGCTTGTTTTGTGCACCACAAAATTAACCTTTTCGCTTTTCATGTAGCAGGATGATAAAACCATATGAAATATTGTTAACTTAGCATGAGATTAGAAAAACGCATGAGCAACCTGCATGCATTTATTTATTAACTTCTAAAATATCCGGCCATGAAAAAGATATTGGTAGCCATCGATTTCACCAAGGGTTCCAGAAAGGCCTTGAAATATGCTTTATGGTTTTCTAAGATAAGTAAAGCTGAGTTGATAATGGTTTGGGTGGATAATCAGACCGTTCAGCAAGGATTGCTGTCGTCCCCTTCCACAGCTTTGCGTCAAGAGGCAAAAAACAAGTTGGAAGCTTTAGTCAAAAAGTATTCAAGCTCCAAACGTCCCCCGATATCTTACAAGTTGCGAAAAGGAAAAGTCTATAGCGAGATGAGTACCCTGGCCCGCACCTTAGAAGCCGACTTGATTATCTGTGGAACCCATGGGGGAAGCGGTTTCGAAAAACAATGGATTGGCAGCAATGCCTATCGGATTGTATCTCATGCCCCTTGCCCTGTAATAACCGTACGCTATACCTCTAACCAGAAAGACAGCATGAATCGTATTGTGCTCCCTGTCGACAATTCGGCTGAAACTCTTCAAAAGCTCCCCATCACTGCCGAGCTAGCTGAGATTTTTCATTCGGAGGTTCAGATAGTAGCACTTATCACTGATAGTTTACAATCATTAAAACTCCGAACCGAAGCCAATGCTCGTGAAGCATTTAAATACATGGAAAGCAGAGGCATTTCCGCGACTTATTACAATTACACTACCGACAACATCACAGCTACGCTGTTGGATCATGTGAATAATGTTGGTGCTGACCTGATTTCGATTATGACAGAACAAGAAAGCTACGGCACCGGAGCCTTACTCGGTCCCAATGCCCGGCTCATAATTAATTTATCTCCCGTACCGGTACTCAGCTCCCATGGGCAGTTGTAGTATCTTTGCCTCTTCTTAGGCTGTATGGTTAGCTTGATGCAACCAAAAGCCGGCAGGCAAGGTTTTATAATTGAATACTACTACAATGAAACGATTTTTGTTTTTGGCAGTATTTTTCTTGATTTCATTCTTCTCAGTAGCCCAAAATGCTAAGGGGAAAGTTATTGTTGTTACGGATCCTATTATCGATACTCTTATTCAGGAACATATAGAATACAATCAGTTGCATCCTACGGTTGAGGGATATCGTATACAGATTTATTTTGAGTCGGGAAACAACGCCAGGACGGCAGCTATGGGTGTAAGAGATAAGTTTTTAGAATTATTTCCGGGATACGGAGCTTACCTCACCTTCACAGAGCCCTATTACAGAGTGAGGGTAGGGGATTTCAGAGATAAAATGTCGGCCGAGGCTTTCCTGCAAACCCTGCAAGGAGTCTTTCCAAATGCATTTATAGTGCCCGATAATGTGTATTTTGAGAAATTCCAAAATTGAACTTTATGAAAGAAATTATTGCTGCCGTCGATTTTTCAGAATGTTCGGTAAATGCTGCTGAACATGCTGCAGGTATTGCCCTTAGAGCCGGCACAAACCTGAAATTGATTTATGTTTATAATCCTGATCTTAAACATAAAACAATCTATAAATACAAAGACCCCCTTGATGAAGCCACTCAGCTTCTAGAAGAGCTGGTACAGCGATTTCAATTGATACTTCCCCAGGGTACGGTGAGCTATAAAATTAGGGAAGGCAAAGTATTCCGAGAAGTGGTGGATGAAGCCAAAGAGAGTAAGGCCATGATGATAGTAGCCGGAACTCATGGTACTTCAGGCTTTGAAGAGCTTTGGATTGGAAGCAATGCCTTCCGCATCATCAGCGCTGCCCCATGTCCGGTGATTACCCTTAGAGAAGGGGTTAAGCCTGAAAGACAGTTGCGCAGAATTGTTCTGCCTATTGATGCCACCCTGTCTACACGTCAGAAAGTACCTTTTGCTACCATGATGGCAAAGATGTTTAATGCTGAAATTCATGTGCTTGCATTATATCAATCAGGTGTCAAGGATGCCCAGCAAATTGTTTTGGAATATGCTAAGCAAACCTGTGCTTATCTTGAAAAAAATCACATTGATTTTTTAATGACTTCGCGGAGATGCAAAAATCCTACGGATGCCACCATCGATTATGCCATAAAAGTTGACGCAAACCTTATTGTAATAATGACAGAACAGACAAGTTCTCCCATGAATATAATTATGGGTGCATATGCGCAACAGATGATTCATCGCTCTCCCATTCCTGTAATGAGTGTTCAGCCCAAAGAATTCTTGAGAATTCGCACCCGATAAGCTTTTACACGACTGATGGTTTCCTAATCGAGGTATTTCCGCATTTTTTCAAATAAAATTTCCCGCCGAATGGGCTTAAGGATATATTCGTCGGTACCAGCCTTGAAGCTTTTTTCCTGTTCCCCTTCGTAGGCATAAGCTGTTTGGGTGATAATGGGAAGGTTGGGCCGCATTTCCTTTATCCTTTTGATTGCAATGTAGCCGTTTAAAACAGGCATGTTGATGTCCATTAATACAATGTCGGCTTTATTGACTGGATTTGCTATGTATTCAATGGCTTCAAGTCCATTTTTTGCCCAGGCAATGGCAATACCCGTTGGAATGAGCATGGTAGAAAGCAGCTCATAATTGTGTGGTAAGTCTTCAACAATGAGGACTGTTTTTGAACTCCAATTGGGAAGAGAAAGATTGCTCATGCAAAGTGTAATGCGCTGTTTTGCTTAATTCCTGCGATAAAGATACAACAAATTTAGGTTTAATAATGAGAAAACTCCCTCATCAAGCTTAACTCGACGAGAGAGTTTTTGTTTTGTTGTTTATGAAAGCCAGATATAATTATTTCTAACCGGCTAAATTCTAATGTTTTAACGTATCAGTTGCGATCGATAGCGTTGAGGTCGGAGAAAGCTTGTTTCAGTCGCTTAATCATCGATACCTCTGCTTCGCGCATCCATTTTCGGGGATCGTAATATTTTTTGTTGGGTTTATCTTCTCCTTCTGGGTTGCCAATCTGTCCTTGCAGGTATCCGCTGTATTTTTTGTAGTATTCGAGGATTCCGCTCCATTGAGCCCATTGCGTATCGGTGTCGATATTCATTTTAACTACTCCGTAGCTGATGGCTTCGCGAATTTCTTCGAGGCTCGAACCTGATCCTCCGTGGAACACAAAGTTGACAGGTTTGGGACCGGTGTGGAGGTGTTCTTCAATGTATTTTTGACTGTTATTTAAAATAATCGGTTTGAGCACCACATTACCCGGTTTGTAAACTCCATGAACATTTCCAAAGGAAGCAGCAATGGTAAAATTAGGACTGATTTTTTTGAGTTTTTCATAGGCGTAGGCAACATCAGCAGGCTGGGTATAGAGTCGGGCGTTGTCAACGTTGGTGTTATCTACTCCGTCTTCTTCACCGCCGGTAACTCCGAGTTCCAATTCGAGGGTCATGCCCATACGGCTCATGCGCTCAAGATACTTTTCGCAAATAGCTATGTTTTCTTCAAGAGGTTCTTCCGAGAGGTCGAGCATATGAGAGCTAAAAAGGGGCTTGCCATATTTCTTGAAATGTTCTTCACCTGCTGCTAACATGCCATCGATCCAAGGAAGGAGTTTTTTGGCTGCATGGTCGGTATGCAGAATAACAGGTACCCCATACATTTCAGCCAGGTGCCATACATATTTTGCGCCAATAATGGCTCCGGCTATTGCTGCTTTTTCCCCTTCGTTGGAGATGCCTTTGCCAGCTAGGAATGCGGCGCCACCATTTGAAAACTGAATGATAATGGGGGAGTTTACCTCGCGAGCGGCTTCTAAGGCTGCGATGATGGTATGAGAGCTTACTACGTTTACAGCCGGAAGTGCAAATCCTTCTGCCTTCGCGATGCGAAAGATTTCGCTAACGCCTTCTCCGGTTACCACACCGGGCTTTACTTTGTCAAATATTTTTTCAGCCATTTTGTTAAGAATTAAGGTTTCGATTTCAAAATTAATCGCTTGCAAAATTAGCACAATTGCGGTTGGAGTAAGTTAACTCCCTCAGAAATTACAAATCAATGTATGTTTCGAGTATGGTGGAAGGAATAAGTGGCCTGAATTGAGCGATTTCTGTGATAGCCGGCAACAGCAGGGCTTCTCCTGCTCTAAGGGTTTCTGAACCCTGGGCTGTCTTTATCTCGCACATCCCGGCGGTGGCAACCAGAATAATAAAGGAATCAATATACCCGTAGTCTTTTTCAACGGATTTATCTAATTTTAACAGATTGGTGTTGAAGTAAGGGCATTTTACAATGTGTGAGGTTCTGTTGGGTAAAATGCTATATTGGGTCTTATATTCCGGATATGCATTATAATCAATGGCATCGAGTGCATCTTCCAAATGAAGTTCGCGAGATTTGCCTTCTGAATCCACTCTGTCCCAATCATATATTCTGTAAGTGGTATCGCTGGTTTGCTGAATTTCGGTAAGCAATACACCCGGACCCAGGGCATGGATGCGTCCTGCCGGCATAAAAAACACATCTCCGGCCGATACATTTTCGTAGTTTAAAATTTCAGGAAGGCGTTTTTGTTGTAAGAGTGACTGGTATTCAAAACGGTTGGTGCTTCGCGAGAATCCTGAAATTAATTGTGCTCCGGGTTCAGCATCTATGATGTACCACATTTCGGTTTTACCCCCACGCATACCTCTGGCCATAGCCAATTCATCGTCGGGATGTACCTGAACACTCAGCCAATCGGCTGCATCGATAATTTTTACAAGGATGGGAAACTCGTTGCCATATTTTTCGTAAATTTTTTCCCCAACCAGCTCATCCATATAAATTTCAACCAGCTCATTAAGTTCGTTACCAGCCAGGAATCCATTTATTACTTCGGTATTCATGTCTTTGTAACCGGAAATGAGCCAGGCTTCACCACAATTGGGCAGCTTTCCATAATCGTGTCCCAACACGGTTTTTATTCGCTGTCCTCCCCAGATTTTATCCAGGTAAATAGGTTTAAACTTTAAAGGGTATATTGAATGCATGACCAAACTTTTGACGGCAAAGATAAGACCAAAACCCTAATTTATACTTGATGGTTAGCCTTACCTTCTTTGCATCTTTTAATACCTTTGCTGCGCAAAACATTAACATGCGTCAGATTAAGAGCATTTGTGTATTTTGCGGCTCGAGCATGGGCAATCGGCCTTCTTATGCTTATGCGGCTGCTTCTTTGGGCCGGGAGCTTGCATTGCAGAAAATTGATCTAATTTATGGCGGGAGCAATATTGGAACCATGCGAGTATTGGCCGATGCCTGCCTGGCGACAGGAGGCAATGTTACGGGCATCATGCCCCATCTGCTGGCCAACCGCGAAATTCTTCATCAGAGCCTGACAAAGGTAATTACCTGCAATACCATGGCTGAACGCAAAGAATGGATGGGTAAGCTGGCTGATGCTTTTATCGTTTTACCCGGAGGCGTGGGTACCCTCGACGAGTTGTTTGAAGCTTTTACATGGCTGCAGCTCGATGTGTACGAGAAACCCATAGGATTACTTAATGTTGAAGGATTTTTCGACGATTTGCTGCGCTTTCTCGATAGAGCAACCCATGACGGATTTATCAGGAGAGAGCACCGCCAAAATCTTATCGTCGACGATGACCCGGGCCGATTAATCGAACGATTGCATAACGAAACCCTTGTAAAACCCCATTCAAAATGGGTGGACGAATTGATTGACGATACCAACAATAAACTATCTTCTCAATGAAAATTATTGGTATTACGGGAACATTGGGTGCCGGTAAAGGGACCATTGTAGAATACCTCGTCAGGGAAAAGCACTTTTTACATTATTCGGTGAGGGATTTTTTAAAAAAAATTTTGTTGGCTGAAGGCAAGGTACCCAACCGCGACAATTACGTGGTTTTAGCCAATAGCCTTAGGGAACAGCATGGCCCTTCGTATATCGTTGATTGTCTTTATGAAGAAGCCAAACAGTCGGGAGAAAATGCCATTATTGAAAGCATACGTACCCCCGGCGAAGTTAATTCCCTGAGAGGCAAAGGTTCATTTATTTTGTTTGCCGTGGATGCCGATCCCCGGATACGTTATCAGCGCATAGTGTCTCGCAACAGCGAAACAGACCAAATAAGTTATGAAGAATTTCTTGCCAACGAAGCACGCGAAATGCAGGCCACCGATCCCAATCACCAAAACCTTGCCGCTTGCATAGCCCTGGCCGATTTCCGCTTTCAGAATAACGGCACTATGGAAGAATTGTATACACAGGTGGAAACTGTCTTGTTGAAATTAGGTATCTGATAACCAGTACTCTTCTTAAATTTAAGAACTCTGACACCAACCCGAAGCCCGGAACTCGGAACCCGGAACTTGGAACTTGGAACTTGGAACTTGGAACTTGGAACCCGGAACTTGGAATTTGGAACCCGGAACTAGTCATAATTATTGCGCCAAAGTAAATCTCAGACTCAGGCCACCATTGGTTGTACTCGAGGAATACTGGTTAGAGACATACGGATTGGTAATTACTTTGTCTAAGAAAAGACGCATAGTCAAGCGCTCATTTAGCTGGTAATCGGCCGAAAGATTAATTTGTGCCATTTTCTGCCCTGACGATACCTGATTAATATCTTCCTCGATTCTGCGGAGGATGGTTTTGTTGTCTTTGATGGAAATATCGGCTCTCAGGTTAAGGTCACTTTTAAAACGCTGCGATGGCCCGCCACCTGCTCCGCGCATTACCAGTTCCACATCTTTGAACCGATACCCCAGGCCGATGACGAATTCATTGCTACTTATCTCGGTAAGTTGATTATTAACAAAGCTGATGGCCAGGTTGCGACTTCGTTTAAATTCAAGCTTCGATAAAATATTGTTGATCCAGGTCATGTCGATACCAAAGAGGGGCACAAACTGCTCGGTTATGGCAATCTGAGAAATCTGGTACTTGGGTATAAAATTGTTGATGTTGTCAAAAGCGGAGGGGAAACCATCGGTTTCGCGGTAAAGGACATTGGTGGAATAATTACCTACGTTATAGGTAGAACGGTAAGCGTGCGAAAGGGTAAATTCTCTGAAGTATTTTTTGATGAATTCGAGATTTGAAAGCCCCTTGTAAGTTATTCTCCAGTTGGGCAGGGGAATTTTGGGGAATGGGTCTAGGTCAATTTTGCCAGAGGCTTTTCCTGCGTAAGCTGCTAAGAATGAATAGTGCAATACTTCTTGGGAAGTTGGACCATATCCAATGGGGAAGCCGGTAGTGTCATTAAATTGGGGGTTGGCTCTCCAGTTAGGATTTTGTTCGGCCAGTCGAAGGGCTATATCTCTTCGCATGGCTTTCATTTGATTAAATGGCTCTGAATTGAAGTCGGCATCAGTGGTTTTAAAAGCAGTGCCGAAGGTTATATAGCTAATAGAAAAGCTTCCGGACTCAACAGGTGAGAAGGAGGTATAGGTGCCATCAATCACTTTAAAATATTCCTGATGATTGCGTGCGAAAGTGCGGTTGGCAGTAAGTTCCACTCTGAAGTCGCGGAAAGGTTCGTATGTGGCCCTGGCGTTGAGAGTGGTAGTGTGCTGGGTGGCAAAAGCCATGTTGAAAAGTGTATCTTCAGTTAGCCATCCGTTTGTTGCCGCCTTGTATCTGATGTCGCTTTGGCTGCCGAACACGAAACCTAATCCGGGAGCATTCAGATTCATGTCGTTGCCAATAAAACCAGGGGTGGGTTTGAATCCCGGCAACAGGGTTCCGTTGGATTCGGAGTAGGAAAGCGAACCGTCTTTGAGACCAAGAACTATTCTAACGAGGGCTTCAGTACCCATTTTGAAATAGTTCGTTTTAGGTTTAAGCTTCTGGGCAGTGTCGGCCTTTGCCTGGGTCTGGGGCTGAGCAGGCTTTCGGGTAGCAGGCTGAGGGCCTCCTCTGCGGCTGGGTTGCATGGTCGAGAGTACCCGTTTGAAGTAGGGAACCCTGTTGTAAAGGGTTGTAAACCTAACATTTCCATTTATCTGCAGGGTATTGGAGTTTTCGGCCTTATTTCCCATGGTTTCCTGAATTGACCGGGGAGAGGCAGTCCAGTTGTAAGTGCCCTGGTAACGGGCCGTAGCGGTCATAAAATCGAGCAGAGGTAATTTGTTGATGGGTATATTGTAATTCACATTTAATACTTGGTTGTATTGATTCATGGTACCTAATCCCAGCAACTGATTTTTAATGCGTTCTCGTTTTTCCTCTACCGTGTATCCATAGTCGTCCTTGTCTACACTTCCCGGAAGTTCATCGATCAGGGCATTAGCGTTGGCATTAAACTCTACTTTAAGGCCTTGGGTGATGTCATGCTTATAATCGTACATGCGTGTCCATGTATACGATTTGATGTAGGAGGGCTCAATAATCACTATGGCCTGGCTTTTATTACGAAGTTTACGTTCGGTGTATTCTCTGTTGATGTCAGTACGGAAGGTAAACATTCTTGGCAGCAGGTAAAAATTGAAGTCTTTGATCAACTGCAGGCTTTTGCTTTTACTGATAAAACTGACTCGCTCAAAAGGTTTATAATTTTTGGGCTGATTCATGAAATTATAACCTATTCCACCGCGATATGCTCTTTTATTATCGTATTCTATGTCAATATTTCGGCGATTGAGTTCGCTGTAAGAATACGAAAAATCGAAGTTCTCAACATCCCAAGGACGGGGTAGTCGGGTGGCGCCTACTCTTTCCTTGCGCACATTCATAAAGCTGATGTTTTTTCGCTGGGTAAAATCTTCGGTCAGCTTGCGTATGGAATCTTTTTCGGTTTCGAAATGATAGGTGGCGAGGTCTTCTTTGAGTTTGATGTCTGGGTCAAGGGGGTTGTATTGCGGGCTCATCACGGTTTGGGAATAGTCGTAGTGTACGGGTACCCGTATGCCCGATTTTTCCGGGAAAAATTTACCCAACTGAAGATTTGTTGCAAAATCGAAAGATGTAATCGCTTCCTTTTGACGTTCATTTACCTTTTTCTCAATGCTTCCAAAGCCGGGGGTGCTGTGCGACAGTGTCATGGATACATTTCCAAGATCTGCAAGATTTGCCGTAAATCGCCCGGTAGCAGCCCAGCCCGATTTATTGTTAAAGTCGGTCAATCTTAATTCGTTAACCCAGATTTCTGCACTCTTGGGCAATCCATCGTCCTTGTCGGTTATGGTTTGTCTCTTGGGGTTTCTGATACCTATCATTATGGCTTTTACGTCGCTCAGGCTTGGTGTACCTACGATGGTAATTTTGTTTTTCCCATCATGGGTAACATAAGGAGTATAAATTCCACCGGGAATTTGACCCTCACGCACGGCCACGTTGCGGTCGAGTTTTATCTGCACGAGGTTTTCGAGATCGATGTCGAAACTGTTTTCATCCGGCCAAATAAGTGCGGAATTAGTTGTAGAGGTTCCCCAGGGTGTAAATTTCAGGGGTATTTCGTATTCATAGTAATTCTGGTTGAAATCAGCTCCCAGGCGCAGGAAAATGGTAAGATCTCCGTCGGTATTGGGATGTGCTGCATCGAGGTCTTCGGCGTGAACAAACATTTTTAACCGGCCATATTGCCTGAAATCGAAACCGGTAGTTTTATAGGCAGCCCGTGCGTCACCGTCCTGCAATTCTTTCACCCTTAATACCATGGCTTGCTCGTTGAGCCGGGTATAATTGGTGGCTCCGTAATTGATTTCGCGTTCAATACCAGGGGGTATTACATAAGGTATAGGATATTTACTGCCATTCTCCTCTATATTAACAGTCGTTATTTCGAATTTGGTAGTGCTTTGCTCGTCGTTAGGGATATACTCTCCGGGTGAGGTCAGGTCGTAGCGATAGCGGCGCCAATCGCCTCTCACAAGCTCAAAGGTGGCAAATCGGGTCGTTACCGGTTTTGACCAGTTCTTGAAAAACATTCTCATAAAACGAATGGACTTAAAGTCCTGTATGTCTCCAACTATCAGCTGTGGATCGTTGATGGGTATTTTAAATTGATACCATTTAACAGCGCCTCTCTGTCCATTTTCCAGGGGTATATCACGTGCGTAATAGATGTCGGCAATATAGTTTTCCCCAACATTCATCTTTTCGGGGCGCAGCTCTATTTTATATTGAAAATAGCGTTCTTCTTCCGAAAGGGTATTATCGTTATTGATGTCTTCAGCGTTGGGCAGCGTGGTAGCCTGTGTCGAAAAAGGCTCTCCGGATTGCTCGGCAGTGGGGCTGTTACCATCAGGTCCCTGATATTTGCGATAACGTTCCCTGACGCTTTTATACCGCTCGTCCTGATCCATTCCTGTGCCTCGGAAGTAATGGAAGTTATCTGCAGAGGGGTCTTCAAAAGCATCAAGATAAGCTTGGGAGCCTGCACCGTAAATATTAATGATTTTTTGCAAATAGACTTGCTCAAAGAAGGTTCTCTCATCTTCGTCGGAAAGGCCATCGTAACCCACATCTTGATATTCACGCGATTGTGGATTGTTGTCAAAGGAATTGACTAATGATTGCTTACGCGGTACCCTTCCCCAGATGGTTGTATCCATGTCGGTCACTTCGGGACCGGTAGGCAGGCCGTTTTCAAAACTCTTGCGCCCGTCGCGAAGAATGTCTTCCGAAATATCTCCCAGGTTGAAATAAAGGTCACCGCCCGGATTGTCGGGATCCTCGGCAAAGGGGTCCATCATCCAAAACTCGATGTACTCAACGTTGGTGGCTTCAAAATCGGTGGATTCTATTTTACGCATCATACCGCCCCAGCGTGTTCTGGGATTTCTTAGGGTGCCATCGGGATTTATCCCATACGACATTCCGGCCAAACCTTCAACATCATAATTATACGGCCCACGCAAATCAGGATAGAAATCCACATTTAAAACGGCAATGTTGGTGGGTACTCCATTGGGAATTTCTTTGGCCGGGAATACTTCGTTTTCGAGAACCTGTCTGACGGTATGTTTCGAAAGTTCATCCTTGGTGATGTTTTTCGGTCGAACATTACCTGTGCGGTCGTAAAACAGAGGATCGATAATGTACCAGCTCATGGCAGCCCTATTGAATCCATAGGCCAGGCCAGTCCCCAAGGCAGCTTCAGGAAACATTCCCGGCTGTGTTTGCCCTTGCGGTGTACTTGCTAAAAACCAGTTGTTTGGAAGCCGTAAGTCAATAGTCGATTTAGCTGCCTCAAAATCATCTATATAGGAGGTTCCTGTAGAACCAATAGCGCTGCTGTGTCCTGGAATAAAATGAGCAAACTCACCCGTAAAAGCTACTTTTGAAGGAACGTTGGTAGAATAAAAAGGCAGTTTGTCGAGCATGCGGGTAATAAACTGAGATTCATCCTGCCAGGCCATATTTAGTCCCCAAATAGTATTAGATATGGGGTCTTCTCCTAAAATGGTCTTTTGCGTTAGGGGCTTTTCTGCCAGATTGATAATGGTTGCTCCCAGCACAAAATCCTTGCTGACTTCATAGTCCACATGTGCACCCATATACCGCTTGCTCTGGATGCTGAACATGGTATTGCTTTCGAGCGAAATATTGATGGGTGTTCCGCTACTGAGCAACGCTTCGTTAATGATTTTTACTCTGCCCAGGGTGTAATCAACAGTGTAATCCACATTTTCGGTAAGGGGAATGCCCCCATGGGTGACTCTGACCGAACCCTGCGGTACATTGAGCGCATTAAGCGATATTTCACTACTTACCGATGATTTGTAGAAACCTTCGATGATGAATTTATTCTTTTCCGGATATTGTTGAGCGCCAACTTTTGTCAGTGTATAAAGGGAATCATAGCAATATTTATCCGCCAGTTTGTCGTCGCCGATTTTTTCACGAAGATCTTTACCAAAAGGTTCTACCACAGGGAAATAGATTCTTCCATTGCTTGAATTGATTGTACCTCCCTGGGTGGCTGCATTATCAATAAAGTCGAAGATGCCATCAGGGGGTGGATTGAGCTGAGGGTCAAGGTTGTCTAATCCAAGTACTCTGATAAGAGGCTCACCGGCAATTTGGCCTTCGCTTAAGAAGCCTGTGGGAACTCCGTTGGTTCCTCCTGAGTAGAGAACATTGAGAATAAAATCCTGACGATTAATGCCATACGACCCAATGGCATATACGTTTTTCATCATCAGCTTCCACAAAGGAATGCGGGTATTAACCGCAGTGCTCTTAAGGAGTTTAACCACCAGGCTGTTGGGTGCACTAACCCCGCCATCACTGAACTCACCTACCTGATATACGGTGGTGTCGCCTACAACAGTGTATTGATAGGCTACGGCCAGAGATTGGTCGGGGTTGAGATTGGTATTTAAAGAGATAAATCCCAACTTGGGGTTGAAAGTATATTCCGAAGCAGACAGCTTACGAGCATTTTCTACCTTTTCGAAATCAATCCCGCCAATAAATCCGTTTGCTTTCAGATAGTTGGAGGCCGAATTGATATTGCGCAACTGGTTTATATCGAGATAACTTAGCAGGTTATTGGCATTATTGTCGGGGTAGGTGGGTGCGCCTATGGTGGTGGATAAAGATGAGTTGTAAGGTATTTTTTCACCTAAATCCTGAAAAGCAACAATGTTACGGTTGTCGGTAACGGCAGCCCCAATATTGGTTATCCAAACTTCAATTTTAGTTATGTTGATATTCGATTGAATGATGGGAAGTTTCTCAAGGGCTTTGTTGTATTGATCACGGAAATATTGGGATAGGAAGAAATGGCGGTTTTCTTCGTACTGGTCGGCCGAGAGGCTGAAAGTACTGGTTTGGGCACCACCTTCTACAGTGATGTTTTTGGTTTCACTTTCCTGCTGGGAGAAAACAGCCGTAACCGTGGTTCGGCCAAACTGCATTTTGGTTTTTACTCCAAAAAGACTTTGACTACCCTGTATAAGGGTAGAATTGAGGGGAAGATTAACGTTGCCTACTTCAAGTAATTTAATGATTTCGTCTTCCTTGCCTTCATATTTGAGTTGAATTTTATTTTCAAAGTCGAATGAAGACTCGGTATTGTAATTGGCTTTGAATTCTATTTTATCGCCCACTTTGGCGATAACGTTCATTTGTATTTTTTGTTGGAAGTCGAAATTTACCGTTTTGCGCTGTCTTTCGTTGAGGCTGGGGTCGTCGCGCCGGTTGGCTAGCACCCCGAAAATAAGTTCGGCTGAACCATTGGGTCTTACGTCGATGGTGCTACCGCCGAAAATTTTATCAAAGGCCTGACCTCCAATATAGATAGAGGGGATGATTCCATCGCCTGAGGTGCCTTTGGTTGCCAGAGTTTTTTCTCTCCAATACGAGCGCAAAGCTCTTTGGGCATCATATTCCTGATATTCTTTAAAACTCATGACTACAGGTGGCCGGGTACTGATGTTTCCGGCTTTCTCCGAAATGATATAGGACCCGGTGTTGGGATCGTATTCGGTTTGAACACTAATGTTGGCCGGGGTCTTGCCATACAATTTCGATTCGGTGGCATCAGCCGGCTGGTAAAGCTCCCTGTCTTTGAAAGGGTACCTGAGTTTAGTCGTATCAGGAGGGGTTTCCGGAAATCCGGATGCGATGCCATTTCCCGACCAGGCACTTACGATGCCGGCCAGAGGTAATACAAGAAGAATTGCCGTCCTTAGTAAGGTTTTCAACGCAACAACAATTTTGGTTACAACACTTTGAGTGCCTCTTTAATCAAAGCTTCCACTGAGAGGTTTTGTCCGCCGGAAGCCACAATGCGATCGAGTGCTTTTGCGGCCATGGGCTTACTGAAACCTAAAATTACTAAACCTGATAACGCTTCTTCGTAGTTTCTATTGTTTGAAGGTGTAAGCAGGCTGCTTTGAATGGGAATTTTTGATACCTTGTCTTTTAACTCGATAAGAATACGCTGAGCCGATTTAGCCCCAATACCTTTTACTTGTTTCAGACGATTTTCATTGCCCGTAGCAATGGCTGTAATAAGTTCAGCAGTAGTCATAGCCGATAGTATCATGCGAGCTGTATTCGGCCCAATTCCTGCTACCGAAATCAATTGCCTGAATATGGTTCGTTCTTCTACCTCCCAAAATCCATAGAGAACATGGGCATCTTCCTTCACATCGAGGTGGGTATAAAGTTTAACCCTTTCCATATCTTTAATGGCTGCAAAGGTATTGAGTGAGATATTGACCTCATATCCTACCCCGTTGCAGTCGATAATTACAAATGCCGGGTTGATGCCTGTTATCCGCCCATCAAGGTATGCATACATGTCAGTTTCTCCACTTGGAATTTTGGCTATTATTTTTTTCAGGGATTTAAATCAAACCTCTGCGGGCAAATTTACAACTTTTGCCCTTTGCTACAGTTGAAAACTGTCGAAGGGTTGATACTGATTAACTGTTAATTTTGTCCTTCCCCAACATTTGCCGCAATATGCTTCGAATCACCTGTATAAGTGTCCTTTTGAGCTTATTTATTATACCTGAGATTTTTGCCTCCCAACCCGACACGCTGTTTTATGATCTTCCGGGTCGGCCGGTTAAGGGTATTGGTTATCTGCACGATAGTTTGCCTGATGGTCCCTGGGTTTATTATTATGCAAGTGGAATAAAAGAATCCGAAGGTGCCTATCAGCGGGGAGTACCCTTCGGCTTGTGGAAATATTGGTATCCTGATGGGAAACTTATGCTTGAAAAAAATCAGCAAAATGGCCCGTGTCGTTCTTATCACGAAAATGGAAGACTGAAGGCGGAATATACAGTAAAAGAGGGTAAACGTGAAGGGCTTTTCAGAGAATACGATTCCGCAGGCATACTCATGCAGGAGTATATGTTTGTAAAAGGATTACGAGAAGGGGCTGGCCGCACTTTTCATCCAAACGGCAAACTCGCGTTCGAAGGAGTTTATAAAAATGACAGCCTGAATGGCAAAGCAGTTTGGTACCGTTCTGACGGTAGTCGCGAAATGGAAGGGGAACTTCTCAACGATTTACAACATGGCTATTGGATTTTTTACCATAATGGAGGAATAAAAGGGAGTGAAGGCCACTTTTCTTTCGGGAAAAGGACGGGTTTATGGACCTTTTATTACCAAACCGGAGAGAAATGGAAAGAAGGATTATATGAAAATGATAAACGCCAGGGACATTGGACCGTTTTTTACGAATCCGGGCAGAAACTTAAAGAAGGCGATTTTAAGGACGATTTAGAAGACGGACTCTGGATAAATTATTACGACAACGGTCAGGTGGACTATCAGGGAACTTTTATCAACGGATTAATGCATGGGCTATGGGAAGGATGGTATGAAAATGGTCGCAAACGATACGAGCACAATTACTCCCAAGGTCAGGCTGAGGGTCGCTGGAAATATTTTTATGCTAATGGACGCCTGAAGTATGAAGGATTTTATAAAAATGGACAGCGTGAAGGGATTTGGGTAGAATATAATCCAACAGGCAGTCCTGAAAGCAAAGTTACTTACCAAAACGGGAAAAAATCTGGCCCTGCCTGGTTTTATGACCCTGCGGGTGTGCTTATCCGGCAACAGGGTTTTAAAGATGATTTACCTGAAGGCCCCTTCGTTTCGTATAATTTACAAGGTTCAAAGGAAAGCGAAGGTGCTTATCTCAACGGGCAAATGCATGGAGTCTGGAAATATTATACCAATCAAGGTCGGGTGAAATACGCTGTGGAATACGACAAAGGAAAAAAGGTGAAGGTTTTGGTGGATGACCGAAAAAAATAGTCAGGCTTTTTTCAAGGTAATACCGAAGGTGGTTCCAATACCGGGGGTGCTTCTCACAGTTACTGTTTGTCCGTGAGCCTCCATAATGTGTTTAACGATGGCTAACCCCAATCCTGTCCCTCCCTGGCTACGGGAGCGGCCTTTGTCGATGCGAAAAAAACGTTCAAAAATCCGCGGAAGGTATTCTTGAGGTATTCCTGGCCCATCATCGGTTACTTCGGCCAGTATGTGCTCATCCATGTCAAAAAAGCTGACCTTTACCCTTCCTCCCTCTTTTTTCCCATATTTAATGGCATTGTCGAGCAAATTAACCAGTACCTGCATTATGCGATGCCGGTCGGCCTTTACAAAAAGAGGTATTTCAATTTCATGGTTAAGCACCAACTTGCATTCTTTTTTGGCTGCTTTCAATTCGAGTGATTCCATTGCCTCCCGAACCAGGTCAACGAGATTAAAGCGGGTGAAATTTAATTTCAGCTCGTTCGACTCCAAAAGATTAATGGTCTCAAGGTCTTCAATCATAGCAATCAATCGATTGACGCTTTTCTCGGCCTTGAGCAGGTAGGTACGGTTCACCTCCGGATCTTCCAATCCTCCGTCGAGCAAGGTAAGAATATAACCCTGAATGTTGAAAATTGGTGTTTTGAGCTCGTGGGATATATTGCCAATATATTCTCTGCGATAGCGTTCCATTTCGCGAAGTTTATCTACTTCCTGGCGACGTTCTTCGCTCCAGGCTTCCACCTCAGCGTCAATTTCTTCCAATGATTCAGCTTTAATGGTCTCCTTGGGGTTCACGTCTTTGGGCACTTTCTGGTTGTGTATGATTTTATAGATGACACGTATTTTGTCGTAGATGAACTTGTTAGTAAGCCACAAAATGAGGAGAAAGGATACAACCCAGAAAGCCACCGCTATGATAAACAGGGTAAACTTATTGCCATCAGGATGTAGAAACCAGCTTGTAAGTAAAAACACAATTGAAATCCCCGAAGAAGCCAGCGTGGCTAACTTACGAGAGTCCGAAAAACGGAAAAGAGATTTTCCCATATCGAAGGGCTTAAGGTTTTGTCGGCGTGTTTTCAAATTTATAGCCTATGCCCTTTACAGTTTTAATATTGGGTATGTTTAGTTTTTCCCTGATTTTTCTGATGTGCACATCTATAGTGCGTTCACCAACAATAACATCATTTCCCCATACCTGGGCAAATATTTCTTCCCGGGTAAACACGCGATCAGGCTTGGATGCCAGCAAACTAATCAGTTCGAACTCCTTGCGTGGAAGGGTGATTTCCCGGCCATCAACCGTAATCGTATATCTTTCTTTGTCAATTGTTAAATTAGAGGCTTGGATAACTTCTCCCTGAGCATCCATTTTCTTTCTTCGTAGTAAAGCTTTTATCCTGCTGATTAACACACGGGGCTTTACGGGTTTGGCAACAAAGTCGTCGGCTCCGGCCTCGAAAGCTGCTATTTGGGTATAATCTTCACCACGAGCCGTCAAAAAGATGATGAGGCTTTCGCTTGCCAAGGGTAATTTTCTGATTTCTGCGCAGGTCTCCATACCATCCATTTCAGGCATCATCAGGTCCAAAATGATCATATCCACTTTTTCTTGTCGAAGAATTTGAAGAGCCATTTTGCCACTTCCGGCCAGGATGGTTTCAAATCCCTCCCTGCGAAGGTTGTAGCTTAAAAACTCAAGAACATCTGGCTCGTCGTCAACTAACAGTATCTTGAAACCGGAATTATCCATTTTTGAGAATTTCTTGTTATTATGAAAATTTAATTGCTACAAAAATAATCATATCGCTTAAGGAATCAAAACGCATTTATCCTTGGCAGATGTCGTCGTATACCTAGAATACGATAATTTTGCATAATTTTAGTTCAAAATATTTTTAAAACATCAACCATGTCGAATTGGCTGGATGAAGCTGAACGGAGGTCGAGTCTCAGACAGATGCAAGGACATTCGGAGCGCCTGCAAGTCCGTATCGACCGTATTCGTGAAAATTATGAACGAAACCGGGAAGTTTATGATAAATTTATATCCGGGCTCAAAAAGCTCGTCATGCGGGCCAATAACCTGCCTCCGGAGTTTAGGGAGCCTTTTGGAAAAATCAGTTTTAAATCAAAGCCCACCCGTCTGCAAAACCATTTGATGATTTTTTCCAGTAGTCAGCGAATTCGTAAACGCAAGGAAAAAGATTTCTGGTCATGGTTTTTCCCTGCGCATTTCAAGCATATTCGGGTGGTGTTTTTAAGTGTCTCAAAACATCCGGATCAGGTTGATCTTGAAATAAAGGAAGCCATGCTCGAAAAACGGCGCATGCGTCTGGAGGAAAGGCACAACCCCAACCTTGGAAAGCCCTCCCGCGAGCATACCGACTTGGTTATTCATATCTCAATGGGGCAACTTGACGATAGTCTTGCTGATAAAATACTTGATTTTCTTGCTTTCAAGTGCGAGCTGAAAGATATCCCCATCGATTTTTCCCAGGCAACTTTTTATTGATCGATCAAATAAGAGTTTCTTTTTGATTGTTGCAGGTGTATGCTGTCAAGCGAAGACATCCTTTTATGCTTTTACTGGAAATTAAACACTACATCCAGTTTCTTTTTCTGAAGTAGTACAGCATGACTCCGGCTAACAGAGCCATGAAACCCAAAATAATCTCAAAGGCATGTTTATATTCTTGTAAAGGGAGAATGATATTCATGCCATAAATACCCGTAACGAATGTCAAGGGCAGCACAATGGCCGACACTATAGTCAGCATTTTCATAATCTCGTTGGTTCGGTTAGTCTGCAAAGAGTCGAAGGTCTTGGAATAACCTTCGATTAATTCCGAATAATCTTCGATAAGGTCCCAAATCTTTTGATGGTAGTCGAGTATATTGCCCCAGTATTCTTCCATGCTTTCGGCAAAACTTTGAATTTCACCCGTTTCAAATTTATTGAATACAGGGAGTTGGGGTTTGAAGATAGTATTTAGAATGATAATATTTCGGCGGGTTACGGAGATTTTTTCAATGATGCTCAACGTTTTGCGTTCAAAAAGCATACGCCCGGCCTGATCAACCTGGTCACCAATATAACGTACAAGAATATAGCTTTCTTTCATCAGGTGTTCCAGGATGAGATAAAGCAGGGCATCGGAGGTAGCAAATCCGGTTTCTTCATGGTTATCAATTAGTTGTCGGGTTTTGCGAAAAAGCTCACTCACTTCGCTATGGACTTTGCCCATAGTCACCACAAAATCTCTACCCCAGAAAATTTTTTCTTCACGGGTTCTGACGAAATTGCGCGTTTTATCGAATCCCGGAAAATGTAAAATCATGAAATAATAATCGTCGTAAACGTCAATTTTAGGCCGCTGGTTAACCAAACTTCGGCAGTCTTCTATGTCGAGGGGATGGAAGTGAAAGTGTTCCAAAAGAAAACTGAAATCCTGCTCCGTGGGATTGAGGATATGATGCCACCTCAGCGTTCCAATCCTGATGGTCTCAATCATAAAAGCCTGTTTTGACGTTTAATACTAAATTCTGGCGGTTTACATTCCGGTAAAAGATTTAAAACCGCCGCAAATTTAGCCTATTTACCCGAAATGAAAGCTTATCTGTAGAGACTTATCGAGAAACTTATTTTTATGAGAAAGTGAAGGCCTCTTTCTAACCCAAAACGATAAAGTAAAATAAGAAAAATGGCGGCCAATAAATAAGCCCAAACAAAACCGGTCTTTTTCCGGGAAGCTGAAAATTTGCTTTCAAAGGGTTTAGCTTTCCAGTTAAACAAAGGGGCAATGGATAAGAAGGCCATCGCACCCAGGATGATGCCATCGTACACTATTATGTTCTCATGCTGGGGCATTTTGTTGGGTACTTTTATCCAGAGCATTATTGCTGAGCCCACAAGCCATGGTAAAATAGTCTGGTTAAGAATGAAATAGGGCCTGTTCTTGCGGTTGATGCGCTGGGGTGAATTACTTGTAGCCAAAACGTGGCGTGCAGCTCTCCAGCCGATATATGCCATTATGCCTAAAGCTATTAGTGAAAACAGCATCTTCAACGCAATTCCCATGTATAGCCAGTTGGCAACATACCCAAATCCCTGATCTGTTATGACGCCTGCTACAAAAGCTCCAAAAAACATGTTAAACGAATGAAACGACAGCCACAAATAAAAAAGCTTCATGATGGGATGCCGGGCTTTGCGCATCAATACCCTGTACCAAAGAATGCCTCCCAAAAGGGATACTAAAGGGCCTGCTAAGGTAATGGTGATGATGTTCCATTGGTTCCATTTTGGGGAAGCATTCCCGATGGGAAACATAACCTCATAGTAATAAAGGACGCTATCAATATCAAAAAAGGATGCCGTTAAAATAACGGCCAGCTGGTATATCAAATAGGCTGTGATATAAGCTATTATATAAAGGATGATGGAATTGAAGGCATACACCATGTAGCGCTGTATCCGCATGATTTGTGTGTCTTCATGAGTAAAGCGGTCGTGATCAAGAAAAGGATCGTAAGGAACAGGCCTGAGGTTTAAAAAATACAGGAAGTTATATAGTGGCTCCTGAATGGTACGGAAATATTTCTTAAACCACTCTCTCCATTTCCTCTTTTTCTTTTTGTGGTGACGGCGGTGCTCTGGTTGTGGCTCCACTCCAATTGCTATTCTTGTTCTTTTCTTTTCTTTTGGTCTTTTGCTTTTAAAAAGACTAAAAAAATCGCTCCACCAGCCTTCCTTGCTGTGCTTTGTCTTGGAATGATAAGAGGAAGGAGTATTCTTTTCTGGGGTCGCAGCTTGGTGTTTGGGGGGGCTTCTGTGTTTCTTTTGATTTTGAAAAAGGAAATCCCAGAATGTTCTGTTTCGATTTCGGTTGCTTTTATTTGGGTGTGTTTCTGCAGGTGCATCTGAAGCTTGTGCAGTGGGTCTAAAAAGTGTATAATGGTGCCTGTGATGTTTTTTCTTTTTTCTCAATCCCAAAATAATGAGGATTTTATCAAAAAAGGCATCGATATTCTGTTTGCTTTTTGTTTCTGAGCCATGTTTCATTTTTCAAAAGCATTTGAAGTGCTTGCAGGTAGCTTGTCAAAAATAAAGGGTTTCTTTTGAATATAAAAGCAAAGGTTATTAACCATTATATTCTGGGCTATTATTTTGATTCTTGAAAAACAAGGAAATTTTGAGTGTCTTTTCTAAGCACCACAGTGTTAAAGTGACTAAAAAATGGCAGAGGGTGAGGACTTTTTTAAATCTGGTATCTTTGCCGCTCTTTTCGAAATGTAATTTATGCCCTGGGGAGAAATTGCCGCACTTCTTACCGCCTTTTTGTGGACAGGTACTGCCTTGGCTTTTGAAATCGCAAGTAAACGACTCGGTTCGCTTACCGTAAATTTATTAAGGTTGTCGTTGGCTTTTATTTATCTGTTAATATTCAATTATTTTTATCGTGGGCTTCCCCTTCCCACCGATGCCGGTGTACATTCCTGGTTTTGGCTTTTACTTTCAGGGGTTGCTGGATTTGTTTTTGGCGATTTTTTTCTTTTTAGTGCTTTTCGGTTGATGGGCGCCCGCACCACCATGCTTATTCAAACCCTTGTGCCACCTATTACGGCATTCATTGGTTTTTTTGTTCTGGGAGAAGTAATGTCGTGGATGCATTTGGCAGGCATGATGCTTACTATGAGTGGAATTGCCCTGGTAGTTGTTAACAGAGGTAATGGCAATGGCCGACCCGGGCTGAATTTTCCGGTCAGAGGGCTCGTTTATGCGCTGGCAGGAGCTGTCGGGCAAGCAACCGGCCTGGTCTTGAGTAAATATGGCATGGGTAGCTATAGCCCCTTTGCTGCCACTCAGATACGCATTATCGCGGGTATAATCGGATTTTTTGTTATTGTGGTGCTCAAGTCGCATTGGTCTGAAATACGTATAGGTATTAAAGACCGTAAAGGTATGCGGGCCTTGGTACTTGGATCAATCTTAGGCCCCTTTCTTGGTGTTTCATTTTCTTTGTTGGCCATCCAAAAAACTCAGGCGGGTATTGCATCAACGCTAATGGGGCTTACTCCTGTATTAATCCTTGCCCCTTCAGCGCTGCTTTTTAAACAAAAAGTCACTCTCCGAGAATGGATTGGTGCAGCTGTAAGTGTGATGGGCGCATCGCTTTTCTTCCTGTGAAAATTGAATTGACCAAACTTTTCCATAGGCTGTTTGTTGAGAGGCAATAACTTCTCTTATGTTATGTTTGATAACCTCTCAGTAGCTCAGCGCAAATCAGTTATTCTTTTTGTCTTTCTTTCTGCTGTCTTTTTAACCAATGCCATGGTCGCAGAATTTACCGGAGTGAAAATTTTCTCTGCGGCTGCTTTGATCCTTTCCCCTGAAACTATTCAATGGCTGAATACCTATCTCGGAATGGATTTCAATATGAGCGTGGGTGTGCTGATTTGGCCCTTTGTTTTTATTTTGTCTGATATTCTCAATGAATATTTTGGGAAAAAGGGAGTTCGTCTGATAAGCTTCCTCACGGCGGGGTTACTTGCTTATGGTTTTCTGGTGGTTTTTATTGGAACTCAATTACCCCCTGCAAATTTCTGGCTCGAGATTAATAGTAAAGACCCTTCAGGTAATTCTTTCGACATTAATTATGCATATAAAGTCATTTTTATGCAAGGCGTTGGAATTACTGTTGGATCTCTTACTGCTTTCCTAATTAGTCAGCTCATTGATGTCAATGCATTTATTTTTATCCGGAGACTTACAGGGCATAAATGGCTTTGGTTGAGGGCTACAGGTAGTACTATCATCTCACAATTGATCGATACATTTGTTATTCTCACCATTGCTTTTTATTTCTTTGGAAATTGGAGTATAGAGCAAGTTTTGCGGGTAGCTTTTGTCCAGTATATATACAAAGTTTTTTTGGCAGTAGCACTCACGCCGTTGTTGTATTTAATTCATTATTTGATAGATATATGGCTTGGGCGAGAGGAAGCCTATCGACTCATCGCTTTGCACGAAAATCGGAGTGAATGAATGGGTGTGTCTTGCAATTGAGTTTCCTATCTTTGCTTGAAATACTGAAAGTGAGATGCCTTTTCACTTTTCATCAAGGCTAAAGAAAATATTAAATTGGGTTCGCTGTTTTATCGGTGTTGTGGGATTCGTAGCCCTATTGATGGGCATATTGAGCTTTACGAGCTTGCCTTTTTGGGCCTGGTATCGGCTGGGTAAAAGCGGAAATAAATCCTGCATACCCAATTATATTGTAGTTATGGGAGCAGGAGGTATGCCTAGCCCGGAAGGATTGATGAGATGCTATATTGCCGCTGAGGCCGCTCATAAGTTCCCTTTGGCCAAAGTTATCATTGCTTTACCGGTTGACCCGCGATATTTTGAGGACAGCCACCCGCATCGCATGGCTCGGGAACTTATCCTCAGAGGAGTTGACTCTTCAAGGATATGTTATGAACTTAAGGGAATAAATACCCGAACTCAGGCCCTAAACATTAAAAAAATGATTTCAAATGATACCCTGAGTTGTCTTTTGATAATAACTTCTCCTGAACATACTTATCGAAGTGTGGCTACATTTCAGAAATTGGGGTTTACACAGGTGGCCTCCATGGCCGCTTTTAGCAGTGAACTTTCACCCGTGGGCCTCTTACCCGAGGGAAAGGATTCTGCTCTGGAAACTACTCCCGATAATTGGCCGCTGCTTCGTTATGATTTCTGGAATTACTTAAAACTCGAGATTACCGTTTTACGGGAATACATAGCCATCTTTTGGTATTGGCTCAGGGGATGGATTTAATTTGGTTTCTTGAGTTTTCTTTCAAAAAAAGAGATGCAGTGAATGCAATGGTCTCGTGAATTGGGGTAAATTGAAAATCGAATTGTTTTTTGAATTTCTCGGCTGAATATCGATAATGCTGAAATGCTGAGCGGGCAGTTTCGCGGGTAATGGGAGAGGGTTTGCCGCTTATTTTCTCACCAAGCCAGGCTAGTCTCCATACTAATTCTGCAATAGGTCGTGTTATCCGAATATAGGGCTTATGAATACTCATGGCATCAGCCATAGTGAAAAACAGGTCTCTGAAACTAAGGTTTTCTCCATTTAAAATGAATCTTTCTCCGCTAACATTACTCATAAGCGCGATAACTGCGGCCTTGGCCACATCTCTAACATCCACATATCCCGTGACTCCGTCGGCATAAAACTTCAAACCTTTGTGGATTAAACTGAAAAGCTGTGAACTTCCTTTGGCCCAATCGCCAGGCCCAAGAATAACAGAGGGATTCAGTATAATGGCTGGTAATCCTTCTTCAATGCCTCGCCATACTTCTCTTTCTGCCAGAAATTTGCTGCGGGCATACCAGGTGCCTTTGGGAAGGATGTCAAACAAGGGATCTTCGGTAATTGTCGAACCAGGCCTTTCTCCCAAAACCGCAATACTGCTGATGTGGCAAAAACGATTGACTTTATTGTACAATGCCAGATTAACAACGTTGGCGGTACCTTCGGTGTTAACCTTTAAAAGTGATTTTTTGTCGCTTGGATGAAAGGAAACAATAGCTGCACAGTGGCAAACAGCATCCACCCCTTCAAATGCCTTTTCCAAGGATGGGATATCGTTAACATCTCCCTCAGCGAAAGAGATTTTTTCTAATAATGCATCCGGATATTCATGGTAAAAGGCCAGCGTTCTTCTCAGCTGATTAATTGCTTTTGGATTTCTGATCAGCGCTTTCACCGACTCCCCTCTGCCGAGAAGTTCGCTTACGATGTGGGAACCCACAAGTCCATTGCTTCCTGTAACGAGTATCATGCAACAAAGTTAGGCATTTGTCGCCATTGCTGATAAGATTGTAATTTTGCACCCTATTGCCCGGAACAGGGGTAGTTTTGCTGCCGCCTTTCCTTCGAATTTCGCTTTATTAAACCCTAAGCACTTTGTTTTAAATATTTTACGAAATGAAAAATTTTGTTGAAGAACTTCGCTGGAGAGGTATGGTGCACGATATGATGCCCGGAACCGAAGAATATCTCATGAAAGGACCTGCCAAAGGTTATATCGGATTCGATCCAACTGCAGATTCGCTTCACATAGGGCATCTGGTTCAAATTATGACCCTGGTACATTTTCAACGTTGTGGTCATATTCCCATAGCCTTGGTTGGCGGAGCTACAGGAATGGTAGGCGACCCTTCCGGTAAAAGCGAGGAACGCAACCTTCTCTCACGGGAGCAATTAGAGCATAACCTCGCCGGTATCAAAAAGCAGCTCGAAAAATTCATCGACTTTGATGCCGCAGGTAATGCTGCGATTATGGTTAACAATTATAATTGGTTTAAGGGATACGAATTCCTCGACTTTATTCGCGATATAGGCAAACACATTACGGTTAATTATATGCTTGCTAAAGATTCGGTGCAAAAGCGTCTCGAGAATGGGATGTCGTTTACCGAATTTTCCTATCAGCTGGTTCAGGGATATGATTTCTATTGGTTGTATAAAAATATGGGTTGCCGCCTGCAAATGGGTGGAAGCGACCAATGGGGCAATATTGTAACTGGTACAGAGCTCATTCGCCGCAAAGATGGGGGAGAGGCATATGCCTTAACAACCCCTTTGCTCAAGAAGGCAGATGGAAGTAAGTTTGGGAAAACTGCTTCAGGTGCCCTCTGGCTCGATCCCCAAAAAACCACACCCTATGCCTTCTATCAGTATTGGATTAATACGGCCGACGAAGATGCTGCTAATTTCATCCGAATTTTTACCACTCTTGAAAAGGAGGAAATAGATGGACTGATTGAAGAGCACAACAAAGCCCCTCATTTGCGTGTGTTGCAAAAAGCCCTGGCCAAAGATATTACGATAAGAGTCCATTCAGAAGCTGACTATCAGGCAGCCGTTGAGGCATCCGAAATCCTCTTTGGACGTGGAACTACGGAAATGTTAGGTCACCTCGATGAAAATACTTTACTGAGTGTTTTTGAGGGTGTGCCTCAATTTCATGTCGCCCGAACAGCTTTGGATGAAGGCATCCCGGCCGTCGATTTTCTTGCTGTTACCACAGCAGTCTTCCCTTCGAAGGGGGAGGCCCGCCGAATGATGAAAGATGGTGGCGTCAGCATTAACAAATTACGCATCTCAGAAGAAACCATCATCAATACCTCTCACCTGCTTCAGGGAAAATACATTTTGGTTCAGAAGGGGAAAAAGAATTATTTTCTTGTGATTGCAGGGTAATTTCAGGTTGCCTTTCTGTCGGAAATATTTTTACTCTTTGTGCAGACTAACCTTTTTCCGGTTTGTTTGTTGAATAACTCTTCAATAGGCATTTAGTTGTTTTTAAACTTGAAATTGTTGTGGCAGGTAGGCTAGTGTATGTTGTGATGGGATTTCTTTTTGTGGGCCTGGGTGTTGCTGGTATTTTCCTGCCACTTATACCAACAACAGGACCCTTGTTGCTCGCTGCCTGGCTTTTTTCGAAGGGGTCACCCCGGTGGAGAATGTGGCTGCTCAATCATCCCTTATTGGGAAGATATATTCATAACTATCTCAAATACAGAGGTACCACGCGAAAGGTTAAAGTCAGGGCCATTCTCACATTATGGATAACCTTGTTTATTTCGGGTATTTGGGTTTATCCGAAAACCTGGCCAATTTTGATTTTGCTTGCAGTGGGAATTGGAGTAACCTGGCATCTGTTGAGCCTTCGTACTTTGAAACCAGAGGATATGCAAGAACTTACATTTCAAGAACGGGTTCGCAATTTTGAGTGAATAAAAGCGGGTGTATTTCATCAAAAAAAGGCTGCCCCAAATTTGAGACAGCCCTTTGTGGTGATTTATTTTCTTGATGTAAAAGAGAATTATTAGATAACGCCCTGGTCAATCATAGCATCGGCTACCTTAATGAAACCGGCAATGTTAGCGCCTTTAACATGGTTTACATAACCATTGGGTTCTGTTCCATATTTTACGCAGTTGGCATGAATGTTAACCATGATCTGGCGGAGGCGTTCCTCAACTTCTTCAGCTGACCACATCAACTTCATACCGTTCTGGCTCATTTCCAGGCCAGAGGTTGCTACACCACCGGCATTGGCAGCCTTACCCGGGCCGAAAGGAATTTTGTTTTCGTGGAATACTGTAACAGCTTCAGGTGTGCAAGGCATGTTGGCTCCTTCGCAAACCACCTTCACGCCGTTTTTGACAAGCATCCGGGCATCTTCTTCGTTAAGCTCGTTCTGGGTTGCGCAAGGCATTGCGATATCGCATTTAACTTCCCAGGGCCTGCGTCCTTCGAAGAACTCTACACCATACTTTTCGGCATAAGGTTTCACTATGTCGTTGTTGGAAGCACGGAGCTCAAGCATGTAGTTAATTTTGTCTCCCGAAATGCCATCAGGATCGTATACATAACCGTCGGGGCCTGAAATGGTAACCACTTTAGCTCCAAGTTGAGTGGCTTTAAGTGCTGCGCCCCAGGCCACATTGCCAAAACCCGAGAGAGCAACAATTTTTCCTTTGAAGTCTTGGCCTACCAGCTTCAGCATTTCATTAGCGAAGTAAACAGCCCCAAATCCTGTGGCTTCAGGACGAATAAGCGATCCACCCCAGTTGCGGCCTTTACCGGTGAGTACTCCATTGTGTTCGCGGGTGAGCTTTTTCCACCAACCATACATATAACCGATTTCGCGACCACCTACCCCAATATCTCCGGCAGGTACGTCCATTTCGGGTCCAATATTGCGCCACAGCTCAGTCATAAAGGCCTGGCAGAAGCGCATAATTTCGTTGTCAGATTTTCCCTTGGGGTTGAAGTCGCTACCACCCTTGGCTCCGCCCATGGGCAAGGTGGTAAGACTATTCTTGAATATCTGTTCGAAGCCCAGGAACTTTAGAATGCTGAGATTTACAGAGGGGTGAAAACGAATACCGCCTTTGTAGGGGCCAATAGCATTGTTAAATTGTACACGATAACCGGTGTTTACCTGAATTTCGCCTTTATCGTCAACCCAGGTTACTCTGAATTGAATGATGCGATCGGGCTCGGTAAGGCGTTCAATGATTTTGTGGGAATCGTACTGGGGATTTTCGTTTACAAACCCTTCGATGCTTTCGAGTACCTCGCGTACAGCCTGCAGAAACTCAGTCTGTCCCGGATTCTTTTTTTCGAGGTCCTGCATGATTTTTTCCAGATTCATAATCGCTGATTTTTAAGGTTGATAATTTTGTGATATGTTGTGTTAATATGAAAACACTGTTAATTTATTAACAGTGCAAAAGTACGGGTTCTTTTTTTTCCGGCAACGTTTTCGGTGTATTTTATACTCATTTTAAAGTATTCTTTTTCAAAAACTTTAAGCTATTTATCCGGTTTTTCCCCTGATGCTGTGCTTATCAGCGTATCATTGCGATATTGCGAAATCCGGATAAGCTTCCCTTCTTCATCGTATTCTTCCTGTTTACCGTTTTTTAAATTATGGCGGTACTCTATTATACGTCGGGGTTTGCCATTGTAATACCATGCGCGTTGGATGCCCGTCCCTTGGTGGAATATGCCTTCCCCAAGCTTAAAACCGTTTTCGTCGAAATACTCCCATTTACCTTCGAATAGCCCCCTACTGTAGTTGCCCGCAACTTTGGGCATCCCGTTCTCGTGCCATTCTTCATAAGGCCCATCGAGAGTGTCATTTTTATAAAAGGCTTTGAAGAAAAGCTTGCCGCTTTGATAGTTTCCTATCACTGGCCCATTCTTTAAACCCATTTCGTAATTTTCCTGGCGCTCAAGATTTCCATTCGGCCAATACCTTTTCGAAATACCATGAAGTTTGTCTTTGCGATACCAGGTTTCCTGCTGCAAAGTGCCGTTGGGATAATAATACAGGGCCTGCCCTTCTTTTTTGCCATTTTTTTTCTTTACCACACTCATCACCTTTCCGTTGGGGTGAAAAGTGGTTTCGGTGCGGGTGCACCCTCCGATGATAAACACCAGGATGATAAAAATAATTTTATTTCTCATTATCTGAATCTTATAGCTTTTAGGGGTGAAATACCGGCAATAATTTGTGTTGGTATCATCATTGCCGCTACACAGATAACAATTGTACCCAAATTGATGAGGAGAATGGGGGTTACATGCAAAAGCACCGGGACATAATCCATGTAATACGAATCGCGAGGCAGGGGCAAGAGGTGAAACCGGTATTGAATACTTAGCAGAATAAGGGCTGTAACATTCCCCCATAAAAGACTACGCCCGGCAATATAGGCGGAGGCAAGTAAAAAAGCTTTTTTTATTTGTTTATCGGTTGCGCCCAAGGCTTTCAGGATACCAATGCTACGGGTTTTCTCGACAATAAGAATAACCAGTGCGCTGCTCATGGCCATCACCGAGACCAAAATCATCAATACTAGAATTACCACAACATTAATGTCTTGCAGCTGTAGCCAATCGAATATTTGGGGATAGTTTTCGCGCATGTTGCTTACGTTGAGGTGAGAAGGCAACATGTTATAAATCTCGAGAGTGGCCTCTTCGAGCCGGTCTTCATTGTCGAGAAAAATCTCGATTAAACCAGCTTCATTATCTGCCCATCCGTTTAACCTGCGCAAATGTCCGATATTGCAAAAAGCCATGGTTTGGTCGAAATCCTCCAGCCCTGTATCGTAGATTCCGGTGATTACGAATCTTCTGGCTCGGGGGATATTTTCTTTATTGTCAACAAAATACAAGGTGGCCTTCTCACCGGTACGAATTTGCAGCATGCTCGCCATTTTTTCCGAAATTAAGAGTTCGTAAGCTCTGGCAGTGTCAGAAAACCGTGGAAGGCGGCCTTCAACAAGATAGCTTGACAGGAATGATGTATCCATGTCGCTGCCACCTCCTTTCAATATCAGGCCCTGAATTTGGTCTTTGGTTCGCAATAGTCCCGTTTTGTAAGTAACGACCTGAACCCTTTGAATTCCCTTTATTCTGGTAATCTGTTTTATGAGCAGGCTGTCGATTGTGAACGGGGAAGGCTCTGCAGAAGTGTTGTCGCTGAAAGCACCAACCTTAATATGAGCAGCAAAACCTGCTATTCGTGACCGGATCTCATTTTTGAATCCCTGAAGAATAGCCACGGATGATATCATTACTGCTACACAAATGGCTACACTGGCTATGGCAATGCGTACGGAAGGTCCGGCCATCTGCCTGCCGCCACCCCTCAGAATATGCCTCACCAGTATCTTTTCGAACAAGGAATACTTATTTGGTCGCAAAAGTATTAATTTTAGTCCGCTCAAGAGTGAAGCTTCATATGGATACAGTTTTAATCATTATTGGTGCACTATTGTTGGTTGGAGGTCTTTTGGGGAGTGTGCTTCCTGTATTACCGGGGCCGCCATTGTCTTTCCTTGGATTACTAACCTTGCGTTTTTTGGAAACTCCGGCTATTGGTGATAACGGGCTCATTATATGGGGCCTTATTGCAGCTTTTATTACCATTCTCGATTATTATTTGCCTGTATGGACAGCAGGACGAATGGGTGGCAGTAAACTGGCAGTGTGGGGGGCAACGCTTGGATTGATTTTGGGTCTTTTTTTAGGACCCGCAGGGGTTATCCTAGGACCATTGTTAGGGGCTATCACTGGGGAACTTTTGGCCGGCAAGCCTTTTGATCAAGCTTTCAGGACAGGTGTGTGGGCCTTCATCGGATTTGCCGGTGGAATTTTGGTTAAAATAGTTTATGCTCTTGCAGCTGGGTTTAAATTTGTTTATCTGCTTGTTTGACAGACTATTATTCAAAGTATAAAAAAGGCCGCACGCATCCCTGCGGGCAGCCTGATCTGATCTCAGTGGATAGCAGTAAAATATGACGGGCTAACGTAATAATGTGAGTGTACCGAAGATGGCCCGTGTTTGATTATTGGGATCAGTATAATTTATCTGGTAGATATAAATCCCTGCAGAAGCAGGATTGCCTTTTTGTTTCCCATCCCATCCGGCTTCCGGATCACGGGAGTGAAAAACCATCTCCCCCCATTTCGAAAAGATTTTCATTTCGAAATTACTTATGCCTTCTGCCTTGATGCGATAAAAGTCGTTGTGACCGTCGTCGTTGGGAGAGAAGGCTCGGGGAACGAATACCGAACAATTGAGCAAACTGATATTAAATATCCCCGTTACTTTTCTTCCTTGAAGGTCGGTATAGTCAACGGTAAGTGTAGTCTCGTCGGTGGCCTGATAATTAATGGATTGCCCTGTCTGTCCTGTGCTCCACCTGTGTCCTGTCCCCTCTCCGGCGTTGAGGATTAACTCTTCTCCCCGGCATGCCGTTACTATTTGTTCGGTATAAAGAGAAGATTCGGAGGGTTCTTTATTTAAGTCTTCTGGTTCTTGAATGGAATCCTCAATGGGCTGTTTAGGCGTCAGATTTTCAGCGACAGGGTTTGTATTTGGTTCAGGAGCAACATTCGGTTGATTATTCTGTTGAATTAAATTTTCATCATTAAAACCTGTCTCTGATAATGGGTTATTAACAATACTAACTGGCTGTTGAGTATTTAGGGTTGAACCTGCCACGATGAGTTTTTTTGATTTGTTTACTGTTGGGGATGTGTGGTTAATTAGGTTTGGGTGAGTGGTAGCAGTAGTAGGTTTAGATTCAGTAGCTATCTTTTTGATTTCGTATGCTGGAGGGTTGGTTGGGTTTGAAATTAAACCTTTGTCGTTCAGGGATGAATTGGTTTTTGAAGGGGTGGCGGTAAACAAATAAAACATAAGTGCGGTGAGGCCAACAATCATTGACCCTGCAGCAAAATAATAGTATTTGACCGAAGAACTGGTAGCTGGCCGTCCAGCTTTGGGGTTAGCGGGAATTTTATCTGCAATCTTCTCCCAAAGCCCCTCAGGCGGAGTCTCTGAATAGTCATTTATGCGTTCTTTGAAAAACTTACCTATGTCAAAATCCGGGTTCATTTTATAACTGAGATTTTTTCGGTTTCCATAATTTTCCGTTGAAGATACCTTCGTGCATGCAGTAGCTGGGTTTTGGAAGTATTTACTGAAATCCCCATCATCTCGGCAATTTCTTTATGTGAGTAACCTTCAATTTCGTAAAGGTTAAACACCATTCGGTATCCTGGCGGCAATTGTTGCACGAGGCGTATCAGGTCGCGGTGTTGAAGCTTTTCAAGCGCCGAAGGAGAGGGATAGATTTCACCCTGAACTTCTTCCAGATCTTCCTGCCCATGATACTTTTTTTGCCTTACCAGATGATTGATTGCGGTGTTGATGATTATCTTCCTTATCCAGCCTTCAAAAGAACCTTCATATCGATAGTCCTCCAGACGTGTGAATACCTTGATGAAACCTTCCTGAAGAATATCGGCTGCTTCATCGGGATTACCGGCGTATCGCAGGCAGATGCCATACATGGCTGGAGAATAGCGCTCGTAGAGTTTTTTCTGCACACGGGCATTGCCTTCTAAACTGCCTTTGATAAGCCTTTCTTCCGTCATTGAGATGCTATCCTGTTTTATACTGACAGTATTGGGTTTGGGATAGTTGTATCGGTTCAGAAAAAAGTTTAGAAACTAAACGAAAAGGAACCAAATATTTCCACTCTAAACCTGTTTTCATCAACGAGATAAGCATACCTCACGCCCACATTGGCCGGGGCTGGCAAGCGAAAAATATGAAAGTCGCCAAACAACTCCATGCCAACGGATTGTGCTTTATTCTTGTTCCCGCTTAATTTGTCGAAAAAGAGACCACCATAAATTCGTTTTAAGTATGCTACACCCGGAAGACTCCAGTCTGGATAAAGCAAAGGCAACCGGTAGGTTATTCCATACGATAATAAGGTTTTATCCAGAGTGATTTCTGATTCAGTATACCCGCCGGGTAGACGGATAATTCTTGAAGCAAATGCTTTTTCGGTGTTCCATTCTAATCCCGAATAAATTCTAAATCCGTCGAGAAGACCCCAGCCTGGCAGATAAATCCAGCTTTCTGTGGCATATTGCTGCCCATAATAATGTTGTTTAAAAGGGGTAGTCCTGACTGTAGCACGGAAAACTAAACCAGCTTTGGGAAAGAGGTTTTGAAAAGGAGTGATTTTCCTCAAGGAAAACAGAAAGGCATAATCTACTCTCGGGATTGTTTTTGTGTATTCATTGGTGGAGCTGGTATACGTCCTTTTATAGTCTTGTAGAACAACCCCTGTTAAAAATGTCATTGAGCGGTAAAAGTTGCCTCTGCTAAAATTCAGAGGCAACAACATTTGAAGCGTTGCTTCTCTTTCTTTGGTTTTAATAAGCTTCTCAGTTGCATTCTGCCTTTCATACCAGCCTTCATAAGCGGATGCCTTGAAAATGGGAAAGAACCCGGCGTATTCTGTTTCCGCAAATACCCTACCGCCGTTTTTATCAAATTCATATTCATATCCTCCTCTCAATGTCAAGGTATTAAGCAGGTTTTGCGACATGAACGTTATACCGGGTTTCACTGTTTCTTCCTCCGTTGAAATGGAAACAGGCCCCCAGCTGTGAATATTGATAAGATGTAAAAGCCCGTTGTAGCGTTTCGCTTGAATGTCAACATGTGATGGACTTGAGTCGATGTTCATACAGGGAATCTCGGCAAAGGGAATCACATTTGAATCCCAATAAGCGGGTGTCTCTTCCCATAATAGATTATCCAAGGGTAAGGACTTTATTTTGTAACCAGCCGGGGTATATTCGCTGAAAACGAGTTCGTTAATTGACTTGTCGAGCGAGGGATAGTCGGCTCCAAAACGAGATTGTGTGAGTCGGTATGTTTTATTATTATGATAAACAAATGCCATTATTTCTCCTTTTTCCTTGAATTCACCGGCAAAAAACAGGGTATCTCCGTATGCCTTGAGGTTTCTGATGCAATGGTATGTGTAAGGGGTGATTTGCTTCCAGGTTTTGTTCGCAATTTGATATGAGGTTATGGCATAACCCGCATCACCAGAAGTGATGAAAAGCAATGTTTCGTCGTTCATCCATGAGGGAAAGGTCAGAAATCCTGGGTCGGGCGAAGGGATTTTATCTATTAATGTTTCTTTTTCTAAGTCTATAAGCAAAATCTCTTGCAGACCGTCTTCTCTTGTCTCTGTTGCAGCAATCCGTTTTCCATTTGGGGATAGTACCGGAGCTACAGGCCTTGTGGAAATCCTGAAATTTCTCTGCTGCCCGGTTTGGGGATGAATGAATACAATTTCGGTTCGGTCACGGTGTTGCCAACGCAAATGTGGCACTTGTCTGACAAAAAGGATATGATCGGTGCCTATATCGATGGGTGTATCCAGGTAAAAGCCGGCTTCTGATATCAAATAGGATTCTTTTTCAGTTTTGATTATAAAAGCCGGGTTTTTCCCGTAAGTTTGGTTTAAATAAACAAGGGTCCGGCCTGATTTATTTCCATAAATTTCGTTTTCAAAAGGCCCTGAATGGGTTAAGTTGGTTTTTTCAATGAAGCTTTCTCTGCTTGATTTATAAAATTCATCCGGAGTTAAGCCTGAGATTTTTTTTAAGCTATGCCGAAAGGCCCCAGGCCAAATAAAATGTTTTCCGGCTTGAGTGAAAACGGGGAAAAATGCATCTCTTCCGAAGCGACGGTTAGCCGACATCACAAGGGCAGAGCCCAGCGCATAGTTATTGGGGGTAAAATCTTTATAGGAACCGAAGTAAGCTTTGTCATAAGAGTAATCAATGCCCTCTTCCCATTGTGTTTTTAGGGGCATCAGAAACCAAGGGTCGCGCAGGCGTCCGGCTTTTGAAAAAACGCTTTCGGTCCACACTGCATCGCCTTCCATCAACCATAGTGGTACATGTAGGCCTAAGGCTAATCCGGTTGCCTGCTGACCGAAGATGGAACTCATGAACCGTGTGGTGCTCGTTTGGATGTTTGTTATCTGTATGGCATGTCGCAGTTCGTGGGCAGCCAGTTGATTATACCAATGGTGAGCATACATATCTTGAGGCGGAGTAGTAAGCACCTCCAGTCGTGCAGGTGCCCACGCCACCCATGCATTTGAGCTAACAGTACCAGTATGCAATAATACATCCAGCCTTCGGGCTTGGGAGGTATAGCGAAAGTCAGGTGTGTTGCTCATTTTTTCGAGTGCGGTTAGATAGTTTTGGGCCAGGTTTTCCATCCCTCTCGGAAAAACCACCCTAAAACGTGGAGAAAAAAGCTGATACCATTGAATATTAGTGGGTTCCTGGCCAGAGTTATAAAACTGAGCATTTACCTCACCCATGAACAATAAAAGAGAAACAAATACTAACAGTATTCGCATGGGGAATAATTATACCCAAAAGTAGGCAATACCTACAATTGATTCTTATAGTTTTCAAAAAAATGTTCCCATAAGGGATCTGAGATCGGAGGCGGGGCAATGATGCTGATTTTTTCTCTTTTTACAGGGTGAATGAATTCTGTTTTAATACTGTGCAGGTGTATGAAACCTCCGGGGTTGCTGCGTTCGAAACCGTATTTCAGGTCACCTTTGATGGGGCAGCCGATATGAGCCAGTTGTGCCCTGATTTGATGGTGGCGACCGGTATGCAATTCAACCTGCAATAAATAATAGTTATCACTTTCACCGAGTAATTTATATGTTAACGATGCCTCACTTGAATCCTTATGAGGTTCATCAAAAACGTAGGTTTTGTTCTGCTTTTCGTTGCGTCGCAGATAGTGCACCAGAATGGCTTCCTCGGCCTGAGGGAAGTTTTTTACTACGGCCCAATAAATCTTCGTGATTTTGCGTTCCTTCAACATGTTGTTGAGTCTTGCCAGGGCTTTGCTTGTTCGGGCAAAAATTACAGCCCCACTCACTGGTCGGTCGATTCGGTGAACTACTCCCAGATATACCTCTCCGGGCTTCAGGTATTTTTTCTTAATGTAAGACTTAACCATGTCAGCCAAAGGTATATCGCCGGTTTTATCACCCTGAACAATCTCTCCCCCCAGTTTATTGACAACAATGAGGTGGTTGTCTTCGTAGAGAATTCGCGATTCCAAATCTTTACCCATTGTGGACAGACCTGGTTAGTATTGCTCTCTTTCGTTAGGAAAGGCAAGTTGCTTTACATCTTGTATATAAGTATCCACCGCCCCTTTGATTTCTTCATAAAGGTTGTGGTAGCGGCGAAGGAAGCGCGGATTGAATTTAGTTGTTATACCCAGCATATCGTGTAACACCAGTACTTGTCCATCGACCTGGCTCCCGGCTCCTATGCCAATAGTGGGGCATTTAACCAGTTTAGTAACTTCAGCCGCCAATTTGGCCGGTATTTTTTCAAGTACAATAGCAAAGCATCCCGCTTTGTCGAGCAATTGCGCATCTTCTTTAAGCTTGTTGGCTTCTGCCTCTTCAGTAGCTCTAACTACATAGGTTCCAAATTTGTTAATGGATTGAGGGGTAAGTCCGAGATGCCCCATCACAGGGATTCCGGCTGAAAGGATGCGCTCTACACTTTCCAGAATTTCGCGGCCTCCCTCAATTTTGATAGCATTGGCTCCGCTTTCCTTCATAATGCGGATGGCCGAAGCCAGAGCCTCTTTACTATTTCCCTGATAAGTGCCAAAAGGCAGGTCAACCACAACCAGTGCACGCTCAACAGCCCTTACTACAGAACTGGCATGGTAAATCATTTCATTGAGGGTGATGGGAAGCGTGGTTTTATGGCCAGCCATAACATTCGAGGCACTGTCGCCTACCAGTATTACATCGATACCGGCAGCTTCGAGAATGGTGGCCATACTGTAATCGTAGGCTGTAAGCATGGCAATCTTTTCTCCCCTTAGCTTCATCTCCTGAAGAACATGGGTGGTGATTTTAGTATATCTCTGGGAACTGAATTTTTCCTGCATATTTGAAAAGTCTTTGTGAAAAACGGCTGCGAAGTTAGTTCAATTGTGTATTATTAGCCTCATTCGTGTTGTTATATGTTCATTATGAGCGAAATACAAAACTTCTGAAATACCTGATGAATCTATGGATGTTGCATTTTGAAGCCTATGATTGTGAAATTAAATATTTATAAATGTCTTATTCTGAGGAGTCTATAGCAATAACCTTAAAACATCAGGTTGGTTTGTATTGGGTTTGATAAAAAAAACTAACCGGCCAGGTAAAAACCCGAGCCGGTTGATTTTAAATACTGTAATTAGTATGCCTGTTATTTTAATCCTCGTTTTTTAAGCAGTGGTTCAATCGAGGGTTCCTGACCACGGAAACGAACATACTGTTTCATGGCATCATCATCGCCACCGCCAGCCAGGCAATACTTTCTGAATTTTGAAGCCAAATCTTTATTATACAGGTCGCCCGTTTGCTTAAATGCATCGAAGGCATCAGCATCGAGCACTGCTGCCCAGATATAAACATAATAGCCGGCTGAATAGCCTCCGCTGAAAATGTGCTGGAAGTAGGTCGAGCGATAGCGAGGAATAATCTCTTTTATTAACCCGATTTTATCCATTGCAGCTTTTTCGAAGGCATTGGGCTCAATTGCTGTTTGTTCGGTATTTAATTCGTGGTAATTCATGTCGAGGATTGAGGCAGCCAGATATTCTATGGTTTCAAATCCCTGGTTAAAATGACTGCTGTTGACGATTTTTTGAATGAGGTCGTCTGGAATAATTTCACCGGTTTTGTAATGTTTGGCATAGGTTTTCAATACCTCAGGTTCAGCAGCCCAATTTTCCATAACCTGGCTGGGGAGTTCAACGAAGTCGCGGGGTACTACTCCGGCAATGCGCGAATATTTTCCTTCGGTGAACAGGCCATGCAAGGCATGCCCGAATTCATGGAACAGGGTAAGGGTTTCGTCCCAGCTGAGCAGGGCAGGGGTTGTTGCCGTTGGTTTGGTAAAGTTGCAAACAATACTGATGACAGGAGTGATTTTTTTGCCGTTCTCCCAACCTGCCGGGCGAAAGTCTGTACACCAGGCACCGCCGCGTTTTTCATTTCTGGGATAATAGTCCAGGTAGAGAATACCCAGATGGTCACCGTTGGCTTCCTTCACCTCATAGGTCTCAACTTCAGGATGGTATATGGGTAGATCGGTGCGTTTTTCAAAGGTGATGCCATAGAGTTTATTGGCCACCGAAAACATACCCTCTCTCACATTATCAAGAGTAAAGTAGGGTTTAAGCTGGTTTTCATCAAGGTCATATTTGGCTTTTCTGATTTTCTCGGCGTAATACCACCAGTCCCACGACTCAAGCTTGAAGTTGCCCCCTTCGGCATCAATCATGGCTTGCATCTCGGCAGCTTCCTTCTTGGCTACTGGCAAAGCTGCGTTCCAAAGATTCATGAGAAATTCATCTACACGGGCAGGGGTTTTTGCCATGTTTTCGCTGATAACGTATGCGGCCCAATTTTCGAAACCTAGTAATTTGGCTTTTTCGGCTCTTAGGCTAACAATCTGTTGAATGATTTTTTTGTTGTCGTTCTCATTGTTGTTATCCCCGCGCATATAGTATGCCTTGTATATTTTTTCGCGCAGATCTCTGCGTTCGCTGTATTGTAGGAAGGGGATAAGACTGGGCTTAGCCAGGGTGAATACCCATTTGCCTTCCATCCCTCGGGTTTTGGCCTCCTCAGCTGCTGCATCGATAGAGGTTTGAGGCAATCCGGCAAGGTCTTCCTTGTTTTCAATTACGAGAACAAAGTTTTTATTGGTTTCAGCCAATACATTGTTTCCAAATTGCAAGGAAAGCAGGCTAAGTTTTTCATTGATTTCCCTTAGCCTCCGCTGTCTGGTACTGTCAAGGTTAGCACCACTGCGAACAAAGTCGTTGTAATATTTTTCTACAGTTCTGATTTGAAGGGAATCCAGATTGAGCACGGTGCGTTTATCGTAAATAGCCTTGATACGGGTAAATAAGGCCGCATTCATATAAATATCGTCCTGATGCTTCGACAGTTTGGGCGAAATGGCTTCAGCAATTTGCTGCATCCTGTCGTTAGTATTGGCCTCAAGCAAATTAAAAAACACGCTACTAACCCTTTGCAGCAATTTGCCAGACTTGTCGAAGGCAAGGATGGTGTTTTCGAAGGTGGGTTCTTCCTTTTGGTTGACGATGGCCTCAATTTCGAGGGCATGCTGTTTCATGGCTTCCTCAAAAGCTGGGAGGTAATGAGAGGTGTCGATTTTGTCGAAAGGAGGCACCTCGAAAGGAGTATTCCAATCGGTCAGTAAGGGGTTGTCGCTCTTTTGCTTACAAGCGCTGATGAGCAGTGCAAACATGGATACAATCATGAGTAGTTTTTTCATGGATAACAAATTTTGGTGAATAGAGGTAAAGTTTGGAGTGTGAATAAATTTAGACGCAAATGTAAGCAGAGGAAGCTGGTTAAGAAAATCTGTAAAAAAATTATTGAAAAGGTTCAAAAAAGGTTTGTCTAAGAAAAAGTTGTATATTTGCACCCCTAAAATTGAAACCAAAAATTTTAATAAAGGCATGTATCTCACACCTGAACTTAAAAAACAGATTTTCGTTGAGTTTGGTGGTTCCGAGACCAATACTGGATCCACTGAAGCCCAGGTTGCTCTGCTTACCTATCGAATCAATCATCTTACAGAACACCTGCGCAACAACAAGAAAGACCTTGTAACCCGTCGTTCGCTTGTTCTGATGGTAGGTCGCAGACGCAGATTCCTCGAATATCTTCGTCGTAAGGATATTAATCGTTATAGGGAGCTTATCAAGAAACTTGGAATCAGGAAGTAATTTTCTGAAGGTGAACCAAATACCAAAAAAGGCAATTAACCGAATTGCCTTTTTTGGTCTATAAAGCCGAAGGGATTTCCGAATCAAGGGAGATATGTTCCGACAGAATTTAACATAGTAGAATTAACTTTGTCTGTTTTTATCCCGGCCGGGGCCGGGTTAAAGCTTTTTAAAATCATCAAATTATGCAAGCGATCACACAAAATATTTTTCTTCCCGACGGCAGAGAAATCATCATTGAGACCGGACGATTAGCCAAGCAGGCCGATGGTGCAGTTGTTGTTAAAATGGGCAGCACTATGCTTTTGGCCACCGTGGTTTCAGCCCAAGAAGCCAAAGAAGATGTCGATTTTATGCCTCTTACGGTGGAGTACCAAGAGAAGTATGCTGCTACCGGACGTTTTCCGGGAGGCTTCTTTAAGCGGGAGGCCCGTCCTTCAGAATATGAAATACTTACTGCGAGGCTGGTTGACCGGGCTTTACGTCCGCTTTTCCCCGAAGATTATCACGCAGAAACTCAAGTAATCATCACGCTGATTTCAGGAGATAAAAATTTCATTCCGGATGCTCTGGCCGGGTTAGCTGCTTCAGCTGCACTGGCTGTGTCTGATATACCTTTCAATGGACCTATATCCGAGGTGAAAGTTGGCCGTGTGGATGGGCGATTTATTATTAACCCCACCGTTCAGGAGATGGAACGTTCGGATATGGAGATCATGGTGGCTGCCACCCTCGAAAATATTTTGATGGTGGAAGGCGAAATGAAAGAAATTTCGGAGGCCGACCTGGTAAAAGCCCTTCAATTTGCTCACGAGGCTATTAAAGCACAATGCCTGGCCCAAATTGAATTGGCTAAAAAAGTAGGAAGCTGGGAAAAGAAACGTGAGTATTGCCACGAAGTAAACGACGAAGAGATCAGGAAGCAGGTGCACGAATTTTGCTATCCGCGCATCTATGAAATTGCTTCAAGGCCAACCTCCAAACATGAAAGATCAGACCTTTTTAACCAGGTGCTTGATGCCTTTATGGAAACCCTTCCGGAAGAGGTACGCACCGAAAAGGCTGCGATGATTAAAAGGTATTACCATCATACCCAATGGGAAGCTGTAAGAAACGTTATCTTAAATGAGCGTACACGTCTTGATGGTCGTAAACTCGACGAAATCAGGCCTATTTGGTGTGAAGTGGATTACTTGCCAACAGCCCATGGTTCTGCTATTTTTACCCGTGGAGAGACTCAATCGCTTACAACCTGCACCCTTGGCACCAAACTCGATGAGCAGACCATAGATGGTGCTGTCTTTGAAGGGAAGAGCACTTTTATTTTGCACTATAATTTTCCTCCTTTTTCTACAGGTGAGGTAAAGGCAATAAGGGGAACGAGCCGTAGGGAGATAGGACACGGCAACCTTGCTTTGCGAGCCCTTAAGGCTGTAATGCCTTCTGCAGAAGAAAATCCTTATACGGTCAGAGTGGTATCGGATATTCTTGAATCGAATGGTTCGAGTTCGATGGCCACAGTATGTGCCGGAACTCTGGCCTTAATGGATGCCGGAGTAAAGATACGCAAGCCTGTTTCTGGTATTGCCATGGGATTGATAACCGATGAAAAGACGGGCAAATACGCAATTCTATCCGATATTTTGGGTGATGAAGATCACCTGGGTGATATGGACTTCAAAGTAACGGGTACAGCAGATGGTATCACCGCCTGTCAGATGGATATAAAAGTCTCAGGATTATCCACTGAGATACTTACCGAAGCACTCGAACAGGCCAAACGTGGCCGATTGCATATCCTTGGAGAGATGCGCAAAACTATTGATGCGCCCAGACCTGACTATAAGCCACATGTGCCGCGTATTGTGCAGATGACTATTCCCCGTGAATTTATTGGTGCAGTGATTGGACCCGGAGGGAAAATCATCCAGGAAATGCAGCGCGAAACCAATTCTACCATTGTTATTGAAGAAGTGGGCGAGTTCGGCATTATCGATATTGTAGCTGTAGACCTGGCCTCCATCGAAGCTGTTAAAAAGAAGATAAAAGCCATCATCGCTATTCCGGAAATAGGTGAAGTGTATACCGGTAAAGTAAAGAGTATTGTCCCCTTTGGCGCTTTTATTGAAATACTGCCGGGTAAGGACGGTCTGCTTCATATTTCTGAGATCGACTGGAAGCGCATCAACGATGTAGAAAGTGTACTAAAAGTGGGTGATGAGGTAACGGTGAAACTCATCGATATTGACCGGGCAACAGGCAAGCTCAAGCTTTCAAGGAAAGCCTTGCTACCCAAACCTCCGCAGGAAAAACCCAATGGAAGGAAAGGTTAATTTTCCTGCAGGAATGAGATAATTTCGGTCGAATTGAAACTTTAATAAAATCAAAGCGTAAAAGAAACACGGTCAAAAACTACTATATGAGGCAACTTAAAATCACCAAACAGGTAACCAACAGAGAAACCGCATCACTCGACAAGTACCTTCAGGAAATTGGGAAAGTTGAGCTGTTGACGGCTGAAGAGGAAGTAGCATTGGCCCAGCGCATTCGCCAAGGTGATCAGGCCGCACTGGAGAAGCTTACAAAAGCGAATTTGCGCTTTGTGGTGTCTGTTTCGAAACAGTATCAAAATCAGGGATTAAGCCTTCCCGATCTTATCAACGAAGGTAATCTTGGCCTTATAAAGGCTGCACAGCGTTTCGACGAAACCCGTGGGTTCAAATTTATTTCTTATGCCGTTTGGTGGATTCGCCAGAGTATTCTTCAGGCTTTGGCCGAGCAATCGCGTATCGTAAGGCTTCCTTTGAACAAAATTGGTTCACTTAACAAGATCAACAAAGCCTATGCAAGGCTTGAGCAAGAGCTTGAGCGTGAACCCAATTACGAGGAAATTGCCCAGGTACTAGAAATTTCTGAATCTGAAGTAAAGGAGTCGTTGCGCAACTCAGGCAGGCATGTATCAATGGATGCTCCTCTTGTAGAGGATGAAGACAATAACATGTACGATGTTTTGCGCGCTGAAGACAGTCCCAGCCCTGAAGAAGGTTTGATGTATGAATCGTTGCGCAAGGAGATCGATAGGGCTATCTCAACGCTTACTCCTCGCGAAGCCGATGTTATTCGCCTTTATTTTGGGCTCGACGGTCAACACCCCCTTACTCTTGAGGAAATTGGCGAAAAATTTGACCTTACCCGCGAAAGGGTTAGGCAAATTAAAGAAAAGGCCATCCGACGCCTGAAGCATAACTCCAGAAGTAAAATCTTGAAGTCTTATTTGGGTTAGTCTGGCCCTCCTCCAGACCCATGAAAATGAGGCTGTCTCTTCAGAGGCGGCCTTATTTTGTTATTATAAATATTTCATTACCGTATTTATATTCGCCTGAGGTTTTATCGACCCTAATTACCTCCATTAATGAAAAACGGCGGGAATCACCCCGCCGCTTTTCAACCAATTAACCAAAATCCAACATTATGAGAAAACCAAGTCACATGATGTTCAATAGTAGACAATTAAAAATGTTGCACTTAATGGGAATCCCAATGATTTTTTCGGTGTATGCCTTCTAAGTACAAAAAATCAACCTTAATCCACGTTTATTATTGTGTTATTTGATTGATTTACTTAATTTTAAAGGCCTCAAAAGTTGAACTCCCAAAAAAGTGTGCAAAGGTACAAACTATTTTTAAATTAACAAGCAGTGTTTTTAATTTTTATTAATGAGTTGGCTCTTGTCTTAAAATCTCACCCTTTTTTCGGGGAAACTTAAGGGGGTTTACCCACGTGAATGATTTGTTTATCAACATGTTTATAATAAAATGAAAAAAATTACAAAAAATGTTCAAAAAACCTAAAAAATGATTATATTTGTATTGTTAAAACCATAGGCTCATGTTCACCATGGGTTGGTTAAAACGACCTTTGCGGTGGCTGATTATTGCACCGGTTTCCGTTTTCTGCGGAAAGAACTTACCTCAAGGCAGCTTTCTCAAATGTAAGTTCAGAAGCTGCCTTTTTATTTTGGCCCTTATAAACCACTAAAATCTAATAATTATGAAAAACTTCACTTTTTTTGTTCTATTTGCCGTTTCAGCTGCACTTGTTCTACAGGGATGTGGAAAAGACGACAACAATAACACCCAGCAGAATCCTATTGATGAAGAGGTGCTTGTTACACAACTCTTTACAGCAGCCATGAATTGGCAACTTACTCCCAAAAGCTCTGTCCCTGTAAATGTGAGTGTTGATCAAGTTACAAATGGAGCAAAGGGGGGGAACATTCACGTGATTGGAAGTGTAACCGGAACTATGAACATCAATGAACAGACGGGAGAGTTTTTGGGAGGTACGCTTCTTTTGGGCCTAACCGAAACCATTAACGACCTGGTCCTGACAGGGGAGGATGGCAAGGATTATATAGTGAATGGTGCTCCGTACCTGAGTCTTGCCGGAACTTTTACTTTGTTAGGAATGAATACTTTCGGCACAGCTTCTCATATGACAATTGGGGGTGGCATTCGTATTACCGGCAATGGAGTTGACATTACCGAGAATATCCAATTGACTATTAATCTTAATGCAACCGGCACAGGGGGACATGTGAGTGGCAAAGTAGGCGATCAATCGGTTGACTTTACTTTCTAGGATTTTTTGCTTTCAATAAGTATACAATGAAGGGCGCTATTCGGATTGAATAACGCCCTTTTATTTGGTTGAAAGAGAGTCTGGATAGAATCAATCAGCGCAAAACGACAACTTTTTTCCTGATGATTTGTCCGTTTTCCTTTTCTATGCTCACAATATATGTGCCTGGAGCAATATTTTGCAAGTTAATAGTTCGGTTATTTACGTTGGTCTCTGAAATCAACACTTTGCCGTCTGGGCTCATGATTCGTACAACCGCATTTCCTGTGTTGGCAATGGTGATGAAATCTTTGGCAGGGTTAGGTTGCAAAGTAATATTAGCAGTGGGTTCGTCAATGCCAACACCACTCATGTAAAAATTGACAGAATACTGATTATGTGAGAGCAGGTCTTCTCCAAACACGTCAATGGTAGTGGTACCCGGAAGTTCCAGCGCAGGAATAATTATTACTGTGGCATTTATGTCGGTAGGAATAGCTGTAACCAGGGGAACTGTGGTAGTACCCGGATCGATGCGATAATCATACGAAAGTGCAGACGGATTGAAACCGGCAATGGTTGTTCCATCCACCTTCAGGTCGGTCAAAGTAGCATCATTGTTGAATACCCCATTTTCGGTACTATAATTTGATTGGTAAACGTCTTTACGGTCGTAGTGCTGAACAAAAATACCGACAATAAGATCGTCAAATTCTTCAATATGTGTACCAGATAAATCCATGGTGTAATTGTAAGTATAGGGTGTGCGGTCGAACAGCTCTAAGGAAGTGCCATTGGCATCAGGAATCATTTTCATCATTACATGGTGAAATGAAGTTTCTCCATTGGTAGATGCATTGTTGTGAGTAACTTTTTCCATAACCACCACATAAAGCCTTACACCCGTAAAATGGGCAAAAGGAAGAAGTGTTACATCTCCGGTAATGGTTTTATTCGAGATAGAATGTTTTCCTATAATTTTTAAAACGCCAGGTTGTTGAATAGCATTGTCGTATGCAGAATTTACAGCTGAGATGTCGGTGGCAACTTGCGAACCAATTACATAAAGATCAGGCACAAAGCTGACGCCATAATAGTTTCTGCGGACGCCCCCTTCAGCAGTATAATATGGATCGCCTGAGCCTGGCCAGCTCATCTGGTATTTAATTAGGGTAATGTCGTTTTCGTGTTGCTGTGTCCAAGGGTTGAAGCTGGTATTGAAGTTGGCACAAGGGGCGCATGTGGAGCTGGTAAACTCTTCAAAAAGCGGCCGTCTGTTAATCACCAGGCTTGCACGCTGTACCGATGTCACTGCAGTATCGTTGGATGGGTTGTTGTCAGGAGTACCGTTTACTTTGTTAATCCATGTTTTGAGTTGGTATTCTCCAACAGGTGGGTTCATTAATTCGGGGGTAGTGAAGTCGTAAATTCCAAGTGTAGGAATATTAAGACCTGTAAACTGATTAATTACCGGAGTTCCATCATTAAGTTGCCAGCTGATTTCTAAAGAGGTTATCGGGTCAACACCTGTGTTCATTATTGTGCCTTTTACAGCAGTTGGTACCCCGAAATAAGCGGGAGTGTTTTGAATACTGACCAAAAACCCATCTTTTTGTAAAGGGCTTAAACAGAGCACATTGTCTATGTACCAATAATCAATATTGTACATGTTCCCATCAAGATAGAAGCAAAACTGAAAGTCGGGTTTACCAACATCGCTGTTATTAATAGTAATGGAAATCTGCTCAGGACCCACATTTCCCGAAGGGTTTATTTCCCATACGCTATTCCAGCTACCATTTCCGGAGCGTGTGGCAACTCCTGCTTTGGGTCCTGCTCCGCTGTAATCATCATAAAAATGACGGAAAGAGATGATGAGAGAGGTAAGGCCCACAGTGTTAATGGAAGGGCTGATGAGACGAGTAGTAGTTGTTTGGTTGATGTATGTAAATTTAGCCTCGGGGGCACTGCCTCCGGCATTGTTGCTTCCCGAGATAGACCATTGGGCATTAAGCCCCTGAATCGACCAACCAGCAGGAGGCATAGTGGCATTAGAAAAGTCTTCCCAGAGTAGGGTTTGAGCTGAGATGCTTAGGTGTACACCAAGTATAGCAATTAAGCTAATCGCTAACCGTAACATTTTAGTTTTCATTAGTTTATTTTTTTTGGTTAATGAATGGGGCACAAAGATAAACTCTGGTTTAATTACCAACAAATGGCATTCTTTTAAATATATTAAATCTTTGCCTTATCTGGTAGATTAAGACAGAAGAGGGTAAACGGGATTCAATTCTGTGAGGCTATTCTTCTTTGGGCTCCGGCTCATTTAACCTGGGTGTTGAAAGCAAGATAAAAATGCCAAGCAGTGCGCTTATTGCTGAGGCAATAAAAATGGCTGTTTTGGCATTAGCGATAAAGAGGGGATCTTCAAAAGCCAGGTAGGTTATAAAGAGTGACATCGTAAAACCAATTCCTCCCAGGAATCCGGCTCCTGCCAGGTGGCGGAAGCTTACATTTTCGGGCAGGCGTGCCCAACCCAATTTTACGGCAATCCAGGTAAAACCATAAACACCCGTAAATTTTCCAATAACTAATCCCAGGATGATACCCCAGCCAAGGGAACTGGAGAAAATATCACCTGCACCGGCTTTGAACGTAACTCCTGCATTACTTAGTGCAAAAAGTGGAATAATGATAAAACTCACCCATGGATGAATAGCATGCTCCATGCGCTGAAGGGGGGATTCTAATCTGTGGCAACTGATCTCCATGGCCTGCAAAGCCTCAATCTGTTCCTGAGTGAGCTTGGGATTGGTCTCCGGGTCGATGTCTTTAAAACGCTTGAGATAATAATTCATGCGTTTTAGAAAAAGTCCCGGGCCAATATTATTGACAGCAGGTACCGTAAAGGCCAACAGTACACCTGCGATGGTGGCATGTATGCCTGATTTCAGAAAAGCGTACCAGAGTATGATTCCCGGGAGAATGTAAAAGAGGGGATGACGAAGGTTAAGATAATTGAAAAACACAAGAATGAGTAAAATAATGCCTGCAGCCCCCAAGGCCGGCAGGTAAATATTGTGGGAATAAAAAAGGGCGATAACCAGAATAGCTCCCAGATCGTCGACGATGGCAAAAGCAGTGATAAATATTTTAAGACCAATGGGAATTCGTCTGCCTAATAACAAGAGGATACCCAAAGCAAAGGCTATGTCTGTTGCCATGGGAATGCCCCATCCTGAAGATGTAGGCTGATGATGGTTGAAAGCAGCATAGATGACAGCCGGAATTAACATTCCTCCTACAGCTGCCATTACTGGAGTGATTGCTGCTTTGAATGATGCCAATTCTCCTGAAATAAGTTCTCGTTTAATTTCAAGCCCGACCATGAAAAAGAAGATAGCCATGAGCCCATCATTAATCCATAAATGTATGGGCTTACTCAGGCTCCAGGTACCCAGCGATATGCTAAATATATTCTGCCACAATCCAAGAAAGTTTTCGCTAAGAGAACTATTAGCCAGGAATATGGCGGCCAGGGCAGCAATAAATAACAAAATACCGGAAGATGCCTCGAATTGTATGAATTCTTGAAATGGACGGGCAAGACTAATGATCTTTTTGGGATTGAAAAGCTTCTTCATAAACAAGTCTTTATTACACAACGTTTAAACCTATTGTCTTGTTTAAATAGTAAATTGGGAAGCAGCCCAACCCGCAAGCCACCCAGTTGAGAAGGCAATTTGCAGGTTGTAGCCCCCGGTATTTGCATCGAGGTCGATGATTTCACCTGCAAAATACAAATTTTTAATAAGTTTCGACTCCATGGTTTTAGGGTCAATTTCGCGGGTAGATACTCCCCCGCTGGTAATAATAGCCTCGTTAAAGCCTCGTAAGCCTGTTATCTGAAAACGAAAATCTTTCAGCCAATTGCGTATCCTTTTTCGTTCTTCGGCTGTCACCTGGCTGGCCTGCTTTTCAGGGTCGAGCCTGAGAACTTCAATACAAACAGGGATAAGACTAGAGGGAAGCAATCCTTTCAGAATGCCTTTCAAATGCATTTTGCTGTGTTCAGAAAGGTCGCGGAGCAATCGGCGGTCAAGTGTGTCGGGGTCGAGGGCGGGTTTCAGGTCTATGCTGATTTCTATTTTGCGATTTTCAAGAATGGTTCTGTTGAACTGTCGGCTCAAGCTAAGAATAATAGGGCCACTTAATCCAAAATGAGTGAATAGCATCTCGCCAAACATTTCTCCCGCCTTTTTACCTTCAATAAAAACGCTGGCGTTAACATTTTTAAGTGTTAAGCCTTGCAGCTGCTGAGCTATATTGCCTGCTGTTAACATGGGTACGAGCGAAGGGGCTGGTTCTCTTACACTGTGTCCGATTTTTCGGGCCAGTCGATACCCGTCGCCGGTGGATCCAGTGCCCGGATAAGAACTTCCACCCATGGCTAAAATCACCCTGTCGGCGTCTATGATTTTATTCTGTGCAATGATTAGACCTTTTGCCTTCCCTTCTTGTATTATTACATCTTCAACCGGACTGTTGATAAGAATTTTGACCCCAAGTCTTTGTAACTCACTTTTCATCAAGTTTACTACTTCCGGAGCACTGTTGTTTTCGGGGAAAACGCGGCCTCCACGCTCGGTTACCGTTTTCAATCCTAAATCGTGAAACAGCTCAATTAATTGAGTGCTAAAAAAACGTGCGAAGGCGTTCCTTAAAAATCGCGGGTCAGGACCGATGTTCGAGAGAAACTCTTCCAGATCGTCGGTATTGGTTAAGTTGCAACGTCCCTTTCCGGTAATGCTGAGTTTACGGCCCGGTTTGTTCATTTTTTCAACGATAGTAACCTGGGCGCCTTTTCGGCCCGCACTTATGGCTGCCATCATGCCTGCAGCTCCCCCGCCTGCTATTAGAACTTTAATCTTGTTTTGCGACATTCTTTAGATTTCGTTAAATTGTTGCAAAATGGCTTCTGCTACACGCAAACCGTCGAGAGCAGCCGATACAATACCGCCGGCGTAGCCGGCTCCTTCTCCTGCGGGGAATATCCCGCGAATGTTGCACTGAAAATTCTCATCGCGCAATATGCGTAAGGGTGAAGTTGAACGCGATTCTACTGCTGTCAGAACGGCATCGGGATGAGCGAATCCTTTTAGCTTTTGGTTGAACAGAGGCAGAGCGGCCCTGAGGCTTTCTGCCACCGGTTTGGGCAAACATTGCCATAAATTGGCTGGCTTTACGCCGGGACGATAACTGGGTGACACTTCGCCGAAGGAATCCGAAGGGCGGATGTTGAGAAAATCTTCAACCCGCTGAGCCGGAGCTTTAAATTGACCTCCTCCCAGTCTAAAAGCTGTTTCCTCTAATCTTCTTTGGAATTCTATCCCGGCAAATAAATTTTTCCCCGCCAGGTCTTCCGGATATACATTTACTAACAGGGCACTATTGGAGTTAATATTGTCCCGGGCATGAAAGCTCATTCCGTTGGTTACAAGCCTGTAATTCTCTGATGCTGCAGCTACTACATATCCACCCGGACACATGCAAAACGTGTAAACCGGGCGCTGACCTTTGGGATGAACGGCAAGTTTGTACCGGGCAGAGCCTAATAGAGGATGTCCTGCATATTTACCATACTGCGACCGATCTATCCATTCCCGCAGATGTTCAATTCTTACTCCTACCGCAAATATTTTAGGCGACATTTCTAACCCAAACCTGTGAAGCATCTCGTAGGTATCGCGGGCTGAATGCCCTATAGCTAAAACCAGCGTCTCGCAGGTCAACTCTTCCCCATCGGAAAGTATAATTTTTTTGAGCTGATTATCCTGAATAATCAGACCAACAAGGGTTTTAGAGAAATAATAGGTGGCTCCGAGCGATTCGAGCTCTTTTCTCAGGTTTACAATAACCTCACGCAATTTGTCGGTACCGATGTGTGGTTTGGCATCCCATAAAATAGTATCCGGAGCCCCGGCTTTGACGAATTCTTTAAAAATAAAGTGGGTGCGGGGATCATTAATCAGAGTATATAACTTACCATCAGAGAATGTGCCTGCCCCTCCTTCGCCAAATTGTACATTGCTTTCAGTGTCAAGGAGACCCTGGTTAAAAAAGAGGTTTACCTTTTCAACCCGCTTTTCAACGGGCTCACCTCTTTCAATTAAAACAGGTTTTAAACCGGCTCGTGCAAGCACGAGGGCGGCAAAAAGGCCTGCGGGCCCGGTTCCTATGATTACAGGCCGGGGCCGACCTTCATTTATTCGCGCGCGAGTAATTAGGTATTCGTAAGGTTTAAAAATTCTAATCCGGTGCTTTTTAGCAACTTCCGGGTCGATTTGTTCAAGAGTCTTGTCGGGTTGAGCAACTTGTAAGTCAATTGTATAAATGAAGCGAATAAAGTTTTTATTTCGGGAATCTATAGCCCGATTAGAGATTTGCCAGTGAAGAATTTCCTTTTCTTTCAGGTTAAGCAGATTCGCGGCAATTGCAAGTAATTGGTTAGGGTTAGCATGAAAAGGCAGAGCTATTTCTTCGATGCGGATCATTTCTGACAGTATCTCTTGATGAGGTTGTAAGCATTGCGAATGCCAAGCTCGCCTGCACGGCTCAGGTCGCGGCAAGCCGGTTCATTTTTGCGAAGGTAAATAAGTATCAGGGCACGGTTGTAGTAAGCCTGGGCAAGGTTTTTTTCGAGTTCAATGGCTTTGTTGTAATCTTCGAGTGCACCTTCATAATTGGCCAGTTTGGCTTTTACATTGGCTCTGTTGAACCAGGCAAAGCTTAATTCCGGATTGATTTCAATGACTTTATTATAATCATCGAGTACCTGTTGATATACGGGGAGAGGTACTCGTGCGGCCTTTGAAGCATTAAAAGTATTGGCCCCAAAAGAAATAGTGGCAGGCAAGGGCTCGTTTTCGCTTAATTCTTCAATCATCTCTAAACGGGTATTAGCTCGGTTGAAGTAAGCAAGGCTGAAGGTAGGGTCGAGATTTATAGCCATTGTGTAGGCCTCGATGGCGCTTTGATAATTGTGAATGAGTCCGTTAAGAATACCCGTAAAGAAATAGCCCAGTGGGTCATTGGGGTTGAGTTTGTTGCTCAGGTCAATGTCTTTGATGTATTGAGCTATGGTTTCAGGAGTCAGTTTGTCTTGTCGGTTGGTTACCCCAAATCGAAGCTTATAATCTACGCGGGCATTGATATCGTCAATTTTCTTGAGCCAATATTCTCCGCGTTTTTGTTCGACATATACAGAGTCGTTATATAAATATGTTACGAAGAAGTTTTGCTCGAGGTCCACATAAACGGGTTCGTATTGAATACGGCCTTCCACGGCAGATGTATTTTTGAAATCGGCTTCAAATTCGATGATTTTTGTGAGGGCTGTACTGTCGGCATAGCGGCGCAGGGTAGAATCATCGCTTTTGGCAATCGTTTCTTCAATCAGGATGGCTTTATTGCGGTCTTGCATGGCTCCTTTTTCGTCTTTAAGCGCAAGCCTGGCATCGGCTCTGAGCATGTATGCCCTTGAAAAATCGGGGAAAAGATCGATAGCCCGCGAATAATCTTCGATAGCTCCTTTGTAATCTTTCAGCTGATGTTTGATGAGCGCTCTGTTAAAAGCGGCCAGGATGTTATCGGGGTTTAGAGACACCACACGATCGAAATCGCTCAAAGCGCCTTTCAGGTCGCCTGCTTCTGCTTTAAGTATAGCACGGTTGTAGTAAGTGAGCGCATTGTATGGATCGAGTTCCAGTACCTTGTTGAAATCTTCAATGGCGCGATCTTTCTGGTTGAGTTTTATCCATGCTATAGCCCTTTGGAAGTAAACGGCAGTATTGCCTGGTTCCATGCGTAAAGCCTGGTTAAAATCTTCGATGGCTCCTTCATAATCAGCGGTATCAAATTTTATTGAACCCCTGCGTACATATGCCTCAGTAAAAAAGAAATTGAGCTGAATAGCCTTGTTAAGATCGGAAATTGCTGCAGGAGTGTCTTTCAGTTCATGCTTTATCAGACCCCGGGCCAGATAAGCAAGGGGTATGTCATTCTTTAGCCTGAGAGCAGAATCTATATCTGAAAGGGCCTCCTTGTATTGTTTTAAGTCCATGCGTGTAATCGCCCGGTTAACATACACCTCGGGTACCAGAGGGTCGATGCGCAGAGCTTCCCTGAAATCATCAAGCGCTGCCTGATAGTTGCGTAGCCTCGATCGGACTATGGCTCTATAGTGATATCCCTGGCTGAACATGGGATTGAGTTCCAGCGCCCGGTCGAAATCGCGGCCGGCACCCTCAAGGTCTCCTAAATTATATTTTGCAATCCCCCGGTAAAAATAGGGCTCATACATCTCGGGCGATGCGGCTATTACTACGTTGAGGCTGCGGATAGCATCCACAAATTTACCCTCAGAAAGGTTGTGCATACCGGAGAACACAAAATGCGGAATGTTTATCTGACCCAGCGCACTGTTAATTACAAGCACCTGAAGCAGGAAGGCTCTGGCAATTTTTTTGAACATTCGTTGTTTAGACTTCAGGTTTTGTTTTGGTTTTTTCTATCAGGTGAATGTTTTCTATCACCATGGCTTTATCGACGGCTTTGCACATATCGTAAACTGTAAGCAGGGCAACTGATACGGCTGTGAGTGCTTCCATTTCAACACCGGTTTGTCCGGTTGTAGTAACTGTGGCTTCCACTTCAACTCCCTCCGGAGTCAGGTGTGTTTTTACTTCGATGTGGCTTAGGTACAATGGATGACAAAGGGGAATTAGGTGCCCGGTTTGTTTTGCTGCTTGTACACCTGCAATTTCGGCTGTGGTTAGGACGTCCCCTTTTTTGATGAGATTTTGTTGGATGAGTTCAACAGTTTGCGAGGCTAATTTTATTTTCCCTTTAGCCCTGGCTTTCCGAACCATTGGGGGTTTGGGGCTTACGTCCACCATGCGGGCTTTGCCCTCCGCATCGGTATGGGTCAGTTTGTCCATGAAGTTGGAAATTTGGTAAAGCAAAGTTATAGCAATTTCATCGCCCTACCTTTCAAATTTTATGCCGGAAGTAAGCTTAACGCCTGATGGAATGTGTATTGAGCAAATCGGTAACGATAATAGAAGTAGCACCGGATTTTTGGCTTATATATTGTCTGCATATCTTTTTCGCTTCTTCTTGATTTTGAGGTTGCAGGAAATAATCGATTGCCTGTTCAAATTCTCCTTTGCTTTTTACCGAAAGTGCTCCCCTTGATTTTATAAGGTCAACCGCTTCCGTAAATTTATGGTAATTGGGTCCAAAAACAATGGGTTTTCCATAAACAGCTGCCTCAAGGATATTGTGAATTCCTGCTCCAAATCCACCCCCGATATATGCCACATGGCAATAATAATAAAGCCGCGAAAGCAAGCCAATAGTGTCAATGATCAGTACGCGGTAATTTTCGGGCTTAGCATCTGAAAGTTCGCTCCAAAGAATGGCACCCGTGCCTATTTGATTTTTTAATCGAAGAACCAATCCGTGTTCCGGTTCGTGTGGCACCAGAATAAATTTTAAATCAGTATGCTTTTCGATGAAAGGCAAAATAATTTTAAGGTCTGCAGGCCACACACTCCCTCCTACAATTACCTTATGGCCCGCAGCAAATAGTTTTATTTCAGGAAGTTCTTCAAAATGCTCTGCCTGATGAATTACTCTATCGAATCGTGTATCTCCGCTGAGTGTAACATTCTGAAATCCTATCTGTTGAAGCAAGTACACCGAAGCTTCGTTTTGAATGTAAAAATGCGTGAAGGCTTGAAGTCCCTTACGAAAAAATGCGCCATAGAACTTAAAAAAATGCTGTTGAGGCCTAAAAATTCCTGAAACCAGGAAAGTGGGTATTTCCCTGTGGTGGAGTTCGTTGAGATAATTAAACCAGAATTCATATTTCACGAATATAGCCATACATGGCTTGGTTATATCGAGAAATTTACGTGCATTGCTGGAATAGTCTGCCGGAAGGTAGGTGACCAGATCGGCACCGGGATAATTTTTTCTGATTTGGTAACCCGAGGGAGAGAAGAAAGTGAGAAGGATTTTTAAATGAGGCGCTTCATTTTTGATTTTCTCCAATAATGGTCTGCCCTGTTCGAACTCTCCCAGCGATGCACAATGCATCCAAATCCATGGATTATCCTGAGAAATCTTTGATTGCAATTGTTTCCAAAGTCCTCTTCTTCCTCTGACCCATAAAGCTGCTTTGGAATTGAATATTGCGGCAACGCAGATAGATGAAGTATAAAGCCAGATTGCAAAATTGTAAAGTAAACGCATTTTAGTAGTAGTAATATTCTTTGGGTGCCCTACCATAAATGGGTAAGATCCAGCCAGCCTTTAAACCGATGAGCAAATCAACCCTTTTTTGCTTGTCGGGAGCCATACGATCGAAGTCGTAGTCGCGTAAAGAGTGAGTGAAGGCTTCTTGAATTTCAAGGCCTACAAAGAAGTTGTATTTCCTACTGTTACTTAAGTGCTGATAACCTATGAATTGAGTAAGTGAGGGGCCAGCCGTTAGCCTGTCGTAGCCGCGTTTATAGTCGCCCCGGAGCTGGGGGGCAGTGTTTTCGAGCACCGATATGGCGATTTTATGTATTAAAAATCCACCGCCAGCCATCATCAGCAACCCGCTGTTTGGATTGGGCTTTTTGAATGGAATTAGTTTGCCTGTTCTGGCGTAGAAAAAATATCCGCGCTCCTGCGTACTTACGTCGGCAGGAGTACCATTTCCATCAATGATAAAATCGTGAGAGGTTTGGATGAGGCGAAAAATAGAATCCTTGATTTTTACATTATTTCCAAAAATGTAGTCGAATCCGGCTTCCCAAACCCAATTGTTGTCCGTCTTCCAGGTAAATGCTGGACCAACGGCAAACGATACCCCAAAACGTTTGGCTAAATCGGCTCCGGGAAGGTGAGAGCTAACCCGTGCTGATACCATTGGAATACTTATCACAGAATCTTTTAAATAATTCTGTGCCTTAACATGCTGTAAGCCCGAATAAATAATGAGGGAACCAATGATAATTAAGTATCTAAAGTGAGGCTGCATTAGTAATGGTGTTTGCAAGATTTTAGTATTGATGAATGATATGAAGTTAACGCAAAAGTAGGGAAAAACGTATGAAGGCACTGCCTATAATGAAGGCTTCGCTTTTGGCTTACTCCCTGAACACAATATTTTTTACATTTGCCCATTAATAAAAACAGCTAAATCTTTCTTTTTTTATGCGAAAAATACAGATGGTCGATCTGCATACTCAGTATGAGAAGATAAAGCCCGAGATCGACAAAGCCATTCAGGATGTTTTGCATTCAACCGCTTTTATTAATGGTCCGGCAGTAAAAGAGTTTCAACACGATTTGGAGGAATACCTGGGAGTAAAGCATGTAATTCCTTGCGGCAATGGAACCGATGCCCTCCAGATTGCCATGATGTCTTTGGGTTTAAAGTCCGGCGATGAGGTTATCACGGCCGATTTTACCTTTGTGGCCACTGTTGAAGTAATTGCACTGCTAGGGCTTACGCCGGTTTTGGTTGATGTAGATCCTCATACCTTTAATATAACCCCCGAGGCCATAGAAAAAGCTATTACACCCCGAACCAAAGCCATCGTACCGGTTCACCTTTTTGGTCAATGCGCCGATATGGATGCCATCATGGAAATTGCTCGTCGGCACAATCTTTACGTAATTGAAGATGCCTGTCAGGCCATTGGTTCCGATTTTCATTCTTCCGAAGGATGGACGCGTAAGGCTGGTACTATCGGGCATATTGGATGTACCTCCTTTTTCCCTTCCAAAAATTTGGGATGCTACGGAGACGGAGGAGCCATTTTTACAAATGATGATGAACTGGCCAACATGATAAGGGGAATTGCCAATCATGGTATGTTCGTTCGCTATTATCATGATTATGTTGGAGTTAATTCTCGTTTGGACAGTATTCAAGCGGCCGTTTTGAAAGTAAAACTGCCACATCTGAATGCGTACGCAGCAGCCCGAAACCGAGCTGCAGCTTATTACGACAACGCTTTTAAGAATATTCCACAATTGAAAATACCCTTCCGTTTTCCAAAATCGTCGCACGTGTTCCATCAATATACCTTGGTGTGCAATGGTATTGATCGCGATGCCTTGATTAAGTATCTGGCCGAGAAGGATATTCCGGCTATGGTTTATTACCCCGTTCCTTTGCATTTACAAAAGGCTTATCGCACTACCCGTTATTCCGAGGGGGATTTTCCTGTCACAGAGATGTTATCAAAGAATGTGTTCTCATTGCCTATGCATACGGAACTGGATGAAGAACAACTTGAATATATAACACGTCATGTAATTGAATTCGTAAAAAATGCATAAAACCTGTTAACAGCTATGGAGAGAGACTATTTTGCTCATGAGACTGCCGTAATCGACGAGGGCTGTCAGATTGGAGCCGGTACCAAGATCTGGCATTTCTCTCATATAATGAGCGGATGCATCATCGGAGAGAATTGCAATATCGGTCAAAACGTTGTGGTTTCACCGGAAGTTGTACTTGGCCGCAACGTGAAAGTTCAAAACAACGTTTCGATTTACACAGGGGTCATTTGTGAAGACGATGTTTTTCTGGGCCCTAGCATGGTATTTACCAACGTAGTAAATCCCCGAAGTGCAGTGAACCGCAGGGGCCAGTATGCCCGCACAGTAGTTAAAAAAGGTGCTACCATCGGTGCCAATGCTACGATTGTGTGTGGACACGATATTGGAGAATATGCTTTTGTTGGAGCCGGCGCTGTGGTGACCAAGGAGGTGCTTCCTTATGCCCTGGTTGTCGGAAATCCTGCCCGGCAGATCGGTTGGATGAGTGAATATGGGCACAGATTAAAATTCGATGAGAATGGAATAGCCATTTGTCCTGAAAGTGGGGAAAAGTACCTTCTTGAAAATGGTCGTGTGCGTAAAATGGGGAAATAATTAAAAGTTATGGAAAAAAATATTAAAAATTTTGCTCTCATAGGTGCGGCTGGATATATTGCTCCTCGCCACATGAAAGCCATCAAGGACACGGGCAATCGCTTGGTTGCTGCCCTCGATCCCAAAGACAGCGTCGGAATAATAGATACCTATTTCCCAGATGCTGACTTTTTTCTGGAAACAGAACGTTTCGACCGCCATCTCGACAAGCTGCGCCGTCAGGGTGAGCGCAGGATCGATTATGTGAGTATCTGTTCTCCTAATTTTCTTCACGACTCGCATATTCGTCTGGCTCTGCGCAATCAATGCCACGCCATTTGTGAGAAACCCATCGTGCTCAATCCCTGGAATGTGGATGCCCTTGCCGAAATAGAAAAGGAATCAGGGTACCGTATATACAATATTTTACAGCTAAGGCTTCATCCGAAAATTCTGGAGTTAAAAGCCAAAGTTGACCAGAGCCCTGTAGATAAAATTTTCGACATTGATTTGGCTTACATTACTTCCAGGGGGCGTTGGTATCATATTTCCTGGAAGGGTGATCCGGCCAAGTCGGGGGGGGTGGCCACAAACATAGGTGTACATTTCTTCGACATGTTGGGATTTATTTTTGGAAAAATAAGGGTGGTTGTGGTTCATCACATGTCTGCGACTACGGTGGCAGGATTTTTACAATACGACAAAGCCCGGGTACGTTGGTTTTTGAGTATCGATTCTAAATGCTTACCGGAGGAAGCGCTTGTCAAAGGCATGCGCACGTACCGGGCACTTACGATTGAAGGCGAGAATTTTGAATTTAGCGAAGGATTTACCGACCTCCACACCCGCGTTTACGAAGATATTCTCTCCGGTGGAGGATTTGGTCTTGACGAAGCCCGACAGAGCATAGAAATTGTCTACCAAATTCGCAATGCCCAACCTTTGGGCCGCACCGGCGATTACCATCCGTTTTTGCTAAAACATTGTTAATTAATAGCTAACCTGCATAATTTATGAATATCTACGAAAAATTACTTTCCAAGGAGGCAAAACTCTCCGTTATTGGCTTAGGATATGTTGGGCTGCCTATTGCCCTTGAATTTGCCCGAAAAATAAGCGTTATCGGTTTCGATATCCGTCCCGATAGGATTGAACTTATGCGCCAGGGAATTGACCCCAGCGAAGAATTGGAAAAAGAAGACTTTGAGGGAACGGATATTTATTTCACGGCAAATCCGGAAGATCTTAAGCAAGCTCAGTTTTTCATTGTGGCTGTGCCTACCCCTATCGATCGGCACAATCAGCCTGACCTGACTCCTCTTATCAAGGCCTCAGAAACCGTTGGGAAAGCGCTGAAAAAAGGAGACTATGTGGTTTACGAATCAACCGTATACCCTGGTGCTACTGAGGAGGATTGTATTCCTGTTTTGGAAAGATTATCCGGTTTAAAATTCGGTGTTGACTTTAAGGTCGGCTATAGCCCCGAACGCATCAATCCGGGAGATAAGGTACATACTTTAAAAACCATAAAAAAAGTGGTTTCGGGGTGTGATGCTGAATCGCTGGATATGATTGCCAAAACTTACGAACTTGTTGTTGAAGCCGGGGTGCACAGGGCTTCTTCCATCAAAGTGGCCGAAGCTGCCAAGATCATCGAAAATACCCAGCGCGATGTTAATATTGCTCTGATGAACGAGCTTTCTATCATTTTTAACCGTATGGGTATCAATACCTATGAAGTACTGGAGGCTGCCGGAACCAAGTGGAATTTCCTTAAATTTTTCCCGGGCCTGGTAGGTGGACACTGCATTGGTGTTGACCCCTATTATCTTGTATTCAAAGCCCGGGAATACCGATATCACCCCCAGGTTATTGCCTCTGGCCGCTACGTCAACGATTCCATGGGATACTATGTTGCTAAGCAAACCGTAAAAAAACTGATCGCTGCAGGCAAAAATGTGCTGAATACAAAGGTGCTAGTGATGGGAGTGACCTTCAAAGAGGATGTGAGTGATATTCGCAATTCTCGTGTACCTGATATTATTACTGAATTGAAATCATACGGTGTAGCCGTTGATGTGGTGGATCCTCATGCATGCTCCAAAGAGGTAGAACACGAGTATGGTTTTGGTTTAGTTGAGAAACCTGCTACTGATTACGATGCTGTAATTGTGGCCGTTTCGCACAAACCTTATTTCGATCTGTCTGAGGATTATTTCCTTTCCATTACCAATGAAAGGGCTATCCTGGTGGATGTGAAAGGAATTTTCAGGAATAAGATTAAACAATTGACTTACTGGAGCCTGTAATGAATTAGGTAAGGAAGTCTGAGCCGGAAACCAGACTTTTCCGGCTTTTTTGTTTTCATACATTTTAAGGAGAAAGTTTCGTATTTTTGAATAATTAAGATAAAGTTGAATTATGAAAATACTAGTTACCGGAGGAACAGGATTTATTGGTTCGCATACAGCTGTTGAATTGCAGGAACAAGGATTTGATGTGGTGATTGTTGATAATTTGTCGAATTCAACTATCGAGGTTCTCGACAATATCACAAAAATTACCGGCAAGCGGCCTGTTTTCGAGCAATTTGATCTTTGTGATCAGTCGCTTACCGCTGATTTTTTTCGGCGCCACAACGACCTTGCAGGTATCATTCATTTTGCAGCCTATAAGGCTGTTGGAGAATCCGTCGAAAAACCATTAATGTATTACCGCAACAACCTGCAGTCGCTGATGAATATTCTCGAGGGTATGTTGGCAAACAACATCAACAACCTTGTTTTTAGTTCTTCATGCACGGTTTATGGACAACCCGATGAGTTGCCGGTTAGAGAAGAATCCCCCATTAAGGAGGCATTTTCGCCCTATGGTAACACGAAACAAATTTCAGAAGAGATTATTCGCGATACACTGAAGGCCAATCCTCAATTGCAAGCCATTGCCTTGCGTTATTTTAATCCCATTGGTGCTCATCCTTCGGCGCTAATTGGAGAACTACCCTTGGGAGTTCCCAACAACCTTATGCCATTTATCACCCAGACTGCCATAGGAAAACGCCCGGTATTGCGCGTGTTTGGTAACGATTACAATACTCCCGATGGTACTGCCATCCGCGATTACATCCATGTTGTTGACCTTGCTCAGGCCCATGTGGTTGCCCTCAACCGAATGATTGAGAAAAAAATGAAAAAGAACTATGAAATTTTCAATCTGGGAACAGGAAATGGCCTTACGGTGCTTGAAGTAATTCACTCATTCGAGAAGGTCTCAGGTGTTAAACTCAATTATGTTTTTGTTGATCGCAGGCCAGGCGATGTGGAAAAAGTGTGGGCTGATACAACCTTTGCAAATCAGGAATTAGGCTGGAAAGCCCAGCGTTCGGTAGACGAAATGACCCTCTCGGCCTGGCGCTGGGAGCTTCGCCTTGCAGGTAAACTAAACGATTGAATATTAAATAAATATAAATATGCAAAAGAAAATATTAATCACCGGAGGAGCTGGATTCATTGGCTCACATGTGGTCAGGCTTTTTGTAAATAAATATCCTGATTATCATGTTTTTAATCTCGATAAGTTGACCTATGCCGGCAACCTCGAGAATTTGCGCGACATTGAAAACAAGCCGAATTATTCTTTCATCAAGGCTGATATTCAGGATGGTGAACTGATGCTAAAGCTTTTTACCCTCCATCAGTTCGATGCAGTTATCCACCTTGCGGCAGAATCTCATGTTGACCGTTCGATTGCCAATCCCCTCGAATTTGTGCTGACTAATGTAGTAGGGACAGTTAACCTCCTGAACGCGGCTAAATATATTTGGAATGACAAATACGAGGGCAAGCGTTTTTATCATGTTTCTACAGATGAAGTATATGGTTCGCTTGGCCCTACGGGTTATTTTACGGAAGAAACCCCTTATGATCCGCATAGCCCCTATTCGGCCAGCAAAGCCAGCAGCGACCATTTTGTCAGGGCCTACCACGATACCTATGGATTACCAACAGTTATTTCAAACTGCTCCAATAATTATGGATCATACCAGTTCCCCGAAAAACTTATTCCATTATTTATCAATAATATAAGATACAATAAGCCTCTTCCTGTTTATGGGAAAGGCGAAAATGTCCGCGATTGGCTGTGGGTAGAAGACCACGCCCGGGCCATCGATATCATCTTTCATAAAGCTGCTAATGGTTCCACCTATAATATTGGCGGCCACAACGAATGGAAAAACATTGACCTGATAAAGGTTCTATGTAAGATTATGGATAAAAAGTTGGGCCGCCCCGAAGGAACCAGTGAAAAATTGATAACCTTTGTAAAAGACCGGGCCGGCCATGATCTTCGTTATGCAATTGACTCATCAAAGCTTCAGCGCGAACTGGGATGGGAACCCTCGGTGACTTTTGAAGAAGGTCTTGAGAAAACTGTAGATTGGTATCTTGCCAACCAGGAATGGCTCGACCATGTAACATCGGGTGATTATCAGAAATATTACGAAGAACAATACATCCACCGATAAGTTGCTCTTTTGCAAAGAGAGCGAATACTAAACCAAAAACAGGGCATCCTTTAGTTAACTTAAAGTGTGCCCTGTTTTTATTGATATTACTCGTTATAGCTGAAGCTATTCCACAAAAATCGCATCGGCCTCATAACGAAGGTTTTCTATGATAAAGTTTTGCCTTTCCATGGTGTTTTTACCCATGTAGTAGGCTAAAACCTCATTTATTGATTGGTCTTTTCTTAGGATTACAGGATCGAGACGCATCTGGGGACCGATGAAATGTTTGAATTCGTCGGGCGAGATTTCACCCAATCCTTTAAAACGGGTAATTTCAGGATTCTTTCCAAGCTGAGTAATGGCTTGTTCTTTCTCCTCTTCGGAATAACAATAGATGGTTTTTTGTTTGTTGCGTACTCTGAATAAGGGAGTTTGTAAGATGTATAGGTGTCCTGCCCTTACCAAATCGGGGAAGAATTGCAGGAAAAACGTGAGCATGAGCAGACGTATATGCATGCCATCCACATCGGCATCGGTGGCCAGCACTATTTGATTGTAACGTAAGTTTTCGAGGCCATCTTCTATGTCGAGGGCGGCCTGAAGAAGATTAAATTCCTCATTTTCGTAAACTATTTTTTTGGAGAGGCCATAGCAATTAAGGGGCTTCCCTTTGAGGCTGAATACAGCCTGTGTATTTACATCGCGGCTTTTGGTGATGCTGCCACTGGCTGAATCGCCCTCGGTAATGAAAAGTGTTGATTCAAGTTTACGCGGATCGTTGCTGTTGTAATGTATCCTGCAATCGCGAAGCTTTTTGTTGTGAAGGCTGACCTTTTTTGCACTTTCGCGGGCAGCTTTTTTTATTCCGGCAAGCTCTTTCCTTTCTTTTTCGCTTTGCAGGATTTTGCGCTGCATGGCTTCAGCTGCTTCAGGATACATGTGCAGGTAATCGTCGAGCTGCTTCTTGAGTACATCCGAAACATATTTACTTATGCTTACCCCGCCATCTGCCATGAGGGTTGAACCGAGACGGGTTTTGGTCTGCGATTCGAATACCGGCTCTTGGATTTTGATGCTTATGGCAGCTATAAGTCCGGTCCGGATGTCGGAGGTGTCGTAGTCTTTTTTAAAGAATTCTCTGACAGTTTTTACAAAAGCCTCTCTGAATGCCTGCTGGTGAGTTCCTCCCTGGGTAGTATGCTGCCCGTTGACGAAAGAATAATATTCTTCTCCATAATGAGCGGTACCATGGGTGAAGGCGCATTCGAAGTCTTCGTCGCGGATGTGAATTATGGGGTAAAGCGGCTCTCCTTCCATGTTAACTTCAAGAAGGTCGACCAGCCCGTTTTTCGATTGCATTTTTACCCCGTTGTAAAGGATGGTGAGGCCCTGATTGAGGTAGGCGTAATTCCAGAGCTGACGCTCAATGTACTCGTTTAAAAAGTGGTATTTTCCGAAGATCTCCTCGTCGGGAATAAAGCTAACGATTGTTCCTGCCCTGAGTTCGCACGGAATTTCCTCCTCATGCACCAGTTCTCCTTTCCTGAATTCTGCTATATGGGTTTTCCCTTCGCGTATACTTTGAATCCGGAACCAGGAGGAAAGAGCATTCACGGCTTTGCTTCCTACTCCATTGAGCCCTACCGATTTCTTGAATACCTTGCTGTCGTATTTCGCTCCTGTGTTAATTTTAGAAACACACTCTACTACTTTGCCCAGAGGAATGCCCCGTCCATAATCCCTTACCGTTACCTTGCGATCCTGAATGGTCACCTCTATGGTTTTCCCATACCCCATTACATACTCATCGATAGAGTTATCTATCACTTCTTTCAACAATACATAAATGCCGTCGTCGTGTGAGGCGCCATCGCCCAGCTTGCCGATATACATCCCCGGACGTAAGCGGATGTGCTCTTTCCAATCGAGCGAGCGAATAGCACTATCATCATAGGCAACAGTCTCCTTGAGGGGATCCATATTCTGTGTTTTGGTGCAAAATTACTGGGAATAACCTAATGAATCGGACTTACAGTGTTTAATTTTTGTTTTGAATTGGCAGCCAGGTACAATTTTTACAACTTTGCATAAAATGTATGTCTATGCGCAGGTTTTTCATTTGTGTGCTTTTTATCATTTTCCAAATGTTCATTTGGGCACAAGATAATTCGCGGTATGTCAACCCGTTTATTGGAACTGATCAAATGGGCCATACCTTTCCGGGGCCAAGTCTTCCCTGGGGGTTTGTACAACTGAGCCCCGATACCGACACCGTTCCTTATTCCACAGGGAATGGATATAACCCCAAGGTTTATGAATATTGTGCTGGTTATCAATATAAAGATCCAACTATTGTGGGATTTAGTCACACCCATTTACATGGTACCGGACATTCTGATCTGGGAGATTTTTTACTTATCCCCGGCACTGGCCCCGTTAGGTTAAATCCGGGCACATCCGATCATCCTGAAAAGGGATATCGAAGCCGCTACGATAAATCGACAGAGCAGGCCGAAGCAGGCTATTACAGTGTAGTTCTTAAAGACTACGGAGTAAAAGCTGAGCTCACGGCAACCCGTCGTACAGGAGTGCATCGATATACCTGGTCGGGCGCGGATGATAAGTGGGTGCTTCTTGATATGGTGCATGGCATTTACAATTACGATGGAAAGGTAATATGGAGTTCTCTGCGGGTGATCAACGATACTTTAGTTACAGGCTATCGTCAAACCAATGGTTGGGCAAGGCAGCGTTTCATCTATTTTGCCATGAGTTTTTCTCATCCTGTAAAATCGTATGCGCTGGTAAATCTGGATAAAGAAATATATGGAGGTTTTTGGCGACGCTGGAAAATGGATGAGAATTTTCCGGAGCGCAGCGGAAGGAAATTAAAAGCTGTTTTTCGATTTGATTTGCAGGACGGAGAAGCCCTTACAGTGAAGGTTGCCCTGTCGGGTGTAAGTTGCGAAGGTGCACTCAAAAATTTACAAACAGAAGCTGCTCCTTTTGAATTTGATGAATTGAAACAAATAGCCAGACAGGCCTGGAATGATGAACTTGACCGCTTTTCTGTTCAGGCCAGTGAAAACGACAAGGTGATTTTTTATACGGCTCTTTATCATAGCATGCTTACACCCAATATTTACCAGGATATTGACGCGCAATACAGGGGGCTCGACGGGGAGATACATCGTGCCGTAGGTTTTACAAATTATACCGTCTTTTCGTTGTGGGATACTTTTCGCGGCCTTCATCCTTTGATGGTATTGCTGAAGCCTTCGCTTTCGGCTGATTTTATTAACAGTATGCTTGCCCACGCCGATCAAAGTATACATGGTATATTGCCCATTTGGTCGCATCATGCCAACGACAACTGGTGTATGACCGGGTATCATTCTCTGCCGGTGATAGCCGATGCCTGGGTTAAGGGTATCAGAGGCTTTGATCCCGACAAGGCACTTCAGTCTATGGTAAGGTCGGCCACCTATAAGCCCTATGAGGGACTACACGAATACATGCGTTTGGGATATATTCCGGCTCAGGCTTCCGGAGTGTCTGTTTCAACCACCCTTGAATATGCCTACGACGATTACACTCTTATGCGTATGGCTGAATCTCTTGGGAAAGACAGCCTGGCTAAGGTATTTAAGGCTCGTTCGCTCAATTGGCGCAATTTATTTGACTATGAAAGCGGCTTCATGCGCCCCAAGTTGGCCAATGGACATTTTGTAAAAAACTTCGACCCCCTGGATACCCATGGACAAGGATTTATAGAAGGCAATGCCTGGACTTATTCCCTTTTTGTGCCCCACGACCCTTCGGGTCTTATCCAAATAATGGGTGGAGAGCAAAAGTTTGTGCAACGCCTCGACAGCCTTTTTACCATGGAGCTTCCTGAAAAATACTATGCAAATACCGAAGATATTGACAAGGTTGGTATAATGGGTAATTACGTACATGGCAATGAACCAGGACACCACATTCCATATTTCTACAATTTTACCCACCAGCCATGGAAGACAGGAGAAAGGGTGGAGCAAATTCTGTCAACGTTTTATAAAAATTCTCCGACAGGGCTATGTGGCAATGACGATTGTGGACAGATGTCAGCCTGGTATATTTTCAGTGTTATGGGGTTTTATCCTTTTTGCCCGGGAAGCGATGAATATGCAGTGGGTAAGCCCTATTTTGATAAAATCAGCGTGAAGTTGGAAAATGGGGGAATGTTGAATATCAGTGTCAAAAACAAATCTAAGGAAAATCGGTATGTACGAGAGATTTGGTTGAACGGTAAGCGGCTTGAAAAGCCATTTTTGCACCACAAGGATATTGTGCACGGTGCCGATATTATCTTTGTGATGGGGAAAAGACCGCATACCTGATAGTTTTTGAAATTAAAACAATATGACCAGAAAGGGGAGTAAAAGTATTGCTGAATGGGCAGAGGAAGACCGCCCCAGGGAAAAAATGCTTATGCATGGCGAAGAAGCCTTAAGCAATGCCGAATTGCTTGCCATATTAATTGGATCAGGGAATGATGAGGAGAATGCTGTAGAACTTTCGAAACGTATTCTCAAAGACAGTAGGGATTCGCTCATCGAGCTTTCGAGGTTGGGCGTTGGAGACCTGATGCGACAATATAAAGGCATAGGTATGGCCAAGGCAGTAACAATAAAGGCAGCACTCGAGCTGGGGCGCAGGCGCAGGGCCGAAGAACCCCTTCAAACAGGAAAGATTACCTCAAGCAAAGAAGCTTATGAAGTGTTTCAGCGTTATCTCGAAGACCGAAACGAAGAGCATTTTTATGTTTTGTTTTTAAATAAAGCCAATAAGCCCATTGGTCAGCCTGAGGAGATTGGCAAAGGGGGACTCGATGGCACAGTTGCCGACCCCAAGGTCATCATGCGTTTGGCACTCGAAAAGCGAGCCGTAAATATTATCCTTGCCCATAATCATCCCAGTGGCAATTTACAACCCAGTCCTGCCGATGAGAGTCTTACCCGAAAATTAAAACAGGCGGCCGAGTTTTTCGACATGAAAGTCCTCGACCACCTGATTTTGGGGAAAAACAATTATTTCAGCTTTGCGGATGAGGGACGCCTTTAATGGCTTTTATGCCCGCATAGGGTGCAAGTGCTTCATAAAATATCCAAAATAAAGCATTATAAAAACGGTGATTAATCCCATCAAGGGCATAGCGCGATTTGCTGAGAGACCAAACCCAATCGGAGCCATTAAAATATAAGTGGTAACAACTGTTGTCATAAAAACAGCAGGGATGGCTGCCAGCAAATAGGCTTTCCTTTCTTTGTAAAGATAGACGGTTATAGCCCAAAGAACAATGGTAGCAAGGGTTTGATTGGCCCAGGCCATATAGCGCCAAATGATTTCAAACTTGAATAAGGTAAGGCCGACGCCGATGATGAATAATGGGATGCTTATTAAGAGGCGATGGGAAATTTTTATCTGCGAGAGTTTTAGAAAATCGGCAACGATAAGACGTGCAGAGCGAAAGGCTGTATCTCCTGATGTGATGGGAGCAGCTACAACCCCAAGAATGGCCAATAGTCCCCCGATTTTTCCCATCAGGGTAATTGAAATATTATTGACTATGGAAGCGGGGTTCTGTGTATCTACAGCATCATTCAAGCCTTTTATGGTACCGAAAAAAGCCATAGCTATGGCAGCCCAAATCATGGCAACCAGTCCTTCGGTTATCATTGCTCCATAAAAGACTCTTACGCCGTATTTTTCGCTGGTCAGGCAGCGGGCCATTAAAGGAGCCTGAGTGCTGTGGAAACCAGAGATAGCGCCACAGGCAATGGTTATAAAAAGCATAGGGAATATGGGTGAGGCTGCAGCTTTGGTTTTCATGTTGATAAGGTTCGAAGGAACGGCTTCCGGGATATTTGCCAGGTACCCTTCGGCTATCATGCTCACCAAAATGCCCACTGCCATAATGAGCATAGCCAATCCAAAAATGGGGTATATGCGGCCTATGATTTTGTCGATAGGAAGAAGTGTGGCCAATACATAATAAAA
>AMZC01000860.1_pt1 | contig 78312 bp, 60 predicted proteins | sample 948551 | NCBI WGS metagenome assembly AMZC01 (sample SAMN01120625, study PRJNA171369) | bioreactor sludge metagenome | biome: sludge; isolation source: anaerobic thermophilic cellulolytic sludge from lab reactor | place: China: Hong Kong, Shek Wu Hui wastewater treatment plant | collected... | reverse complement strand
AACAAGGTTACCGAAAATCCACGAATTTCAGGGGTTACCCTCTCTGGCGGTGAACCCATGTTACAGGCCGCTCTTCTTTATGAATTTCTAATTCATTGTAAGTCGAAGCGCGATCTGGATGTAATTCTATTTACAGGTTTCCAGTATGAAGTTTTACTACAAAAAGATGAACAGACGGGAATTCCTCAACTTCTAAGCCTGACCGATGTATTAATTGACGGTCCATATGTTCAGGCTAAAAATAATGGGGTCGGGTTACGAGGTTCATCCAATCAACGGATTTTATATTTAACAAATCGCCTAAAAAACCAGAAATTAGAAACCTTCCCAAGGCAAATTGAATATCAATTTACCGGAAGTGAAACCCTTATTGTAGGAATACCACCGCTTCAATGGCCGAACATTGATCTATTACAGTATGGTTCCATGCGCCAGGAAAGGATTGGATGAATATGTCCGGGCATAAACGTGCTACTGTTACGATCAGTCAGGAAGAATATCGCCGGTTATACGAAGCCGAACAGCGGAATTACTTTGACCTGCTAGCCATCCCGGATGACATTGCCAGTCAATCTCGACTAGAGCAGGAGTCACAGATAACCCGGGTTTATGATGAGCTTGTATCACGACAAAAAAAATACGAGCAATTCTTAAAATTAATGGATGAGCGTATCCAGGAAGTCGAATTAACTACCGCACAACAGTTGCTGGATACACAGGCCGATGTTTTCTCACATTTCATAAACGAATCCGAAGGCTGGTTTCTAGAGACCCATAAAAAAATTGAACAATACCAGCAGGAATTTTCGCAAAGGATCGAAATCGAACATGCCAGATTCAGGCATGAATTTCTCAAACATCAGAAAGCCCTTCAAAAAATAGAAGATTTTAAACATTCTACTCAACAATTGGCTCTGGATTGGATCAACAACACCCAGGATTTGATTCATTTTATCGACCGGGAATACCCACCCGAAATTGTTGACCTTACCATTGAGACTTCCATGCTTCAGCAAGCCATTGAGAACTTTCAAAATGGCCTGTTTGAATCCTGTATCGCTCTGTGCCAGTCAACCTTTTATCAATTGTCCAGACAGCGAGTGCAGGCGGAAAAGAAGATCAACCTTCTGCAGACATTAACTCTGACTGTGGAACAATCCCTTACCCTGCTAATTGAAAGAATAAATTCCAACCGATATGTTCAAGCAATTGATCAGGAAGGAAATTTCCTTGAGACTACGATTGACGTGGACTATTGGAGCAGTGGGAAACTTTCCGAATTATTGAATGAAGTTCAAAACGTCTACACCGAAATTCAACATCATCCTTACTCACTCTCAGAAAACAACCTGGCTGAAATCCTCGAAAAACGAACTCCAGAATGGAGTAGTCTTCTGGTGGAAATTGTTCATGAAGCCAGAAGAACAGCGTTAAATGCACAGATTCGTTATAGTTTGGCGCATTTGATTCTTGAATCCGCATTAACCCAGGGGTATAGACCTGTCACAGGAGAATATGAAGAGAAGGATTATCGTAAAGGGTATATCGCCAGAGCCATCGGAATAGATGGAAGTGAAATCAGAATAAAAATCGACACTTTAGAAAACCTGTCATTCTCAATGTCATTGGAGAATAGCCCGGGTTCTCATATCTCCGAAGAGGAAATGAAACAGCGAATGATGGAATTAATCCACAGTGTCAGCCATTCTGGCTTCAACCTTGAGAAAATCGAGGCTGTTCAGTTAAGGCCGGAACCGACAGAAGAAGAGTTCGCCAAACCCATCCGAGTCAGACAGTCCGTGAACCGGTGAAGGATATCCTATGGAAAGAATTCGAACTGCCCTCAATCACTTATCCACGAACCGTTTTCTGGTTTGCTTTGGAAATGGAATAGAAGACTCCTTTCTCTCACCCCAGGGAAATGAACTTTCTATTTACCAGGCAATGGGGAAAGTTTTAAAACAACAGGGATTCCAAAGAATACTTTTCTCTTCTCTGGAAAATCCAATTGAATTTTATGATGAAGAATCTCGCCAGTTATCTTTCGAGTTTCTCTGGGCTCTTGACCCTGATAGGAGAGAATCCTCCATCCGGTCAACCCTTGAGCCCGGACCATTTGGATCGCAACTCATAACGCCGGTTTCGCCCCGAGTGGAGATAAAGGAATCTGGAATGGGTGACACTCATGCCCTGAGATGGATTGAGCAAATTCTTCTTGATGAAGGCACTTACAGGACCTGTGTCATCTTCAAACAATTTGAAAGTTATTCACGTCATTTCACCGATCAACGTACTCTGGTTAGCGTAATTTCTAATTTGTATAAATGCCCAACCGGTAATCCTCATCGCGTAATCTTTTTATTTTCATCATCATCCCTGGAATTACTCCGTGAATCAGCTCGAGTGTTTCCTGTCCCTGAAATTCGATCCATCATTCTTGATCCACAAAACAACAAAACAGGTTCTCCCATTTGTGAAATTAAATATCCCGGTATAGATGAATTGGGAATCCTCCTGCAAAAGAGAAGTCATTTTCTGCAACAACATTTATCCCCAAATAGCATTAAACGTATGGCCCGGATTCTTTATGCAGAGAATCAACCTTTAAAAACCTGGGTACACCGCCTAAATTCCATTCAAATTCTTGAAATGGATGAATTGAGAAAACATGGTTGGCTTTCCTCTACCCGATCTGTAGATCACTCCGCATGGAATTCTCTCATGGGTCTTGTGGGGCTTGAACCTATTAAGACAAGGATAAAAGAATGGCTTGATTGGATTGAAATCCATGAGCGCTATTCGATTGAGGGAAAGCCCACTTTCCACATGATATTTATGGGTAATCCAGGAACCGGGAAAACCACCGTGGCAAGGTTAATTGGTGAAATATTTCAGGATTTTGGCATCCTGGAAAAGGGGCACCTCGTTGAAGTGAAAGCCGCCGATCTGGTAGCCGATTTTGTCGGGGGCACTGCAATCAAAACAAATCAGGTTATTGAACAGGCCTTGGATGGTGTTCTTTTTATCGATGAAGCTTACGCCCTCGCTGAAAAAGAACGTGGTGGTTTTGGAGCTGAAGCCCTGGAAACCCTACTCACGCGCATGGAAAACGATCGTGAAAATATGGTCGTTATCCTCGCCGGATATAAAGATCCTATCGAGCACCTCCTCCGCTCTAATCCGGGATTATCCAGACGTTTTCCCAGTGAAAATCGGTTTATTTTTCCAGATTTTTCAACCGATCAGCTGTTAAACATTCTTTTAAAAATGCTGGAAACAAAAGGGATTCGCGTTGAACCCGATATGATCCCTATCCTGTCTTCCATTATCCAGGAGATGAGTTCGCGTAAAGGGGGTAATTTTGGGAACGCCGGTGAAATGCGGAATTTTTCCGATAGCCTGGAAAGATTATGTTTTTCACGATACAGTAAAAACAACCTCCACCCACCCTTTATTCTCCACCCCGATGACATCAGTGAAGAATACCGATCCTATATCCAACCAATCACCCCGGAATTATCCGAAATTTTAGGGGAACTCGATTCCCTGATTGGGCTTGAACCAGTAAAGCGATGGTTACGCAAACAGGTTGCCCGGGTGCTCTTTGAACGTTATCGCGAAAGCCATGTACCTCACAAAGTAACTAAACAATTGCTCAAGCATATGGTTTTCACTGGCAATCCTGGCACTGGAAAAACCACGGTTGCGAGAATGATCGGCAGAATTTACCAGGCTCTCGGTTTATTGAGAAAGGGTCACCTGGTGGAGGTATCCTTACCAGACCTGGTAGCAGGTTATGTCGGCCAAACCCCGGCAAAGGTGATGGATCAAGTACATCGTGCTCTGGATGGGGTTTTATTTATTGATGAAGCTTATTCACTAACCCGCATGGCAGGGCATGAAAATGCATCCTTTGGACAGGAGGTGGTTGACACACTTGTAAAGGTCATGGAAGACTTTAAGGGGCAAATTTTAATTATTCTCGCAGGATATCCCGAAGAGATGGCGCACTTCCTTCGTACCAACCCGGGATTAAGCTCACGCTTCACCACCCCTATTCTTTTTCCCGACTTTGACCGAGAAAGTATGAAAAATCTTCTACAACATCTGGCTCATCAAGATCAATTAAGATTGTCCGAGGAAGTTCTAGAAATAGCGGTTGACCATCTGGTTACCACACAGGCCATGAATCCCTCTACATTCGGTAATGCACGTCAGGTTATTGCGTTATACGAACAAATGAAGGACAACCTCGCTGAAAGGGTCATGGCCACTGACCACTCAAATGGTGGATTAATCCTATCAAACCAGGACCTTTCCTTTCTTCCGGAAGATCTTTACGGAAGTGAGATGACCGTTGTGGTACAGGCTATCCCCAGAAATACTCGCACCACTGTTCCGATGCAATCCTGGGTTCTACCCAAAAAACCCGACTCCCCTTAGGCTTTCTCCCGCATCATCTGCTCGAGAGCCGCCTTCATGATCCTTGCCGTGTTTTCATACCAGTCCCGCCGATTTGCATCTCCTGTACGGTCGGATTGGGTTCGTAAATCCTGGAAAGTTTCCGTTGCATCCACCCAGCTGCGGATTGCCCGATCTTTCTCACCCGGCACGGACCACAACGCCACCCCTATCATCCACCGCACTACCGCCCATGGATGGCTCCAGGGGGTGAATGCTGCCGCCCCCCTTGACCAGTATTCCACTGCCCAGCGAGGATTTCCCATTTGGTGAGCCGCCAGCCCAATGACTACCCAGACTTCCGCAGTCTCCGCTGGATCCAATCGATTGGTGCTGATTCCTGCCAGTAAATTTCCAATTTCATACGCCTGTGCATACTTTTTCTGGACTATTTCCTCGGTAATCTGTTTGGCAAATTGTTTCGCCGGGTCACTCAAACGGCTTGGTTCAAAAAGATTCAGCCAGTAATAAGCCTCTTCTGCGGTACAGGCCATATCCAGGCGCATCTTATCAATCTGTTTGTAATACCACCGCACCATATCCGAGGCCGAGACCCTTCCCTTTTCAACCGCACACCTTTGAAAAATCTCCCTGGCATGGAACCAGTTGGCATAAGCCTGATTATTATTCATCAACTTCCATTCAACGATTCCAAGCATCCATTTTGCCACCGCCGCACGATGACTGATGGGCCGATATCGCCGTACTGCTTCCACCAAATCCTGGCGAGCGGCGGCATAATCTCCCTTTTCATACTCATAACGGGCGATGGTCACCAGTACCTCTAGCCCTTCCAGCACATCTCTGCTGGAATGGCTGTTTGCACGCAACTGCCTTACCAGTGCTTCTTTATGACTCTCTGGAACATGCACATCCTGTAACTGATAAAGCGACAAGAGGTTAACATTGCTCAAGTGACTGCGGTCATCCACATTTAACCAGCTGAATGCTTCGCCGATGGTAATCATCCTTCCCTTCCCTGATGCATTCCTATTTTTCAACCCCTTTGCCCAATTCCTTCTTGCTGGATTCAGCCAGGGTCTCAAGAAGCTGTGAAGTGTGGCTCAACAACACGGTTCGCACACTCTCTACCGCATTGACCCCGTTCATGTCCGCATTTTCAAGGGCATTGGCAATTGCCATGATTAACTCGGCCTGTGCCTCTGCCCGGCCTAATTCCTGATACACCAGCCGTTTGGCCTCACCATAAGCCTTGACCACCTGAGCATTCCCCAACCAGTCAGCCGCCCAGGTTGCCGTGCGCTGCTCATCCACAAGGTCTGAATCAATGGCAAAATGCCCCACATCCACATAAATTAACTCGGCCCCCAGGTTACGGAGCGCGGTACGGGTAGGCCCATGAAACAAACTGTATCTCAACTCACGCCGCGGATCCTGGCCCGCCTCGCGGGGAGCCGTAAGGGCATCGATATCATGAGCGTTGATATAGTCGGTGATTCCCCCCACAATGGCGCGAGAAACGGCTGTCTTCCAGGCTTCCAGCCCTTTTTCATCGACCGCCAGATTATAAGCCATGTTCCAGAGGGCTTTCTCATCGAATGGATATGGATTCTGGAGGGTTCGACGTTTGGGCTTTCCTCCTTCCAGTTCAGGAAAAAGCCGGTATCGATAATGAATATCTCGTACCGTTACTCGAATGCCATCACGGGTAAGGGCCTTGACGTCATCCCGGCTGCCCTGTTGCTCTTCCAGGCTGGCGATCTGCCCGATGGTTTCAAAGGGAGCCAAAAAATAGGTTTCCCGCAGGGTGATATTAGAAGGTTGACGCAGTTTTCGAAATAAAACGGCATTTCCCGGGTGGATGTGAACATATCCCGGCCCACCAATTACATCCAGAAGGTTGATTTCTCCCTTGGGAATCTTCTTCGCCCCACCATCGATCAGCAGGGTCGGATAATTCAATCCGGTCATCGAAGAAAGGATATATTTCAATCCTAAACGCAACTGAGGGAGGGCATAAATATCCCGGATGTAAGCCCCTGCCCATAAAAACACCCCCACCGTGGCCGCCAGAGGTGCAAGATAATACCGCATACTTGCCGGGCTGAACAACACCGCCAGGATCGTCCCCAGCGGGTCCTTCATCAGGCTTTCTGACGCAAGATACAGATCCCAGCTTTCAAACCGAAATGTTCCCCAAAATACCATGGACAGAGCTAAAAAGCCTGCCCCTAAAATCCTGAGCCAGCCATAAACTTGCTGCCGTGAGGCGATATCTGTCTGGGTAGCACGCAAATGACTCAAGCTCCACCTCCCTGGGGTAAATCAGGTGGCTGAGGGGGTGGCGGCGGATTAATCTCCCCCATGGAAAGCAACTGATGCGCATGTTTCATTAAGTCCAGCGTATTGCCCGGTAAAAGCTGCCTTGTTTGCGGATCAGAAGCGACACGATCGAAGGCCTGCATTAATCGCACCGCCAGCACCTCTTGATGGCTGGTGGTTTGATAAATTTGCTTCAAATGCGCTACCAGGTCTTGTTGAGCCAGTGCCCGCGCGCGAGCACGTATCCGAGAGGCCTCTAATTCCCGGGCCGCACTGATGATTTCGGCATCACGCTGCCAGGGGGCACGCCAGCTTTCCAGCCGGTGGCGGTAAACAGCCTCAGAGACCGGGGTAATATCCCCAAACCCGCTGGCGATCACCTTAATCCCACGGTCACGTAAAATTTTAGAGTTCATCAGCGGGCGCACCTCAGAAACAATGAGGTCAGCCTCCCGATAAACCCTGCGGACGCTAAATGGCTCACCCGAGGCCAGAAAGACCAGTCGAAAAGAAAGCAGCCCATTGTTTCGCATCGTCTGTCGCAGGCGTGCTTTATACCGGTTTAAAGGGAGCGGAAGGATACTCCCGGGCTGGTAGAGATCATCATAACTTACCTGAGAGATGATCTCCCGGAAGATACTTGCCGCGAGACGGGTTGGGAGCTCCGTCCATGGCCTGGGATTTTCATCTTCTCCCCTGGCTTCTGCATACGCAGCGGCAAATACACGCTCTCGATTGAACACCGGTAATGCCGAAGGCTCAGGCAACGGCGTGTACGGTTTCACAGCATGGGTATATTCAAGAACGTGAAAGAAATGGTGAATTTCCTGACGATCCAGACGATCCAATTCGTCACTCATCGAGATAAGCCGCAAATGCCCATCGGGTAACTTCTCAAACAGTAGCACCCTCAAATTTTCAGGACGATGCTCACCATCATAAGAGACCTGCACCACATCCGGTTCCTGCCCAATGGTAAAGATCGACCAGACATTTGCAGAAACTTCAATCCCGTTACGGGTATAGCCGGTAACGTCTTTTATCACCCTGAATTGCCTGCGTAAATCGACGGCCGTTTTAATGCGCTCCCGCGGACGTAAAAACACAATTCCCGGCCCCATCACCCGGGGTGATTCCGCCCGGTCGGCCAGACCAAGCGACCACATCAACCGATGCATGAGGCTGTCAAACCCAGAACCAATACCCGGGGGCGGCAGCCGCTCTTCGAGGACGATAGCCGAATTGAAGTCCACCACGGCTACCCCCGGGCCGTCCCGATTATCTTCCTTCGTTGAAAGCACGCGGCCATCTTTAACAAAAACCGCCTGCCCGTGCTGTCCAAGAATGAACACGAGAAACTGAAATGCTGCCCGCAGTCGTTCACGCGCAGTTGACACCGGTAAAAGTGCCTGTTGTGAGATAAGGATTACCCAGAAGCCAAAAAACACCAGGAATTCCAGAAGCTGATACCCCAGCTTTCCTGTGGATTCCAGCCTGGCTTCTGTAAGTCCGCCGGGAGATCCCAGAAAAATCGCAAAAAAATCTGAAAGTTCGCGCCAGAATAAAACGATAAAGAGCAGAGCAAGAACGATGATCGTTCCGCTGATGATCAAACGCCTGCGCTTGTTAGATGCCTCTTCGATGTACATAGGCTGGAATCAGGAAAAATGTTCGATGAACATGAATCAGTATATCCTTTTTTTAAAAGGAATGTCAAGTCGTGCCAGTTCCAAAAAATTTACTTCGAGAACACAAAAATCAACAGGGAAAGGAATGCCCCGCCACCACTTGCCAGCGCCAGGTTCACGTCGCCGTTCAAATAAAGCTGGATTCCCCCGAGAAAAAACGCGGCAAACAAAATTCCCCACGATAACCGCCGAATAGATTTTTCTACTCGCCGAATATCCTCTTTCAGTTCAGGGGTCTGCACCGTCAACTTTCCCTGTTCTATTCGGTTCAACAATGCATCACTGCGGCGCGGCAAACCGATCAAAATCCGAAGTGTATCGGTCACCTCAGTTGTCAAAAACCTTAACCCGTTTCCGCGATCATTTTCTACCAGTTTTTGGGTATAGGGGGTGATCTGCTCCCAGATGTTGAAATCCGGGTCCAGTCCACTGCAAATGCCCGAAAGAATACTCACACATCGACCCAGAAGGATAAAATTCTCCGGCACCTGGAAGGGCATCTCATACAGCACATCCCTGAATTCTCTGGCAAAATCCAGAATTTCTTCCCGGGCCATTCCTGTCAGTTCCGGGGCAGTGCGTCCCCAAAACCGTGAGAACGCCTCAGCGCTGGCTTTTTCAATCAATTCCAGGTCAGCACCCGGAAGCAAAATATGAAGCTGTTGATAGGCACGTACCAGCCTGCCGGCATCCTGAGTGCCAATAGCAATCAAGGCCTCCCGTAAACCAGAAAGCGTGGTCTCGGTTAAATGGCCCACCATTCCGAAATCCACAAAAATTAATTTCCAGGGTTCTCCAGTCTCCTGAGATGGCGGTGAGACGAACAAATTCCCCGGATGGGGGTCGGCATGGAAAAAGCGATCCTCAAAAATTTGCTTGAGGTAAGTGGCAAACAAGCGCTCGGCCACTTCTTTACGGTTCAGGCCAGCGGTTTCAATGGCCGCGTAATCGGTGATTTTAATTGCGCGCACATCCTCCAGCGTGAGAACGCGCCGTGTAGTGTGTGACCAGATCACCCGTGGGACACATACTCCCGCATCTCCGGCAAAGTTCTCAGCAAATGTCTCGGCGTGTTTTCCCTCAAGCAGGTAATCCATTTCTTCGTAAAGCGAGTGGCTGAACTCTTCCAACAGAGCCGGAACATGCGCTCGCTTGCGCACAGGTTCGTACCATTGAATCCAGCGGCCCACCACCCGTAGAGCAGCAAGGTCTACGGCAACAATCTGATCAATGCCCGGGCGCTGCACTTTCACCACCACCCCGGTACAGGGAACACCCTCCTCTGCCCTCAATCGAGCATGATGTACCTGGCCGATGGAGGCTGCTGCCAGTGGTTCAGGATTGAACCATTCAAAACGGCTCTCCAACGCCTCCCCAAATTCTTCTTCGATCACCCGGCGAATATCCTCAAAGCGTTCGGGGCGCACTTCATCCTGTAAGTTGACCAGTTCATCGGTTATTTCGCGGGGTAGCACATCCAGACGGGCAGAGAGGAATTGCCCCACTTTAATCATGACTCCTCCCATCTGAATAGCCATCGCCCGAAACGAAGCCGCAATGCTCCTTAACCGCCGGGTACGGTTACGAACGGCCATCCAACGCAACCCCATGGCCGGCAGAAAAATATCCCAGAGGAGCACCTGAAGCAGCACTCTTCCAAAAAACCATAAGATCCGAAGATAGCGCGAACGAAGCATAAAGTTATTATAAATCTCCCTGGATGGTCAGCTATAATCAGTCTGTGAATCCTGCTCCAGCCATTGAGCTTCTGGTCATCGGTGGTGGGCCAGCCGGTTTTTTCGCCGCCCTCACCCTTGCGGAAGCACGGCCCCGTTCCTCAATCGTGATCCTTGAGAAAGCCTCCACGGTTTTAGGTAAAGTGCGCATTTCAGGTGGGGGGCGTTGTAACGTCACTCACGCCTGCTTCGACCCGGCGATTCTCACCCGGTTCTACCCCCGGGGTGGGAGGGAATTGCGCGGGGTCTTTGCCCGCTTTCAACCCGCCGATACCATACGCTGGTTCGAATCTCATGGGGTTTTATTGAAAACTGAGGAAGATGGACGAGTGTTCCCGGTGAGCAACTCCTCTGAGACCATCATCTCCTGCTTAACCGGAGAAGCCGCCAGGCAGGGAATAGAGGTCCATACGCACACCCGGGTAAAGAGCCTTGAACGAACACCAGAGGGTACCTTTGTGGCAACCTGCCACGATGGAACGCTCTGGCATACCCGAAGAGTCATCCTTGCTACCGGCGGAGAAGGCGGCTTCCATCTGGCTGCCGGGCTGGGCCACACCATTCAGCCCCCTGTACCTTCCCTCTTTACCTTCAAAATCCATGACCCCCGCTTTGAGGGGCTTCAGGGAATCAGCATTCCAGCTGTGCGTCTTTGGCTGCCAACAGCTAACATCCACAGTGAGGGTGCGTTATTAATCACTCATTGGGGGCTCTCCGGGCCGGCAGTGCTACGACTCTCCGCATGGGGAGCGCGCGTTCTTCATCAACACAACTACCAGCTGGCATTAACCATCCACTGGCTACCCGGATTATCAGAAGACGGGGTAATGGCCCACCTTAAAAACCAGCGTAGTCATCATGGGCGTAAACGTGTCACGGCATGGTGTCCTTTTGAAGCAATAGCCCAGCGCTTGTGGCAAAAGCTGGTGCTTTCCGCAGAGATTCCCGAAACCACAACCTGGTCCACCCTCACCCGGCAACAAATAGTCCGTCTGGCCCAGGAATTAACCGCCGGCAGGTATGAAATTGCCGGAAAAGCGCCTTTCAAAGATGAATTTGTCACCTGTGGGGGCGTAACCCTTGACGAAGTGGATTTTCGAACTCTGGAAAGCCGCCTGGTTCCGGGCCTCTTCCTGGCAGGCGAAGTCCTCGATATCGATGGCCTGACCGGTGGATTCAACCTGCAAAACGCATGGAGCACGGGCTGGGTTGCGGGAAGGGCAATCGCCGGGAAAACGTAGGTAGATCGTCAAGCAAAATCGCCCGGTGCTTGTTACGATACAGACAACGGGCGACTTCACTTCTTCTTCTCCTCCGATGTAAGGACCGGTCAGGCGTAACCGGTCCTTACCAGTTAAACCACCTTATTCACCACCCCCGATGGGGGGAAAAATATCTATCTTATCGCCAGGGGCAATTTGGGCGTCCAGGCCTTCAGGAAGGAAGACGGCATCCCGGCCATTGACGAAAACGCGAACGTGGGAGACAATGGAGCCATCCCCATCCAGAATCTTTCCTTGAAGCGATGGATAAGACTCTGTCAGCCGAGTCAAAAGTCCCCGAAGTGTTAAATCGGGTTGCCACGCCAGCTCCAGCTTCTTCTGACCTACCAGCGAGCGTAAAGTTGCATACAGGTTAATCTCCATGATAGAAACCATTGTAATCAGGCAACTCAGGCCAGTCAATGATCTGGCTTCATCCCAATTCCTCATCGGGACAGAAGCTGGTATTCACTCCCGTGAAAGGATTCATCCCTGTTTTCCATTGTTCTCAAGGAGCTTTCTATGAATCCCCCCAATGATCAAGAGATCATTACCGACTATCTGCATCATGGGCCCATGACCGATCCGCGATCTTTCGCCCAACTCTACCATCCCCTCCCCAACGATGTTCCCGCTTTAGTAAAAACAGTTCAGGGTCTGATGGTGCATATCTTTTGGGCCGGGGCTTATCAGCTCCAACTCACCCCTGAGCGTGAAACGGAGGTCACCCTGCGGCCTGTGTGGCGTAAATTGGCCCGCATACTGGAGCTTGACCCTTCTCCCCTCACCCAGCCCCGCGAGAAAGAACAAAAGCTGGTGGGGAATTGCCGCGATTTCACCGTGCTCACAGTATCTATCTTGCGCGCCCGGGGGTTCCCGGCCCGCTCACGCTGCGGCTTCGGCACTTATTTTTTACCGAATCATTATGAAGATCACTGGGTGCTGGAATACTGGAACGAACCTCAGAAACGCTGGGTGATGGTCGATGCTCAGCTCGATGAGCTCCAGCAGGAGAAACTCAAACTGGCGATTGATCCTCTCGACATGCCTGCCGGAGTCTTCGTCACCGGTGGAGAAGCCTGGTTAATGGCCAGGGAGGGGAAAGCTGACCCGGACCATTTTGGCATCTTTGATTACCACGGCATGGATTTTATTAAAGGCAATCTTCTCCGTGATTTACTTGCCCTCAACCGGTTTGAAGTGCTACCCTGGGACATCTGGGGGATTTTAGAGAAACCGGTCGCCGAAATGAGTGCGCAAGAACTTGCCCAGCTGGATGAATGCGCCAGGATATGCCAGCGGGCTGATGTTCCTGCCGCGCGCGCATTCTACGAGACCCATCCGGCTTATCATGCTCCACTGGAGTGGGCAGATTAAGGAAGCGGGCTATTTACTCCCCTTCCAGAAGCCATCCATCACTTCTACGGTATCTTGCAGGCGTTCAAAATGGGGCATTCCCAGGCTGGGTACCAGCCTCACGGCCTGCCAGGCAGGGTTTTTAATTAACAAATCGGGCAATGCCCCAAAATTGGAATAGGGATCGCGATCATAAATCACCAGCGTGGGGGTGCGTAGCCGTTCATAAATGGCCACACGCACCTGAGGGGTGAACAACTTTCCGCTGAGGAAATAGAGCGGTGCGTGCTCGGCCCCCGGCTGGTGGGCACTTGCATAGGCATATTCCACAAAACCAGGGGGAATGGGCCCATAGAAGCTTTTACTCAGAAAAAATTCGATGCTTGATCGGGTAGCGATCAAATCAAAGATCGGCCGGGACCATAACGGAAAGGAAAGGATCAAGTGAAAGATATTACTGAGCCCATACATTCGGCTGAATGCACTGCTTGCACTTCCGCTCATTCGGCTTAATCCGGTAGGCGAGAGGAAAATAAGCGAATTGACCAGATCAGGACGGGTATATGCTACTCGCGCGGCGAACTCACAACCGAGAGACAGGGCAACGATATCAACCGCTTCTCCCAACCCTGACTCGATGAATTCCTGAAGGGCAAAAGTGTACAATTCTGGGGAATAGATGCGTTCAGAACGGTCCGAAAAACCAAATCCGGGTAGATCAAGAGCATAAACCGGACGTTTGCCACGATAATATGCAAATAACGGCCCCATTTCGTAAGCGCTGGCGGCGGCATTGATGCTGTGCACCAGCACCAGCGGTCGCCCGGTTCCAGAACGGTCTGCATAGACATTTAACCGCCCGGCTGATCGGCTCTGAAAACTCTCACGTTCAGCGGGGATTGCATCACCAACAGGCATGGCGTGATTAATTCCGTAGTGGCTGTAAACAATCCAGCCCCCGGCCATGGCAAGGAGCAAACTTCCCGCCGGGAAACCCGAACGCCGCCCCCCATGTGTCTGAATCATCTCTTTCGATTTTCTGGTCATGGCAACCTCCGCTTCATCAAGTCCTTTGAATTATAAAGGGAAACGGAGGACTGTGGAAAAAATCACCCTTTGGTCTGGCTCATTTTAATCGCCTCAGGAAAGGTGCCCGTAACCAGGTCATCAGAGAAGATCCCAGTACAATTACGCCAAAGATCGTAACCGCCAGTGGAGCGCCAACCCGCGCTGCAAGATTCCCGATCAGTAACCCACCAAGGGGTTGTCCCCCGAATAAAATCAACACAAACAGGCCCATCACCCGGCCGCGTAATTCGTCAGGGGCCTCCGTTTGCAGGAGCGCATTGGTAACATTCCCCCAGATCAGCATCCCCAGACCCATCATAGCCATCAAAGCCAGAGAAACCGGCAACCAGTGCAATTGGGCAAACACCAGCGTAGCCACTGGCAGGATGAGCATGGCCATAGAGAGTAAGCGTCCTCGAATACCCTTCCTTCCGGTAGAGGCAACCAGCAACGCCGCCACCAGCGACCCAACTCCGCGAGCCGAAAGGAGCAAACCATTGGTGCGAACATCTCCCCCAAGCACATCCACTGCCCAGGCCGGGATAATGGTAGTCAGGCTGAACCCGAAAATGGCGAAAACCGCCAGGTTGATCAGCAAAGTGCGAATAGTCTCCTGGCTCAATGCATATTGAATGCCTTCTCGTAATTCCATGAGCGCCGAAGCCGCCCTTTGGCGCACGGGAGGCGCCGGCAAATGCATCCGCCACAGGGCAAAAAGCATGGCTACAAACGAAAGGCCGTTGGCAGCAAAACACCACCCCGGACCGAGCGCCGCGTATGCCAGACCACCTACCGCCGGTCCAAGGATCGTTGCCAGGTGAAAAATAGTGGCATTGAGAGCAATGGCGTTGGTTAAATCCTCGCGCCCAACCAGTTCCATGATAAAACCATTCCGGGAAGGCCCATCAAAAGCATTGGCCACCCCGGATAACACCGCCATCACCAGAATATGCCAGGGTTGTACCACCCCTGCAAAAACAAGCCCTGAGATAATAAAAGAAAGGCTCATCAAAAGGGTGTTGGTGAGGAACAACATCGTCCGGCGGGGAACTCGATCTGCAACCACCCCACCATACAGAGAAAAGAGCCAGATGGGAATTCCCCAGGCAAAACTCACGTAACCGAGATAGGCGGTAGACTGGGTAAGATCATAGATCAGATACCCCTGGGCAGTGTTTTGCATCCACCCACCGATCGAAGAGATAAACTGCCCCACCGACCAGATACGATAATTGGGATGCCGCATGGCGGCAAAGGTATCCAGTGCGCGCAGGCGTAACCCTGCCCGTGCATCAGAAAGCGCTTTTACATCCATGTCTTCTGCAACGATTTATCGATTTTTATCACCCATAACCGGGTTGAATTTGCTTCCAATCAATCCCCCAGCGTTCCAGAATTTCGACTGCCACATGCCCGTTCCTCGCTCGCGCCGATGCCCAGGCAATGGTCTCCGGTTCACGCGCATGGGGAGTGCACAACCATCGGGGATCAGGTTGAATCCCCACCCGTTCCAGGTCAAGCCGGTCGGCATCCAGACACACCTGCACCGTCACATTTCCGTCACAGGCTCCCCCGGTATGCCGGCTCATCGCCTGTTCCAGGAATACGAACCCTTCTTCATCCAGATCGATCCATGGGTTACGGAATGCACTGGCAAACTGGACTGCTCTGGCCCCATGGTATTCATCCAAGCCATCATCCAGACGGCGTGAATCGTGCAGCAGAGCAAAATACTCAACCACATCCAGGCGTGCACCACATTCCGCCGCAAGGCGCATTCCGTTTTCCATGACCCGCGCCCAGTGAAACACACCATGAATTCCCCCGATGGGAAGGGAAAATTGATCAAGCACAATTTTCACAAAACGAGGATCAACACCCATATTCCTGCCTTTCATTATACATGATCCCCTGTAACAAGACCGCCCCGGCAGGAAGAAAACTCCTCACCTCTGGCAGAAAAGCGTGTTACACTTGCCTCGAATCAACCTGGAAGACCCATCATGAATCCAATTGGTGCCAGACTCCTGTTTCTCATCTCATTCCTCGGATTGCTCTTCGGGCTGGTATCGGTTGCTCAGGCTTCCTGGCAGGGCGCCCATTTTTTGCAGGAAGTCACAGAGGAACCTTACCCTGGCCTTACAGAGGAGCCAACCCTCGATTCGGGATACGCCCCGCCTACCGGGGAATTCTCCCCTACTGTGGAAGAGAACACGCCCTCACCCGACACATCCGTGCAAACTCCTTCTCCAACCTCTTCGCCTGCGTTCCAGACTCTCACCCCTACACCCAACCTTGCAAGGAACTGGCTCCTCACCGAAGATGCCGAAATGCGCAACGCCCGGGTCACTCCTCCAGCCAATGCCCTCGTCCTACCGAACATCACCATGACCGCTTCCCCCACCCCCTCTCCTTCACCCGCAGCTTCCGGGGGTTTTATCTTCAACCAGCGCTGGTTTACCGCCGGTCTAATCATCCCCCTCGTATTATTCGGATTGGGATGGTTAGGCTACCGATGGGCTCACTCACCCGAATTTTCCGAAAAATAATCGCCAAAAGATTACAAATTTACTCCGATTAAGGTATAATAAAGTACGGTCCGGCTGACCGATCCTATCTGTATCTAAGGAGAGAGACTTATGACCGAGAGTGGATGTGCCTGTGGTGGAACCTGCGGCTGCGGGGGTAATCATGCCAGCACCGAACAGGTGTACCTGAGCAAAGAAGAATACATCACCCGCCTGGAGCAATACCTTGCTGACCTTAAAGCCGAAATCGCGGCCGTCGAAGAAGAGCTTTCTCAGCTTCGCCAGCCTGCCTGAAGGGAATTTGTTGGTGATTCATCGTTCACCCTGAACGAAACATTAATCTCCCCCTCTTCTCAAACCGGAAGAGGGGTTTTATTTTCAGGATGCGCCGCGGTTCTGCAAAGTTATCGATTTTGTTAAGAGAAGCCCTGCCCGTTTATGCTTTAATAATGGTGTTTCCAGGTAGAAATCGTTCTTTCATCACTGCCGGGCGTGAGCGGGCACGCCGGTTCTCAGGGTCGGACTTGCATGCGCATCATTCACCGCCTGCTGATCATGTTGGGAGTGCTGGGGCTACTCTTTCTGGCTGCCTTTTACATCCAGGACAAAAATCAACATACCCAGATCGCCCTTTTTTACCAGGATCAAAAAGAAAAACTCTCCCGTCTTTTCAGTCAAGTCATTTCACTCGAAAGCAGTGCCCTGGAAGGGTCGGTTTTTAATTTAACCTACTGGGATGAATTGATCGATTTCACCCGGGGTAAGAACCCTTCCTTTGCCACCCAGGTGCTAGACCATGCCATTGGCACTGGCGGGATCGATTTTTTATGGGTTTTCGATCAAAACACCCAAAAAGTTTATTTCAACAGCCTTTATGGGCCTTCTCCTTATGTCAACCTCCCGTTCGAACCTGAAGATCTCCCCGATCTTTTCGCAAACTCGCCTTTCATTCACTTCCATTTTATGCTGCCCGGAGGATTACTCGTAGAGGTCCGCGGGGCCACCCTTCATCCCAGCAACGATTCAGCCCACCAAACCCCTGCTCAGGGGTATGTTTTTGCCGGTCAATTATGGGGTGATTCACGTCTGGCCCATTTATCCGAGCTCACCGGCAGTAAGGTAGAGGTTATCGACCGCACACAACTTCCGCCACAAAGCAATGACCCTTTCGATCCCATCGTGGTAGCCGAACCGCTCCCGTCACTTTCGGGTGAACCGATTGGATTTGTCCAGGGCACTTTCCAAAACCAGTTTGCTGCCGGCTACCGGCAGGTTCGCCAACGTGATCTTACCTTTTACATTTTGTTCGCCGGCCTGTTTCTCGGTTTACTTGTGGGGGGATTAACGCTGTGGGTCACTTCACCGCTACGCCTCCTCTCAGCCAGCCTGGAGCGCAATTCACGAGAACCTCTCAAGCCTCTGTTGAACAACCGCACTGAATTTGGATACATCGCCCGGCAGATTGACCTCTCGTTCGACCAGCAAGAACTGATGGCCATCGCTCTCCGGCGCCACGAGGCAACCGAGAAAGCCTTGCGGGAATCAGAAGAGCGTTATCGTATCGTCACTGAATTGATATCGGATGCCGCTTTTGCCCTGCATATCACTCCAGATGGGAAAATTCACCTGGACTGGGGGATAGAGGGCCTCTCCCGCCTCACCGGCTATCAGGGTGAAGCCTTTTCAGAGCTCGATTCGATCCGCTCCCTGATCCTGCCTGAAGATCTTCCTCAGCTGGACGCCCGACTGGATCAACTCCGCGCAGGCCAGCCTCTTGCTATTGAACTCCGCATTCTCCATGCCGACGGGCAAATTCGCTGGGTCAGGCTCCATCTCTATCCTGTACTTGCCCCGTCGAGTAAAACTCTGGAGCACATCTTTGGCGCCGCTCAGGATATTACCGCCAGAAAGAATGCCCAGGCAGCCTACCGCGAACTGGTTGAAAACTCACCCCTGGGGCTGGCTATTTTCCAGGAGGGGGTGATCCGGTTTTCCAACACTGCCCTTCAGCAGTTTTCTGGTTATTCTGCAGAAGAAATCCTTTCCTTCACCCCCTCTCAGGTCATGCAACTCATTCACCCCGGCGACCGGGTAGGGATCGAAGAAGCGATCCAGCGCGCATTTCAATCTACCAAACCTCGTCACGCCATGGAGTTACGTATCCGCGCCCGCGATGGCGGCTGGCACTGGTTCGAGGTTATGGCCGCACCCATTGATTATCAGGGCAAACCTGCCCTGCAAATTGCCTTCAATGACATTTCGGGCCGGAAGAAAGCTGAACATGCGCTCATGCAACAGCAGGAATATGCCTCCGCCATCCTGAACACGGTCGACACACTGGTCATGGTGTGCGACCGGCACGGGTTCATTCTCCACATCAACCCTGCCGGGTTACGTATCCTGCACCTCAATGAGCCAGAGGTTCTCGGAAAGTCCCTCTGGGAGGTTTTCAGCATTCCCATCGATTCGCCGCTGGCCGAGAAGCATTTCAGGGAGTTAATCGAAACCCGGAGCCCCGTACGCAACCTTGATCTGTGGTTGCGCCATCCCGATGGGAGAGTATGGCTCTCCTGGTCACAAAGTTACCTGCTCGATGATGATGGCGACGTGATGGCTGTGGTGGGAACAGCCAATGACATCAACGAACGTAAACTACGTGAACGGCAGCGTGAAGCCATCACCGCCATTGCCTCGGCGGTACGCGCCAGCTCTACCCGCCGTGATGTTGCCAACCTCACTCTCAAAGCTGTGAATGACTTCATGCAGGTAGAAAGTATCGCCGTGGGCTTCCCCGATCCTCAGGCCCAGTACATTTACCTGGAATATGTGGCTGGCTCTTTACAGGATCGCCTGTTGAATCAAAAGCTCCCCATGGAAAACAGTATCTCCGGGGAGGTTTTTCGCACAGGCAAACCTTACCTTACCAACAATCTTAAGGCCGAGCGTGATTTCTACACGAAAGACCTGCTCGGCGCACTCAATGCCGCGGCCTGGGTTCCAATGATGGCCGACGGAAATGTGCTCGGGATCATTCTGGTCAGCAGCAGCCATCCTATCGATGTCGATGAATTCAACGCCCTTCTGCCCATTGCCGATATGGCCGCAAGTGCCATTCACCGCGCCATGCTGGCTGAACAAATGCAACAACGCCTGCAACACCTCACGGCTCTGCGAACCATCAACGTCTCGATCAGTTCCAGTTTTGACCTGCGCGTTACCCTCAACGTGCTGGTTAATCAGATTCATACTCAGCTGGGGGTCGATGCGGTTTGTGTCCTGCTCCTGGAGCCCAACACCCGTCTTTTACGCTATGTGGCCGGAACAGGGTTCAGGTCAAGGGCAGTGGAAGAATTGAGATTCTGGCTCGGAGAAGGGCAGGCCGGGCGGGTGGCCCTGGAACGGCGTGGACAGCAAATTTATGACCCCTCGGGGATTCAATCCTATTTCATTAATCGTGAATGGCTGGCGTTGGAAGATTTTGTAGCCTATCACGCGGTTCCTCTCGTAGTCAAAGGAGAAATTAAAGGCGTTCTGGAAACTTTCCATCGGCCACCCTTTACTCACCAGAGTGACTTCATGCAGTTACTCGAAGCACTTGCTCTCGAAACCGCCATTGCCATCGACAAAGCCGAACTGCTCGAAATGCTCCAGCGCTCCAACCAGGACCTGATCATCGCATACGATAAAACCATCGAGGGTTGGGCACATGCTCTCGAATTGCGCGATCAGGATACCGAAGGCCATACCCGCCGGGTAGCTGAATGGACCACCCGCCTGGCGCAGGCCTGCGGAATTACCGGCGCGCAGCTCATGCACATTCGCCGGGGCGCCTTCCTTCACGATCTGGGAAAAATCGGTGTTCCGGATGAAATCCTCCGGAAGGACGGCTCACTTTCTCCTGAAGAATGGGAAATCATGCGCCAGCATCCGCGGCTGGCTTACGAAATGCTCTCGTCGATTGAATTCCTTCGCCCGGCGCTGGAAATTCCTTACTGTCATCATGAACACTGGGATGGGAGCGGTTACCCGCGCGGACTGGCAGGAGATGAAATTCCTCTATCGGCCCGCATTTTCTCGGTAATTGACGTATGGGATGCCCTGCGTCACGACCGGCCCTACCGCAAGGCCTGGACAGAAGCTGAAACGGTGGCTTACTTAAAAGAGCAGGCGGGGAAAGTCCTCGATCCTGAGATCGTACGTATCTTTCTGGAGCTACGCGCGCTAATTACCCGCCCGGCCCCGGAAGGTTAAAGCGGAAGCACCACCTTTTCGAAAGCAATCAGACACAGAGACCCCAGCAGGCAAACCATCATGAAAAGCAACAGGGTGATGATAAACCGCTGAGCCGGGGTCATTCCCAGAAAGTGCTGCCGGCGTTGCCGGTGTGTGACCACCCCCGAAAGTTCACCCTCCAGGGTTGAAGATTCGGGGGTTTCCTCGAACGAAGAAGAAGCTTCATTGCGAAGATCATCCAGCATAATGTCACCTCACGTTGTTTCAAGTCACTGGCCGCAGGTTGATATCTCCGGCGGCCAGCTTGATTTCCTCTCCACCGGCCAGCTGTAAACGTAAATTCCCTTCCCCGTCCACCCCAAGTAGCCGCCCCCGCAGAGAAGACTGGCCCGGGGGTTGTACTACCACTTCTTCCTCAAGGAATGCCAGACGTTCCTGCCAGGCCTTCATGAAGTGGTCTGACCCCAACTCGTGCCGCCACCGCCTGAAGGCCAGCAAAATTGCTTCCAGCACCGCCATCCGATCCACCGGGTGGCCAGTGATCTCCTCCACACTGGTCGCCGGATAGATCAACCACTCATCGGGTGGCACTGCAGAGGGTGCAACATTCACGCCAATCCCAACCACCAGCGCCGTGAGCCGCTCCCCCGTCCAGGACGCCTCCACCAGTATCCCACAAACCTTTCTTCGATTCAACAAGACATCATTCGGCCATTTCACCTGAGGTTGCAGACCCAGGTCTTCCAGCGCACTGGCCACACTCAGCGCACCCAGCGGAGAAAAAAGCTCCAGGCGTTCCTCTTCCCGGGATCGCGGGCGAAGAACCAGGCTGAATGCCAGCGCCGACCCCTTCCGGGTGATCCAGGAGCGCCCCATGCGCCCCCGTCCACGTGTCTGATAGTCTGCCACGACCAGCGTCTCATCTGGAGCTCCCGCTTCCGCCAGACGTAGCGCTTCATCGTTGGTAGAAGTGGTCTCCTCTAAAAATACTGCCGGTGGCAATCCAAGCTTCTGGGTTAAAGCCTGAATAAGGAGAGCATTCATACAATGGATTGTACACGAAATTCCCTCCGTGTTAGAATGCTTCTATGAGCAAGACATTCCCTCCTGGCCCTACCTCGCAAGAATTGTTGCGTCGCATTCCGTCGATTCAATCGGATACCCTCACTTTTTTAACCGATATCTCACAACGCTTTGGCAGGGTGGTCGGTTTCCATATCGCGGGGTTGCCCATCATCGTCATTAACCATCCCGAGGGAATTAAACACGTTCTCCTGGACGAACATCGCCGGTATAGCAAGGATACTCTCCAATACAGAGCTCTTTCCACCGTCACCGGTCGGGGGCTTCTCACCAATGATGGTGAGTCCTGGTTACAGCAGCGTCGCCTTGCCCAGCCAGCGTTCTCCCGGCAAAGGTTGGCTCACCTTGATGATATCGTCATACCGGCTACCGAAGCCATGCTCGAGGGCTGGGAGCCTCTCGCACAATCTGGCCAGCCTGTAGATATCGATGCAGCCATGATGCACCTTACCCTTCAAATTGTTGGCAAGGCGCTCTTTTCCATCGACCTCAGCCGCGACGCGGTGAACCTCACCCGGGCCACACTCACCGCGCTGGATACAATCATCTACCGGGCCCGTAATGTGTTTACGCCACCCGCTTTCATTCCCACCCTCCGTAACCTGAAATTCCGCCGCGCTCTGAAGACCCTTAATCATGCAGTGGCAGAGATGGTCTCCAGCCGTCGAAATGCTGGCCAGCCGGGAGATGACCTTCTCGGAATGTTTTTACGGGCGCGCGATGAAGACACCGGTGCCTCCATGTCTGACCAGCAGGTACGTGACGAAATTATGACCATGTTAATTGCCGGACACGAAACTGTGGCCAGCGCCCTCACCTGGACATGGTATCTTCTCTCCCGCCATCCTGAAGAAAGCATCCGGGCGCGGGATGAGATTAACCGGGTTCTTGGAAAGCGGCCGCCAACTGTGAGCGATCTCGAACACCTGCCCGGTGTGGGAAGGATCTTTTCTGAAGCATTGCGGCTCTATCCCCCGGCCTGGGTCATTTCACGAAAAGCCCTCGAAGAAGATGAAGTACTCGGTTTTAACATTCCCAGGAATGCCCTGGTGGTGATCAGCCCGTATGTGGTTCATCGCCAGGCAGAATTCTGGCCCGAACCGGAGCAATTTCACCCCGAGCGCTTTCTCTCAGGCCCACCCCACCGCTTTGCCTACCTTCCCTTTGGAGCCGGACCCCGCCTTTGCATCGGTTATCAGTTTGCCACTCTCGAAGCTCAGCTTATCATTACGCGGGTTCTTCAACAATACACCCTGGAATGGGCCCATCCGCAGGCTGTTCGTATGGATGCTCTGGTAACGCTTCGTCCACACGGAGGCTTGCCCATGCACCTGCGTAAAATCTGATCTCAACAGGCAACCTCGCCCGGCTATTTTCTTGATCAATTGTTGACCTGCCGCCTGCAAGCGAGCGGTTATCATCACGAATAGAATGAATAAGGAGTGTCTCCATGAACGTTCAATCCCTGACCCAAATTCTGGTTGGGATCACCTGGGTCGCTGTGGTGATCGCCTTTGTCGTTGTAGTCATGCGTGCCTCACGCAATCAACCCACCCATGGCAGTGGCCGCATCATCGGTGGGCTGATCCTCCTGGCCCTGGTGTTTACAACCATGAGTTCAGGCCTGGTATTTATTAATCCCGAAGAACGCGGGGTTGTGATTTCAGCCATTGCACCGAAAGGGTATCGCGAACAGGCCCTCGAACCCGGTCTGAAGTTCATTGTCCCCTTTGCTGAAACGGTGGTACGGTATCCCATCTCCCGCCAAACATACACCATGTCCATTGCCACATCCGAGGGAGCCATCAAAGGGGATGACTCCATCGCCGCACGCACCGCTGATGGTCAGGAAATTCTCGTTGATGCCTCAGTGATCTATCAGATCGACCCGGCAAAGGTCGTTCAGGTGCATATTCAATGGCAGGACCGTTATATGAATGACCTGGTTCGTCCCCAGGCCCGCGGTATCATCCGCGATGTGGTTTCCCAATTTGGGGTGGAAGAGGTGGTTTCGAGCAAACGGGATGAGATGGTGAATGAACTGAATACCCGCATGGCCAAGAAACTGGAAGAAAACGGCTTCATCCTGGTAGACTTTGTCCTCCGGAATATCACCTTTTCTCCTGAATACGCCGCCTCGGTGGAACAAAAGCAAATCGCCGAACAACAGGCACAGCAGGCGCGTTTCGTAGTGGAAACAAAAAGACAGGAAGCCGAACAGGCTCGTCAGATTGCTCAGGGACAGGCCGATGCTGTGGTCATCAAGGCCAAGGCCGATGCCGAGGCACGCATCATCCAGGCTGAAGCTGAGGCCAAATCTCTGGCACTCATCTCCAACGCATTGAAAGAAAACCCCGACCTGTTAAATTACCAGTACATCAACAAGCTTTCTCCCAACCTGCAAGTCATGCTCCTGCCGGCCAACAGCCCGTTCCTGTTGCCTTTCCCCGGTCAGATCACCACCCCCACCCCCATTCCTACCCCTGTAACCCAGCCTCAGCCCTGATACCCACTTTCACCCGGCTCTGTCAGCCTGCGGAAGGCACTCCTCCGCAGGCTATTTTTTCTTCGAGGAAAGAACGAAAGGTATAATAAAGAGCAAACATCCTCAGGAAGGAAGGACGATGGAGCAGCAAAACCAGGCACCCGCGCCCAACGGGAAGCAAATCCGCCTGACCAGCCTCTCAAGCTGTGCGGGTTGAGCATCGAAACTCAACGCGGAAACGCTGGCGCACGTGTTGCGCCCCGTTCAATCGATTTTCGCCCCTGATAATTACCCCGATCTTCTGATCGGGCTGGGCGAACCCGACGATGCCGCTCTCTGGCGCATCGCCGACGATCGTGCGCTGGTACTGACCGTTGACTTTTTCACTCCTGTAGTGGATGATCCCTACGATTATGGAGCTATCGCGGCCGCCAACAGCCTTTCGGACGTATACGCCATGGGCGGGAACCCTTTCCTGGCGCTCAATATCGCCGCACTGCCACCCAACCTGCCGGTTGAATTCCTGGGAGACATTCTCCGTGGAGGGGCTGAAAAAGCCCGTGAAGCTGGGGTCGTCATCGCGGGAGGGCATACGGTGCAGGATAAAGAGCCCAAGTACGGCCTGGTGGTAGTGGGTATGGTCAATCCGCAAAAAGCCCTCACAAAAGGCGGCGCCCGTCCCGGTGACCAGCTGGTGCTGACAAAACCTCTGGGTTTTGGAGTGACTACCACCGCCCTGAAACGCGATATTGCCACTCCCCACGATGTAACCGAAGTAGTCGAATGGATGAAACGCCTTAATCGTTACGCCGCCCATCTGGCCACACAATTGGGCCTGCGCGGAGGTACCGATATCACCGGATACAGCCTGCTTGGCCATGGCATTGAAATGGCCGAAGCTTCTGGGGTGGGGCTGCGCCTGGATTTTCATCGAATCCCCTTTGTTTCTTGCGCCCGGAAATACGCCGAATTGTGGACCTTCCCGGGCGGGGCAAGTGATAATCGTCTGTTCTATGCTTCGCACGTCACCTTCGATGCTTCCATTGACGAAGCCGATCAAATGCTTCTGTTCGATCCTCAAACCAGTGGTGGGCTGCTCCTGGCGGTTCCCCCGCACACATTATCTCTCTTCCTGGAAGAGGCCGCTCGCAAGGGGCAGGCGGTCTGGCCAGTGGGTGAAGTAACCGACCGATCCGGGATCGAAGTCCGTCCTTGAATCAAAGCTTCCTCATCAGGGTGTTCCTATGCAGGCCTATCATGAATCATTTGCTCGAGTTTACAATCTGCGGTGGGGCGGGTGGGCCAAATCCATCGCTCCTCACCTGGAAAAGTTTTTTTCTGCTTTCTCCGGCATTTCTGAACAACCCACCCTCCTGGATTTGTGTTGTGGAACCGGCCAGCTGGCACTTCACTTCCTCCAGCGGGGATTCCGCGTCACCGGGATTGATCTTTCGGCGGCGATGTTGCGCTATGCCCGGGAAAACTGCAACGAGTTTCTCGAATCAGGACTCGCACAGTTCATTCACGCAGATGCCACGGCTTTCACCCTGGAAGAACCAGTTCGGTTTGCCATATCCACCTATGATGCCTTAAACCACCTGGCTGACCTGGAGGCACTCAAAAAATGTCTGCAATGTGTGCACCAGGCTTTGATGGATGAAGGAGTGTTCATTTTTGACCTGAATACCCGGCTTGGGCTTCGCCGTTGGGCTACCCTTCGCATTGAAGAAGACCCCAAACTTACCCTGATGCAAAGCGGTCTGTGGGATGAAGCCGGAGGGAAAGCCTGGGTGCGCATCTGGGGGTTTCTTCGCTCTGAAGACGGGCGTTATGATCGGTTTGAAGAGACGGTTTTCAATACCGCCTTTCATCTTGCCGACGTAAGCAGGGTTTTAAGAGAAACCGGCTGGCATCGCTGGCATTTTTCCAGATTGGATGATCTGACCACCCCGCTGGAGGATCCAGAGCAGGAAGCGCGGGTGTTTGTTGTTGCCTATAAGGATTAATCTTCCATTCTTTTCTCCAGGATGAACCCCTGAACCTCTGCATGAAAAGAGAACCCATGATCACCAATTCCTTTGAAAACAATTCTCGCCGTGCACCCATTATCAGCCGGTATGGTATGGTAGCAGCCTCACAACCCCTGGCCGTAGCCGCCGGGTTACGCCTGCTTACACAGGGGGGAAACGCCGCCGACGCAGCAGTAGCAGTTGCCGCAGCGCTGAACGTCACCGAACCTGGCAGTACCGGACTGGGTGGTGACGCCTTCTGTCTTTACTTTGAGGCCTCCACTCAAAAAGTCTACGCCCTCAATGGGTCAGGCCGGGCACCTGCCGCCCTGACTCTTGAACGCTTACGTAAAGAGGGCCTGGGTGAAAGTCTCCCTCCCTATCATCCTTATACGATCACCGTCCCGGGCGCCTGTGCTGCCTGGTGTGATCTTCTGGATCGCTTTGGAAAATTACCCAGAAGCCAGGTACTGGCTCCGGCTATTGAACTGGCACACGAAGGTTTTCCTGTAGCTCCGCAGACCGCCTTCCTCTGGCAAAATGCCGCCGCTCGTGGCCAGCTTGCCAGTGCAGTCAACGGGAAGGAGCTAACCATCGACGGGCGTGGTCCTCAGCCCGGTGAAATTTTCCGTAACCCCGGGCTGGCCAGAGCCCTCACCCTGATCGCCTTTGAAGGAAAAGAGGCCTTTTATCGCGGAGCCATTGCTGAAAGTATCGTTGAGATCATCCGCGAGGCTGGTGGATGTCTGTCGCTGGATGACCTCGCCGCCCACGAGAGCACCTGGGATGAACCCATTTCTATCACCTACCGTGGATTGCGCTTCTGGGAATGCCCCCCCAACGGGCAGGGGCTGGCGGCCCTTCTGGCGCTTAACCTTCTGGAAGGATTCGATCTGACTGAACAGGAGCCCCTCTCTGCCGGGCGTCTTCACCTCCTCATCGAGGCGATGCGGCTGGCCTTCGCAGATGCACGACGATATATCGCCGACCCCCGAGTCTCAGCTGTGCCTGTTCAGGAACTCCTTTCCAAGGAGTATGCAGCTGAACGACGAAAACTTATCGACCCTGCCCGGGCGAATCCGGCCATCCGCTACGGGGTTCCGCTTGCACACAGTGACACGGTCTACCTGAGCGTGGTAGACGGCCAGGGCAATGCCTGTTCCTTCATCAACAGCAATTACATGGGATTCGGCACCGGCATAGTACCCCGCGGCTGGGGCTTTAGTTTGCAAAATCGCGGGCATAACTTCAGCCTGGTAGAAGGACATCCCAATCAGCTTGAACCCCGTAAGCGTCCCTATCACACCATCATCCCCGCGATGATCACCCGGGAGGCTGACGGTAGTCTTTTTGCCAGTTATGGTGTGATGGGCGGGTTCATGCAACCTCAGGGGCACATGCAGGTAGCCATCGCCCTTACCGATGATCAACTCGACCCTCAATCGGCTCTCGACCGGCCACGTTTTTGCATTGAGCCAGACGAGAACGCCAGTCTGGTCTCTTTGGAAGAGGGCATTCCCCTGAGAGTCATGGCATCGCTGGCCGATATGGGGCACCGGATTCGCCCGGTGAGCGGGGCGGGGCGTTTGCTCTTTGGTCGCGGGCAGGTGATTTATCGGGATCCCGACAGCGGAGTGCTCTGGGGCGGGAGTGATCCGCGCTCGGATGGCTGCGCCATGACTGCGATATAATGGGATAGCTCAAGTGGAAAGGTCTCCCCTTCCCTGCAGCTCCGGCCAGTGGATGCCGTAATATCTCTGTTCTGTATGATCCAATTATCCGATCATCTCCGTCAAATTCTCGAAACCCTGCCCCCGCGGCCAGGCTGTTACCTGTACAAAGATGAACAGGGGGAGATCATTTATGTCGGAAAAGCCATCAACCTGCGTAACCGGGTGCGCTCTTATTTTCACGACGGCCCTCAGGATCATAAAACCCGCCAGCTTGTCAAACGCATTGCTCATATAGACTGGATCGTTGTAGATTCTGAGCTTGAGGCCCTCATCCTCGAGATGAATCTCATCAAAAAGCACCGCCCGCGCTTCAATATTCGCCTCAAGGATGATAAGCGTTACCCGTACATCAAAGTCCACTGGGCCGATGCTTTTCCCAAAGTTACCGTCACGCGCATGATGGTGCGCGATGGCTCCCGATATTTTGGCCCCTACACCAGCGTATGGGCTGTTCACCAGACCCTGGATGTACTTCGGCGCATTTTCCCTTACCTCACCTGCGATCGAGAAATCACCGGAAAGGACCCCCGCCCCTGCCTGTACTACGATATTAAACTCTGTTCTGGCCCCTGCATCGGTGCCATTCAACAGGAAGAATACCGCCGGATGATCGATGATCTGTGCAACTTCCTGCAGGGACGAACTGAACCCATCGTAAACCGCCTGCGGGCTGAAATGGAACAGGCCGCCGAAGCCCTGAACTTTGAAAAAGCGGCTGCCTTACGAGACCAGATCAATGCCATCGAGCGCGTGGTAGAACGGCAACGCATTATCTCAAGCGAGAAGATGGACTCAGATGTCATTGCCATGGCGCGCGCCAACGGCGAAGCGTGTGTGCAGATTTTCTTCATCCGGGGCGGGAAATTAATCGGACGAGAATACTTCATCCTTGAAGGTACGCACGAGGAAGCCGACTCCGAAATTGTCAGTGAGTTCATCAAGCAATTCTATTCTGAAGCCGCCAATGTGCCCCCTGAGGTGCTCCTGCCCCAAGAAATTGAAGAGGCACGGATCATCGAACAGTGGCTTAAATCTCAAACCGGTGGACAGAAAGTAGAACTGGTCGTGCCCCGCGAGGGAAGCGAACAGGATTTAATTCAGATGGCCACTGAAAACGCCCTGGAGACCCTTGCCGCACTCAAAGCCCAATGGGAAGCCGACACCAACAAACAACAACAGGCCCTGACCGAACTCCAGCAGGCCCTGAACCTGCCTGAACCACCCAATAAGATCGAATGCTTCGACATTTCCAACACCCAGGGCACCGCTATGGTGGCCAGTATGGTGGTCTTTGAACAGGGCACACCCAGCAAGAAACACTACCGGCATTTCAACATTCAAAACGTGATCGGGCCGGATGATTTTGCCAGTATGGAAGAAGTACTCACACGGCGCTTCAAGCGTTGGCAGGCAGCACAGGAAGGTCAGTTTGAGCCTGGTAAGAAACCTGACCCCGCGTTTGCTGTTTTGCCCGATCTTCTGGTCATTGACGGGGGAAAGGGGCAGCTCGGTCGAGCAGTGCGCGTTCTGGAGCAATTCGGCCTGCAAGACCGGGTACCGGTGATTGGCCTGGCCAAGCAACAGGAAGAAATCTTCGTCCCGGGGCGCAGCCAGTCCATTCTGTTGCCACGTCATTCCCAAGGGTTATACTTGCTTCAACGCATTCGAGATGAAGCTCATCGATTCGCCATCACCGCTCATCGCAAACAGCGCACCCGTCAGGGAATGGCATCTGTGCTGGATAAAATCCCCGGCATTGGCCCGGCGCGCCGCCGCTGGTTGCTCACCCATTTTGGCTCTCTGGAGGCCATTCGTGAGGCCAGCCTCGAAGAACTTACCGCGGCCCCCGGCATCACTCTTGACCTGGCTCAAAAAATAAAGGAACACCTTGAATAATTCCATGAATTCCGTCGAGAATACTTCCAGCCCGAAAAACGGTGTCTCAAATCACCATCCCTGGCCTTTTGTGTGGCTCACCGGTTTAATCCTTGCCTGGGCAGTCGACTTCCTCTTTTGGAATCAGCGCGTGGGGTTGTCCTTCCCAATCTGGGTTGCCCTGGCCATTGCCGGGCTTCTGTTCACAGCATTCCGAGAAAAACAACGACTACCGTTGGCAAGTTATGGGCTTGCTCTCCTCAGTCTGGCTCTTTCCATCACCCCCTTCCTGCGCTCCGAGCCTTTCAGCGCTGTCTTTTGCAGCCTGGGTGCACTCACCCTACTCGGCCTGCTTGCGGCCACCCTGGTTCATGGCCACTGGGTTCATTACCGGATCGGAGATTTCCTTCTGGCAGGCCTCAGACTTTTAGCCGCAACCCTGGTTCGCGCCGGACAGGAACTCGTTCGCAAGCCCGATCTCGCCTCCCGGCCGAAGAAGGGCACTTTCTGGGAGGAATTTCGACAGCGTGGGTTACCCATCCTGCGCGGGTTGATCCTGGCCATCCCGATTCTGGCAGTATTAGGTACCCTGCTGGCTGCAGCAGACCCTGTGTTTGCCCGGTTACTCAAGAACCTCTTGAGCGCCTTCAACATTGAGCGCCTCCCAGAATACCTGTTCCGGTTGACATACATCCTCATTTTTACCTACGGCTTCACCGGGGTGTTGCTTTCGGCCATTCACCCAGAACCCCCTGAGGAACGCCCTAACCCACACCAGCCTTGGATGATGCGTTTCCTGGGCGCCACCGAAACATGGATCATCCTCGGAAGCGTAGTTCTCCTTTTTGGAGTTTTCGTCGTGCTCCAGATACGCTATCTGTTCGGGGGACAGGCAAATATCAACGAAACCGGTTTTACCTATTCCGAGTATGCCCGGCGTGGTTTCTTTGAACTGGTCTGGGTTGCCGTGCTCAGCCTGGGCTTATACACCGGCCTCAGTACTGTGACCGTCCGGAAGAGCCGCTCTCAGGAGCTGGCGTTCACCATCCTCACCGTGGTGTTACTCAGCCTGGTGCTGGTGATTCTGGCCTCTGCTTTACAGCGCCTGGTGCTCTACGAAAATGCCTACGGTTTTACCCGACTGCGCACTTACACCCACCTGTTCATTCCATGGCTGGGGCTGCTCCTGGTGGCTACTCTTGTCCTTCAGGCTACCGGACAACGAGGACGCCTTGGCCTGGCAATATTGATTTTTCTAACCGGCTTCAGCTTGACGTTCACCATAGTCAATGTAGATGCTCTGATCGCCCGCCTTAATCTTCAACGTGCTCGCGCCGGTCAGGAACTGGATGCCGCCCATTTACTCACCCTGTCCAATGATGCTCTGCCAGTCCTGGTCACTGCCTATCAAGACCCGTCTCTGCCCGCCGCCGACCGGGATCGAATTGGCGCAGTGCTGACCTGCCGGAAACTCCAGCCTGCCTACTCAGCAGATTGGCGATCTACCCGCCTTAGCGAAATGAGAGCCTCCCGCCTTCTCTCTTCTCTCGATTTAACCCCCTATCAGGTCAAGAACCTGGACTCTTCCCCATTCGTGGTTCTTGGGGCAGAGGAATTTCACTGTTTCCAGGAAATTCTGGATGAATAGTTGAGCGGAACCTCTTTCCAGACAGAGCGGAGAATATGTGCATTAAAAAACTGTACAAAACACCCGATGCTCGTAAACGAGCATGATATAATTCCAGCCCGGATTTTTTTTATGAAACTAATTTTGCTTGGTACCAATGGCTGGTTCGATACGGAGACAGGGAACACACCCTGTGTTCTGCTCCAGACGGAGCAGTTCGACGTGATATTCGATGCCGGGTACGGCTTCACCAAAGTTGATCGGTATATCGATGGTAGTAAACCGGTGTATCTCTTTCTCAGCCATTTTCATCTGGATCACTTAATTGGCCTGCATACCCTTCCCAAAAACCATTTTCCGCGCGGGCTCACCATTCTGGGGCAACCTGGCACAAAGGATGCCCTGAACGAATTACTCGGCCCCCCTTTTTCGGTACCTCTGTCTACCCACCGCTACCCGGTGCAGATTCAGGAACTTATGAACGGTACCCGTCCGCATCTGCCTTTTAATCTCACTGCCCTTCCCCTGGTGCACAGCGGACCCTGCCTGGGTTACCGGCTTGAAACGAATGGGAAAGTCGTCACCTACTGCACCGATACCGGTTACTGTGAAAATGCCGTGACTCTGGCACATCAGGCCGACCTTTTCATGACCGAATGTGCTCTTGCTCCGGGAGCCGAGCCTCATCCCGGCTGGCCTCACCTTAACCCGGCAGAGGCGGCACGGATCGCTGTCGAGGCCCAGGCTCAGCGCCTGATTTTAATTCATTTTGATCCTACCCAGTATCCCACCCTCTCTCACCGAAAACTGGCCGAGGAAGAGGCGCGAAAAATCTTCCCCCAGAGCTTTGCCGGGTACGACGGCATGGAGTTCTCGTTGAAATGACGTCCTTGATGACTGAAACCGGTGTGGTTTCAGGGCAAAAAACTGGCTGGAGCCTGCTGCGCAAGCTCGGTGAGGGTGACGCGGGAGAAGTCTACCTGGTTGAGTCTCTGCTGGAGCATCGCATCGGCATCCTCAAACGCCCTGTGCGATCGGTTTTCACCGGCGAGATTCGTCGTCAGGCAGAACAAATTCACACCGAGGGGCGTATTCTGCGAGCGCTTGCAGAAATTCTCCCTCCGCAGGCTAATCCTGCCATTCGTACTCCGCATCTCCTCGATGAAAGTAAATCCGGCAGCGAGTTCAGTGAACGTTACTTCATCGTCATCGAACGCGCCAGCGGGTTTGACCTGGCCACGCTGGCTCGAACTGCTCGCCTGGGGCTGGACGAGACCCACGAGCCCCCCCTTGATCCATCCGATAGAGTTTTCCTCCAGCATATTGCCCGGCAAGGACAGGTGCCTCCGCGCATCCTGTTGGCGGCGCTGGATGCTGTGCTGACTACCCTCACTCTGATTCACCAAACCGCTGTGGATGGAGCATCGGGTATTCTGTGGAATGATGTCAAGCCTGATCACCTCTTCTGGGATCCGTCCACCGCCAGTATGATGATGATCGACTGGGGCAACGGACGGTTTCTTGAGGAAAGCGGTTTTACCCGCGACATGCGTTACACCGCCGCCGGTGATTATCGCCAGTTTCTCGATGAAATGGGCCGATTCCTCAAACAGGTTGCCCCTGACCTTTACACCAGCCTTGCCTGGCCTGAACCGGGGCACCTTTATGAAGACATCACCCCTTTGATTGAATCACTGCAGGAACGACTGCAAGCCTCGCTCGCTCAGGCCTCACATTTGATCAAAGATGCCCGCGCTCGCGAAGTTGAACTCCTCACCCCCAACCTTGAAACCGGGTTAAATCTCTCTGCGCTCGAACAGGTTCATGAACAAATCTTAGCTCTGGGTGAACTACCGGATTACCCCGCGGCCCTGCGGCAGGTTTCTCTGGTGGCGGCCAATCTCGCTCTCGCCGGTGATATGGGCGCGATTCGAGACCTGAGCCAGTGGGCTGCGGAGCTCCCTGGCGCCTCTCATGATGCCCTGAAACTTCTGGCAGACCTGGCTCACATTGCAGCTACCACCCCGGGTTCTGCCTACATCCCCCTGACCGAAGCCGTGAAATCTGCCGCCAATCAGGACTGGCCTGGAACACTCTGGGGCATGCTTAAAGCTCTTGAAAATTTTCCTGAACCGGACTGGTGGAACGATTTACTGATCCCGGTGCGTCGTCTGGCTTCTGACGATGTTACGGCTTCTATCCGACCTTTATTACAGCTACGCCGTATCCACCTGACGTTACAAACCCGGCGGCAAAACCTGGAAGACCTGGTCTCTCGTGAGCCTTCTCAGGAAAAAGAAAAGGAAATTGAACACCTTCAGGTCGTTCTCAAAGCTATTCAGGAAGTGATCCATCGCTGGGTACAACCTGAGCCATCGCCACCCTACTCAACTCTGGCTTACCAGGATGTAGAGGAACTGGTGAATGAAATTGAAACACTGCTCCCCGGAAGTGGAAGCCGCTTGTGGAACGAGCTGGAATCGGCCCGGGCCTGCATCCATGATGTAATGGAAGCCTGGGGACGGAAAGCATTTGTCGATGCCCGCCGACTTCTACGGCAGGCTCTCCTCTTTGACCCTGACCGACGCCGCCTTTTACGCGCCGATCAGGCCATAGCCGCTGCCCCAGACTGGCTTGAGCGAGTACATCATGGGCCTCAACCTGATGAAAAGTTACTCGATGTCATCACTGACCTGGAATATGAGGGACGGGAACTGCGCAACCAGGTAGGCCCGGCCGGCTGGCTGGACGGAAGCCTGGAAGCTCTCAAAGCCATCCGCCGGGGTACATGGCCCGGAGATTTATTACGCCAGCAGCCCGTGCTCCTCACCGAACTCCCCTGGCTGGCGCAATTTGAACGCATTGAAATCCTTCATCAACTTCTGAGTTCCAATCACGCTTCCTCCAACCATCTTCCTTCCATTCAGGAAGTTCGTGAAGCCCGCTTTGGCCCCGAAAGCGAAATTTCGTTCATTGAGCCACTGGATGCATGGATTCCGGAGGCGCGGGGATCTTCAGCCCGCGTATATCTGGTGCAATACCGCGCTGGAAACGGCGAACAGCGCGAGGCCGCCATTAAATTAATGCGCCGAGACAAGGCGGAATACGCCCTGCCTCTTTTCCGCGAAGAGGTCCAGATCCTCCACATCCTGCAGGATGTGCCCGGCATTTCGCGCATGATAGAGTGTGGATTCCTTTGGATGGGAGATTCCCCCGAACTCCCTCCCGACCATGACCTGAACGCCATTCATGCCATGCGCGGAGAAGCCCTGCGTATGGCTCCTGAAGTTGCTTCCCAGTTTCTCGATCTGCTTGAACCTCGCGTTAAAGAAGGCTGGACACCCTATTTACTGATCGAACGTCAGCGTCGCGAAGATAACCTGCTGTTAATGTGCGACGCCAGCCTCAACCGGGGTAAATTCCTGCCGGTGAGGCAATTGTTATTCATGTCCATTCAGATCTGTGATCTGCTCTCCATTGCTCATCAACGCAATATTGTATACCGCGATCATAAGATCCTGCATTATTACTGGAGAAAAGAAAACAACGGCGTCTCGGTGATCGACTGGAATGTGGCCCGCTACCACCCTGAGGGTCTCTCTCCGCTCGACATTCACATGGATCTCGTGCAGTTCGGTGCAAGAGGCTTGCACCACATCCTCACCGGTCGAACAGCCCCGGGGGCTTTACCGCTTGGCCCAACCCGCCCCGAAGAGATCGAACAGGCCGAACAATCCTACCAGACACAATGGACGTATGATGACCAGCGCCTCTCCCTCCAGATCCGCTCTATCCTCGAGCAGTTACTCTCCGGGGCATACACCTCTGCCAGCGACCTGCGCGATGACCTGAAGCGCGCCTACCTGGAGGATCACTAATTTCTCTCGGGAATTACATATCCCGATCGGGCTTTCTACTGCTTTTATGGTTTAATTACGCCCGGAGGAATCAATTCGATGAAAAACTTCGATGATCTTCTCAGCCGTGTTGACCGCCTTCTGGAACAGAGTTCTCCCTCTGCCGGTGAATTACGCCGGCTTTCGGTAGACCTCGACGATCTGATCCATTCCCCTGAATTTCAAAACCTGGATGCTGATCAGCGGAATGCCATTCAAAAAAGGTTTCAAGAGGTACGCGCACGCCTCAGAGGTGGCGAGAAGATAGAAGTTCCTCTCCCCAACCTCATGCCTCCACTGCCCAATGCCGAGACCAGGCCCCCCTCACGAACCCATACAGAAGAACGTCAACATAACCCCCTTGCCCAGGAAACCATGGAAGAGGCAGAAAAGCTTTTTTATGGTGGGCGCTATGCCGAAGCTATTCGCCTGTATGATCAGGTATTGACGATCGAACCCGATTGGGATCGCGCTCGACAGCACCGCAGTGAGGCCGAGAACTACCTGCGCACCGGGCACATACCCGCAGTTGCGCTGCCTGCTGAGGCCGCCAGTGCCTTTGGAAAAGCTCAGTCAGCCGCACGGCTTGGCCGCTACCAGGATGCCATGGCCCTGCTCATGCGTGCCCAAAACATCCTGCAACAATACGGGATTCAACGCTGGCAGGAAGGCGCCGAATTTGAGCAAAAACTCCAGCAGAACATCGATGCTGAAAATGTATTCAACGAAGGACTGCAACGGTTTGCTCAGGGGCAACTCGATGAAGGAATAGACCGGGTTGAAGCCGCGGCTCAGGCCACCGGTTTACCCCGTTATACCGAACGTCTCCAGACCATGCTTAAAGAACGCGAGCAGATTCAACAGAGTATTGAAGCTCTGAATGCTACCGTGCTTGATCCACGCGCCGTCGCCCAGGCAAAATCCACCCTCGACAGCCTGAGCCTCAAATACGGCCAGAACCCGATTCTCATGCAATTACGCAGTCAACTGGAGGTCGCTGCACCGCGTATTGCCGTTCCCCTCAAAGAACAGGTTCAGTCTCTGAAGACCCAGGCGCTGCGTGCCCAGACCATCGAAGCCGCCCGCAATCGAGCCAGGCAGGCCCGTCAGATTCTCGATCAGATTCGGAGCCTGGGTTACAACGGAGATGACCTGGATGATCTGCAGGAAGAGGTGGAAAAAACCCTCACAGAAATTGCACGCTACGAAGACCAGCTAGAACAGGCACGCTCGGTGCTGGATGCCAACCGCACCTGGCCCGCTGCCGCCGCTCGCCTCAGCGCCGACCTGCGCGCTCGGTACCCCAATGATCCGGGAGTGATCGAATTGAATCGCGCCCTGGCGCCTTACAACAACACCATCCTGGGGTTGAAGATCGGCGCTGGTCTGCTGGCCGTGGCAGTGCTATTCTTGCTGATCGTCCTGGGGGCCAATCAGGTTCGGGCTTATATCATCTCTTTAACTCCCACAGCCACCCCCACCCCAACGGCCACAGCCACCCCCACCCGTACCCCCAGCCCCAGCCCTACCAGCACCTCAACTCCGCGTCCCACTGAAACCCCCACCATTACTCCCACTCCTCTCACTGCCACAGTGACGCGGAAGGTCTGGGCACGCAATGGTTGTTATGAGGAATACACTGCCATCGCCCAGATTCCAGAGGGCGGGGTCGTCCGCCTCTTGCCCGCCGAGCGCCGCTTTGATGCGCTTTCGCGCGAATGCCTCCTGGTGGAATACGTTGGTGAGACGCGTACCATCATCGGCTGGATTCTCATTGCCGACATCCAATAACCCATGAAACGTCTTTCCCATCTTACCCGCATTTCTTTCCTGCTGGCCTTTTTCTTCGCCCTCGATAAAGGGGTGGCTTTTGTCCGCCAGGTGATCATCGCGCGACAGTTCGGCCTCTCTGCCGAGTTAGATGCCTTCAATGTGGCCAACAACGTCCCTGATCTGCTCTACGCGCTTATCTCTGGTGGGGCGCTTGCCATGGCGCTCATCCCCGCCCTTTCTGCCACCCTTACTACCCAGGGAAGACGGGTTGCCTGGGAGCTTTTTTCACGCATCTTCAACCTCGTGTTTCTGGTTACGGCCACCCTCTCCCTTCTGGTGGCCATTCTGGCCGGGCCGCTGGTACGCTGGGAAGTAGGTGTGGCCCCCGGATTCGGCTATCAGCAACAGGAAGTGGTTATTCAATTAATGCGGCTCAATCTGATTGCCACTCTCATCTTCTCAATATCTGGTCTGGTGATGTCGGGGTTACAAGCCAACCAGCATTTTTTGCTTCCGGCGATGGCCCCCATCCTCTACAATGTGGGGCAAATCTTTGGCGCGCTGGTGCTTTCTCCCACGCAAGGGTACACCCTGGCCGGAGTTACTCTACCCGCCTTCGGTTTAGGCATTCATGGATTGGTTTATGGGGTCATTCTTGGGGCCGTTCTGCACCTTGGCATTCAGATTCCTGCCTTAATTCGCTACCAGTTCCGATGGATCCCTTCTCTTGGATTAAAAACGGCCTCTGTTCGCAACGTGCTCCGTCTGCTCGGACCACGCATCCTTACTGTCTTTTTCATTCAACTCATCTTTATCATCCGCGACAACCTGGCCTCACGCCTTACCGAAGGCGCAGTGACCTCCTTGACTTACGGCTGGATGTTTCAACAGGTTCCTGAAACCCTGATCGGAACCGCAATCGGCACAGCTTTACTGCCTACCCTGTCAGGGCTGGCGGCTCAAAAAGAACTGGATGCCTTCCAGAACACCATCGAGCGGGCCATCCGTGTTTTGATTGGCCTGACCATCCCGGTGGCGGCTGTCCTCAGCATTGGTCTTGGGCCGCTCCAGGCCGCGGTATTCGGTTTTGGTGAAGAAGGCACCCGCCTTCTGCTCTGGACAACCCGGGGCTTTCTGGCAGGGTTGCTTGGTCATGCCCTCATGGAAGTCGCCTCTCGCTCTTTCTATGCCCGCCAGGATGCTCTCACTCCTCTCCTCACCGGTGCGGGGAATCTGGTTGCATACATCGCGGTAGGCTTGCTCCTCTACCGCCCGCTTGGCCCGGCCGGGATCAGCCTGACTGATGCCATTTGTTTTACGGCACAGGCGCTCATCCTGCTGGCTCTCCTTGGTCGAAAGCTGGAACATCCCTTTCAGGCCGGGAATACCATTCCAAGGGCACTGCTGGCCGCTCTGCTGGGCGGCGGGGTTGCCCTGGGGGTTCAAAGCCTCTCCATCTGGGAGCACAGCCCTTTGTTTGGGTCTTTGACAGGAATGGCCTTCGGTATGGTCGTCGCGGTACCCCTTATCTGGCAGGAACTTCGCCTGCTCCTTCGCCTGTAACCTACGGACAGCCTCAAAATTGTAAGGTATAATTGCCCGCATGTCTGATTCTAACCTCGAGAACACCCAACCTTCCAGACCCACTGAAGACCTCGAAAAAACCCGGGTCAGCAAAGCCCGAGCGGAGAACTCCAACCTGGAAGTCACCCAACCCGTAGTGCCCCCCTCATCCGAATCCAACCCGCCGGTTGCTGAATGGCGTCCTCCTCTTTCCGAACCCGATACCACCCCTCCGTCCCGTTCCGGGCGACCACGACGCTGGCCGTGGGTGCTTGGTGGTCTGGTGTTGATTTTCCTTTGCGGAGCGCTTGGGGGCTTCCTCGGCTATCGTGCGGCGCTGAACCTGCGCGCCCAGGTGAATGCTGAAGAGGTGGCCAGAGTTGCCACGGAACAGTTTATGCTCGCCCTGCAGGAACAGACCGCCGGGAAATATGACCTGGCACTCAAACGCTACGAATACGTCATTTCACTCGACCCGAACTTCCCTGGTGTGCAGGAAAAACTGACCGAGGTCATGATGGCCATCGCCCTCGCACAGACCCCCACGGTCACTCTGCCCGTTGCTACCCCCACCCTCACCCCCACACCAGACACCCGTGCCGAGGAAGAAATCTTCAACAACGCCAGACAATTGCTGGCCAACAAAGAATGGTCCAAAGCGATTGAAGTGCTTGATACCCTGCGCAACAAGAATATCGCCTACCGCACCGTAGAAGTGGATGGTATGTATTACATCGCACTGCGGTTCCGTGGTCTGGCTAAGATCAATGCCGGCGCACTCGAAGAAGGTCTCTATGACCTGGCCCTGGTTGAGCGCTTCGCTTCTCCGCTGGATGTGGACGCTGAAGGTGTGCGTACCTGGGCCAGAATGTACATCGCCGGTGCCTCCTACTGGGGAGTTCGCTGGGATCAGGTGATTCATTACTTCTCCCAAATCCACCCATACTACCCGGCCATGCGTGACGCAACCGGGATGACCGCCATCGAACGCTATCGGGTGGCCTTGATCAAATATGGAGACCAGCTTGCCTCAGCCGGGAAATATTGCGAAGCCTATGAACAATACCAGGCATCGTACCAGGTGGGACCCGATTCAGCTCTCGACCCCACTGTCACGGCTGTGTTCACACTGTGCCACCCGGCCACAGCCACACCTCAACCCACAGTTCCGCTGACACCCACCCCCACCGTCGAAACGGTTGTTCCTACGGTTGAGACCCCAGCACCAACCCAGGAAACACCCACCGAAGCCCCCAGCCCCACTCCCTGAGAAGGGCACTCCCCCTCATGGCGGTTGGCTCACCGTTCCTGCTCACGCTTCTTTACTGGTTGCACATGCTCGCGACCGTAGCCTGGCTGGGGAGTCTAAGTGGTCTGGCTCTCATTTTTCTGCCTGCCGCTCGAAAATCCCTGGATTTGCCCACCTACGCCCTCCTGCTCGGGCGCATCCAGCCTCGTATCCAGCAGATTGGATGGCTGAGTCTGGTCATTCTCGGCGCTACCGGGATGTTTCAGATGAGTGCCAACCCCAACTACCATGGATTTCTCTCCATCGATACACCCTGGGCAAAAGCCATCCTCACCAAGCACCTTGCGGTTTTGGTAATGGTAGCCCTCAGCGCCTGGAACACCTGGTGGGTTCTGCCGGCCCTCCACCGCCTGACACTGCTCCGCCAGGCAGGGAAGACACCCGCTTCCGGCGAACAATCCCGGCTCGAACGTCAGGAAGCCCTACTCCTGAACCTTAATCTGGCTCTGTCAGTGATTGTTCTGGCGCTTACAGCCTGGGCGCGTTCCAGTTAACCCCACCACCGCTAGTTCCCTGTTGATTCCACTATGACGCCCGTCAAATCGTGCACCATTGCTCCCGTGATGCGCACTGATACGATCTCCCCTACCGGGGCCTGTCCCTCAATAAAAACCATTCCATCGATCTCTGGAGCATCGTGGTACGCCCGCCCCACCGTGATTCCCTGGTTGGCCCCTTCGACAATCACCTGTTGCACCTTTCCCACGTAGGATTGATTACGCTCCAGCGAGATCTTCTCCTGAAGTGTGGCAAGTCGTTGCAGGCGTTCCTCCTTCACTTCCCGGGGTATGGGGTCACCCAGCGGCTCACTGGGAGTGCCTTTTTCAAAAGAGAAGGGGAAAATCCCCACATGATCAAAGCGGGTTTCTTCGACAAACCTTAAGAGGGTTTCAAATTCCTCCTCAGTCTCACCAGGGTAACCCACAATAAAGGTGGTACGCAGGGCCAGATCCGGGATAGCTGAACGCATTTTCTCGAGCGTTCGAACCACCCAGTCCATATTTGCTGGGCGGCGCATCCGCTTGAGGGTCTGCGGGTGGGCATGTTGCAGGGGCATGTCGAGGTAGGGCACAACCCGGGGTGATCGAGCCATGACTTCGATTAACCGATCGGTCACGTACCCCGGATACGCATATAGAATGCGCACCCAGGGTATCTCAGGAGCCTCACGCAGGATTCCTTCCAGCAGAAAGGAAAGACCATCCTTTAGCCCCAGATCATGACCGTAATCAGTCGTATCCTGCGCAATCAGGATCACCTCCTGCACCCCGGCCTTCTGCAACGCACGGACCTCTTCAAAGATCGCCTCGGGAGGACGGCTTACCGCAGTGCCTTTAATCAGAGGAATGGCGCAAAAGGCACATGGACGGCGACATCCATCCGCAATCTTCAGGTAGGCGCTCGTCCCCTGCACCGAAACCCGGTGCACCCCTTTTTCATCTTTGCCCACAGTTGGAACATCGGGCAGATGATAAAGGGGTTGAGGATACTGCTGACCCGGGCGCAACTGCTGGACAAGGTCTACAATATCCATCCAGCGGCGCGTTCCAAGAATGCCATCGATTCCGGGAACCTCAGAGGCCACCTGCTCACGGTATCGTTCGGTGAGACAACCGGCTGCTACTAAAAACTGCCCTCGTTTCTTGCGCTTCGCCAGTTCCTTTAACGTCTCTATCGATTCCTGACGCGCCGGACCAATGAATCCACAGGTATTCACAATCAACACATCTGCTTCTGAGCGTTTGTCTGTGGGACGATAACCGGCCTGAGAAAGCAATGTACCCATAGACTGGGAATCGACCGTATTCTTCGCGCAGCCTAAAGACACAAGGTAGTATTTTTTACTCATGAGTTCACCAGTACCTTTAAGGAACGAGGGGCGTTACAGTTGGTGTGACCGTAGAAGTGCCGGCAGTTGGAGAGACCCCCGGTGTGAGGGTGTTCAGTTGGGTCGGAGTTGGGGTTGATGTGGGCATGGGCGTTGGTGTGAGAATTCCATTCTGGGTGAAGGTCATGCGCAACACTGCTCCCATTGCACCCAGAGGGCCAAGATCCTGTTGGTTGAAGAAAATCTGAAAGGCCGCTGCATTGCCCGATACCAGTTCGATGGTCTCTCTGGCTGAAAACGGGTAGGCATTTCCAGGAACAACCCGCCCATTGAATTTAATGACTCCGTCAGCCACCACCCGCAGAAAGGCGCGCTGCCGGGCAACAATATAAATTTGAAGCGGATCTGTATTCAACGGAGCAAGTGTGGCCGTGGGAAGCCCGCCAGAAACGACCTCCTGAGCACCCGGTGAAGGCGTTTGGGGTGTTTCCGATCCACCCTCAGAACCCTCCCCCCCCGAAACGTCGAGCGTCGCTGTGGGGCTGGCCAGCAACACTTCACCTACCGATGGCAAAGTAACCCGAAGCTGATCATTCCGGGTAGCACTGACACGTAAGGCCGTCCATACGACAAAGAGAAACAGCGCGCCAATCATTCCCGCACCAATCAGCAAATCGGGGGTGAGCAAACGCCGCAAGGGAGATGCCGGGCGTGCCCCCCGGCCTGTGGGCTGACCCGCTTTTTCTGCCGGCATCCGTTCCAGCCTGCGCATCTGCAGGGCCTCAGCAAATCGTAAAAGAATCGCCTCTCCATCCAGATTGAGGAACGCAGCATAATTGCTGAGCAATCCCCGGCCCTGCACCAGTGAGGGGAGTTCATCCATCCTCCCGCTCTCAATCATCCGTAGCGTTTGCTGGCGCATTCGGGTATATCGCTCCACTTCACCAAGAGAAAGCCCCAATGCTTCCCGCCGCTGGCGCAACATCTGGCCAATTTCCTTAAAAACGGCTTCCGAACCAGACGCCCTCTCTTCAGAAGGAACAGCATCAGCTGGTTCCTCCGCCGCTTTCACAGGAGAATGGATGACCTCCGGTACCTGGTCAACCGGTACCTCCTGCACCGTAGAGGATTGCCCGGTGACATCCATGGGCATAGAAGCTGTAGAAGCGGCAGTTTCTACCGGAAGTTTCCCCTCCCACCGTAAAACCAGGGGTTCTGCCGAGAGGCCCAGAAAGCCCGCATACAGACGAAGAAACCCCTTTGCCTGTACCGCCGATGGCAGAGCCGTTGCATCTCCCCGCTCCAGCGCTTCCAGATAGTTTCGTCGAATGCGGGTCATCTGAGCCGCCTGATCCAGGGTTAACCCCCGATCTATGCGAGCCTGTTTAAGCGTTTCACCAACCCATTGCGACATGCTAAAAATTGTAATCCACTTTGGAGAACAAAGACCGGCCAGCTTTCTCCCCCATTCCGGAGATGATAGCCAGCCGGTCTTTCACTGCAAGAGGTTCAATCAGGCCTGATCGCCTTCTGCGACTACATCTTCTGCGGGGGTCTCGGTGGAGGGCAGTTCAACCACTTCGCCTTCGCGATGCACGATGACGCGGATTTCGGGAATCAGGTCAACCGTCAGACGGACAAGGACGCGGAACTCACCCAGATTGCGAATGGGCTCCGCTTCGATCTGGTGGCGAGAAATGGTCGCCCCAACTTTTTTGCTCAATGCCTCGGCGATCATGGCCGTCGTGATCGACCCGTAAAGTTTGCCCGTCTCACCAGCCCGGGCCGGGAAGGTCAGGACAACATTCTTGAGCAGGTCGGCCAGACCACTCATCTCTTTATTCTGTTCTGCCCGCTGGGCAGCTGCCCGCGCCCGAATGGCTTCAACCTGTTTGAGGGCTCCGGGAGTGGCAAGTACCGCCAGCCCCTGAGGTAACAGGTAATTCCGTCCATACCCATCGGCAACACGTTTCACGTCGCCTGCGCGGCCCAACTTATACACATCTTTGATCAGGAGAACTTTCATGTTTCAAGCCCTTTCGAAAAAAAAATAGAAATAGTCGCCCTGACGAAGGGTACAACGTCACAGGCGGGCAGAGTATACCAGCGAATCTCAGAACCGTCAACGCACCCCACTGGTAAACCCTTCTTATAGAGGGACATCCCACGGCGCGACCTCTTTGCCGTTCCCCGTTTGTTGATAAAGTGCACTGAAAATGGGCTCCCGAAGATCAGGGAAGCAATCGGCCACACCGGCAAGCAAGCCAAAGCAACCGGCAATCATCATATCCCCGAATGGAGCGGCAAACCACGGCCTGAGTTTTGAGCCACGCAGCAGAGCGCGCCGCGGACCGGTCACCACCAACCGAATACCCTCTCCATGTAAATCAAACGGCCTTGGATCATAAACCAGCGCCCCGTGTCCCATGCTCCCAAAAACATCTGCGTGAGTCAGGCTTCCATCGGCCAGGGCTTCCAGCAGGGCTTCTAAACGCTCTCGATCCATCAGCCCTGTGTGGTGCTCAAAGACGCCTTCTATTCCACCCGGTCCCATGCGGAACGCCAGCGTATGAAAATTACCCACATTGGTGACAACCACCCGCTCCAGTCCGCTCACCTGTACGTTAAACATGGCCCCCAGAACCGCCGCCGGAGCGGTATCCATGACCACCAGCCTGGTATCAACCTCTCTGGCACTCCGCGCAACCGCCTGAAGACGGGTCAGGATTGGAGGAATATGCTCCGCCGGATAAGCAAACGCTGTAAGGCGGTTTTCAGCGCGTATACGATCATTCAGATAATCAAAACGAAATTGACGATCTGAGACACCCGGAGGCGCCGCACCATGATCGAAGACCCCCACGGCCACCGCCGCAAGGTCGTCCAGCGCCACACCGAACTCCCAAAATGCGCGGCGGATAGCCCCAAAGTCGAAATCCCGCATTTCAACGTGCGCCGCTTTCCCCATCACCCCCGCGACTTCTTCATCACCGATAATTTTCACTCCCAAAGCGCTCACCTCGTTGAGGTCATCATTGAGCGTTCGAGCCGCCTCAGGGGTGGCAAGCACGGGTAATCCGGCTTTGAGGTGGTCTTCTACGGCCCAGGCACACGGCCCTCCACCCATTAACAGACCCGTCATTAACAACGGGCGATGTTCACGGGTAGCCTGCTGGATACGTCTCCGGATGATCATCGTCGGAGAGGGCAATACCAGCTTATAGGCATTTTCCACATCGAGGCGGGAATCAAACAGGACAATATCTTGCGTCCCGGTTCCAATATCCACTACCAGAATTTTCATGGCTGCCTCAAAATGGGCCATGTTTTTTCAAAATGGATCAACTTTTCTCTCGGCGAAGCCCATACGCCCTGATCACCGGTAATACAACCAGAATGCCGGTATTCGGCGAATCAAGCCGGCCAACTACTTTTTCCGTCGCCGCCACCACCCTGTCCACCATGGCCTCATCTTCGACCACAGTAAAGAGGGTGCGGTTCAGCAAATCTTCATGCTCTTCGAGAAGGGATTTTAAGCTTGGAATCAGCGGCACGTCTTCCCGAAGTGCAAAATGGTCACGGATGCGGCCAATGCCCGTAGAAGGCAAGATCGTCACTCCCGAGACACCTGAACCTTGCCATGCATCCAGCACTGCTTTGAGTTTTTCATCATCATGGAGTACATAAAGAACGAAAAACATCAAGAAGCCTCCTTGACCAGACGAACTGCCGCCGTAGAACAAACCCTCCGCAGCATCGGCGGTGTTACCAGGGTAGTCACCAGCACCATACCAACGATTGTGGAAAAAATCTCTGGCTCAAGCAACCCGGATTCCAGACCAACCGAAGCCACAATCAGACCGACCTCGCCTCGTGAAATCATTCCTGTTCCCAGCTGGAGTGATTCGCGCCAGCTGAATCCTCCCAAGCGAGCCCCCAGGCCAGCCCCGACCAGCTTTCCTGAAATAGCTACCGCACTGATGATTAAAAAGAGCCACAGCGCGTTGATCGGCATCTGCCGGACATTGATCTGCAGGCCAATATTTACGAAGAAAATAGGGACGAAAAAACCATATCCAAGAATCGCAAACCCGTGTTCGATGGTGCGTTTCTCCGGGGTTCGTCCCAGCATCAGACCAGCTACAAAAGTACCTGTAATAGCCGCCATTCCACCAATTAACTCTGCGGCCAACCCATAAAAGAGCATCACCACTACTGCCAGAGCAATCGTCCCCTGGCTGATCCCCAGATGAGCCACCTTGTGGAACACCCATGGGAGGATATAAAGACCCACTCCCACCGATATTACCAGGAAAGCGATCATCTTCAATACCGTCAGACCAATGGCCGCCAAACCACTATCTCCACCAGAAAGAGCTGTGAACACAGAAAGGAGCAGAATCACCAGAATATCATCAAAAACTGCCGCTCCGAGTAATCCCAGCCCCACCCGGCTCCGCAGGACATTTAACTCCATCAACACCTGCGCAGAGATACTTACACTGGTCGCCCCCAGGGTCAGGCCAAGGAAAATCGCATGATCCGACGGAAGTTGAAACATCCTTCCCGCCAGCCACCCCATCCCCACAGGCACCAGCACCCCCAGGATTCCAGCCAGCGCGCTCACCCTGGTGTTACGCGTCAGGTCGTCAATCTCAAGCTCCAGACCGGCCAGGAACATGAGGGTCAACACCCCCACCTCTCCCAGTTCATAGAGCACCTCACCCAGGTGCTTATCAGTAATGATCTGGATATGGGTCAGATCCAATAACGAAGGCCCGAGAATCAGACCGATCAATAATTCCCCAAACACACTGGGCTGCCCAATGCGAGTGCTCAGGTAACCGGCAGCTTTTGCAGCCAGAATGATTACAGCCAGGGACAGAATTAATTGCAGAAATGGGCTCATATCGTTTGGCTACTCTCATATCAGGAAAGATGTCAAAAGTTTACCATAAATTTATCCACTCCCTCAGCCGGCAGGGATTCGGTTATACTGGGAACAGCTAACCCCATGGGAGAACGATTCGATGAGCCTCCAAGACGAGCAAAAACACTGGGAAGAGAAAATTCTCAAACCACTGCTCAGCAAATATCCCGAACGCAAACCTGAGTTCACCACATCCTCCGGGATTCCTCTGCCGCGATTACTTACAGGGAAAGAAATTGATTACCTGAAAGATTTAGGCTTCCCCGGCCTTTATCCTTTCACGCGGGGTGTCCAGCCTACCATGTACCGGGGACGCTTCTGGACCATGCGCCAGTATGCCGGGTTTGCAACCGCTGAAGAATCAAACCGTCGTTATCGCTACCTGCTTGAACAGGGGCAAACCGGATTATCGGTAGCCTTTGATTTGCCCACGCAAATTGGCTACGATGCTGATGACCCTATGGCCGAGGGAGAAGTCGGGAAAGTAGGCGTGTCGATCTCCTCCCTGGAAGACATGGAAATCCTCTTCCGAGAGATTCCCCTGGATCGGGTTTCTACCTCGATGACCATTAACGCCCCGGCGGCTATCCTCCTGGCCATGTACATCGCCGTAGCTAAAAAACAGGGCATTGACTCCAGCCGGTTGCGAGGCACCATTCAAAACGATATTCTCAAAGAATATGTGGCCCGCGGCACGTATATCTTCCCCCCGGCGCCGTCCATGCGCCTGATCACCGATATCTTTGCCTACTGCTCCCGGCACGTTCCTTACTGGAACACAATCAGCATCTCAGGGTACCACATCCGCGAGGCAGGAGCTACCGCTGTTCAGGAAGTCGCTTTCACCCTGGCCAACGCCATCGCCTATGTAGAAGCCGCCCTGAAAGCGGGCTTACAGGTCGATGAATTTGCCTCGCAACTCTCGTTCTTCTTCAATGCACACAACCATTTTCTGGAAGAAATCGCCAAGTTCCGCGCCGCCCGCCGCCTGTGGGCCGAAATTATGCGCGAGCGGTTTCATGCCCAGGATATGCGCTCGTGTATGCTGCGTTTTCACACGCAAACAGCCGGTTCCACGCTCACGGCCCAGCAACCCGAGAACAACATCGTGCGGGTCACCCTGCAGGCTCTCGCGGCGATCCTGGGGGGGACTCAATCGCTTCATACCAACAGCATGGATGAAGCCCTCTGGTTGCCAACCGAAAAGTCGGTACGGGTGGCACTGCGTACCCAGCAGATCATTGCTTACGAATCCGGGGTAGCCGACACCGTAGACCCGCTTGCCGGGTCTTTCATCATCGAATACCTCACAGATGAAATTGCCAACCGCGCCCGTGCATACATCCAGCGCATTGATGAATTAGGCGGTGCTCAGAAGGCCATTGAAAGCGGCTACATGCAGAGCGAAATTCAACAGGCGGCCTATCAATACCAGACGGCGGTCGAGAAGCGTGAACAAATCGTGGTGGGCATGAATGCCTTTCAGGTAGAAGAAGATATCACCCTCGAACGATTGAAGGTTGACCCCTCCATCGAGATAGCCCAACGCACCCGCCTGGAAAAACTTCGTCAGAGGCGCGACCCGCAAAAAGTGAGCGAGCTACTCACCCGTCTGGAGAACGCCGCGCGTGGTACCGAAAACCTGATGCCATTGTTGATTGAATGTGTGGAACAATACCTCACACTTGGAGAAATTTGCGGTGTTTTACGCCGCGTTTGGGGAGAATACCAGCCAGCATCCTGGTTGTAAGACAGGATCAACAGGAGACCAATTTCAATTATGGCCGAGATTAAAAAAATTCATCATATTGCTATCGCGGTGGCCGATATAGACAATGCCCTTTCTTTCTGGCGCGACGCACTGGGGTTGGAACTGCACCACACCGAAGACGTTCCGGGGCAGAAATCTGTGGTGGCCTTTTTACCAGTCGGTGACAGTGAGGTTGAACTGGTGAAACCGACGGATGAAGACTCAGGAGTGGCCAAATTCCTGGCTGAACGCGGTGGTGGGATGCACCACCTGTGTTTTGAGGTGGATGACCTCGCCGCCAAACTGACCGAATTGAAAGCCAGGGGAATCCGATTGATCAACGAAACCCCTGTGGAGCTGCCCGGTCGTAAGATGGCTTTTATCCATCCCAAAAGCACCGGCGGGGTACTGGTAGAGCTTTACGAAGTGCTTGCGTAAGGTTCTGTGTATTAAAACAACAAGAGGGCTGTCCTGATAAAGGCATCGGACAGCCCTCTTTTTATTCTCTGGATCAAAGACCTGCTGCGCGTCGGAGCACTTCAGCTTTATCCGTGCGCTCCCAGGTAAGATCAAGATCATCACGACCGAAATGGCCGTATGCCGCTACCCGGCGGTAAATTGGGCGGCGCAAATCGAGGTCACGGATGATCGCACCCGGGCGTAAATCAAAGTTCTCGCTGATTAATTGAGCGATTTTCTCGTCCGGAATATGCCCCGTGCCGAAAGTTTCAACGTTGATGCTTAACGGGCGGGCCACCCCAATAGCATAGGCCACCTGCACCTCACACCGCGAAGCCAGCCCTGCGGCAACCACATTTTTGGCCACCCAGCGAGCGGCATACGCCCCTGAACGATCAACCTTGGTAGGATCTTTCCCGGAAAATGCTCCCCCTCCGTGCCGGCCCATGCCGCCATACGTATCCACGATGATCTTTCGCCCGGTCACCCCGGCATCACCCATCGGGCCGCCGATCACAAAGCGCCCCGTAGGGTTGACGAAAACTTTCATCTTTTCATCCACCATGGCTTCAGGCAGGGTCGGCAAAATCACATGCTCCAGCACCGATTCGCGAATTTCGGCATGCGAAATATCAGGCGCGTGCTGGGTACTAACCAGCACTGTATCCACCCTTACCGGCTTCCCATAATGATATTCAACCGTCACCTGGCTCTTACCATCCGGGCGTAACCAGGGCAAAGTACCATTCTTGCGCACCTCCGCCAAACGCCGGGTAAGTTTGTGAGCCAGATAAATCGGGGTGGGCATCAGGGTGGGGGTCTCATCACAGGCGTAACCGAACATCATTCCCTGGTCTCCCGCACCAATGGCCTCGATTTGAGCATCACTCATCTCGCCAGCTTTGGCTTCCAGAGCTTTATTGACCCCCATGGCGATGTCGCCCGACTGGGCACAAATCGCCGACATCACGGCACAGGTATTGCCATCAAATCCCTTCTCCGTGCTATCGTAACCAATCCCTCGCACTACATCACGCACCAGTTCGTCGAAATTCACAAATGCATTGGTGGTAATTTCCCCTAATACCATGATAAAACCCGTCTTGGTGGCAGTTTCACAGGCCACCCGAGAGTACGGGTCCTGCTCCAGACAGGCATCGAGAACTGCATCACTGATCTGATCACAAATCTTGTCCGGGTGCCCCTCCGTGACCGATTCGGATGTGAACAGATAGCGGGGTGTATTCATGAAAGTCAAAGTCATACTCCTATACTCCTTAACAAAAAAATTCCCCTCACGGAGTACACGAGGGGCATCGGATCAAAATTACGTGCGGCTGCCCTCTCATCTTCCAGTACATCCGTCTGACGGAATTAGCACCTTAGTGCGAGAAGCCTTCTGGCTTGGCCACCAGGTTGCCGAGGTTTCATCGGGCCGGTCCCTCCACCTCTCTGGATAAGAGTGCCGTAAGGGGCTATTCGATTTTCGATACGCATGTTATCATAATTTTGTCCCAATGTCAAAGAAAATGTCAGACCGTTTCCTTTGCCTGGTCGTTGATAAACGATCCCTCTCCCAGTAGAGGGCCCAGTGAAAATGCCCCACCGCCTCTTGAAAGCCCGTTTTGGGGGGCTTTCTCCCCTTTTCTCAGGTCTGGTCTTTCTCGCCTGCTTCTTTCCCTTGCTCTTATATATCCTCACAGGTAGGTATGCGCGCTTCATTCAAGATGATTACTGTTATGCGGTTCACCTGCGTTCGCATGGACTGGCAAATTCCTGGCTGCACGCCTACCTCAACCCAACACCCTTCTCAGGAAACCGGGTCTCACTCACCTTTTTTCTCGACCTGACCCAAACCATTGGTTCATCCTCTGTGCCCATCCTTCCCGGCTTGATGATTCTGTTATGGCTGGTGGGTATGGCGCTGCTCCTCCACCGGCTTAACCGCCTCTTTCGCTGGCAAATTTCTCCGCTCACATCCCTGGTACTCTCCACCGGTATCCTTGCCTTTACCCTCTCGCAGGCTCCCAATCTCACCCAGGTTCTTTACTGGCGTCCGGGCATGTTTCCATACCTTGCTCCTCTTGTGTGCACAACCTGGCTGCTCTTTCTGATCACTTCCTGCAGCTTCCAGCAACCCGCACCCTGGATTCTCTTCCTCATCGTGATCCTGGCCGGATTATCTGGCGGGTTCTCCGAAACCGCCGCAGCATTCAACACCGGATTATTTTCCATCCTGCTCGCCGCATCCTGGGCAGGAATGTCCCGGAAGAACGACCTCGCCAGACGCGGCTTTCTCCCGCTCTGGGCGGCCTTGTTCGGAAGCCTGCTCGCCATGCTGGTATTAATCCTCTCCCCGGCAGCCCGTTTCCGGCAGGAAACCCTGTTTCCTCAGCCACCCGGGTTCCTCGACCTGGTAAACATTACCCTTGAAAGTACACGGTTCTTCGTGATCCATTCACTGTATCGGGTGACGTTACCTGCATTCGCCGTTGGCGGGCTGGGCTTTTGCCTTGGGGCATGGAATGACACCTCACATCCTCCGTCCCATCCATTATCACTTTCCCGGCTGGGGTTCCGTATTTTGACCGCTTCGATAGCCGCCTTTATGATATTGTTGTGCATCATGGCACCAAGTGCGTATGCTGAGGCAACCTACCCGGAGGCACGCGTCTTACTTATGGCCCGCCTGGTGATGGTGATCTACGTGGGGCTTCTGGGGTGGTGGCTGGGAGAATTGAATGCCACATGGGAGCAACCTCAGAATTTATTTGCAGTGATCCTCACACCCGTGGCCACGGCCTTTCTCTTCAGCATGTTGATTTTGCCAGCCTCACTGGAGACCGAACCGCCCTACCCGGAACTTCGGGACTATTTCAAGACTCATCCAGTGATCGGTGTGGGGATTTTGCTCGGAGGGTTATGGTTCGGGCTTGGATTGTCTCAATGGCTCAAGTCAAAATTTCCACGGGCGATAATAGTAGTCCTCACCCTGGCTTTCCTGGTGCAACCCATCTTCGATGGATACCAGGCCTGGTTCTCCCTGCCAGATTTTCAATTGCGCGCCCAGATGTGGGACTTTAGAGATGGACAAATTCGCCAGATGGCCAGCGCCGGAGAAAAACAGATTATCGTTCAGGCCCTCGATTCCCTGGCTGGTCTTACCGAATTACAGGAAAACCCCTCGCACTGGGTCAACAATTGCGCGGCAGCGTATTATGGGGTAACAACGATCCGTGCCGTGGAACCTGTGCTTAATCCCCCGATCCATCGCTGACCACGGCTTGCGTCTCCTCACCCCGTCGAACGGTATAGACGTCCAGGTCTCTCACTACCACGGTCTCCGGGAAAATCGCCTGAGCCTCGGCAAGAATGTCTTTCTCGCGATACCGGCGGGAGATATGCGTCAGAAACAGGCGCTTCACCCCGGCTTTTCTGGCAAGTTCAGCCGCCATTCGAGCTGTGAGGTGCGAAAACTGGCGCGCCATTTCTCGTTCTTCTTCCAGATAGGTCGCTTCAATCACCAGTCCGTCAGCATCCCGTACCACTTCCACCAGGCTTTCTGTCTCTCCGCAATCTCCCACGTGAACCAGGCGCGTTCCACGCTGAACCTCTCCGAGCACATCTTCAGGGTTTATTCTTCTCCCATCCGCCAGGGTGATCGCTCTTCCCTGCACCAGCTCACGACGCACAGGGCCAGCCGGGATGCCCAGTGCATCGGCTTTCTCCGCCAGGAAGGGACGTCGGGAATGCTCTTCAAACAGATAGCCCAGGCTTTCACTCGCGCGGTGACGTACCGGAAAGGCAGTAATGGAAAAGTCGTCTTCCTCTAAAAATTTTCCGGGCAGCAACGGGATCAGATCCAGGGCCATCGGTGGAGCGGCTCCACGCAGTACCACCCGGGTTAAAAGATCATCCACCCGTTCCAGCGCAGAACGCGGCCCGAAAATTTGCAGATGATCGATCGTTTCCCACCGCATGAAGGTAGAAAGCAGGCCAGCCAGTCCGAGGATGTGATCAAGATGCCCATGGGTGATGAGGATTTTGTTTAACTTTTTAAAACCAATCCCGGCAGCCAGAATCTGTCGCTGTGTTCCTTCTCCACAATCCACCAGAAAACGGTGTTCTCCGTGCAAAATCACCTGAGAAGATAAACCACGCCGCACTGACGGCGCAGAAGCCGAGGTTCCCAAGAAGACAATTTCAAACATGCATCGTTACCTGCCTCTGCCAGGCGCTTCATCTCGATGAAATGGGCAGGGCCTTATCCTTCTTTCGTTTTTTCCGGGTTTGTAGCAGCCTGCAGGAGACTTTCACTGGCATCCATCGCTGGCAGATATGCCTGACTCATATACTCCTTGAGCATCCGGCGGGTACTGAATTGCGGCACCAGGGTACGAATTGACTCTTTGATACGTTCAATCCAACTGTGTGGAATTCCATCACTGCTACGATTATTGTAGTAGAGCGGGATAATTTCATTTTCCAGGGTCTCATAAAGGCTCTGCGCATCCGCGGCATCCTGCTGATCGGCGTCAGAGTAATCCACATCACTCCCAATCGCCCAACCATTATTGCCGTTATACCCTTCGCGCCACCAGCCATCCAGTACCGAAAAATTCAGGGTACCATTCATGGCCGCTTTCATCCCGGAGGTTCCCGAAGCCTCATTCGGGCGGCGGGGCGTATTCACCCAGACATCGACACCCTGCACGAGCAATCGCGCCAGGTTCATATCATAATCTTCAAGGAAAACCAGCCGCCCGCCAGAACGAGAATCCTTCACTGCCCGGTAAACCTGCTGAATGAGCATTTTTCCAGGTTCATCAGCGGGGTGGGCCTTGCCAGCAAAGATAACCTGAACCGGGCGCGTCTCATTGGTCACGATGCGAATAAAACGATCCAGATCACGCATGATCAGATTTGCCCGCTTATATGTAGCGAAACGACGCGCAAACCCCAGCGTGAGCGAATAGGGTTCAAGCAACACACCCCCGGCTACCACCTGCACCGGATGAAAGCCTCCCCCCACCCACTGGCTTCGGGCACGTTCGATAGCGTAACTCACCAGTTTATTTTTAAGGTGACGACGAACCGCCCACAATTCAGCATCAGGAATATTATCGATCATCGTCCACATATCCGGGTCATCGATGTTCTCGCGCCAATCCGCTCCCAGATACCGGTCGAAGAGAATCTGAAGACGGCGGGCCATCCAGGTGGAAGCGTGCACCCCATTGGTTATGTGGCCGATAGGAACATCCTCAACCTTCCGGTCGGGCCAAAGCTTATGCCACATGGCCCGTGAGACCTTCCCATGCAGTTCAGAAACCGCGTTGGCCTTTCCCGAAAGACGAAGCGCCAGAACCGGCATACTGAAGGTCTCCCCCCATTCCTGCATATTCCGTCCGAGGTCCACAAACCGTTCGCGGTCAATCTTCAAATCTTCCCAGATATGAGAAAGATATTTATCAATCAGCCAGAGGGCAAACTCATCGTTCCCGGCAGGCACCGGGGTATGCGTGGTGAAAATATTCGTCTTGCGCACCCGATCCATGGCTTCTTCAAAGCTCATTCCGGCCATCACCATCTCTCGCATGCGCTGCACAGTGAGAAACGCCGAGTGACCCTCATTCATGTGCCAGACAGTCGGTTGGTAGCCCAGTTCATGCAACGCACGCACCCCGCCGATCCCTAACAACATTTCTTGAGAAATGCGCACCTCGTGGTCGCTGGAATACAGACGGGCAGTCAACATCCGATCAGCCGGGTTATTGGCATCCACATCGGTATCGAGCAGATAAAGCGGAACCCGCCCAACCTGAACCTGCAATATCCGGGCAAACACCTTTCGCCCGGCCAGAGTCACCGAGACCATCAGGGGTGTACCATCTGAGCGGTTTAGCAGTGTGACCGGAAGGTCATCAAATTTAAGCTCAAGGTTTCGGGTTTCCTGCCAGCCGTCTTCTGTAATCCGCTGAGAGAAGTACCCCTGGGTGTAATAAAACCCCATCCCCACCAGGGGCAGGCCCATATCGCTGGCCTCTTTGAGATGGTCGCCCGAAAGCACTCCCAGCCCACCGGCATATACAGGAAGCGACTCATGCAGACCAAATTCAAAGGAGAAATAGGCGATCAGTTGATTTGGCTTTGAGGGATAATTCCGGCGATACCAGGTATCTTCGGCGCTCATGTACCGGTCAAAATCACGCATCACCTGGTCATACAACTCAAGAAAATAGCGGTCATTGGTAGCTGCATTAAGGCTGGGGCGCTCCACTTTCCGCAGAAATGCAACCGGGTTGTGATATACCTTTTCCCATAAAGTGCGGTCTATTTGTATGAAAAGGCGCTGCGCGCCCGGATTCCATACCCACCAAAGGTTATAGGCCAGTTCACTCAATCGGCTGATACGCCGCGGCAAACTGAAATGATTGGGGGTCTCGCGTACAAGATCCATAGACAACTTCTTTCTATCCTGTCTATTAATTTAACGAATTCAGGCAGAAATTCACCTGATCGTCCTCAACGGAGGCATTATACCACAGCGAAAGAATCCACCCATTCCACAGGAAAATCGATGAAGGCGCTATCCTGGCTTCCCGGCAAGGCCAATCCATGCCACCAGTACTGGCAAAATCATCGTCGCAGTGAATAAGAGAACCGCGTGAACCACAGGCCAGTCCAGGCTGATCCACGGTGTGCGTGCCAGAGTGACCAGCCACAGAAAACTCTGATAGAGCAGTACCGAAAGATAAGGCAGAGCGAGCCATGCCGTCAGGCGGCGAGAGATTCTTGGAATCCAAACGCCGGCAAGCCCAAAAACGTAGGCCAGAACCACCGCAGTGAAGAAAAACTCCCGGCTGCACCCCACCGAAGGGATGCACCGATCAGAGGCCGTCGTTAGAAAGAAAAGAGAATAAACGACCAGCACAAGCCCAAGGGCATCCAGCACCGGGGCAAGGCGGGGTTCATCATGAGCCGCGCTCAACATACAGACCAGGCCGAGAAGAAAGATCAACCCGAGCACCACCCCACGGGTTACCGTATCTCCCAGAAGTGGTGCAAATGCTTCCAATCCAGACAACTGGAGCCGGTTTCCCTGCCATTCTGGGCGTCGGGTGAGAAGGTCCACATAAAACAGACTCATCCCCACCAGGCTGGGGAACACAAACAGAAAGAGTCCCCCTGCCATGGTCACCAGGCGGAGTTGGAATCGGAAATCCCGGTAAAGGGGGCTGGAGAGCAGTTCTCGAAGCAAGCCTCGGATCATGTCTGCATCCCTTACCTGATCACCCTCTGAGCATACACCCTGTCCCTTTTACCAGTATCCGACCTGACCTCCGGAAAGAACAACCGGCTCACTTCCTGGTTTGTCTCCCCCTGCCAGTGCGAACAGGTGCGAGAACCACCTTTCACCAGTGTCGGGAGCCTTCTGGCTCCATTGAAACGTTTCAGATTGATTATATACAAAAATAAAAAAAACCTCCTCTTCAACTCACGAGTCGAAATAAACCGGCCCGCAATGGCTGTATAATCAATAGCGACCCCTCTTTTTGCACATTTATAAGGAGAAACCATGCCAGACATTCAAGCCATTCTCAAGCAAATGACCCTCGAGGAAAAAGCCGCGCTTTGCACAGGCGCCAGCACCTGGACTACGACCCCCGTTGAACGACTGGGAGTACCCGCCATCACCATGACAGATGGGCCTCACGGCGTGCGCCTTGTAGCCGATGTCAACTCATTATCTTCCCAGACTCTGCCAGCCACGTGTTTCCCGACAGCCTCCTGCCAGGCATCTACCTGGAATGCGGATTTGATCTACCAGATGGGACAGGCGATTGCTGAAGAGTGTATCGCCTTGAAGGTTGATATCGTCCTTGGTCCAGGCAACAATATGAAGCGCACCCCCCTTTGCGGGAGGAACTTTGAATACTACTCCGAAGACCCCTACCTGGCCGGAGAAATGGCATCCAGCCACATCCGGGGCGTCCAGAGTAAGGGCGTGGGCACTTCCCTGAAACACTTTGCCGTCAACAATCAAGAATTTAAACGCTTCTCGATCAACGCCGAAGTTGATGAACGCACCCTGCGTGAAATCTATCTTTCGGCGTTTGAAACCGCGGTCAAAAAAGGAAAACCATGGACGGTAATGTGTGCCTACAATAAGCTCAATGGGGACTATTGCTCAGAACATCATCAGTTACTGGTAGATATCCTGAAGCAGGAATGGGGTTTTGACGGCCTGGTGGTGTCGGACTGGGGGGCCGTACACGACCGTGTGGCCGCCCTGCAGGGAGGCTGCGACCTGGAAATGCCCGGCCCGCAACCTCGCCGGGTTCAGGCCGTGGTAGAGGCGGTACGATCAGGCGCCCTTGATGAAGCCGTGCTGGATGAAGCCGTGCGCCGGATTTTGAATATCATCTTCAAGGCCGCGGAAACCCCCAAGGGGGGCACATTCGATGTGGATGCCCATCATGAACTGGCGCGAAAAATTGCCGCTGAAGGAATGGTCTTGCTCAAGAACAACGGCATTCTGCCCCTGAAACAGGTAAGGCGTCTGGCTGTCATTGGGCGTTCGGCGATGCACCCCCATTTCCAGGGAGGGGGCAGCTCTCATATTAACCCCACCAGGGTCTCCATTCCATACCAGGAACTTCAGAACGCGGCACCTGAGGCAGAGTTGACATACGCCGAGGGCTACCCCGCCGATGATCGTTACCAGCCAGCATTGATTGAACAGGCGGTTGAGCACGCTCGTTCCGCTGATGTCGCTTTGCTGTTCATCGCCCTGCCCGGGTACAAAGAGTCCGAAGGCTACGATCGCCCCGACCTCGACCTGACTGCCCAGCAAATCGCTCTCATCAAAGCCGTATCTCGCGCCCAGCCGAACACTGTCGTCATTCTCAACAACGGCTCCGCCGTAACCATGAGCGAATGGCTCAATGACCCCGCTGCCATTCTTGAAGGCTGGATGATGGGGCAGGCCGGCGGAGCGGCTATCGCAGACATCTTGTTTGGAAAGGTCAACCCCAGCGGGAAACTTGCTGAAACCTTCCCGCTGAAACTCTCCGACACCCCGGCTTACCTGAATTACCCCGGCGAAAACGGTGTGGTGCGGTATGGAGAAGGTCTGTACATTGGCTACCGCTATTACGATGCCAGAGAAATGCCCGTCCTCTTCCCCTTCGGGTACGGGTTAAGCTACACGACATTTACCTATAGCAACCCCCGCGTGTCTGCATCCACCTTCAAAGATGTGGAAGGGGTTGTGGTTTCGGTGGATGTAACCAACACCGGCTCCCTGCCCGGTAAAGAAGTGGTTCAGGTCTATGTCCATGATCGGAAATCCACCCTCGCGCGCCCGCCCAAGGAATTGAAAGGCTTTGCCAAGGTCGAACTGCAACCTGGAGAGACCAAAACGGTTTCAATTCCGCTGGACTTCCGCGCTTTTGCTTTTTACCACCCGGGTTATCGGCAATGGATTACCGAAAATGGCGAGTTCGACATTCTCATCGGGGCTTCCTCTGCCGACATCCGTTGCACCCAGACTGTGACATTACAGTCCACTCTCAGCTTACCCAGCCTGTTGAACCGGGAATCAACCGCCAGAGAATGGATGGAAGATCCCCTCGGCAGGCCCGTATTTGAACCGGTCTTCCGGCAAATCGCAGAAGAAATGCGCCGTCTGATGGGCGCCTCCGGGCCGGAAAGCGAAGGGTTGGGCATGGATGTGATGGGTATGTTGATGGATATGCCTATCTTGAGCATTTTCTATTTCGCTCAGCAGGCCCTTCCTCAGACCCCGGAAGAGATGGTTGATCAGCTGTTATCTCAGGTTAACAAAAAGTAATAACCATTCTCATCACCATCACGGGGGCTGACAGAAGATCGATCAGCCCCCGTGGACATTATCTTTCAAGTGAATCCTTGCGAAAAGGGTTGGAGTCATCCCCGCCAAGTCACCGCAGGTTGCCAATGATCTTCAGCATGTCTTTCAGTTCCGGGTTGTTCACCGCCCTTTCAGCAGATTGAAAGAACCCCTCCAGATTCATCCCCAGCTGTTTTTCGTACACCCAGGCCTGCAAAGCCATTTCCAGCCGATCAAGTTGCCGGACAAGTCGGGCTTCATTCGTCTCGCCAGCTTCAAATTCCTCCCACAAAGCCATCCATTCGGCTCCGTTGGGTAAGCGGTTCGTCACCTGTAAAGCCCCTTCCCGCTCTCTGTGGTGTTTTTCATCCACCGCAACCCCATCACCTGGCGTAATATCACCGGTATAAATCTCACCAATCTCATGCACCAGGGTCATCTGCATAACCCTGTCGCGGTTTACATCTGCTACCAACCCGCTCTCTACGACCATCCAGGCGAGCAGGGTCATTCCGAAAACATGCTCCGCTACCGATTCGCAATATTCGCGAGGTACCCCTGCCTGCAACCACCCTTGCCGAAAGAGGCGCTTCAGATGATTCATTTCAAGGTATGCCGCAAGAAGAGGTTGGTTGGCCAACTCTTCCACCAGGCTGACATCGAGAGGAAATTTCTCCTCCATCAAAGAACCTCCCCCCCATGGAACCGTAACTCATACACCTTTTCACCTTCCTGCTCAATCCATTCGGTTCCCCAGAAACAAGAGAGTTGTCCCTCCCACTGACATCGATAAACAAAAGGCCCCGCCACATACGCCGCTGGCCCGCGATAGGGAGCCTCTGCCGGAACATGAAGGAGAGCATCCTTGAGAAACTGCGGAAGCCCCTCCGGCATGGATGCTACGAGAATGAACCCGTAATAATTCATGCCCCACACGGGACGGCTGTCATACCAGACGGCCTCCTCGCCGAGGAATTTCAGACCGCCCAAATAGCTATCGAGATATTGCCAGAGGCCTTCAGAGTAGGGCAAATCATGCGACGCCAGCCGTGAGGGATTCACCGGCTGCATCCCGGCAGCGTAAGTGGCGCGCTTCGCACGCATCAAAAAATCGGTTAGCTCTTTTTCGTTCTCATTCATCAGATTACTCCTTATATTATTCCCCGGGCCTTTCGAGAAAGCAGACAAGGTGCCAGAAGCTCCTTTGATCAAATAGTACTCGAAGCATGGAAAATCGGGTAGAAATAGCCCCTCTGCACTTCTTTTTGGTTTGACATGCCCGTATATCCATGATTTAATGAAAACATGGGGATATTTGGAGCACCGAACATCGCCAGGATGAAAGCCCGCTCTGACCTGAAAGGGTTGCTTACCGCACTCCACTACCCCAAACATGCCGCCGTCCGGCGCGACGCCGCCACAGCCATTGCGGAACTGGCTCCGTCCCTTCCTCCGGAGCGCCTGCAACCCGCCATTCAACCCCTCATTCAGGCTACCAGCGATCCGGACTATGCTGTTGCCACCGCGGCAGTGGCCGCTCTGGCAGCCATCGGGCAACCTGCCATTCTTCCGCTTATCTCTGCCTTGCGAGCCTCTCCCGAAAAGATTCGTGAAGGGGCGGCCCGTGCCCTGGGACGCATCGGTGCCACCATCCAGGAACCTGCCTATCTGCGCCTGTCCGTAGATCCACTGGTAAACGCCCTCAAAGATCCCGAAATGACCGTTCGCCGCGCCACGGCGTGGGCGCTGGGACGTATCGGTGCCCGGCTTGACCCGGTTCACCGCGCATTGCCCATGGAAAACCTCGTCCTCGCCCTGCGCGACCCACAACCCGAGGTGCGAGAAATGGCAGCCTCAGCTCTGGGGCGCCTCGGCGAGGGGAGAGCCATCCGTCCACTCATTACCGCCCTCGAAGATGAGATCAGTGCGGTACGGAAGTCAGCCGCTGAAGCCCTGGAAACCCTTGGCTGGTACCCTGTTCAGCCTGAAGAAGAGGCCATCTACCTGATCGCCATCCAGAACTGGGAACGAGCCGCCACCCTGAAAAACCCACCCGTCGAACCGTTCCTTCGTGCCCTCCGCGACCGCGATCCGGTAGTGCGGCGGTCAGCTGCCAGCGTGCTCGGGAAACTTGGCGTTCCCTCGAGTGTGGACCCGCTCATCCACACATTACACGACCCCGATACTCAAGTCCGACGGGCCGCTGCCGAAGCGCTGGAGCAAACCGGTGCCCCCCAGGCGTTACAGGCGCTATTGCACGCCTCGCAGGATTCCAACCGCGATGTACGCCGTGCCGTTCTTCGTGCCCTCGGCCATTCAAGAGATGCCCGTGCAGTTCCTGTTTTGATCCAATCTATGAAGAGCCACGAGGCTGAAATCAGCGCGGTGGCGTCGGGGGCGCTGGCGCAAATCGGAGAACCAGCGGTATTGCCCTTGATTCAACTCTTTCGCGATCCAGACAGCGAAGTGCAGAAAATGGTCTGTGCCATACTCGCCCAGATCGGCACACACGCTGTACCCTATCTCCTGGAAGCCCTTCAACAACCCTCCTCCATCGGGGAACTGGCGGCCAACACCCTCGGACAGATCGGCGATCGACGGGCGGTTTTACCGCTTATCGAAGCCCTCGACCTCCCTCACCTCACCTGTGCCGCCGCACTCGCGCTGGGAAAACTGGGCGATTCCCACGCCGTCCCCCGTCTCCTGGAGTTGCTTAACTCCCCCAGTGAAGCTGTTCGGCAGGCAGCTGCGCTGGGGCTGGGAGGTATTGGCGACCCGCGAGCCGTAGAGCCGCTTATTCAATTGTTGAAAGCCAGTGATCGGGGTACCCGCCGCGACGCCGCTGAAGCTCTTCTTCGAATGCTGCAATCCAACCGCCTGGATATTGTCCAGAAGCGGCGTATCCTGGCCCAACAGGACCGAATTACCGAGAAACATGTGGATCATGACAGCCATGTCGATAGTGTTCGCTCCTCCGATTGCCACCGAGACGAAACTTACCACCTTGATACGGGCATCGGCCTCGACATGCCCGTCAAATAAATTCATCCCAATCTGTCTAAAGGTATGGAACTTATGGAACCGGTAAAACTTGTCCTCTCTTTCACTCGCCGTTATCTCAAGGCTCTCATCATCACCGTATTCAGCATGCTGGCCCTGGTCGGCGCCCAGCTTGTCATTCCCTGGGTCATTCGCCAGCTGGTAGATGCCGTTACCACTCGACTTAATGACCCAACTACCCTCGGTTTTATTAATCAACTCACCCTCATTGTGATCCTGGTGTTTCTCGCCCGGGCTGTCCTTCAATTTCTGCGCAGTTACATGGCACACATCGCCGGGTGGAGCGTTGTAGCGGATCTGCGAAAGTTTGTGTATGAGCACCTGCAACGTCTCTCCCTGCGTTTTTACGAAGACAAACAAACCGGGCAATTGATGTCGCGGGTGATTAATGACACCGACCTGTTTGAACAGCTCATTGCTCACGCCATTCCCGATGTCTTCGTCAATCTGATCACTCTCATCGCCATCAGTGTTATGCTTTTCAACCTCAACTGGATCCTGGCACTTCTCAGCCTCGTCCCCATTCCACTGGTAGTGTTATCCCTGCGCCTGTATGCCCGATATGTGCGCCCCAAATTCGTTGAGCGGCAGCGCGTGCTGGGAGAATTGAACGCGATCCTGAACGATAATCTCTCCGGAATCCGTGAAATCAAAGCCTTTACCCGTGAGGAAGAAGAATACTGGAAGGTAGACAACGGAGTCGAATCGTATAAGAACGCCAACCTGAAAGCCCTGCGGCTGATGGCCATCTTCCAACCCTTTGTTGAATTCACTTCCTCCCTGGGAATGCTGGTGGTCATTTACTTCGGTGGCAGGCTGGCATTCCGGCAAATTCTTCCTGTAGCTGACCTGGTAGCTTTCTTCCTGTACCTTGAAATGTTCTACCAGCCAGTTCGCAACCTTAGCGGTGCATGGGAGGCCGTTCAAAATGCTTTGGCCGGCGCAGAACGCATCGCCGGCTTATTGAAAGAAGAACCCGAGCTGGAAAAACGGGAAGGAGCTATCGCCCTCACAGGGAAAGCCCAGGGACACATTCGCTTCAACAACGTCTCTTTTGAATACATTCCCGGAGAGCCGGTGCTGGAAAACATCAACCTCGATATTCCCCCGAAGAAAGTGGTTGCCCTTGTCGGCCCAACCGGGGTTGGAAAATCCACTCTGGCCAGCCTGATCCCCCGCTTTTACGATGTGACCTCCGGATCCATTACCCTCGACGGGCACGACATCCGCGACCTGACTCTGGAGAGCCTTCGCCGTCAGATCAGCATCGTCCTTCAGGATGTTTTCCTGTTCCATGGAACCGTCCGGGAAAACATCCTCTTTGGCCGCCCGAATGCGACTGAGGGCGAAATGATCGAAGCGGCAAAAATCGCCAATGCTCACGACTTCATCATGAATCTGCCCGACGGTTACGACACCATGATCGGTGAACGCGGAGTCAAACTCTCTGGCGGGCAAAAACAACGGCTCTCCATTGCGCGCGCCGTGCTCAAAGACGCCCCCATCCTCATTCTTGACGAAGCCACTTCCGCAGTGGATACTGAAACTGAGTTGCTCATTCAGCAGGCTCTCGATCGGTTGATCGCCGGTCGCACCACTATTATCATCGCTCACCGCCTCTCAACCATCCGCAATGCCGACCAGATTGTCGTCCTGGAAGGCAAACATATCGTTGAGCAGGGCACCCATGAAGAGCTTTTCGCCCACCGCGGGTTATACTACCGGCTGTGCACCATCCAACAAAAACTTGAGCCAGTTTCTCTGAATTAAAAAGCCCACTCTACAACCTGCCCGGCGCCTCATACGTCGTGAGACATTACTATTAAATCACTGCGTTCTTTCCAGCCCAGGTGCTCCCAGAACGCTCTGCCGGGCAGGTTGTGGGTATAAACGAAGATGTTGCACCTCGCAATCCCAACCTGGCGCAATCCATCAAGGCAGTGCTCTACCAGAGCCTGACCAACTCCCTTTCCACGCCACTCTGGCCTGACCGCCAGATGGTGTAAATACCCACGGCGGCCATCGTGGCCGCACAAAACTGCCCCTATGATCGTTCCGTCTGCACGAGCTACGAAACTCATACCGGGGTTCCGCTCCAGGTAAAAGGCAACGCGCGCTTCAGAATCGGTCGGTCCAACCCCAACCCCCTCGGTCTCTGACCACAGCTGATACACCTCCGGGTAATCGCTCATGGTCAATGGTTCAATCGTGTAGTTCTCGTTCATTGGGGATGACTCGCCTCCGGCATGGGAAGATTATGATCTCTGGCTTTCCGGGCTTTATGCTGCATCCGGGCAGCTTTTCGTTCAGCACGCAATGCCCGACGGGCCGCCTTACGGGCTTCACGTTCGGCTTTCAGGGCCTGCTGGCGAATATCATAGGCAGCCAGCTCGCGGGCACGGGCAATTGTCAACACAATGAATGCTCCAAATAACAGCAAACTCAAACCCATGGCGATAAAGTCATACAGGGTAAATACCCCAACACTCAGGCGAATCACCGGGTTACCGACAAAGAAGACCACCGTATTGGCCAGGATCATAATGCATCGAATTTCCGTCGGCCCAAGGCGTAAAAAGGAAATTTGAAAAACCCCCTTCACCTGGGCAAACAGGAACACCTGGATCGACATCAACAGGTAAGCCACAAGCGCCAGCCCCGCCAGTTCCATGCGCACATACGGCGACAACCCCAGAGCGAGGAAAATCAGCACTTCATCCACACTGTCCACCGCGTGATCGATATAAAACCCGTAGTTCGAACGCTCGATCTTGCGATAACGCGCCAGTGTTCCATCCAGACTGTCCCCAAACCAGTTGAGAACCACACCTAAACTGGCCAGCCAGAGGAAATGCGGGCTGAAATTGGTCAACACTAGGCTCACGGCAATCAATAAAGAAGCCAGGATTCCCAGAGCCGTCAGGTGGTCGGGCATCACCCACGCTGGCATATGAGCGGCCAACCAGTTCAACGCCTTTTTTTCGAGGGGGCGTAAAATGGTTTCGATCACTCGCTGTTGGTCTTGCGGTTGATGATCCATCATAAGCTCCTTTTCTGATCCCCGCCCGGGTGATAATGTCTGTTATTTTGGAACATCTGCCATGATCTGTGGCCAAACGGGGAAGGTCATATTCCATTGTACCGGAAAACGGCGAATATTTTCTTCTACAATCTTTAAAACCCGCTCAGCGTTTAAAAGGATCTCTTCATCGGGATCGGCACAACGCTCCATTTCCATAGGACCATGCGCCCAGATACAATAACGCCCGTCTTTTTCCTGGGATACTCCGATCACAAAAAGGGGCAAATTCAATCGCAAAGCCAGCCGAACATGGGCCGTGGGCAACCTGGCTGGCAGCCCGAAGAAACGAGGGGCATGGCGTGATTCTGGTAGCGGACGGTCCACCCCGGTGACCACCGTTCCATGCGCTTTCAGCCGTTCGGTGGCCATCCGTACGGCTTCCATGGACGCCGGGGTGGCAAGCATCCCCATTTGCCGGCGTAAATGATTTTGAACCTGATAACCACTGAAGCGAACTGCCGGGGTAATAGCCTGAAAACGCATCCCCCGAAAGGCCATCGCCCGCCCGACCAGATCATAATTGGCCATGTGGGGCAGGCAGATAATGGTACCTTCTTCCATACGCAGAGTGCGCTGGAAAAGCGCCTCAAACGTGGGGTCTACTTTCACCCGCGCCAACATGCCGTCCTCATCGTCCAGCAAATGATAAAAGTCATAAACACAGCGCGCGGCGTTCCGAAACATTTCGTGAACCAGCTTATCCAGCTCCGCAGAGGTTGCCCGGCAATCGTGTACCACCCACTGATTGGCTCGAGCTGCACGCACATTGGACAGGGAACGCTGCCGGCTGATAAACGATGCCGCCAGATCAGCCACGGCGTACCCCACCCTCGGTGGAAGCACTCTCCCCAGCCACATCACCGTTTCCACACCAAAACGACTGTTGATCAACTGTTGAATGTTCATAGCGATGAAACCCTCGGCCGTATGGGATGGAGTCATGATGATCCTTCAATTTCCTGTACCGCTTCTTCAGGAGAAATCCCCCCGTACATTACCCGTAATAGACCTGAGAAATACCTGTCCATGATCAACACATTGGCGTAAATCACATTGCGGATCAGTGGCAGCATGGCTTCGGCTCCTCCTTCCAGGTCAACGCTGGTTTTAAAGCGGATTTCACCATCTGTAAGATCCACTTCAAAATTCCCGATGATTAACCCGTAATTGGCCCGGGTAATAAATTCTACAACCTGGTTCAATTTATCCATGGGCGTTGAGACGGGAAAGATAGAGTAGAAAACAAACTGTTCCTGCTCTTCCCGCGCCTGAGCAATGCAGGAAAAAAGGCCGTTCTTCCCCTCAAAGCTGGTCCTTAAAACCAGCGGGTTATCTGTCCTGATCAACGGCCAGCCGTCTTCAAGAAAAAAATTTTCCGCCGTCTCCGCAATGTGCCCCATAAAATGGCTCTACACCTCCATTCCAGAGGATACCGTTTTACCCAGGGCTTCAAGACTTTCGCGGTAGACCTGCCCGACCAGACCGGCAGTGATGAGGGTCAGATAAGGCATCGCCACCGCATAGATCACCGGCAGGAAAACACAGAGGACGACCGTGAAGAAAAACCACTGAGAAATCACCTGGAAGGCTATGATCACCCCCCAGAAGAGAAACATGGCGATCAGATACCCTCCGGGATTCGCCCGAACGATCTTCCACCAGGCTTTCACCTCGAAGAGAGCAGAAAAACGTTCTTCCAGAATCATATACGTGATGGCTGGCCAGGCAACCAACCCCAGCAATAAACTCAAGAGCATGCCCACCGTGAGGCACCATCCATAAAACAGCAGTCCGCCAAACGAGGTCAGTAGAGAAGCAATCTCTTTTCCTCCTCTGGCCAGAGCAATCCCGGCGATGGATGTGCCAAAGTAAAGCGAAAAAGCGGTTGAGAAGAACAGCCCCAGCGGCAGAAAAAAGATCAACCCTGCTCCAAGCAATCGGATACCATCCACTATGAACCGGTTCCAGTCCTGCCATTCAGGGATTTTTTCTCCTTCATCACGCACTACATTTCGAACAACAACCGCAAAATACCCGCCCGCAAACAGCCACGGGATCACCGGTACAAGGCCACCTGCCAGCCAGAAAAGTCCCAGATAAAGGAGCTTTCGCCCCCATTCTTTGCCCCTGAGAGGAAAAAGAAACAACCCCTTCATTCCGGATATGGAAAAGCTTTCTCTCATCAGAACCCCTTTCACATCATCCAGTGGTCTTTCTTAAAAATAATTCTACCCCAAACAGAGGAGCCGATTAACGAAAGCCCTGCTCCTGACGGATCAGGACACTGGCCACATCATCCTGATACGCCAGCCTCCACCCCTGAGTTTTTAAGCGAGATGGCAACCGCGAATCAGCCGGGATTAACATAAGCCGGATATGGTACCGATTGATCAAATCCATCCAGCCTTCTTCCTGATTCATTATCCGCAACCACTCACCAATGATTTCATCACCATAGAGATCTGTTCGCCCATCCACAAAGACAGGGTATTCCGGTAGAGCGTAGATGATATACCCTCCCCAGGCATATTCATTAAACAGCCTCCCCGGTGGTTGGTTTTCGCGAATCCACGCCACCGCTTTCACCGGATACGAAGCCTGAAGAGCGCGGCTCATTTGTTCTGGCTGACTGACGGCAAAACCCTTCACCAGGCAGGCCAGGGCCAGCAGGCCAAGGATGGAAGCATCCAGAAGTAACCGGGGTTTGGTGGTTTCACCCGTGCTTCCCAGATTCACCAGTCTGTTCAAAAGTGAGTTCCCCCCCGCCTTCAGGCGCTCCAGTACCTGCCACCCATACTCTGCCAGAAGCGGCCCGGTCACAATAGCAAAGGGTCCAACATTTCGTCGGGCCATCAGGGCCAGAGTCGAAAAGACCACCGTGGCGGCTAAACCACCCCCTTCTACCTTTCTCCCCGAGAGGCCAAACGCCAGCAATAACCCTGCCAGCATCAGGAGAAAAGGCTGTTGGAAAGAAACATGGAAATCGGGCGATGCCCATTCGGGAATGGCCTGTTGCAGGACTTGAACCCCAACCGTCTGAAAAGGGATTCTCCATGTATTCAACCCGTTTGGGTTAATCAATACTGCCAGACCGCTGACCACGCTCCACATTCCCCACTGCCCAATGGAGCGGAGTGAGGGAGCATCCTGACGCCGCAAGACACGATCGAGCCCCATGCCAAGAATTTGACAGCCAAGAAGAATGAAGCCCAGCGAGTACCCGCCGTGTAAATTCGACCATATCACAAAAAGGAACGGTAAGAAAAACAGAGCCTTTCCCGCTCCACCGCGAAATTTTCGAATCAGGCTCCATAAGATTGCCAGACACACCAGCGTAAAAAGCTGAGGTCGAGGTGACCAGACCGGTGCACTTACCGTAGCAATCAGCACGATGAGAAATGCCCGCCAGAGGGGTGGGCCACTCATCATCCAGTAAACAATGAGCAAACTGAAACCGGCCAGGCACGCCACCAGGAAACTTAACCCCACCCATCCCCCAACCCGATAGGCCCATGCCAGAACCACCTCACCCAGCCAGGAATGGTTAATCCAGGCCGCACCTTCCCGGGTATAGGAAAAAGTATCCGAAAGCATCGGATGCCCGGTTTGCAGAGTCTGTTCACCAACCGCCAGATGCCAGAACAGATCACTGTCAACCGGGGTGCGTACCGCCATAAGAAAGACCAATTCAAAAACCAGAACGGCGAAAAAAGGAAATCGTGAAGGTTGGTTGTTCACAGCGGGCTGAAATACTCGAACAATCGAGGTACAACGGGATAAAGAAAAGGCGCTCTGCCCGGAAACCTGCAGGCAGAGCGCTGTGGGTTACGCTATTCTTTCAGGCGAACATACACATTAAACGTGCCATCGCCTTTTTTCCCCATTTCCAGTTCAAATACGTCCGGGTAGGCCTGCATGAGCAAAGACAGCTGGCGGTACCCGTATGTACGCGGATCAAAACTCGGATCGAGCTGCCGTAACTGCGTGCCCATCACACCCAGGAAGGCCCAGCCATCGTCCTGTACGGCCAGGTCATACGCCTGTTTTAGCAGGGGTAATGGATCGTTGAGGTTTTCGTTCTCTTCAACCACAGGTTTGCCGGGTTTTTCACCCTTTCGTCTGGGTTCTTTCTCTTTAACCGGTCGCGGTTCCTTGTGAAGATTCTTCTGCAGGTTCTCGGTAAACACAAACACATCACACGCATTGACAAAAGCCCGCGGGGTGGTTTGCTTCCCGATCCCCATTACAAAAATACCCTTTTCGCGAATACGTGTTGCCAGGCGGGTGTAATCGCTGTCACTGGAAACCAGGCAAAACCCATCTACACGGTCCTCGTACAGGATGTCCATCGCATCAATGATCATTGCGCTATCGGTGGCATTCTTCCCAATGGTATACCGGAATTGCTGGATGGGTTGAATGGCGTAGGTCTGTAACACGTCCTTCCAGCCGCTCATATTGGCGGTCGTCCAATCGCCATAAATGCGGCGAATAATCACCATTCCATATTTCCCGGTCTCCGCCAGCATATTGCTGATCAGCGAAGGCTGAGCGTTATCTCCATCAATTAACATGGCCATTCGCCTTGTGCGGGTTACGGGTTGTTCTTGCTCCATATATTAATTATTCTATATCTCCCATCTATTAATCTTACATTTCATCACAGACAATTCTATCATGCTTGGAGAGTAAATCACGTCTCATCTCTCATTCGGAATTGCACAAATAGCCCGATCATCCCAAGGATCAACCAGACCAGCATCACCCACAGGCCGCGTGCCGGGTTGGTACGTAAAACATCCAGAATGGCTCCCGTCAACCCGCTCACCACACCCGCCGCCCCCAAAAAGGCTGTCGAGGCACTGATCATGAATTTCTGAAAACTGATAGAAAAACCTCCGATGATCAGTCCGAAGACAATCATCATCACCACCTGCAGTGGAGAAATCAACCGCGGCGGGAAAGTCATCCCCGCCAGTTCAGAGAGCGCCCGCACCGAAACCACTCCGCCCGAAATTTCAAGGTAGGCCCCAAAAATAAGCCCTATCAACGCCCCCATCGCCCCGCCTGAGACAAACACTGTCACGTAATAAAGCGGAGCAGCCACCAGAGCCCCAATAACCCCGCCTATCAGGAAAGCAATTACCTGAAACAGGGTTTGTTGCGCCAGAGGAGTCTTTAGAATCATCGGTATAAAAAACAAAACGATCGTGCCGCCCAGAATGAATCCCCACAGGGGCAACATGGAACGGAAAATGCTGTACCCCATAAAACATACCATGAATCCAAAAATAACCAGAACAACGCTCAGCGGTGTGATCATTTGACCCCTCCCAGGTACATCATCTTTGCCTTTTCATTCTACGGAATTCATGTGCCCTGTGCAATGATTTTTTTCTGGAATTCCCGGCCAATCGTTTTCTCTCATCCATTCACCTTATACAAAAAGGCGATAAAATTTGTGAAAATAGGCGCAAAGCAGGTGTATAATTCAGACAAACAACGTTCTAAAGAGGTAAAAAATGAAAGCTTTTGTCGATCCTGATACCTGCCTTGGCTGTGGGGTTTGCGAAACTATCGCCCCGAACGTTTTCAAACTGGGTTCTGAACCTTATGCTACCGTTCTGGTGGATAGCGTAGCCCCGGAAGATGAATCCGCTGTGCGCGAAGCCATGGAGTCCTGCCCTGAGGGTGCCATCACCATCGAAGAGTAAGCAAGCGATAACCACAATAGCTTATTCTGTATTTTTCAAAAACGCACTCACCAGCCGGTTGAACTTCTCTGGTTGTTCACGCATTGGCCAGTGACCTGCGTTTTCAATCACCACAAGCCGCGCAGCGGGCATCCGTTGGGCGGCTTCTTTCACATCCGACAGGGGCACCAGCCGGTCTCGATCGCCGTGGATGATCAACGTCGGCGCTCGAATTTCTCCTACCCGATCCAGATAACAGGTTAACACCCGGTCGGGTAGCATTTCACGCTGCTGAAACCTCAAAAAAGCGCGTTGCCCCGAAGGATTCTGGACTGCCGCAAACACTTCATCCAGCAGAGATTCTGAAATGTTCCGCGCGTCAGCAAAGATCTGTGCCAGGCTCCAGCGCGTCAACCAGCGGCTTCGGCGGGTAAGCGCCCAGCTCCATTCCATCAGCCACGAAGCCCGCACCATCCAATAACTGAGTCGATGAAAGGGAGCTTTGCGCTGGAAGCCATAACTATCTACCAGCACCAGCTTTTGGACACGCTCAGGATGGGTGAGCGTAAAATGAATCGCCCCACCGCCTCCCATCGATACTCCCACCAGACTGGCCTGGCGCACTCCCCACTGATCCATAAGGTCACTCAACCATGCGGTCAGGCTCTCAAAAGAATATTCCCCGGGAAGGTTGTCACTCTCTCCATACCCGGGCCAGTCCGGCGCATAAACGCGGAAATCCCTGGACAGATGGGGGATGAGCAACCGCCACGAAAGCATTGCCGAGTCAGCCCCTCCTCCGTGAAGCAACACAACCGCCGGTCCCGAATTACCCGCCGTATAGTAACGGACACGCAACCCCTGAAGCCAAACTACCGACTCTTCCATTTCCCTGATCGTCCCCCCTTTGAAGGCTATTACAATTGCACCAGGGCACGTATTAGAGCACTTAACTGGTCAGCCTCAACACAGGCATCGATGATTCTCTGTGCCATTTCTGCGCGTGAACCTTCCACCTTTCCGAGGCCCAACCATTCAGCCAGACGGGTAAGTGCGCCTTCCTGAAGATGGGCCCCAAGGGCTGTTGCCAGAAAAGCCCGGTCTACCTCCGCACGCACCCCACCGGCTTCTGGCTCAAGCCGAAGTGCCCCATCCAGAAGCGGAGTTATTTCTCCGGTTGCAAGATCGTAGAATCCCACTTCACTTTCTCCGGGGATTTCTGCCACATCGGTTAACAACGGCATTGTGGCCGCACTGCTGCCTTCCATCGTTGCGGGCACCCCCTCGTAACTCAAACCATTGGGCATGGAGATCACACGAAGAATGCGAAATTCCTCACTGGTTCGCATTAACAATCCCTTACTCCCCGGCAAAATAATGCGTTCTTTTCCCTCCGGCGTTTCTACTTCAGCATTGATGAACCTGAGACTGTATGCAGGACGTTCCAATGCCTCAAGGGTCATCCTGGCCAGCGCCTCGCGCCCCTCCGGGCCTATGGTCACCCCTGTATGCCCTGCCGCAAGAAGGCTTGCCGTAAACATCACCCGTCCCAGCAATCCGGTTTCCATCAGACGGGCAGAAAGCCGCAGGCTCCCATAGGTTTGATCATAAACGACCAGAAAAGGTTGCCCGTATTCAATGGCTGGTGGCCGATCCTGCTGGAAACTATCCGTTGCCCAACCCAGATCTTGCCGGTCGAAAGGGACCAGCAGTAAAAAAGCCTCGTAGACCAGTTCTGCCAGCACAGGTGGGTAAACCCCCGGCGCCTCAAGTACCGGATGGGTAACCAGCACCCCGGTCGTAAAGAAATTCCGGTTGAAAAATGGCTGATCCTGATAAAACCCCAGCTCACGCGGCAATGGATAGGGATAGATACTTTCCTTTCCTCCCCGTTGCTCAATAACCCCGTTGATCGTCTCACGTACCAGAATCTGGCACTCCATGCTCACCAGAGCATCTTGCTGTACTGCCTTAAAAATACCTGCGGCATTCACCCGCGGGAAAACTCTCTCCGGCAGACGGCTTGGCCGGGTAGTATAGCGTTTCTCTCGCCGCACCTGCACCTGCCGGGTTTTCAAATTGACTCGAATCACCCGGTAAGGTTGCGCCGCATAATAGTATATGGCACCCGGGTAGGCTTCTCGCATCAGTTGCCCAAAGGATAACGTTCCCAGCGAAGTAGATGACGGCCCCTGAGCGCGCTCAACCTTAAACTGACTTTCCACCTCGCGCAGTGGAAAAACGTAATTAGGACGGTCACGGGCTTCATTCTTCATGCCCTGCAAATCTCGGGGGGTTTCTCCTGCCCGTTCAGCCCGACATAGCTCTAAGAAATGTTCTGGCCAGCGCACCAGGCTACCAAATTGAGACTCCGGCAAATTGCGAGCCTGAAGTACCATGGAATGCTCTCCGCCGGGCCTGGCCAGGCAGAGTGCATGAATATACTGAATCGGTCGATTCTGTAAATACAAAGCACTTTCAGCCAGTGGTCTTTCAAAAAGGCTTGGCGGATTTGCAAACACCGCCCGATCATAAACATCCCCGCCGTTAATCACAATTACCGTTCCAGGCCCTGACCGCCCAATGCGCCCGATCCGTTGTTGAAGGCTGGTGGCCGAGGTGGGCACGCCAATCAGAACACAGGTATCCAGGTCTGGAATATCCATTCCCAGTTCCAAGGCGCTTGTGCTTACCACCCCCCGTAAACTCCCTTCAGTAAGTTTACTTTGAATCAGGTTGCGGTCATGCTCTTCATACCCCGCCCGATACGGTAAAACATTCAGCTGTGCCAGGCGAACTCCAAGCCGTTCTTCAGGTAAAATGTCGCTTTCACCTTCCAGGTCACCCTTGCCAGCCGCTGTATCTCGCTGCACCCGCGCCAGGATCGATGAAATCAGCTCCACCTGTTTCCGGCTATCCACAAAAGCAATAAATCGAGCCTTCTTCTCGTTCGCCAGGTAATCCAGGAATTGCACCACACCATCAAGCGTCCGGCTTTGGTCTGGCGGTTCAACGAGTGCTACCTCCAGCGGGTAACGGGGAGAGGTATCCACATCGCTCCCTACCAGCTGAAAAGATAAACCCATTAAATTTTCAAGGTGTTGTTCAGGGTGAGCAATGGTGGCCGAGGCACAGATAAAGCGCGGCTTCGCCCCCATCATCGATAACAGGTGCCTCAGCCGCCTGAAAAGATAAGCCGCATTAGATCCAAACACCCCGGTATAGGCATGAACCTCATCAATGACAATCAGTTCCACCCTCGAAAGGTAATTAATGACCGCCTTTTGATTCAGGTTAGAAAACAACCAGGCGTGAATGATGTCCGGAGTGAACACGGTCACCGGAGAACGTTCTAAAATTCCAAGACGCATGGCAGGAGGCACATTCCCATCAATCCGGCCAACGGTCGCATCCAATCCTGCCAGCTGAAAGGCACGCTCCCAGCGCTCCCTCTGTTCATTTCCAAGGGCTTTCATGGGGTAAATGGCCATCACCCGCGCATCAGGATGGCGAGCAAGTAAATCCAGCGCCGCGGTCTGAAAAACCAGGCTTTTCCCCGACGCCGTACCCGTGGCCAGGCAGACAGGCTCACCGGCCAGGGCTGCCCGGAGGGCAATTTTCTGATGGCGGTAGATTCCTTCACCGTAGGCCTGCCTGAGGAAGCGCACTGCCAGCTCCGTTAGCGGCAGATCTTCGATTCCTTCGCGTACCGCTTCGCGTCCGGCGGTATGCAAAATATCCACGATCTTCCATCCATGGGTCACAAAAAATTCCGTATTCATCCCAGACAATCCATTTCACCACCGAACGTTCCCAATATCTGCTTACCTTACAGAGGGTGTGAACCCTTCTGCTCCATTAACTTTACACCCACTCGGCATTCTGACCCAATGATTTTCGTGGAATGAAAGCTTAATCCAGAGGAGGAAGAGGAGCTGTACCGGGCTTCCGAGACTCCCCACCATTCAAAGATTTTTCGGCTGAAGAGGCTTCATTGCCTGCCGCTGTCCCCGGGGCGTTTTCACTATTCGCCATAAAGTCTGCCTGAATGCGCCGTAATTCCCGTGAGACCTCGGGGTAAAGCTTTCGCACTTCCTGAACCCATTTTTTGATCTCATCTAACGGCACGGTGAGGTCTTCGTGACGGGTAGCCCTTTCGATTTGCTCCAACTTTTCAGCAAGTTTCCATGCGCCGAAATTGGCACTGCTTGATTTCAATGTGTGGGCCGATTGGTGCATCTTTTTCCAATCTCTGTCTCTGAATGCTGTTTCTAATTCATGAATCAGAGTGGCTGCATCTCCCAGATAAATGCCTATGATCCCGGCGATGACCGAGCCGCTTCCCATCACTTTTACCCAGCGATCTATCGCTCCGTGTTGGATCATTCCCTCATCTTGCTGGTGAGCCTGGGGCGGGGGCAGCAACTGGACAGAGACCACGCTTGGTTTGTACCCCACCAGAGCGTTAATCAAATCTTCAATTCGGATGGGTTTGCTGATGTAGGCGTCCATACCGATGGCCAGAAAGTGCTCCCGGCTTGTTTCCAGTGCATCGGCTGTGAGCGCAATAATATACGGTTGAAACTGCACCGGTAGTTCTTCACGTATCCGTCGGGTGGCCTCTTCGCCGTTCATTACCGGCATATGCACATCCATCAGAACGACATCATACGCCCCGCGCCCGCTGTTAATGCGCTCTTTTACTTTATTGACCGCCTCTAACCCATTCGACGCCAGATCTGCCCTGTATCCAAGCCTGGAGAGCATGAGCGTGGTCACTTTCTGATTGACCACATTGTCTTCCACCAGCAGAATGCGCAACGGGTACTGGCTCGCCATATTTTGATCCAGCATGATCTGGGTAGGTTTAGGCATGGGCTCTGCTTCCACTTTGGAGCTGAAAAGGGAAAGCAACGCTTCACGCAGGCGCATCGGCTTAACCGGTTTGTAAAGCACCCCTTCGGTCTTCTCAAGGGGTTCATCTTCCTTACGACGGTTTTGAGGGGTCGAAAGAATCACCAGGCGAATCCCTTCTGCCCGCTGGCGAATCTTGCGCTCCAACTCAAGCATGTCATCCAGAATGCACACATCCGGGCGTGGCCCTTTTTCAATCATTTCAAGGCAGGCTTCCGATGTTGCCGCCATGCTCGCATCCATCCCCCAGATCTCTGCATACCGCGCCAGAACGCTACGGGTGTATGGCCCCGGGCTGGCGATGATCACACGCTTTCCCTGTAATTCACTCGCCTGGCTCATCCAGGTCTCTGCCAGACGCTGTTCAATATCGGCCTGAATGGTAAAGTGGAACGTCGTCCCCAGCCCTTCAACTCCCTGGCTCTCGGCCCAGATAGTGCCACCCATCAATTCACACAATTGTTTACTGATCGCCAGACCCAGCCCGGTTCCCCCGTATTTCCGTGTCGTCGAAACATCCAGCTGGTGGAACGGATGAAACAGTTCATCCATCTTCTCACGCGGAATGCCAACCCCCGTATCACTGACCGAGAAATGGTACCGGCAATGATCTCCTGTGGGTCGCTCAGTCTGACCTTCTGGAAGCTCCTCCCAGATACGCAGGAACACCCCACCCCGATCCGTAAATTTGAGACTGTTGCTGAGAAGATTGATCAAAATCTGGCGTAACCGGGTGGCATCTCCGATCATTTGCACCGGAGTTCCCGGCTCAATAAAGTAGGCCAGATCAAGCCCCTTTTCAATCGCTCGAGGCACCTGCATTTCAACCGCCGCTTCCACACACTCCCGCAAATTGAAAGGATGGTGTTCCAGTTCAAGGCGCCCGGCCTCGATTTTAGAGAGATCAAGGATATCGTTGATCAGTGCCGCAAGGGTTTCAGCACTGGTACGAATAATCTCAACAATCGCCCGCTGATCCTTATCCAGATCGTTATCCAGCAACATGGCGCTCATCCCAATGATGCCATTGAGCGGCGTGCGAATTTCGTGGCTCATGGTTGCCAGAAAACGCGTTTTCGCCTGGCTGGCATTTTCAGCGGCCTCCAGAGCCTGCTGTGCCTGATCACTCAACTTCTTGTATTGTTCCTCACGCTTCTGGACAAATTCGCGGGTCTGTGCCTCGCGGATAGCCACAGACCATATTGCCGCAAAGGTTTTGAGCAACTCCAGATCGTGCTCTTCGAATAACCCGGAGCGGCGGTAATCCTGAATCAGCCAGGCTCCACGCCAGCCATCTCCGATCAGAAGAGGAACCCCCATGCACGATTCGGGAACAAGATCTGTAATAGCCTGACCCTGCTCGCGATAGAACTGAGTCACCTTTTCCCGACTGGAAAAATGAAATATTTGCCCGGACTCAACAATCGTTCGTGCAACCAGCAGATCATGCTCCGGGTTGATCAGTTCTTGTCGGACGCCCCCCACAAAATGCAGGTTCTTCTCGGTCATCTGTTCCTTATTGGCAAGATAAAGCAGCCAGTCTGAGGCCCTGAAGACCTGTTGTACAATCACGTCCGCCCGTTCTGCCAGCTGGTCAAGCGGAAGCTCCCGGTTTATCTCACAGCTGAACTCCCTGAGCCATTCAACCGTCTGTTCCCGCCGCTTAAGTTCGTTTAATAGCCAGCCCTTCTCCAGAGGAACCACCGCTCGCTCGATCACCAGGCGAATTTGATCTTCACAACGCCCGGTTAAGCCCTCCTGCCTCGGGCTCGCAAGGGTGATCATCGCCGCCACCTTTCCATTCAACACCAGCGGGATGCCAATCCATGAGCCGGGGTTCTCCCCCGGGTGCTCACCGCTAAGTCCGGCTAGAAGGTTAGAATCTGCAGCACATTGTAAGTTCCGGCTGTCGAAAACAGATTGGAGAAACGGATTATCTCTAATCACAATGGCACGAGGGCCAACCGTTGAGCCGTTCCCATACTCGCTCCTGCCAAGGGAATGAACAAGCAGGGCTACCTCCCCGCGTACGAAGAACACATTTCCTACCTTACAGCCAGTCACCTCACACAGGCTCTCCAGCACCCGTCCCAGAGCACGGTGAAATCTCTCTTCTCCAGTACTTTCAGAAGTGCTGTGTAATTCCTCTTCAATCTGCCCTGCCAGCCAGGTAGCTTTCTCGGTTAAAACCCGCCCGGTTGCATCGTGAATCACTTCAAGAACAACCGGAAGGTCGTTCACCACAGGATGAACACGCCTGACCTCGAGCGCAAGGAACGCCCCATCCGCTCCGCGGGTTAAAACATACACTGGTTCGGGTTCGTTGGTGAGGTTGGTTTCACTCAGTGAGTATAGATTTCCACGCTCCATTCCGATCAGGCGCTCACGGGGGAGGCCAAAGAGGTCAACCGCTTGCGGGTTGGCATCGGTTATCCTGCCAGTTGAGTCGATGGTCAAGATGGCATCGCGGGTCTGTTCGAAAAGCGCGCGAAAACGAGTTTCACTAACCCTTGCGGTTTCCTCCACCTGCCTCAACCGGGTGACGTCCATCAAGAAAATCGACCAGCCGAAGAAAACTCCTCGTCGATCGTGGATGGCCGAAATACTTGTGTGAAAGATTAAAGAGCCGCCCTCCCGCTTCAGGACGACCTCCTGCACTGGTTCCAGTTTCCTGGTTGACAGGCGCACCTCGGGCAGTACCTCTCGCAGGGGCACCCCTACCAGCGATTGTGCCGACCGACGAACAAGGCGTTC
>AMZC01000293.1_pt1 | contig 79565 bp, 78 predicted proteins | sample 948551 | NCBI WGS metagenome assembly AMZC01 (sample SAMN01120625, study PRJNA171369) | bioreactor sludge metagenome | biome: sludge; isolation source: anaerobic thermophilic cellulolytic sludge from lab reactor | place: China: Hong Kong, Shek Wu Hui wastewater treatment plant | collected... | reverse complement strand
CACCTTTTTACCAGCTTTGGAACGATCACGCTCATCTTCATTCCACGGAGTGAGTATAATGAACGCCATCATTATAATCGGAGAACACCATGAGCATCATCACCATCGTGGGTGCTGGAATGATGGGCACCGCCCTGTGCTGGCCGCTGGCCGATAATGGTCATACCGTGCGCCTGGCAGGCACTCCGCTTGACGAAGAGATTGTCGCTTCTCTCCACGCCACGCGCATCCATCCTAAATTGCAACGGCGTATTCCCGAAGGGGTGACCGTCTACCGTGCAGCACAACTGCCCGAAGCGCTGGCAGGCGCAGAGATCATCGTCAGCGGGGTAAGCAGTTTTGGAGTTGACTGGTTTGCCCGAACGGTCGGGGGGTATCTTCGGCCCGGTGTGCCGGTGATTGCCGTCACCAAAGGCCTCGAAGACCAACCCGACGGCACTCTCATCACCCTGCCCGAAGCCACCCGCCGCCTCCTGCCGCCTGCAATTCGTGAACAGGTCAGCCTTAATGCGATTGGCGGGCCATGTATCGCACATGAGCTGGCGGCGCGCCGTCAGACGGCGGTAGTATTTTGCGGCACAGACGAAGCCGTGCTCGCCCGCCTGCGCGAAACCTTCACTACCCCTTATTATCACATCTGGCTTTCCACCGATGTCACCGGTGTAGAAGTCTGCGCGGCGATGAAGAATGCTTATGCGCTGGGGGTGGGGCTGGCGGTGGGCATGATGGAGCAGGCCGGAGCTGATGGGCTGGCCTGGATGTACAATCCTCAGGCGGCCCTCTTTGCCCAGGGATGCCTGGAGATGCGCCGCCTGCTTGAAATCACCGGCGGAGGAATGGAGAACGACACCTGGTTGCCCGGGCCGGGCGACCTTTATGTGACGGTTTTCGGCGGGCGTACGGTGCGCCTGGGTAAACTGCTGGGGCAGGGGCTATCGTTTGCTGAGGCGCGCCAGCAAATGGCCGGAGAAACGCTGGAGAGCGTGGAAATTGCCACCCGCGTGGCGCGCGCCCTGCCCAAACTGGCTGCCCGCGGCCTGGCAAAGCTGGAAGACTTTCCCCTTCTGCTCCATATCGACCGCATTCTTAATCACGGAGAAAGGGTGAATCTCCCCTGGGAGGCCTTTTTCAACCGCCCATGACCTACCTCACTGTTGATGCTGGCACTTCTTCGACCAAAGTTTGCCTTTTCCGGCAGGATGGATCGCTCTGGCTCAGCCGGAGTGCCTCTTACCCGGTAGACCGCCCGCAACCGGGCTGGGCCGAGCAAGACCCCCGCGCATGGTGGCAGGCCGCCTCTGCTCTATGCCGGGCGCTGCTTGTCGAAGCCGGGAATCCCCCGGTGCGCGCGGTATCACTTTCGGGGCAGGCTCCGCTGTGCGTTCCTCTTGATCGGCATGGCCAGCCCCTGCGCCCGGCCATTCTCTGGCTTGACCGTCGGGCCGCACCCCAGGCGCGCTGGCTGCAGGAACACCTGGGAGTGGAAGAAGCGGTACACCTGTCGGGCAATGTGCTCGATCCTTACTTCGGCGGGGTGAAGTGGCTCTGGTTCCGCCGTGAAGAACCCGAACTGTACGCCCGTACCTGGAAGATTGCTCAGGCGCAAACTTACCTTGCCTGGCATCTCACCGGCAAGGCCATCACCGACCCCAGTCACGCCGGGATGTGCAGTCCGTGTTTTAACCCTCAAACCCGGCAGTGGGATGAGCGCATCTGTGAGCTGATGGAGCTTGACGTTGAACGTTTGCCTGAAATTCATGTCTCCACTGAGGTCATCGGCGAGGTCACCCGGCGGGCGGCGGCTGAAACAGGCCTTAAGACGGGCACGCCGGTGGTCTGCGGCGGGGGTGATTTTGCCTGTGCCTGCCTGGGAGCCGGGGCGCTTAACCCCGGTCAGGGCGCCCTGATGCTCGGCACAGCAGGGAACCTGCTCGTTCCGGCCCTCGAGCGCACCGATCCGCGGCTGATCAACACCCTTCATGTAACGGGGGAACGCCTCAGCATGGGCGGGGTGCTGGCCGGTGAGGTGATCACCTGGGTGCGCGGCCTCTTCGGGAATCCCTCGCTGGAAACACTGGAAGCCGAAGCCGCCCGTGTACCGCCCGGGGCAGAGGGACTGCTCTTTTTGCCCTATCTGATGGGCGAACGCACTCCCGTGTGGGATGCGCAGGCGCGTGGGGTTTATTTTGGCATTTCTTCCCTCCACAACCGCGCGCATTTCTACCGCGCCGCTCTGGAAGGCGTGGCGTTTGCTTTTCGAGAAATCACTTCCATCTTTACCGCACTCGGACGCCCCCTTCACGAAGTGATCATCCTCGACGGCGGCGCCCGCAGCCGCCTCTGGAGGCAAATCTTCGCCGATGTGCTTGGTCTGCCGGTGCGCTGGCGCCCCACCAGCCCGGGCACCTCGCATGGGGCGGCTTTTCTGGCGGCTCTGGCCATGGCCGATGCTCCCAGCCGGGATGCACTTCAGCGCTGGCTGGAGCCAACCCTTGATGCGTTCCCGAATCAGGAAACTCAGCCTGTTTATGCCGGGCGGTTCGCGGTCTATCGTCAGCTTTACGGGCGATTAAAAGACCTGTTCTAACTTTGTTCACCCCTCGCTCCCCATTTATGCTACAATTTCTATAGTGTAGCAATTAAGTAGAGAATATACGGGGAGGTGAGTCAATGTCGCAGTTGCACCGGGTACAGTGGAAAAAAATAGGAGGTGCCTTGCTGGGGGCCATGGGGCACACCCTTGGAACCTGGGCCGCGATTATGGCCGTCTGGGCTATCTGGCTGGCCTGGAAAGTCTTTATTCAGGGATATTACAGCTCCGACTGGAGAACGCCGCCCGAAGTGTACCGTCTTGGACTTGCCATAATTTTGCTGTTTTCTCTGCCTCTTTCGGGGGAGTTCCTCATTTTGAGCTTCGTCTATCGCCTTTTTAAGATCACCCTCACAGGGTGGCAGGTCATTTTAAGTTCCGTCACCCTTGCGCTGAGCAGCCTCCTCCTTGTTCTGGTGCTCCCCGAAGGAGGCCTTCCGCTGTTAATGATGATCATTGTTCTGCCCCTGCTGGCCACCTTATGGCTGAACGGGAAAAATCAGCGCCTCAAGCGGTCTCAAGGTTGAGACCAGAAAAGAGATCCCATGAGTTCATTTCCTCTCATCACTTCAAAAAATTACCCTGTCGAACAGTTGCAGGGTAACCTTCGCTCAGGCTGGGCAGACGCCCTGCTTGCCGGCCTGCCTTTTTTACTGGGCGGCCTGGCCCAGGGTGTACCGCTGGTTTTATCGGCCCTGGAGATGACGGAACGCACTTCATCCATCCCTTCCATTCTTTCGACCATCTTTATCGGGTTGTTCATCCTCTCTCTGCCGGTCAGTTTTCTGCTGGCCAGAGCTCAAAACTGGCCGCTCTGGTCTGCTGGCTGGGTTCCCTTCTGGGTACTTGGAGTGATCATGTTCGAAGAATGGATGCGGGGATGGATTACCGGTGATAATGAGTGGTTCCCGCTGATGGATTTCCTGATGCTGGTGGTCTTCCCGCCGGTCATTGCCTACGGACTGGTGCGTGTGGTGCGCGCTGGCCGGTTGAATGGAATCCTGGCGGCTATGCCGGTCATGCTGGTATCCTGGATCGTTACCAATGAGTTCGTTTCCAACCTTCCCGAAGGCATTGTCTCACTGAGTTCCTGGTTTCTGGCGGGGATCGTTGCCGTGCTCATCGTTCGTTTCCGGGGGGTGACGTTCGCGCTTCTCTCCGTCACCGGGCTGATGCTTGTCAGCGGTTGGGTCCATACATGGAACGGCATCTACCTGGGAGGAATGCTTCCGTTCTCGGAGCCTGCCCCCACCCCCGGGGCTGTCTTTCGGGCTTTTGTCCCCCTGTTTTCGTTTATCTGCGCCATTGGGCTTGGGCCGCAACTGGCTCAATCTCTCCGCGATCTGGGGCTGCGTGGCGGGCTTGATTGGGGTTTACCGGCTTACCGGCTTTCCCTTGGCGGCATCTTTCTAATGATCCTGAGCGCTCTTTTCCAGATTTATGCCCAGGTAAACGGCGGAGCTTTGCATGCCCTTCTACCAACCCCCGATCTTTTCGCGCGGCTTGGTACTTATCCGGCAGGGCTATGGCTCAGTCTCATCGGGCTGGGGTTTTATGTTGCCGGTTTTATCCTGGTTGTGCGGGCCGCTCGCCGGGGAGGTAACCTGCCCGGGTGGCTCCCCACGATTTTATTGTTCTTCTCCCTGCCCGGGGTACCCATCACCCTCTATCTGGCCAGCTCATCTGTGGGTTCCATCCGGGCCTTTCTCCCTCCCGCTGTTGGGAATACCCTCGGGTTGGGCTGGGTGGCCATGGCCCTCTTTGCCCTCCTGTTCTGGCTACGCGGGATGAGCCGCCTGAATCTCCTCCCCCATTAAAGGGAGGCGGGGGTATCTCCCTGCCAGCCAAAAGCGGCTTCAAAACCGCGCGTGCTGGCGCTCAGGTTAAATCCTTCGGCTACCCAATCGGTGGGGCCAGCCCCATTTTGCCCAATCCGTAGTGAAAGGCGTTCACCGGGGCGTGTTTCACGCACAAAATTGATCTGCAACCAGGCGAAATTCCCCCTCTCGAAGGCTTCCATCCCCAGCGCATCGCACAACCACTCCACATAGCGCGCGCTATTTGCATGGGCCAGCACATCCACGGCGCTGTACCCTGCCTCCACCTGCAGGCGTTCAGGCAGGTCGGCTGGCGGGTTGATCTTGTCCAGGGTCCAGTCCAGGGCTCTGTGGCCCTCATTGGCTGGCAGGCTGGCCTGAAGTGCCTGAGGGGGCAACATGCGCCGCGCCACCGGGTCGATGAGCACCCATGCCGAGGTGGCCGAAGCCAGCCGTTGACCCCCGGCACCGGTGAGCAGAAAATCGCGCGTGAAGAAAAGGCGCTGTTGCAAACCGCACGGCCAGGTTTGTAAAGTCACCGGCTCGTTCATCACTGGAAAGGCGTGGAAGTGAATACGAAAGCGGGAGAGTACCCAGCTCATCCGCCGCGCCTGCATGGCTTCGAAATCAAAGCCAAGGTGGGCGGCGTGATCGCTGGCGGCCTCCAGCATGGCCAGGAACATGGCGGCGGGCTTCCAGCGGCGGTTGAAGTCGCAGGCGTGTGCACTGGCGCGCGTCTGCACTGTCCAGACAGGTTGCAAGGTCATAGCGATGTTTTTACCAGCGCTCCCGGTGGACAATTTCCTCCAGGGGTCGGCGCCCTCCTTTGCGATTGGGTTGAACCAGGACCGAGGGGTCCAGCGGATAACCGAACGAGATGGCAATGCGGAGATGCCATTCCGCCGGGAAGCCCAGCAGGGCCCGCGCCTTTTCGGGTTCGTAAATGCTTGCCAGGCATGAACCCACCCCCAGTTCCCAGGCGGCCAGCTGCATGTAGGCGGCCGCCTGACCGGCGTCGAACATGACCTGGAATTTTTCGGTTGGATCAGGGGTGAGGATGGCTACTCCCAGTGCCGCTCCGGCCAGGTGCCCGGCCCATGTGCCGCATTCCGAAAGCCCCCTGAGAGTATCCCGGTCGGTGATGGCGATAAAATGCCAGGGCTGGGTGTTTTTTGACGATTGTGACCGCCGCCCTGCCTGTAGAATGGCGCGGATCACTTCTTCGGGCAGGGGTTGCGTAGAAAACTCACGCACAGCCCGCTTATGTTGAATCGCCTCTGAAACGTTCATAAACTGATTACCTTTCCGGCTTTCTGAAGCGCTTCCAGAATATCTCCCATTCCTCCCACCGTGCCCACCTGTACCTGGTCAGCCAGCCCCAGGTAGTTCAAACAGGTCTGGCAGAGGATCAATTCTACCCCGCGAGCTTCCATCTCGCGCAATACTTCCAGCACGCCCGAGCCTGTACAGGCCAGGTGCACGCCCCCGGCATAAAAAAGAATTTTTGCAGGTAAGTCTCCCGATTGAAGGGTGAGGTTAAGAAACTTGAAGGCCAGCATTTTCTGCAGGTCGGCCGGGGCATCTCCCATGCCATTTCGGGTGAAAAGAAGAACCGCGTCCTGGTTCATCGTGGAACGCATCTCCAGAAAGATCTATTTCGCCCCTGCCTGCGCCAGCCGGGTGAACAGATCGCGGAAGATAGCATCGCGATCGATGGAATACGCACTGCGAATAAAATGCCGCCGTGAGTCGAAGCTCCAGGTGAGGTCATCGGTGACGATGGGGCTGTGAACCAGAGCACTGGGCGTCCAGCCAGCATCGATCAGATACGCAATGCTCGAAATATCCCAGATCACCTTTGACCAGGCAAAGGGATTCCCCTGGTAAGAGCGGACAATGTCGGTCAAATAATCTCCGATGCGGCTGCGTCCCTGCACATAACGCTCCAGTTCGGCAACCGTCGTATGCAGGTGTGAAACCACCCCCATGCAGGGGAGTTGCACCAGAGGTACCCCGCTATCGAAGATCACCCGCGCCGCGGGCACATCCTGCATCAGGTTAAATTCGCGGGTATCAGGCCAGAAGAAAGCGTGCCCTCCCAGCCAGACCACCACCACCCGTTCGATAATCCGCGGCTCCAGCAGGATGGCCGAGGCCACATTGGTGATGGCCCCAATGGCGACCACAAACAGTGGTTCATCTCCCGGAGAGCGCCGCATGGCCCGCTCTATCAGGTCAAGGGCTGCAGGGCTTTCGACGGGGTGATCCCAATCGGGGAGATAGGTGGTGGAACCGCGGAAAACCCTGCCATCAGCGGGCTTTCCCAGCAGATCGAGCAGGCGCAAAATCTCCTGATAGCTTTTCTCCATGCCGTCTGCCGGGCCGGTAGAGCGATCGTTGAAAAAAGGCGCGGCGTAGATGGCCTCTACCGTGAGCTTTTCGGGGGAAAGGAGCGCATAAGTCACCGCAAACTGGTCATCCACCTCGTTGTAGGTGTCGGTGTCGAGCACCATGGTTACCCTGCCAGCCGGGGGTTCCAGCCGCGCCAGGCGCATGGCTTCAGAGAGCCGGGGAAACTGCATCGTGATACCTCCTGAGGGGGTCGCCCGGAGCATTCCCGCCTTTACGGGGAAAGTTGGGCTTCTATGCAATTATACCTTTATCAGGATAGATGAAGTTCCGGGTAACCTGACACCCTGGAAGAAGGTCTGTTCCTTTCAAAAGCAGTTATCTCAGGGTGGGCCAAGTGTCACCTCGAAGCGCCAGTTACCAAAGATATCACTTCCGTATTCATCCACGCCTTCGGCTTCGATGCGCACTCTGTAGGTGCCATTGACCGCCGCCGGGCCGCCTTCTCCCCAGGTGAGCTGGTACTGAGTCACCGGCCAGGGGTTGCAGGATGGGTCATCCCCGCCAAAAATGCAGAAAGCTGCCTTTCCTTCTGTCTTTTCGTAAACGGGGTTGCCATCTTTATCTTGCACGATGAATTTCACCTGCTTCACCCCGTCTCCATCCTTCGAGGTGCCCGTGGCGCGCAGGGCGATGCGAAGAAGCGAACGCGAGGAGAAAATCAACTCATATTCAAAGCCGTCGAACGTGCCCTGGGGTTGCGAATTGCTCACCGAGGGCGGGCGCGGCGCCGGGGGTGGCTCCACAGCCACCACGGGCAGGGCGGAGACATCAAGATTGCAGGAAACGAACTGGGCTCCCGCGCTCACCCAGCCGGTGCGCCCTGCCCCGTCCACCACCTGCACCCAGCTGCCTGAGGGAAAACCGCTCCCATTGAATCCGATGGGTGTCACCACGGCTTCTTTATCCAGCACATCGATGGGCGGGTTGAAGGCCGTGCCTGGCCCCTTGCGGAAGTTCAGGCGCTGTAACACTGTGCACTGAGGGCCGGTTGTGGCCGTGGGCGGGAGCGGTGTGGGTGTGTTTGCCGGGGCGGGGGTATCTGAGGGGATGGCAGAGGCGGCGGTGGTGGGGGTTTCAGAGGGTGGAACAACCACCGTGATCACCACCGGTGTGACCTCGGGCTTCGCCGAGGTTAAGGGGGTGCAGGCTATCAGCCCGGCCAGCAATCCGAGAACCAATGTCCATTTTTTCATCATGATCCTCCCTGATCTCCCAGGTACTGGAGCAGGTCCTCGCGGAACGAGAGGCAGAGCTTCTGCGCAATCTCCACACGGGTGATCTGATCCGGTGAGTTTTGGCCCACTTCCACACAGCGGGCATAACGATCGAGGGCCAGGTCGTAATCCTTCTGGCTCTGGGCAAAATTCTTTTCGCTTTCCGAAAGAAACCCAAGCCACTGATACGCTGTGCCCAGCGTTTGATACGTCTGCGCCAGATACCGCTCGCGCCCGGCCTGCCCGAAAGGCTCAACCAGTGCCTCCAGCTCGCGTACTGCGCCTTCGGCCACAGTACGCGCCGCCGCAGAGTCGCCCTGGTAATAATGAATCTCGGCCAGCAGGCGCATGGCTGTTCCCTTCCCCAGGCGGGCGATGAACTCAACCGGGGTGCCGCTTTCTTCGCTCACCGAAGGCAAGGTCTCTGCCTGGTGATAGGCCTCCAGAGCCTGTTCTACCAGCGCTCTGGCCTGCCTTAGCTCTTCTTCCGGGTGGTTGGCGGGTGGTACCCGCCGCTTGGCCGATGCGAAAAAGACACTCCCCAGCCCGATGTAGGCGTTTCCATAGGCCGGATCGAGGGCAATTGCCCGACGAAAAGCCGCTTCGGCCTCATCGGTGAGGGCTTGCTGGGCCGGTAAATCGCTATCTGAGAGGAAAAGGCTTTCTCGCCCGATAAAAAATTGCACCGCTGCCGAATCAGGAGTAAACCCCTCGGCCTGGCGGAATGCCTGGAGTGCCTCCCGCTCCTGCCCAAAACGCATGCGAGTCAATCCGAGTGCCACCCACGCCAGGGTGCTGGCCTGGCGGTTGATCTCAGGTTGAATCTCGATGCCCGGGTGGGTTACATCGCGTATGAGCAGGTCGCCGCCGGTGGTATAACCGTTCGACGAGACCTCGAAGCGGTAATCCAGCTGGGGAGCCAGCCAGAATTCCAGCTTCAGGCGGGCTGGCTGCTGGCGGGTATCCATATCGCCAAACACAACCATCTGGGCATTCAGGCGCTCGGCCAGCGCCGCGGCAGATGCCGCCCGTTCGGCGGGGGTGAGGCCGGTGACGCGCCCGATCTGCACATTTTGCCGCTGTAATTCGGGGCCATCCTGCCAGACAAGCAGGTTGGGGTCGGTGGCCAGTTCACTGCGCAGTTTGTTGGCCACCCAGCCGCTCACCAGTTTTCCTCCCTCGCCGGGTACCGATCGCTGGTTGCCCTGTCCGTCAATCAGGCCGAACTCGGCCACCGCTATATTGAAGACGCCGTTCATCTTTGCCGGGGTTTTAAAACGGACGTTCAACCCGGTGAGGAAAAACAGCGCCACCAGCATCCCTGCCAGCGCCACAGCTGAGACCGGGAAGACCACCCGCCGCAGTACCAGTGCCTGCCGATACCGCCGCTCGCGCGCCTGTTCCTCTACCAGCGCCTGGCAGCTGGCCTGGAGGAAGGCCTGTTCATCCAGGCTGAGCAGGGTGGGGTTCTGACTGGCCCATTCGTTCACCTGTTGCAGGCGTTTTCCGCGGAAAAGCGCTCCGGGGTCTCGTTGCAAACGCAACCAGTCGGCGGCCCCATCGGTTAACTGGCGGTGCAACAACAACCCTTCGCGGTCTTCTTCCAGCCACTGGCGCAGGGTGGGCCACTCGCGAATGAGCGCCTCGTGGGCCACCTCCACCGTCTTTACATCGCCCGGTTCAACCACCCCCGTGGTCACCAGCCGCGCCTCGACGAGGATGGAAAGCACCGTGTCGATGGTCAATGGATCGATGGCGCGTGTGATCAGTTCAGAAAAAGGCGCACGCCTTCGCGTATCCTGCGCGTCTTCATTCAATTCCGTCAGCCGCAGGAAGATCATGCGCGCCACAGGGCGCTGTTCGGCGGTCAGCCGTTGTTGAAAAACGGCTTCAGCTGTGCGGGCAATCGCCCCGCGCACCCCTCCGGCCTCGGTATACCCTGAAAGCGTCATCGTGCGCTGCCGCCGCCGATTCCACGTCTCGAGCAGGGCATGAGAGAGAAGGGGTAATGCCCCAGGCTCGTTGCCGATGTCATCGAGCATCACCTCGACCAGCCCTTCCTGAATTTTCCAGTTTCCCAGGGCCGCCGGTTTGACGATGGCATCAAACAGTTCATTGCGCGTCATCGCCCCGATGAATTCCTGCTGACTGGCGACCAGATCGCGCAGACGGTCATACTGGGCCAGGCGGGCGTAAAAATCGGCCCGCAGTAAAATCAACACGCTGACGGGCTGGTCATCGGCGGGGTCGCAGATAGAGAGCAACGCTTCAAAGAACACCCGGCGTTCTTCTTCCTGATGACACTGAGAGAACACCTCTTCAAACTGGTCAATGACCAGAAACAGGCGCGGGCTTCCGCACCTGGCGAGAATTTGCCGGAGGATGAGGATCAGGCTGTGGGGGTCTTCCTGCAGGGATGTGACCGTTGCCGCCAGAGAAGCGGGGGATGCGGCGTCGTACGTAAGCGCTGCGGCCAGAGCATCGACGGGATGGGCGCTGGGCGTAAAAAGGCGGTACTCCCATTTCGGGCTGTCGGTAGGCGGCAGGGAATCGTCTCCCAGGCGCACCCCGCGTTTCAACGCCGGCACCACCCCCGCCCGCACCAGCGAGGATTTTCCGCTCCCCGAATCGCCGATCACCGCCAGAAAGCGTGTGCTTTTCAAACGGTTCACCAGCCGGGCGGTGAGCAACTCGCGGCCAAAGAAACGGTCGGCATCTTCCTCGTTGAAGTACTGCAGCCCCAGGTATGGAGGGGCTCCCGGCTCGGGAGGGAGGTTTTCGAGCTCTTTGACTTCCTGAGCGCTGATCAGGGTTGAATGAATGTTGATCGTCGCATGGCGGAAATCACCGGCGAGGTTGTACACATCGCCGGCAGGGTTCTGGTCTGGTTTCTTTGGGTTCTGCCGCGGCGCGGAGGGTTTTCTCATGAACGGGGAAGATTAACGGGTCATTTTTCCCACCGCCAGAACGATCTGTGTGGCGATGGAAAGAACCGTGGGCAGCACATCGGCCACGTTCTGAGCGGCCTGCTTGAGGCCTTCGCCGGTGATCTGCAACATCGTCCGGTTGGGTTTGGGTTCCTTCGCCTGTTCCACCAGTGCTTTGGCCGTCGCGGCCACGGCCTCCACCTGTTCTTTCTTCTCCGCCGGTACGGCAGCGGTCAGCTCTTTTGAAAGCTGGCCAATCAACTGCTGCAATTCGCGGCGCGAATCCTCGTCGCCGGTCTGCATCTGACCGACGGTTTGCTGGACATTCTCCAGAGTGGACGCGATATTGAGAATCGCACCGCGGAAGTCTCCCGAAAGGTTGTATTGATCGGGCATGGTTTTATTGCTCCCTATCACCTTAAGCTGGTGAAGCTGTGATTTTATGATATTTTATATCATATAAGTATAGTATATACTATTCACGCGGTGCAGACAAGGAAATGGGAAGGAAAAAACCACCCCTCCGCCCCCCCCAACGAAAAAAGCCCCGGCCATGCCGGGGCAAAAGGAAACCCAGCTCCGGGTGAGGGAGCCAGAAATCAGATGAATGGATGAAAGGGGCTTCTAGCTCTGAGCCTCGCCAGCGCTTTGCGCGGTGGGCGCAGGAGCTTCACTGCGTTTACGCCCCGGTTTGGCCGGTGAAAGCACCATGCTCATCACCCGCCCTTCCATGGCCGGGGGTTGCTCGATGGTAGCAATGTCGGCCAGTTCCTCGGCAATTTCACGCAGGTCTTCCAGCGCCAGCTCGGGGTAGGTCACTTCGCGCCCGCGGAAGCGGATGGTCACTTTGACCTTGTTGCCCTCCATGAGCCAGCGGCGGGCGTCGCGCGTCTTAAAACCGCGGTGATGCTCGTTGGTTTTGGGGCGCAGGCGGATTTCTTTTACCTCGATCTTGGTCTGCGCTTTCTTGGCTTCGCGTTCCTTCTTGGCGCGTTCGTAGAGGAACTTGCCAAAATCCATCACGCGGCACACGGGCGGCGTTGCTCCCGGAGCCACCTCGACCAGGTCGAGTTCAGCCTCTCGGGCAATGCGCAGAGCTTCTGAAATGGATACAACCCCCAGGTTTTCTCCTCCGGGGCCAATCAGGCGCACTTCCGGCACCCGGATCATCTCGTTGACACGAAAAGTCTGTGTACTTATGGTCTTCTCCTCACAACATGTGCTTACCAGATTGAAATCGTCCGACTCACCCTGCGGCGCTTCGAACCGTAAAAATCATACCATAAATGAGGGTGTAGATCAACTTTTCCGGCACCCCAAACGCTAACAGGTGCGGTAGTTACCCGAGGTGAGGGTTGCCCCCTCAGGGTAACCCTCACCGGTCAATATGTGGTTTCATGCCCCTCTGCGGAGCGGGTCATAGCTCTGCAGAACGGGTGCGAATGCGCTCGGTAATCAGCGCGATAAACTCTTCTACTGGCATAACCTGCTGACTGCCGTCGCGTTTGCGCAGGGCTACTGCTCCGGCGTTCATTTCTTTCTCACCGACCACCAGCATGTAGGGCACCTTCATCAATTGTGCTTTGCGGATTTTCGCGTTCATCCGGTCGGGCGTCAGGTCGGCTTCCACGCGCACGCCCAGGTCGTAAAGGCGGTTCTGCAGGTTGACCGCATACTCATTCTGGCTGTCGGTGATGGGAATGATGCGCACCTGCTCTGGTGAGAGCCACACCGGGAAGGCCCCCGCGTAATGCTCCAGCAGGAACCCGATAAGGCGTTCATGGGTGCTGAGTGGTGCGCGGTGCAGGCACAGAGGTGTTTCGGGCTGGCCGGCTTCGTTGGTAAAGGTTAATTCAAAGCGCGCCGGTTGGGCAAAATCTACCTGGTTGGTGGCCAGGGTAAACTCTCGCCCGATGGCACTGCGCACCTGCACGTCGATCTTGGGGCCATAAAAGGCGGCTTCGTCGGCGATTTCAATATACGGGATGCCGTTCTTTTGCATGGCCTGGCGCACCATATCCTCGGTTTTCTTCCAGAGTTCGGGGTTGTTCACGTACTTCTTCCCCAGCCCCCTGGGATGATGCGTGCTGAAGCGCATGTAGTATTCCTGAATACCGAACAGTTCGAAGTACTCCAGGTACATCTTGATCACATCTGTGAATTCCTGCTCGAATTGCGCTTCTGAGCAATAAATATGAGCGTCGTTCATCTGCAGTGAACGCACCCGCATCAGGCCGAACAGCTCGCCGCTTTTCTCGTAGCGGTAGCAGGTGCCATACTCGGCCAGGCGCAGAGGCAGGTCGCGGTAGCTCCGCGGGCGGCTGGCAAAAATCTTGTGGTGCATGGGGCAGTTCATGGGCTTGACGTAATAACGCACCCCTTCCAGCTCCATGGGCGGGTACATGCTCTCGGCGTAATACGGCAAATGCCCCGAGTGCACAAAGAGGTCTTCTTTGGCCAGATGAGGGGTGCGCACCCGGACGTAGCGGTGCTTGAACTCCACTTCCTTGGCCAGTTTTTCAATTTCCTCGATGATCGCTCCGCCGCGCGGAGTCCACAGAGCCAGCCCCGGGCCAACTTCCTCATCGAAGGTGAAGATATCCAGTTCGCGGCCCAGCTTCCGATGATCGCGTTTTTTGGCCTCTTCAAGGCGCCAGAGGTATTCCTCCAGCTCTTTCGGGTCATTCCAGGCCGTGCCATAGATGCGCTGGAGCATGGGGTTGTGTTCATCGCCGCGCCAGTACGCCCCCGAGACGTGGAGCAATTTAATGGCCTTCGGGTTAATCTCGGCTGTGTTCTCCACATGCGGCCCGCGGCACAGGTCCACGAAGGAATCATGCTGGTAAATGGAGATTTCGGGCTTCTCTTCTACGGGGTTGCCGTCTTCATCTACTTCACCGCGCTCCAGCCCTTCAATCAGTTCCAGTTTATAGGGCTGATCCTTGAAGATTTGCCGGGCTTCCTCCGCGGAAACGACCCTGCGCACAAAGGGATGCTTTCCTTTGATAATTTCCACCATGCGCTTTTGAATTTGCTCCAGATCTTCCGGAGTCAGTGTGCGCGGGAGGTCGAAATCATAATAAAAGCCATCTTCAATCGCCGGGCCGATGGCGATCTTGGCGCCGGGGAACAGTTCCATCACCGCCTGCGCCATGACATGGGCAGTCGAGTGGCGGATGCGATAGAGTTTGGAATCCTCATAACGTTCACGCATTTTTGCTACCATTTCAGCACCTCCTTGCTGACCAGAATAAAAAAAACTCCGCTGCCCGGGCTGGTTCACAGACCAGCTTTCTGGGGCGAGCGAAGTTCGCACGTGGTTCCACCCAGGTTCGCGCCCGCAGGCGCGCACTCATCAGGCCGGTAACGGGGCCAATCGTCTTACCTTACTTCTGGGCCGGTTCGGGCAAGCCGCTCGCGGGTGGTTTTCATCGGCGTCCTTCCCGGAGGGGGCTCTCAGTCTACGACCCCGCTCTCTCTGTCGGTGTCCGCCGGTTACTCGTCCCGGTCGTCGCGTTTCCAGTGGGCGGTATAGGGCTCGAACCTACGACCTCACGGATGTCAACCGTGTGCTCTAACCAACTGAGCTAACCGCCCGCGTGAGCCTTATTATAGCCAGATTAGGCGGGTTTTGCAATGGTAACCCGATGAAAAAATTATGATATACTCTATCGCTATGCCTCTTGATCGTGAAGTTTACGACTTTCCTACTGCCATTCCTCTCAAAGTCATTGGCCGCAATGAGGACGAATTTGAGCAGTTCGTAATGGGGCTGTTCTACAAGCATGTGCACGTCGAAGATATTCACCGCGTCAGCCAGAGGCTCAGCCGCGGCGACCGCTACCTCTCCCTCACCGTTACCTTTACCGCGCATTCCCGTGAGCACCTGGACGCCGTGTATGCCGAACTGCAATCGCACCAGCGGGTGCTCTTTGTGATCTGAAATGTCCTCGTCACCACACAGCGCCTGGCGCGCCAACGCCCTGCTCATCCTCGTCACGGCCATCTGGGGCTTTGGCTTCGTGGCCCAGCGGGTAGGCATGCAGCACATCGGGGCGTTCACGTACAATGCCCTGCGTTTTGGCATCGGCAGCCTGGTTTTGCTGGCCTTCGTCCCGCTTCTGCGGCGCTTTAATCCACCTGCCGGCAGGCTGGAGGGGCGGGCTTTGCTTAAAGCCGGGGCAGCGGCAGGAACGTTGCTTTTCATTGCGGCTTACCTGCAGACGGCCGGGCTGGCTTACACCGGCGCAGGCAAAGCCGGGTTCATCACCGGCTTCTACGTGGTGCTGGTTCCCCTGCTGGGGTTATTCTGGCGGCAACGCACCAGCCCTTTCACCTGGGTGGGTGGAGCGCTTTCTCTGGCGGGGTTGTATTTGCTCACCATCAGCGAGAGCTTGCAGGTCAACCCTGGCGATCTGCTGGTGCTCTCCAGTGCTTTCTTCTGGGCGGCTCACATCCAGGCCATCGGGTATTTCTCCCGGCGGGTAGAGCCACTGTCTTTTTCCATTGTCCAGTATGTGGCGGTAGCACTTTTCAGCGCCCTCGTGGCGCCCTTTTTTGAAGGGAACACCCTTTCGCAAATCACTGCCGCCGCAGGCGCGGTGCTTTATGGCGGGGTGATGGTGGTGGGGGTATCTTTCACTCTGCAGGTCATCGCTCAGCGCGAGGCACACCCCGGCCATGCCGCTGTGATCATGGTCTCGGAAGCCATGTGGGGGGTCGTGGCGGGCTGGTTGCTGCTGGGTGAGGTGCTTACCCCGCGCGCGCTGGCCGGTTGTGCTCTGATGCTTGTGGCCATGCTTCTCTCTCAGGCAGGCTCTTATTTGTCTTTCAGCCTGCCCCGTCGCAACACCCAGCCTGAAGTGCTCAAAACCGATCGTTCCACCTCCCTGTGATCTGACGCATATAAGAAAATCGTTAGATCATTCCTCCATTGCTTGACTCTTCCTCCCCCCTGTGCGTAGAATCTAAAATATGGAATACAAAGACTATTACAAAATCCTCGGCGTAGATCGAAATGCCAGCGAGGAAGAAATCAAGAAAGCCTTTCGCAAGCTGGCCATGAAATACCATCCCGACCGGAACCCCGGCGACAAAAAAGCCGAGGAGACTTTTAAGGATATTAACGAGGCTTACGAGGTTCTGAGCGACCCTGAAAAGCGCCGCCGCTACGACCAGCTGGGTGAGTCGTATACCCGCTGGCAGCAGGCGGGCGGTGCTCCGGGTGGCTTTAACTGGAATGAGTGGTTTAGCGGTGCCCCCGGCGGAGTGCGCGTGGAGTATACCAACCTCGATGACCTCTTCGGCGGCGGCGCCGGGGGGTTCTCCGATTTCTTCCAGGCCATTTTTGGCGGTATGGGCGGCGGAGCGGCCACCCGCACGGCCACCCGCACGGCTCGCTCGCGCCCACCTGCGGTAGAGCATCCTGTGGAAATCACCCTGCAGGAGGCTTACCGGGGTACGGAACGCACCGTTACCATCGATGGGCGCCGGTTGCAGGTAAAAATCCCGCCAGGCGCCGATAACGGCACCAAAGTACGCATGGCCGGTGTGGGGCAGCCCGGCCCGAATGGCACCCGCGGTGATATCTACCTCGTCGTGCAGGTCATCCCGGACTCGCGCTTTGAGCGGAAAGGGAATGACCTCTATACCGATTTTGATCTCGACCTGTACACTGCCGTGCTTGGGGGCGAAGCCCGTGTGGATACACCCGACGGGCAGGTTGTCCTCACCATCCCTCCGGGTACTCAGCCTGGCCAAACCTTCCGTCTGGCAGGGCGCGGCATGCCGCACCTGCGTAACCCGCAAAACCGGGGAGACCTGTTTGCCCGGGCGCGGGTATCCCTGCCACGCAACCTGACCCCGCAACAACGGGAATACTTTGAAAAACTGGCCCGGCTGAAGTGACCGCCGACCACGGATTGGATTTCAAGGAGGCACCATGAAACGCAGTTTTCCTCTGGCTTTTCTGCTGGTTGTGCTGGCGCTCACGGCCCTTTCCTGCCGTGTCAGCCTGCCGGGCGGGTTGCAGTCTGAGACACCCACCCTCATCCCCACCCTCAGGGTGGAGAAGGTTCCACAGGAGAACGCCCAGCCTCCACAATCTCTTCCTGACCTGGTCGATCAGCAAAACACGCTGGTCAACCTCTACGAACGGGTGAACCCCGGGGTGGTCTCGATCCGCGTGTACACCGCAGGCGGCGGGGGGCAGGGTTCGGGGTTTGTTTACGATACTGAAGGCCACATCATCACCAACTACCACGTTGTGCAGGATGCCGAAGACCTTGAAGTGGATTTCCCCTCCGGGATCAAGGTACGCGGGAAGGTTGTGGGCACCGATCTGGACTCTGACCTGGCGGTGGTCAAGGTTGACGTGCCCTCCAGCGAACTCACACCGCTTCCGCTGGGCGATGGCGAATCGCTCAAGGTGGGGCAAACGGTGGTGGCCATTGGCAACCCCTTCGGGCTGGCCGGCACCATGACCGCGGGGATTATTTCTGCCAAGGGACGTACCCTTGAATCGCTACGTGAAGCCCCCGGCGGAAACTATTTTTCGTCCGGCGCCATCATCCAGACCGATGCCGCCATTAACCCCGGTAACTCCGGGGGGCCGCTCATTGACCTGGACGGGAAGGTGGTGGGCATTAATCGCGCTATCGTGGCCAACAATGCCTTTGGCGAATCCACCAACAGCGGCGTGGGGTTTGCGGTCAATGTAGATATTGTCAAGCGCGTTGTTCCAGAGCTGATCAAAAACGGCAAATACAGTTATCCCTATCTGGGGGTGACCAGTCAGGAAGAAATCACCCTGCTTATGGCCGAAGAGCTGGGCCTGCCCCAGGCCACCGGTGCCTACGTGCTCCAGGTTACTCCGGGCAGCCCGGCAGACAAGGCCGGAATCCGTGCCGGAACGCGCCGTACCAGTGTGGCAGGGTTGTATGCAGGGGGCGATCTCATCATAGCGGTTGATGGGCAGGAGGTTCGCGTCTTTGGCGACCTGCTCACTTACCTGATGACCAAGAAAAGCCCCGGAGACACCATCGTTTTAACCATTTTGCGCGATAATCAACGAAAGGAGGTCAGCGTCACCCTCGCAGAACGTCCGTAAGCACGTTATCGTATTCGCTTACCCTTTCAATTGAATAGGAGGATGCCATGATAACCGAGCATGACTTGCGGGAGCTGGTGGAATTCACTGCCAACGCGCCGGTGCTCAGTCTGTATCTGAATCTTGACCCCACTCTGGGCAACGCAGATGCGCATAAACTGCGCGCGCGCAGCATTCTCAAGGATATTTATCTGCCGCAAGATGTAGAGGCTATCACCCGTTACCTGGATCATGAGTATAACTGGTCAGGGCGGGGGTTGGCGATTTTCTCATGCGCTCCAGAGGGATTCTTTCGCGCCTACCCGTTAGGTGTGCCCGTGCGGAGCGCTGTTCATATCAGCGACCGACCAAGTGTTAAAATCCTCACTGAACTGCTCGATAACTACGGCGGCTACGGCGTGGTCCTGATCGATAAACAGGGCGCGCGCGTGTTTCACTTTCACCTGGGCGAACTGGTGGACCAGGAAGGCTTCATGGGCGAAGAGGTCAAGCACGTCAAACGCGGGGGGGCGTCGACCTTTCCGGGTCGGCGGGGGGGTGTGGCTGGACGCACCCGCGCCATGGAAGAGCAAATTGACCGCAACATGAAGGAGGCCGCCGAGTTCTGTGTGCGCTTTTTCGAATCCCGCCGTATCCGGCGTATTCTCATCGGCGGCACCGATGAAAACGTCAAGCATTTGATGAATGATCTGCCTAAAACCTGGCAGAGCCTGATCGTCGGCACCTTCCCGATGAGCCTGACCGCCAACCAGAACGAAGTGCTGGCGCGCGCCCTTGAAGTGGGTGCCCAGGCCGAAGCCGAAAGCGAAGCTCAACTGGTAGATCAGCTTGTCACCGGCGCGGCCAAGGGCAGCGGCGCGGTGGTGGGGCTGGAAGATACCCTGGCCGCCGTCAACGATGGTCGCGTGCAACTGCTGGTGATTGCCGAGGGGTTCCGTAAGGTGGGGTATCGCCACCGGGAGACCGAAGCTCTCGCGGTGAAACCACCCGATGACGATGATCCCACCGCCTGGGAAAAGGTGTTCGATGTCATCGACCTCGCGGTCAACCGTGTCATGCGCAGCGGCGGCGAAGTGGAAGTCATTCACAGTGTAGAAGACTTTGAAAAGGTCGGGAACATTGGTGCCCTGTTGCGTTATTGATCTTCTCAGGCGCCGTTAAATCCGGGGGCTGGTAGAGAAATGCCAGCCCCCGGATTTTTCATTTCACCATTTGTTGGAGTTGCTCAAAAGAGGTCACCCGGGCAATGGTGTTGAGGAACTCGGCCAGAGAGGCGCTTTTCTGGCGCAGTGCCTGTACAGCCGGGCCTACGGGGTCTTCACCGGCGGCCCCACCGCCAGGGGTATCGTTGTAGGCACCGTAGAAGGCAAAATAGGCCTGATTAAGCTTGCGGATGAGATACCCGTGCTCCCAGAAGACCTTGCGACGCGCTTCCATATAGGCCTCGGCTTCTTCGATCTTCCCTTCTGCCAGAAGGGCTTCAGCCTGAAGGCGGGTGATGCGCATCTCTTTACGGAAATCGAACGATGGGGGGGTGGCTGGCTTCTCTGGTCCCGTAGAAGCAGGTGCCGGTACCTCTTCGGGAGGGAGCTTTTCGGGGTAAAAACGCGCCACCACCGCCCGGCCGATTTCCTTGCCAGCGATGCTTGCGGTGGTTTCGTTGATGGTGCGCATTTCTGGTGAGGCATCATAGAGCATCCCCAGAGGGCGGAGTGTGAGGTAATTGTGCGTCCACTCGTGCGCCACCACCTCGGTCAGCCAGTTCAGGTCGCTGGTCGATTGCACCATTGTGGGGTAGACCCCCACCCCGCCGATGCCCACGACCAGCGTCGACTTGTTGAGTGATCGGGCCACTTTTTCTTCGATGGCGATGCGTTCTTCCAGCGATAGTCCTGGCACCAGGGAAATGTTTGCCTCCTGTTCGATGCGCTCGCGCGGAGATACGATGAGTGCGTAGGGCAGCGGGGTGACACGGTAAAGCACCGGCGGAAGAGGCTGCCCCCCGGTGGTCAGACCCAGGCTGGCGAGCACCGTACTGACCTGTGCCTGAAGGATGGACTCGGCCAGCGGGCCCAGGCGTGCCTCCTCGGCCTGAGCTGCTTCCAGTTCGGTGCGTTTCTCGCGCGAGGCAGTTTCGGGGTCTTTCACCGCCGGGTCAGCGTAAATGGTAGCCACTTCCCGATTCAACCCGTCGATTCTGGCTACCAGATCAAGATAACGGAATACCGCCTGCTTTTGATCTTCCAGGCTCAGGTAACGCGGTGCATCCAGAGCGGCCTGAGTGTTTTTTGTGGCCAGGGCATTGAGCACCCACTGCACGTATTCAAATTCGTCCCGCCGCACGAACGCACGCACCCGGTCGTAATCATCGGTAAACAGCCCATCACTGCGGCTTAAAACCAGCCCCAGCAGAAGCAGGAAGATTGCGTGTTGAAGAACTTCCTGAACAGTAAAAAGAATGCGCACCATGCGCCTGATTATAGCCGCATTCGGGGGTAGTTTTCTTTTTTCAAGGCATTGTATAATGGGTTCAAGAGCGGTGCAAAAAGGATAACAGGAGGAAACCATGCCTTCACTCGATAACATTCTGGCCATCATTCTGGGCGGCGGTCGGGGCAGCCGGCTTTATCCACTCACCAAACTTCGCTCTAAACCTGCCGTTCCTATGGGCGGTAAATATCGCCTGATCGATATTCCCATCAGCAATTGCATCAATTCCGGCATCTACCGTATCGCTGTCCTCACCCAGTTCAACTCGGTCTCCCTGCATCGCCACATCACCCAGACTTATGTCTTCGACGTATTCCACACCGGCGCAGTCTACATCTGGGCGGCAGAGCAAACCATGGAAAACGCTGACTGGTACCAGGGTACTGCTGATGCTGTTCGCAAACAGCTGTTTCAGATTCGCTCTGCCCGCGCCGATTACGTCCTGATCCTGGCCGGGGATCACCTTTACCGCATGGATTATTCTGAAATGGCGCGTTTCCACTGGGAGCACAACGCCGATATTACCGTAGCGGTACAGCCCGTGCGCGCCGATGAAGCCCACCGGTTGGGCATCCTCAAGCGCGATTCTGAAGGACGCATTTTGCGTTTTGCCGAAAAGCCCAAAGATCCTGCCCTGCTGGCCGATCTGATCAGCCGTGATGACCCCATTCGCCCTTACCTCGGCTCGATGGGTATTTACATGTTTAAAACCAATGTGCTCATCGATGTGCTTGAAAACAACGCCTTCGACGACTTCGGCGGCCAGGTGATCCCCCACGCCCTGAACACGCACCGAGTCTACGGCTTCGATTTCGATGGCTACTGGGAAGACATCGGAACCATCCGCGCTTTCTACGAGACCAACCTTGCGCTGGCGGATCCCAACCCCCGTTTCAACCTCTACGACCCACAGCGCCCCATTTACAGTCACGCGCGTTTTCTCCCCGGCTCTATCCTCGATAACTGTGTCCTGGAGCACGTTTTGCTCACTGAAGGCTGTTCGCTGAAACGTTGTGAGGTGCGCCATTCGGTCATTGGCCTGCGCAGCCAGATTCGTTCTGGTACGGTGATTCTGGATAGCATCCTGATGGGCGCCGATTACTACGATTCTGGCTGCATGAACGATGACTCAGACGAAGGCCCCGAGCCATGCATCGGCATCGGGCGGGATTGTTTCATCCAGGGCGCGATCATCGATAAAAACGCGCGCATCGGGCGCAATGTGATCATCAAGCCCTTCCCCCGCGGTGTGGATATGGAGACCGAGAACTGGACGGTTCAGGATGGCATTGTTGTGGTTCCCAAAGGCGCCATTCTAACCGCCGGAACGATCATCGCTCCGAAAGTCTGACCCCACACCCGGCCACCGCCGCCGCGATGAACCCTGCTTCTTTTCTGACCGCATCCCTGCGTGCGCACCCGGCCGGTGAGGGCATGGCGCGCGTCATGGCCGCTGCGGTTAACGCCGTAGACCCCCGGGAAGCGGTACGGCGCTACCTGCGGCGAGAAGGCCAGCGCCTGTGGGTGGGAGATGAGCTTTACGACCTGCAAAGCGTGCGCCGCGTGTGGGTGGTTGGAGCCGGTAAAGCCGGTTATCCCATGGCGCAGGCGGTGGAAGATATCCTCGGCGCGTGGATCGCGGGCGGACTGGTGATTGTGAAAGATGGGTATGCCCCGGAAGCCGTCCGCCTTACGCACATCGAAATCGCCTTTGCCGCTCATCCTGTTCCCGACGAACGCGGCGTAGAGGCTACGCGGCGCATCCTCTCCCTGCTTCAGCAGGCGGATGCCGATGACCTGGTGCTCTGCCTGCTTTCGGGGGGTGGGTCAGCCCTGCTCACCGCCCCGGTGGAGGGCATCTCGCTTGCCGACGTTCAGGCGCTTACCAGCTTGCTCCTTGCCTGCGGGGCGGCCATTGATGAAATCAACGCTCTGCGGAAACACATCGATCAGGTCAAGGGGGGGGCGCTGGCACGCATGGCCGCCCCCGCCCGGGTTGCCGCTCTCATCCTCTCCGATGTTATCGGTGATCGGCTGGACGTCATCGCTTCAGGGCCGTGTTTCCCCGATGAAAGTACTTTTTCTGATGCCTGGAGCGTGCTTGAACGGTACGCTCTGGCCGACCGGGTGCCCGAGTCCATTCGGGTGCATCTGCAGGCCGGACTGCGGGGTGAAACAGGTGAAACTCCCAAGCCCGGTGACCCGCTCTTTCACCGTGTACAAAACCTGGTTGTGGCCAGCAATTTACAGGCGGCGCGTGCCGCACTTCACCAGGCCCGTGCCGAAGGCTGGCATGCTCTGCTCCTGACCACCTTTCTCCAGGGAGAGGCCAGCCAGGCCGGGCGTGCCCTGGCCTCGATTGCCCGGCAGGTGGCTGCCACCGGTGAGCCGCTCCCCCGCCCTGCGTGCCTGGTCGCCGGAGGTGAAACCACCGTTACCCTGCACGGCCAGGGGCTGGGAGGACGCAACCAGGAGCTGGCGCTGGGCGCCGTGGAAGATATGCGCGGCCTTGAAAACGCCTTTCTCATCGCTCTGGCTACGGATGGCGGTGATGGCCCCACCGACGCCGCCGGGGCGGTGGTGTCGGGTGATACGCTCGCCCGTGCGTTTTCCCGCGGCCTTCATCCCGGGCACTTCCTGGCGCGCAATGATGCTTACCACTTTTTTCAGCCCCTTGGAGATCTGTTGCTCCCCGGTCCTACCCGCACCAACGTCAACGACCTGACTTTTCTCTTCCTGCTCTGACGCGTTTCCACTGCATGTCTCTTTCCGGCTGTGGATATTCAGGAACATTGACGGGGTAAAGCTCGGAAGATTGACCTTAGTACGCCGCCGCAGTTTGGGTTTATACTTCTACGAAGGCGACCTTCCCGGCAGGCGTGTGTAATCCGCGGTGCTCTGCGCCTGTGCTTAAGCCGGGGGTTGCCCACGCATCTTTACCAGCGAGGAGTTCTTCATGGAAAAACAGGTGGTACCTGCATCCAGGGATTCATCGGGCGAAGTGAGCATCACCTGGCACGCCATGAGCGCCAATGAGGTCATCCGCACCCTGAGTACTCACCTCGGAGAAGGTCTGACCTCAGAAGAGGCAGCGCGCCGGCTCGAACAATACGGCCCCAACCAGCTGGCCGAAAAACCCCGCCCATCTTTCTTTCAGCTCGTTCTCTCCCAGCTGAATAATTTTGTGGTCATTCTGCTCATCGTGGCCGCGGTGGTGTCGGCTCTCCTCGGCGAGTGGGTCGAGGCGGCGGCCATCCTGGCCATCGTCGTTCTGAATGCTATTCTGGGTGTGGTGCAGGAAAGCCGGGCCGAAGAAGCCCTGGCGGCATTGAAGAAAATGGCTGCTCCCGAAGCCCAGGTGCTCCGCGATGGGCGGCGAGTGACCCTGCCTGCCTGGCAACTTGTACCGGGTGACATCGTTTTCCTCGAAGCGGGTAATTATGTGCCTGCCGATGTGCGTTTGCTGGAGGCCGTCAACCTCAGGGTGGAAGAAGCCGCCCTTACGGGTGAGTCGGTACCGGTGAGTAAGGTGGCTGTGGATCACATCGCCGCCGATGCCGCGCTGGGAGACCGGAAGAACACTGCCTTCATGGGCACGCTGGTTTCGTATGGACGCGGCAAAGGGGTGGTGGTGGCCACCGGCATGCGCACCCAGCTTGGTCTGATCGCCGGTATGCTGCAGAGTGTGGAAGAAGAAGAAACCCCCCTTCAGCAGCGCCTCGACCAGCTCGGTAAAACCCTTGGCTGGGGGGCGCTTGCAGTGTGCGGGCTGGTTTTTGTGGTGGGGATTGCCCGCGAATTGCTGGACGGGCAGTTCAACCTTTCTGCGCTGGTAGAAATGTTCATGATCGCCGTCAGCCTGGCCATCGCCGCCGTGCCTGAGGGCCTGCCCGCGATCGTTACCATCAGCCTGGCGCTTGGCATGCGCGAGATGGTGCGCCGCCACGCCCTCATTCGCCGTCTGGCCTCGGTTGAAACCCTCGGTTCCGCCACCGTCATCTGCTCCGATAAAACCGGCACCCTCACCCAGAACGCCATGACCGTTACCCGTCTGTGGGTTGACGGGGTTACGCTGGAGGTTACCGGAAGCGGCTACAACACCAGCGGAGAATTCCTCCGCGATGGCCAGAAGGTTGACCTGCACGAATACCCGGCTGCCACCACGGCTCTGTGGGTGGGCACCCTGAACAATGACGCCCAGCTCGAACCCCTGGAAGGTGAGAACGGTTCTGGCAGTGTACGCATCATCGGCGATCCTACTGAAGGCTCCATTCTGGTTGCCGCCGCCAAGGCGGGCATTTTCCAGGGTGAACTTGGCGCCCATTATCCACGCTCGCAAGAAATCCCCTTCGACTCGGCCCGGAAACGCATGGTTACCGTGCATCACATCGAAGAGGTCATTCCTGAAGACAGTTCTCCCATTTACAATGGCCACGTCCGCCAGTGGTATGCGGTGGTCGTCAAAGGCGCCCCGGATGTCGTTCTGGAACTGTGCAGTCATTACCAGGACCTGCAGGATCATCCGCAACCACTCACTGCGGAGAAGCGCCAGCAAATCCTTGCCGCCAATGACGCCATGACTCGTGATGCCCTGCGCGTGCTGGGGCTGGCCTACCGGCTGGTGCCCGTTTTGCCTGAAGAAATCCAGAGCGAAACCCTCGAAAAAGACCTGATCTTCGTCGGGCTGGTCGGCATGATCGACCCCGCCCGCGCCGAAGTGCGCCCGGCTCTCGAGAAAGCGCGCAAAGCTGGCATCCGTACCATCATGATCACCGGAGATTACCCCAACACCGCGCGTGCCATCGGCGAGAGCATTGGCCTGCTCAAGCCCGGGCGCCAGGTGCTGACCGGCCCTCAGATCGTCGAGATGGACGACGCCACCCTCATCCGCGAAATCGAACGCACCGATGTCTTTGCGCGCGTTTCGCCTGAACACAAAATGCGCATTGTGGATGCCCTGCGCGCCAACCACGAAGTGGTTGCCATGACCGGCGACGGCGTCAACGATGCTCCGGCTATCAAACGCGCGGATATTGGCGTGGCCATGGGCATCACCGGCACCGATGTGGCCAAAGAAACCGCCGATATGGTGCTCACGGATGATAACTACGCCAGCATCGTGGCCGCCATCGAGCAGGGGCGCATCATCTACAGCAACATCCGTAAGTTCGTCTATTACCTGCTTTCCTGCAACCTGGCTGAAATTGCCACCATTTTCCTTTCCACGGTGGTGATTGGTAAATCGGCTCTCACCGCCTTGCAGCTTCTCTGGCTCAACCTGGTTACCGACGGCGCGCCTGCCCTGGCCCTTGGCACCGAAAAGGGCGACCCTGACATTATGGAACAACCCCCGCGCCCTCCCCAGGAACCGATCATCAACCGCAATATGCAGATCGGCATTGGCTTTCAGACGCTTGCCATTACTGCGGTCACCCTGCTGGCTTTCTGGATCGGCTCTACCGATCCACAGCACCATCTCTATGCTCAAACGATGGCCTTTGTGACCCTGAGCGTTTCCGAACTTCTGCGTGCCTACACTGCCCGTTCTGAGTATTATCCGTTGTTAAAAATTGGCCTGTTCAGCAACCGCTGGATGAACCTGGCCGTGCTTTCTTCCCTGGTGTTGATTCTGGCGGTGGTCTACCTTCCCTTCCTCCAGGATGTCTTCGGCACCGAAGCGCTTGGGTGGCCTCAGTGGGCCGATATTCTCCCCCTGGTTGTGGTGCCCTCGGTGGTGGCCGAGCTGACCAAGGTGTTCTTCCTGCGCCGCATGCGCCGCGGGTAAACCACACAAAACCTTCGAGCCACAGCGGGCTGGCTTATCTATCAAGAGCCAGCCCGCTTTTCTTTATCAGGGAAATATTTGAACGCTTATTCTCACTGCGAAGAACCGCCCGTCTCAAGCATTTGCTGGCATTCTTTCGTATCCAGTGAATGGACGGGAAGATTCTCTGGAGTGGGCAGGTCTGATGGCCCTGGCTGGGGTGAGGTCACCGAGATTCCTGCGCGGGTACAGGTTACTTTGCCTTCAAGAGACTTTGCCTCTTGAATGGTTGCCAGCTTCTTCTCAAAATCCACTCTGGCCAGGAACCGAAGTGTGCTTTCGATGCGGCAATCCGCATCTTTATAATCGAGATTACCGGTCATCGGAATGTCCACAGAATAATAATGGATCATTTTTCCTGGCTCTGCGATTGGCACACCCTCCATCACGGAGGAACCCTCCATGTGCATGGTATGGCCATCTCCAATGGGACCATCTACCTGCACACGTGCGGCAAATTCAACTGTGGTACAACCATGAACCACTCCGCTAAACTGTAATCCCTCCGGGATGGGTACATCCCAGGTAAAACCATATCCTTTTCCCTGCCACTGCGACTCCGTGTTTTCCCGGGTTTCTGTGGTCTGAGCAGGCGGCTGAGAACCACACCCCACCAGGAGAGTCAAAAAGGCAAAAATCGCCCCACACCACAGAAAAACTTTTTGGGCCATTGGTCCCTCCCATCGCCGTCTTCATTCGGGTGAAGGCTTTTTCATTATAACTCTCGGGGTATGGGAATCAATCATCGTGTTCATCGAAACGGGTACTTACCCTCTTCTGCATACAAAGGGGAGGTGCCTCCAGAGGCACCTCCCCTGCGCTTTTCTCGCCAGGTTGCCGATCAGGCGCGTAACCAGACGCGCATTTCACCCGGTTCGCGGTTATCCCAGGTGCAGTATGGCACCGCGGTGAGGGTGATCTCTTTTTCGCCGGGCGCCTCAGGACGGTAGAGCACCTCGCCCCAGCCTTCGGCTTCGATGGCCCGCCCCGGCCCGTGGATGACCGCTACCCCACCCAGCAGATCAGGGCGATATTCAACGGTGCAGGCCTTCAAGAAGCCTTCTGGGTCGATCGAAATCCGGTCGAGAGGGGTGGTGGGGTTATCCACACTCTCCAGGCAGTACACCACCGGCCCACGCTGAATGGCTACCCGCCCTTCGAGCTGACGCACAGCCGGGTTCGACCATATCAGTTGCACGGGCATATCCATCTCGTAAACCACGGTGTCTCCGCTCTGCCACTCACGCCGAACAGCCAGGTAGCCATCCGGGCCGGGCTGAACCTGCAAAGCCTTTCCATTCACGCTCAGGCGGTAGCCGGGGCACCACTCTGGCACGCGCAGATGCAGGGTGAAGGTTGCCGGGCGCTCCAGTTCCATCTGAAGGGTGACCTTTCCATCCCAGGGGTACTGCGTTTCTTCCCGCAGGGTAAGGGCGGTGCCCGCTACTTCCAGGCTGGCGTGGTTGCTCGCGAAGAGATGCACCCACACATCCTCGGCGCCGGTGGAGTAGAAGTATCCCCCGACGCTGGCGAGCAACCGGGCGACGTTCGGCGGGCAGCACGGGCAGTAGAACCATTCTTCATGATGGCGACTGCCATTGGTCGAAAGCGGGTTCTCATAGAGGAAGCGATCTCCCGAAAGCGTCACCCCGCTGAGGAAGCCGTTGTAGAGTCCACGTTCCATCACATCGGCAAAGCGGCGGTCGCCCTCGAACTGGAGCAGGCGATGATTCCAGAAGATCAGCCCGATGGTGGCACAGGTTTCAGCGTAAGCGGTTTCATCGGGCAGGTCATAATCCTCGGTGAATCCCTCGTTATGGCGTGAAGGCCCAATACCGCCGGTGATATACATGCGCCGGTGGATCAGGTTGTCCCACAAGCGGTCGCACGTCTCACGCAAAGAGGGGTCGTTATTCTCATGTGCCAGGTCGGCCACGGCACTGAAGAGATACATTGCGCGCACTGCATGCCCCACGACCTTATCCTGCTGGCGGATGGGCACATGGGCCTGACAATACTCGTAGGTTTTGGCCCAGAACGAAGCCGGGTCTTCTCCCCGTTCACGCGCTTCGATATCGAAGTAATGGGGCTGCTGTCCGCGTTCATCGACAAAAAACGTGGCCAGCTTGAGATAGCGGGGGTTGCCGGTGGCGTGGTAGAGCCGTACCAGCGCCAGTTCGATCTCCGGGTGGCCGCAATAGCCGCGCTTTTTCCCGGGTTCGGGGCCAAAGGTGGCATCGATGTGATCGGCGTAGCGGGCCAGTGCATCGAGTAATTTGCGCTGGCCGGTGGCCTGCGCATGGGCCACCGCGCCTTCCATGAGGTGCCCCGCGCAGTACATTTCGTGCCAGTCACGCAGGTTCTTCCAGCGCATCTCCGGCTGGACGACGATAAAGTGGGTGTTCAGGTAGCCGTCGGGCTGCTGGGCGGCGATGACCTTATCGACCACCCCATCCAGTGTCTGGGCCAGTTGCGGGTCGGGGTGTGTGGCCAGCGAGTAGCTAACCGCTTCGATCCATTTGGCCACATCAGAATCGCCGAAGATTTCCACAATGGGTGAAGGCACTTTTCGGGTGAAGTTGAGGTCGAAGGCGGCAATTCGCCCCGTCTCCTGCAATTTGCGGTGGATATGCTGCAGGGTGACCCTGCGGTTGGTCTCCTGGCGGGGAGCCCAGAAACCATCGGTGAGTTGTACCTGTGTGAAAGGAACAGGCTGAAGGGACCGTTGAACGTTGGGCATGGTCATTCTCCGTAGGGTTAAGAGATCGCGATTGGTCTAAGTTTACTTCAAACCGGTGAGGGTGATTCCCCCGCTTTCAAAGAAATACCGCTGTGCGGCGAAGAACAGTGCAATGACTGGAATGGTCATCGCGGTTGAGGCGGCCATCAGCAAATCCCAGCGCGAACGCATGATGCTGCGGAACCCTGCCAGGCCGATGGAAACCGTAAATAAATCGGGCGATTTAATGTACAGCAGCGGCCCGACAAAATCATTCCAGGTGCCCAGAAATGCCAGAATGGCGATGCTCACCAGTGCCGGTTTTGCCAGCGGCATGAAGATGGTCCAGTAAATCTGGAACTCATTACAACCATCGATGCGTGCCGCATCGCTCAACTCTTGAGGGATGGTGCGGAAGAACTGGCGCATCAGGAAGATGTTGAAAGCCCCGCCCCCGAAGAAGGTGGGCACGGTGAGCGGAAGGTAGGTGTCAATCCAGCCGAGGCGCGTGAACATGATAAAAATGGGCACCATGAGCACGTAATAGGGCATCATCATGGTGGCCAGCACAATCACAAACCAGAAGTCGCGACCGGGGAAGGTAATGCGCGCAAAGCCATACGCACAGAACGACGACGCCAGCAGCACCGCCAGCATGTTCACCCCTACGAGGAAAGCCGTGTTGCGAATATACAGCCCGAAGGGTTTGTATACCAGCGCTTCCACGTAGTTTGACCACATCGGCGGATCGGGGAGAAGCCTGGGGGGGTACTGGAATACCTGTTGTTCTGCTTTGAGCGAACTGCTGATCATCCAGACAAACGGCATGAGCATGATCACTGCCCCTACCACGAGTACGATCCAGATGAACACCCGCCAGAGGGTCAGTTTGGGGCGGTTGACTTTTACTGCGCTGGCCTGGCCTGCCAGAGAAGCTTCTACAGTTGCCATGCTTTTCCTCCTTTGCTCACTTGGCCTCTTCGTAGTACACGTTGCGGCCAATGTACCGGAAAACAATCAGAGTCAGGACAAGGATGATGAAGAAGAGGAGCCAACCCAGTGTTGCCGCATACCCCATCTCCAGATTGCGGAAGCCCACCCGGTACAGATAAAGCACATAAAACAGCGTCGAGTTCTGAGGGCCGCCGTCGGTCAGCAGGTAACCGGCGGTGAACACCTGGAACGAGCCGATGATTCCCATGATCAGGTTGAAGAACAACACCGGAGACATCAGCGGAATGGTAATGTGAATCATCCTCTGCCAGCGGCCTGCTCCATCGATCTCGGCGGCTTCGTAATATACTTCTGGAATGCCCTGCAAACCGGCGAGGTAGATCACCATGCCTCCGCCAACCCCCCACAACCCCATCAGAATAATGGCCGGGAGGGCAAACCGGGTGTCGATCAGCCAGCTGATCTTGGCGAACCCCAGCGCGCGCAGCACGGCATTAAGCAGGCCATATTCGGTGTTGAAAATCCACGCCCAGAGCACGGCATTGGCCACTGCCGGTACAATGCTCGGCATGTAATAAATGGTGCGGAAAGCCCGAATGCCCCGCACCCGGGTATTCATCAACAGAGCCAGTAAGAAACCAAGCACCAGTCCCAGGGGTACCGAGACGAAGGTGTAAATACTGGTGACTTTTAAAGACTGCAACAGAAGTTTGTCATTAAAAAGCCGCTGGAAATTCTGCAAGCCGACAAACTTTGGCGGACTGATCAGGTTCCAGTCCGTCATGCTTAACCAGCCCGAAAAAACCGTTGGCCCCAGGAACCAGAAAAAGAACCCGAGGATGAACGGGGAGATAAAAATATACCCGATCAGCGTTCTTCGAAATTGCAGAGTGTGAAAAGGGTTCTTAAACGGGACTTTCCTGGAAATGGTCTGAGCAATATTCATAATCCCCGGCGCCTCGGAAGCCTCAATGCCTGACAGGCCCTGGCCCTCCTGCGCCTCCTCCTTTCTACGTTTTTACGGAGAGAACCTCTGCCCCCACCGCAAAAAAGGTGCGATCAACCCATCCGCTGACAGCTTCGCGTCTCCGCTAAAAAACATCCTGGCTGGCACTGGCTTCCGGTTTACCATTAATCATAGCGAAACTCAACCGGTGCGCCAGTGCCAGCGCTATGCCTGATGATCAGCGATGATCAGGCATGGGCCTCTGTCTGATCCTGGATGCGAACCTTACGACCCCTTCGTGGCTTCTTCTTCGAGGATCTTATTGGCTTCAGCTACTGCCGGTGGCAGGGCTTCTTCGGCGGTGGCTTCACCAATGCGAATTTTATCCCAGGCGGGCTGCATCACGTCGTTGGTCTTGGGATACCCCGGCGGCATGTAAAGCACCTTGCCGTAGTTGGTCACATACTTGGTGACGATCAGCTCATATCCTTCGGGGTGCACCTCGGGGTTGAGCCAGGTTTTCAGGCCTTCGGGGGTCATCAGCGCGGTCTGGCTCGGCAGCCACAGGCCGATCTTGCAGAACTGGGTTTGATAATACGGTGTGGAGAGGAAGCGCACCCACTTCCAGGCGGCGTCGGGATGTTTGGAAGCGGCCAGAGCCGAATGGAGGTGCGCCTGCATGTTGGTGGCGGGGACTTTCATCTTGGGTAAGACCGCCGTTCCGAGGCGCCCCTTCATTTTGTACATCCACGAAAGCGCCCATGAGCCGTCAATGGCGATGGCCAGTTTGCCATTCTCCAGCATCTGCACCGTGCTCATCCCAAGCTGCTGGGTCACCTCATCGGAAGGCGCTACATGCTGCTTGAGTGAGAGGTCGTACACCCTCTGAATGGCTTCCAGCGCTTCCGGTTTATCCAGGACGAACAATCCCGTGTTGAGGTCGATAAAGTCGCCTCCGTTAGAGGCCACTGCCGAATGCAATGGAATCCACCAGGTAGGCCAGGAAACCCCCCAGCGTTCCACGTTGTCTTTGTCAAAACCGCTGTCGGCGGGGGTCTTCCCGTTGCGGTCAACCGTCAGCTTAATGGCGTAGTCGAGGAAAGTATTCCAGTCCCAGGCTTCGTCCGGATCGTTGCTGGGGAAGGGCACGCCGGCTTTTTCCAGGGTATCGGCGTTGTAATAAATGTGCGGCGCCACCCAGCAGGAGCCAATCCCATACCATTTCCCTTTGTACGTACAGCGCTGTTCTTCCTGCGGCTCGATGAAATAATCCTTGGCGCCGATCAGCGGATCAGATTTGACGTAGTTGGTAATATCCAGCAGCAGGCCATCGCGCGCATAGGTGCGGAAAACATCCGAACCGATAAAGGCCGTATCGGGCGGGGTACCGGCGGCCACGCTGGCCAGGAATTTTTCGGCATACTGTTCGGGCGTGTGGAGCCAGGTTACCTTGACCTCAGATTGTTCCTTCTGGAACTGCTCGATGGCTTTCTTCACGCCTTCATCTTCTTCGGGGGCGCCCCAGCCCATGAAGGTAATTTCCACAGCCTGCGCACTGGCCGGAGCCGCTGTGGGGGCTTCTTCCTTGGGCTGAGAGCCCGCAGAGGCTCCCTGGTTGCTGGCGGCAGGGGTGGCCGTCTTGGGGGCACAGGCCGCCAGGGCCGCCCCAAGGCCCGTTAAAACAGACGCTTTGAGAAAATTTCGCCGATTGAAGGGCTTTACAGTCATTTTTTCCTCCTGAATATGGATCGAGAACCAGAAATGGAAAGACAAAGGGAGAACGAATCAGATGGAACGCTCCGCAGAACACACCTCCTCAATTGGTGGACGAAATGGGATCGCTATGCACGAATCAAAAAACCAACGACACTTCACAGTATAATGAAGGGGCGCGGGCCGACCAAGTTTTTTCAGCCAAACATCAGCCCGAAAGCGGACATAAATCGGACTTAACGCACGGCTCCGGTAGCCGGTTCGGCCAGGAATCAATAGGTGAGGGGCAGCGGTATGAAAATTGACAGCGATCTCTTTTTTCAGGTGGTACGGAGCGCTCTCAACCATCTTTATGATCCTTATTTTCTGCGTACCAGTCCGCTGGTCAAATGGTTCGACCTGGGCGACCGCCCCGATACCCCCGCCGTCCTCCAGCGCATCCTGAATGAAGCCATCAACGAACTGCAACCACGCGAAGGCGACCCCAACGCCGCCCAGAAACGCAAATCGTACGAGCTTATCCTTTACCGCTATGTGCACCAGCTCAACCAGGAAGAGGTTGCCAACCAGTTCGGCTTGAGCGTGCGTCATTTGCGCCGCGAGCAGAATGCCGCCATCGTTCAACTGGCGGCCAACCTGTGGAATCGCTATCACCTTGGCTCAGAATCTTTCGTGGTGAAAGACCCCGACAGTGACGAGCCTTCAGGCACCTCGGTTGCCACTTCTCCCCAGAGTGATCTTTCGGCGCCTCCAGACGTGCCCCGCCGCGATGACTTGAGCTGGCTCTCTCCGCGCACCATCACCCAGCCGGCTAACCTCGGGCAGGTGTTTGCAGGCGTGATCGACCTCAGCCGCAACCTGATGAACCAGTACCAGATCAAATTAACGGTCGAGGTACCCCCGGACCTGCCTGACCTGGCGGTGGAACAGGTTGCTCTGAGGCAAATTTTACTCACTCTGTTCAGTGTGGCCATTTGCGGGCAAACCGGTGCAACCCTGAAGATCAGCGCAGAGGCGCAGGAAAACACCGTGCAGGTAACCTTCCTCTGTGCTTCACCCGGCGCACCTTCACGAGAGATCAGCGCCGATGACCGCGCCAATGTAGATCTGGCCGCTCAATTCAGTGAGCTTTACGGCGGGCATTTATCGTGTTCGAACACCCTCAATCCCTTCCATGCCCGACTGCAATTGCCTGTCTTCCGGGCTCAGACTGTGCTGGTCATCGATGACAATGCCGATTTCATTCAACTGATCGAGCGTTACCTTACGGGAACAAAGTATCGCGTGGCAGGCGAAAGGAACCCCGCCCTGGCCATCGCCGCCGCCGAAAAGCATACCCCTGCCGTTATCCTGCTCGACGTGATGATGCCGCATATCGATGGCTGGGAAGTTCTCGGTCGACTGCGCACGCATCCGGCGACCGCCTCTATCCCGCTCCTGGTGTGCACCATCCTGCCTCAGGAAGAACTGGCCCTTTCTCTTGGCGCCAGCGCTTACCTGAGAAAGCCCATCTCTCAGGAACAACTGCTCACCGTGCTGGAACAGCTGACGGCGCGCGCGGAGCAATCACCTCACTGAGTGCACGGATGCTCGAATACAACTCTCTGGTCGAGAGCCCCCCTTTGCGAATGACCATCAACGAGTCGCTGACGATGGGCGCGCCGGTGGGGTCTTTCGAAGACATCACGATCACCGGAATCTCCCGGATCGACTCGTCTTCCTGTTTCTCTCGCAGCACCTGAAAACCATCCATCTCAGGCATGATCAGGTCGAGAAGCACCACATCGGGTTTCCGTTCTCGCATCAGTTCCAGAGCCTGGTTTCCGTCTCTTGCCCGCAGGATGGTGTATCCTTCCTCTGCCGAATTTAACACGCGCGAGAAAAGCTGAAGCACTTCGATATCATCATCCACCAGAAGAACGGTGCGCACCCCTTCGCCCAGCTGGCGGATTGCCCCGATCAGCCTGGCCCGGCTGATCGGCTTAAGCAGATAGTTTGCCACTCCCAGCCGTCTGGCGGCCTCGTCTTCGCCGGTTACCCAGCAGGTAATTACCGGCGTGAGGAAAGGTAAATGACCGATGATCTGATCCACCGCCTGGGAAGAAACATCCACTGTGGCACCGTTCAGAACCAGCCCCTGAGACGGAGAGCGGCTCAATTCCTCCAGCGCGGCTTCCAGACTTTCCACGGCCACAATTTCCACTTCGTCCAGATAACGGTTGAACACCCGCTGTAAAGCGGCACTGCGATCGAACACCACAAACCGGGGCAGCACCTCGGGGATGGGGGCTTTGGAACGGCGTGCTTCGACTTCAGGCTGGTGATAGGGGGTGACCCAGCGCCGGTAACCGGGCACTTCTCCATGGGGCGTCAATTGCTCCACCATGGGAATGCTGAAGAAGAACGTGGTGCCCTTCCCCAGTTCGCTCTCCAGCCACATCCTGCCACCATGAAGCTCAACGAAGCGCTTGCTGATGCTCAGCCCCAGGCCGCTCCCGCCCTCCCGACGGATGGAGTTATCCAGCTGTTGAAAAGGCTCAAAAAGGCGTGTCTGGTCTGCCTGTGAGATTCCCGGCCCCGTATCGGCCACACTGATGATCATGTTGCTCCCCTCAGAATAGGCGCGAACCGTCACCCCACCGGCGGTGGTGAAGCGCCCGGCATTGCTGAGCAGGTTCAGCAACACTTCTCGAATGCGCGTCCGGTCGCAGAACAACGGAACCGGCTCCTGCGGGATGGCTACCCTCAAATACAGGTTCTTCATCTCAAAGAGGATCTTTGTGGCGTTCACCGCCGATTCCACCAGTTCTTGCAGGGTCGTCCATTCACGCACCAGCGTCATCCTGCCCGCGTCAATCTGGCTGAGATCGAGTACATCGTTCACCAGTTCGGCCAGATGCTGGCTGTTGCGCTGAATGGCGGCGATATCGGCCAACAGGGCGGGGGGTAAATCGCCGTAAACATGCGGCGCCTGGGTGATCAGCTCGCTGAAGCCGATGATCATGTTCAACGGAGTGCGCAATTCATGGCTGACGTTGGCCACAAACTCTTCCTTTACCCGCCGCGCGTCCTCGGCGATCTGCATGAGCGCCTTGAGCCGGTCTGAAAGGCGGGCCAGCTCACGGTTCGCCTGGAGCAGGTCTTCCTGAGTCTGGATCAGCTCCATACGCTGGTGGCGCGATTCTTCCATCTGCTCGCGTGCCATCTGAAATTCTTTGAAGGCTCTCTGCACCACCCCCACCACCGAGCCCGTGGCCAGTGCCCCGATAAACCCGATCAGCACACTGTTCACTCCGATCATCAGGCGCAGAAAATCTGGCATGGGGAAGATCACCGGGCTCTGGGCGGTTGCCACCAGCGTGGCGATTAAAAGTAACTCCGAGAAAATAGCCAGTGTCCAGCCGTTGACGATGACTGCAACCAGCGGAATTGAAAGGTAAAAGAGTGCAATCTCGGGCCGCCTGAAGAACACCCAGCCCAGGGTAATTGCCCCAAACAGGCCGGTCAACCAGAGCAGGTGGGCCAGCGTGGGATGTTTTTCGATCAGCGCGAGGGAGGCCCATACCGAAAGCACCACCGGCAGGGTGATCAGCAATACACTGCTCAGATAACGTCCCGGTTGAGAAGCGCCCAGAAGATAAGCCCAGACCAGGTAGATACAGACCACCGCCAGCGCCAGCGATCGGGTCACCGTCTGAGAAATTTCGCGGATGAAGCTTCGGGTATCTTCGTCAAGAATATGTACATTTCTCAATAAATGCAGCATCCGGGGCACCTCGGCTTTTTTTTTACCATTTTACCGCTCCGCTATCCATTGCGTGAAGTGCCCGCAGAAAAACAACCGCGGGAAAGGTTAAGACCTCCCCGCGGCCAGCGATCAGGGTGCCTTTCAGGCGCGTTATTGCCGGTAAAAACGCCACACGCCGATGCCCAGAAATACACCTGCAAATCCGAGCAGCACACCCACCTCGGGGAGAATGCCGGCGAGACCTTCGCCGCGCAGAGTCAGGTCAATCATCCCCTGCATGGCCCAGGTGGTGGGCAGCACTTTCACTGCCTGCTGGACCGCGGCAGGGAAGAGTTCCAGTGGATACCAGCACCCGCCCAGCAGGGCCATCACCATGCCAAGCAAAATGCTGAGGTTGTTGGCCTGAGAGTCACTGCGGATGATCGTCCCCAGGGTACAGCCCAGCGCCCCGGCTGCCAGCGCAGCAGCCACCAGGAGCACCATCAACGCCAGCGGCTCGCGGCCCCATGGTACCCCAAGCACCACCACGCCAAAGCCCACCAGCAGGAGCATTTGCACCAGCGCCATTGCCACCTGCCCACCGATCGTCCCGAGCAGAAAGGCCGCCCGTGAAGTAGGCGTGGTGATCAGCCGCGCCAGTGTCCCGGCGTTTCGTTCGGCGGCAAACAGGGCCGAGATACCCAGCAGTGGGATGAACACCCAGGTGATCAATTGCCCTGCCGAAGAGTTGGCCTTCGGGTCGTAGAGAATCTCATCGGAGGTCTGCGCCTGGTTCACCACCAGCCGGGAAGGAGCCGACCTCTGCAGATTGGTTGCCAGTTCCATTGCACGGTCAAAATACGCCTCTCGCTCCGCCGCTGAAGAGAAAGGGTGGCGTGTTTCGGCCTGCTGAACGGCCAGACGCGCTGCCTGAAGGCTCAATCCCACCTTTCGCAATGCCGATTGAACGGAGCGCTGTGCCGCGAGGGCGTTCAGGTTATTGGGTTGCGTGTAAAGGGTGATCTCCCGGCTGCCCTCTCGCAGGGTGGCCAGCGTGACCCCCTCTGGAATGAGCAGCCAGAAAGCCACCTTACGCTCTGAAAACCGGCTCTCTGCCTCGGCCCGGCTGGCTTTTTGCGGTCGGACGACGGTGGAGTGCTCCAGTTCGGCCAGAATTTGAGCTGAAAGCTCTGACTGTGCCTCATCTACCACAGGCAGGACGGAACGCGCGTCCGAATTTCCCCCGCCTGTTCCGCCCGAAAGCAGGAAGGTAAAGAGAAGCGGCAAAATGAGGAAGAAGAGCCACTCTGATGGAGAAGAAAACCTCAGGAGAATATCTTTGCGCATGATGGCCAGAATTTTTCGCATCGCTCATTCTCCCTTATTGAACCAGATTGCGGTTGCGTGCGAACAACCCCACCGAGACCGCAAAGAGCACTGCACCCATTCCCAGGAGCGCGGTCAGCACACGACCAAGGTCAGCCAGTGTACCTCCAAGTGCCAGAATGGTGAAGCCGTCCAGCCCCCAGGCGTTAGGGGTGAGGCGGCTGAGGATTTGAACGAACGGGGGGAGCATTTCAAGGTTGATGAAGCTTCCCCCCAGAATGCCGAACGTCAGCATCAGGGCCGAACCGATCGAGGCCACCTGGCCGGGAGTGCGGGCGAAGGCGGTGATCAGCAATCCCCAGCCGGTGGCGGCAAAGGAAGCGCAAAGGATAAGCGCGACAACGCCCACAAAGTCTCCCCACTTCAGGTTGAAAAGCAAACTGCTCGCGCCGATCAAAATGCCCAGCTGAAGCACCCCGGTGAGGAACGTTCCAAGCATCTTCCCGCCGAAAACCTGCGCCACTGTGGTGGGCGTGGTCAGCAGCCGTTGGAGGGTGTGCTGGCGGCGCTCGGCGAGGAAAGTTCGCCCCCCGTAGGTGGCGGTAAACATCAGGAACAAAAGCGCCATTCCTGGTGCCATATATGCCATGACGTCAAAGCTCTGGGGTTCGGCTGCCGCCGTGCCCTTCACAACAAGGTTGAGAGGGGTTTCTCCGGCTTCTTCCCGGGCGGCAAGCTCCCTGCCCATCGAACGGCCAACCGTTTCAGCCTCGGCGGGTAGAAGCCAGCCGCTTTCCAGCATCGAGAGCGTGGCCGTCATTCCGGTGATTCGTCCTTCTTCCACCCGGGTGAGGAATTCTTCCAGAATGGCTTCCACAATGCCGGCGCTGGTGGGGCGGGATGGACTGGCATACAGCTCAATCTGAAGCACCCGTGCTCCCGGGGTAAACACACTGTGCGAAAAACCCGCCGGTATCAGCACAAGCCCGGCTACCCGGTCTTCGTCCACGGCCTGGCGCGCGGCAGCAACGTCTGTGACCAGGCGGGGTTCGAGCAGTTCGGCCAGCGTGTCTGACTGAAACACCTCGACGAGGGCCTGGCCCAGTTCTCCGTCATCCTGGTTGACCAGAAGAACGGGGATGTCGCGTAACCCCGAGGAGGCTCCCGATGGGGCGCTCAACCTGCCGGTGATCAGTCCCAACCCCAGGGTGAGCAGAAACGGCGCGGCCAGCATGAGGAGGATGGCCGCCCGGTCGCGGAAGGCCAGCTTCAGATCTTTGATGGCAAGCAGGAGTGTTTTCTTCACGGCCTGACCCCTCAATCGCGCAGGGCGCGGCCCGTGAGGTGCAGAAAGAGCGCTTCCAGGTTCGGTTCCTGGATCTGTACCGTGCGCAGTCTAAGGCCAACCTCACCGCAGAGCTGAACCGCCGGGGGGAGCATTTTCTCAGCCGATTCGCCAAGCAGAGCCAGGCTGTGATCTTCGGCTTTTACCCGCACCACCCCTGGCAGGCGAGTGAATGGCTCAGCCAGCGCCCCCACACTCTGGTCTTCTTCGAACTGCAACCTCAGGGTTTGTAGCTCTCCCACCTGCCGAACCAGCTCTGCCTGGGTTCCCAGGGCGATCAACTCGCCATGGTCGATGATCCCCACCCGGTGTGCCAGTTCCTGGGCTTCTTCCATGTAGTGGGTGGTGTAGAGAATGGTCATTCCCTGGCGGTTGAGTTCTTTGACGGTATCCAGAATAGCCCGGCGAGATTGCGGGTCGATGCCGACGGTGGGTTCGTCCATAAAAAGCATGCGCGGGCGGTGAAGCAACCCCACCCCGATGTTCAACCGACGCTTCATCCCGCCAGAGAGCGTCCGCACGCGATGATGAGCTTTTTCCTGCAGGCCGGTCTGCGCCAGCACGGCGTTGACCCGCTGGCGCAACTCTTTCCCCGCCAGCCCGTACATTTGCCCCCAGAACACCAGGTTTTCACGGGCACTCAGGTCTTCATAAAGGGCAATTTCCTGCGGGACAATCCCGATGAGCCGCCGCACCTGATCGGCCTGTTTCACCACCGAGAACCCCCCAATGATTGCATCGCCAGAAGTAGGCGGGAAGAGCGTGGAAAGGATGGAGAGGGTGGTGGTCTTCCCGGCGCCATTTGGCCCGAGCAGCCCAAAAATCTCTCCCTCAGCAATTGAAAAGCACAGGCCTTTCACCGCCAGTGTCTCGCCATACGTTTTGACCAGATCGTGGACTTCCAGAATGGGTGGCATGGGTTCTCCTCTCGGGGTGTTCTATTTATTGTACGAAAGTTTTCCTCTAAAGTTTCGCTTCCTGTCCCATTCGAGAGAAAAAGATGAGGGTCTCCGGTCTCTGCAGACGCGAGCATTAACAAAACGTAGGTTGTAATTCCTGACAGAGGTGTATAATATATTTTGGATCGAAAATGTCTATAATTTGGAATGGAGGTTTTCTTATGCTCAAACAGGAGCCGGTGATCACCAAATATCAGGATATTCCCTGCTGCCCCGACCTGAAGACATCATCCACGTGCGATGTGCTCGACTTCCGCCGACACCTCATCTTCCCTACCAGTGTGCGCACCGAGCAGGGGCAAATCGTCCAGGTAGAGGTGATCCTCCATACACGTTTCTCGCGCTGCCCTGGGCCGCTTGCCCTGGGCGATCTGGTGTATTCCACCACCCTCCTCCCCGGAGAAAAGGTGCGGCTCGCCACCACCGACCGACGCAGCCGGTTCAGTTTCGACAGTGAAAGCAAGCTCAGCTATCGCAGCGAACAGATCTCGGAAGATCAGTATCGCCTGCGCTCCCTGCGTGCCTTCATGGCCGATGAAAACGTCACCGACCGCGGCTCCGATAACTACTCCGAACAGGGCAAGTGGGATTTCCACGGTGATGCCAGCGGCTCCATTGGCTTCCTCTCGGCCAGTGCCAGCACCAACGCCCGCGGTAGCCACAGCGCTTCATCCACCCGCGACTATCTGCGTGAGCACCGCGCCCACGCTCAGATGGCCGATAACCTTTCTGTGGAAGCCACGCGCAAAGCTCATTCGCTCTCCATCGGTGAGGTCTCTTCACGCACCCATGCTGAAGGTGAATCGGAGGATCATTTCGAAGCGTCCTCGCGTGAGTTCAGCAATCCCAACCGCTGTCATGCGGTCACTTTCCTGTTTTACCGCCTCAATAAAACCGAGACGATTAAGTTTGAGCTGGTAAGCATCGAACGGCGTGTCCTCGACCCTGTGACCCCCATGCCGGTGCCCGCCAACCCCTTCCGTCCGGTGGGTGGGGTAGCCGCTGTGCCGCAGGAGGTTCCTGCCACCAGCCCCAAACGCCTTGAAATTCAGGAAGCCGCCATTACCAGCGAAGTTCGGCTGCGTTCGCTGGCTTCCGTCAGCTCGAACCCTCAGCAGGTGGCCAACTTGCGCGCGGCGGCATTCGGGCAGGTGCTGGTTGGCACAGCTGCCAGCCCGGTGGGTTTTCAACAACCCATCAGCGATGACCTGCGCGCCAAAGCGCTGGCCGAGGTGGATGCCCAGCTTGTCCGCCAGGGGCTCATCGAAAAACCCGGCGGTGAAGTTTCCAGGCGCCTCCAGACCGAAATCAACTACGAGCGCGAAACCTCCATTCCAACTGCGGGAGTCATTGTTAAAAGCTGTATGGATGATTGTGGCATCTGTGAACCAGAGGTTGTCGAAAGAGAAAAGCTGGAGCTAGAACGCCTGGCGTTGGAGAACAAACTCCTCGCCCGCAAGATTGAACTGCTGGAGAAATCGCAGGAATACCGCTGCTGCCCGGCGGACGAAAGCGAGCCTACCGGGTAAAACAACGACCTTTATTCAAAGTGGGGAGTTCAATTCATACCGGCCAGGGGGCAAGCCGGGTTTTTTAATGGAATAACTGAAGAGGATCAAACTCATCGAGAGCCTGATCCTCTTCTTGTTGAGCTATCCGAAGAAAATAAAATCAATATCGCCCGGCGATTGCCCCCTGGCGGTGAGAAGCTGGGCCAGCTCAGCGTGGTGCTGCATGCCATGCAGAATGACGTGTTGAAGGACGCGCCAGCGGAGAAAATCGTGCATTACCCCATTCCGATCGGCCAGCCGGACGCCCCCGATGATCTCTTCTTCAGTCAGCCGTTCCAGAAAGGCCTGCCAGGCCTGCTCTTCTTTTTCGAACCCTTCCCGTAAGGCTTCGAGGGTTGGGTATGTCTCAATCGCCGGGGGTTGAGGGCGTTCACCGGTTTCCAACCGCCGCCGCCAGAGAAAATCGGTGCGCAGCAGGTGGAAAAAGATGGCATGAATGGAGCCCTGCCCGTAGCCGGGATTTGCGGTAACCTCCGACGGGTTGAGTTTTGCCGCGCAATCCAGCAGTCGCCGTGTGGTATGCCAGTGATAGGCAAAGAGCGTCTGAAACTGCCTCTGCACAAACGAGCTCATGGAGATAATCCTTTCAGGCGGGTTAAGCTCTGGCCCGGCCTATTCCTTCTCGTAAGGGGTGCCGTCGGCGGCAGGCATTTGCCCGCGGCCCACCAGCCCGGCCAGCACTACCATGGTGGTGATGTAGGGAGCCATGGCCATGAACTGGATCGGGATGCCCGTGCCCAGAATGGTCAATTTGGTGGCCACCGAATCGGTGAAGCCGAAGAGCAGTCCGGCGAAGAAGGCCCCGAGGGGGGTCCAGTTTCCAAAGATCATCGCTGCCAGCCCGATGAAGCCCTTTCCGGCGGTCATCATTTCATCAAAGCGCCCCACCGAACCGAGGGTAAAGAACGCCCCGCCGATGCCTGCCACCACTCCGCCGAGCAAGACGGCCATATAGCGGGTGGCAAAGACGTTAATTCCCAGTGTGTCGGCGGCTTTCGGATGTTCTCCCACCGAGCGCAGGCGCAATCCCCAGCGGGTGGTGAAGAGTGCCACCTGCAGGATGATTAGCAGAAGGAAAACCAGGTAAACGAAAAGGTTGGTGTTGAAGAAAAGCGGCCCAAGGATGGGGATATCGGCCAGCAGTGGAATGGGAACCCGCGGGAAGATCGGCGGGTTATTCAGTTCCTGATACGTTTGCAGGAACTTTGAGGAAAGGTAAGAGGTCATTCCGGTGGAAAAGATGTTGATCACTGTGCCGGAGATGATCTGATTGATCTTGTATTTAATCGAGAGGACGGCGTGTACCCAGGCCAGCAGCACACTCGAAGCCACTGCCGCCAGCAAACCCATCCACATATTTTTGGTCACACTGCCCACCAGCGCGCCCACCATGGCCGCCATGAGCATCATACCTTCGATGGCGATGTTCACCACCCCGGCGCGTTCGCACAGCACGCCCGAGAACGCCCCCAGGATGATGGGCACGGCCAGCAATACTGCCGCGCTGAGCATGCCCAGCAGATTAAGCGACTTGCCCGCGGTGGCCCAGGTGAGAAAACTGAACACGAAGAAAGCCACCACCACTCCCAGCACGGCGTTCGTCCAGCGCCCAAAACCACGTACGAGCTGTACCATGCCGAGCAGGAAGTTCACCACGGTGAGAGCCATGAGGGTGCTGAACGCCGGTACCACCCAGTTGCCGGCAATGCCCTGGGTCAGCCCGCCGGGGGTCATCACAAAGGTTGCCATCTGGCCGGGCTGCACCTTAAGGGTGAAGACCAGCAGCATGATCAGCGCAGAACCAAGCTCCACCAGGCCCATTACCCGCTGGCGTGTGGGAGAGACAGCTTCCCATTTTCGATGAACGACGATGGTAGCCATTTACTTGTTTCCTCCTCCCCAGCTTCCAACGAAGACCGCTTCTTCAGCCTCTTTGGGCACTTTCACCCGGTAAATGGTGCGGATGATCGCCGGTGCCGCGACAAACACCAGGATGAGCGCCTGGATGATCGAGACGATGTCATTGGGAATACGCAGGAGTTCCATGCGGGTGGCGCCGTTGCGCAGTGCGCCGAAGAGCAGAGAAGAAAGGATCACGCCCACGGGTGTGCTGTTGCCCAGAAGCGCCAGTGCAATACTATCGAAGCCGTAGCCCGGCGAGAGACCCAGCGCCATACTGCGGTTGACCGCCAGAATCTGATTGGCCCCCGCCATGCCCGCCAGTGCGCCCGAAAGCGTCATGGCGAGGATGATGTTGCGGGTAATGTTCATGCCAGCATACCGCGCCGCGTTGGGGTTGGCTCCCACCGTGCGCAGGTCGAACCCCCAGGTGGTTTTGAAGAGCAGCCAGTGCACCAGCCATGCCATTCCCAGGGCGATAAAGAACCCGAGATGGAAGCGGATGGGGGCGGGAAAGAATTGCGGTATTTCTGCCGTTTTTTCGATCATCGGGCTGATGGGCAGACCACCGGAGCCGGGGCGAGTCATGGGGCCACCGAGCAGCCATTCGGTCAGGCGGAAGGCAATCCAGTTCATCATGATGGTGTTAATCACCTCGTGCCCGCCGGTCTTGGCTTTAAGCCAGCCAGGGATGAACCCCCAGACGGCCCCGCCCAGCGCACCGGCCAGAAAAGCCAGCGGCATGTGGATGAAACCCGGCAGGCCCTTTACTGCATACCCCACATACGTGGCCGCGGCCGCTCCCATGAAGAGCTGGCCTTCTACGCCAATGTTGAACAACCCTGAGCGAAAGCCCAGTGCCACCGCCAGACCCGCGAAAATATAGGGGGTGGCATTCACCAGGCTTTCAGGGATGGGGTTGAGCGCGCGCCGAATTTCCAGCGCGTCGCCCGATTGAAACGCCTGCACGATGCGCACGGGGTCACCCAGCGCGCCGGTAAACAGGGCCGTATAGGCCTGAACAATGGTGTTCCACGCCGTGACCAAGCCGCTGCCCGGGGAGACGCGAAAAGCCTCCCAGACGGGTTCACTGGTCAAAATGATCAGCACCGCTCCCAGCAAGAGCCCGGTGACCACTGCCAGGGCCGGCACCAGCAACACCCGGCCCACGCGTTGCCATCCACGCACCCGTTCACTCACGGGGGGGCGGGTCACTTCTTCCAGGAAAACTTTGCCAACATCGGGTTTATTTTCTGGTTTGCTCACAATTTCACCCCGTTTAGAACGTCGACTCGACGATGCGCTCTCCCTCCTGCGGGGCGCCAGCCTGTTCAGGGCTGACGCCGGCCATCAAGAGGCCGATGTACGATTTGGTGGCGCTTTCTGCCGGTACGATGGCCACAATCTTTCCGCGGTACATCACGGCAATGCGGTCAGAAAGTTCCATGATTTCATCCAGCTCAGGAGAAACCAGCAGCACCGCACAACCCTCATCACGTTTCTGGACGATGCGCTGGTGGATATATTCAATCGAACCCACATCCAGCCCGCGTGTGGGCTGTGAAGCCACCAGCAGGTGAATGGGGCGTGAAAACTCGCGCGCGATGATCACTTTCTGCTGGTTTCCGCCCGATAGTGAGCCTACCGAGGTGGAAGCGCTCGGAGTGCGAATATCAAAGTCGGCGATCAGCCGGTTGGCGGTTTCGTAGATGGTCTCGTGTTGCAACTGCACCCCTCTGGCAAAGGGCGGTTTGTAATAAGTGCACAGGACGATGTTCTCTGCCACCGGGAAAGAAAGCACCAGCCCATCGCGCTGACGGTCTTCAGGAACGTGGGCTGTGCCCAGTTCAATGATTTCCCGCGGGGTGGCGCGGGTTACATCCTGACCCAGCAGACGGATTGAACCGCTCACCGGCTGGCGCAGGCCGGTCACCGCTTCCACCAGCTCGGTTTGCCCGTTGCCCTGCACCCCGGCCACGCCAAGAATTTCTCCCGCGCGCACATCAAAGCTCACTCCGTCCACGGTGATCTGTTTTTGAGCGTCGGTGACCACCAGGTCGTGCACTTCCAGAACGACATCCCCGGCGTGAGCAATGCGCTTTTCAACCTCCAGCCGCACCTCACGTCCCACCATCATCGCGGCCAGTTTCTGACGGTCAGCCTGGGCGGGTACTGTCTCACCCACCACAGCGCCGCGCCGAATGACCATGATGCGGTCGGCCACATCCAGCACTTCTCGCAGTTTGTGGGTAATGAAGATGATCGATTTTCCCTGCCGTGCCAGTTCGCGCATGATGACGAACAATTCATCGGCTTCCTGCGGGGTGAGCACGGCAGTGGGCTCGTCAAAGATCAGGATGCTGGCTTCGCGGTAGAGCAGTTTGATGATCTCGACCCTTTGCTGCACCCCTACGGGAAGGTCACGTACATAGGCGTCGGGGTCAACTTCCAGGCCGTACCGGCTGGAAATTTCCCGGATACGTGCGGCGGCCGCGGGGCGGTCGAGAAAATCACCCATCCGCACGGACTCGGATCCCAGCATGATGTTCTCGGTAACAGTAAAAACCGGGATCAACATGAAGTGCTGGTGCACCATGCCGATCCCGGCCCGAATTGCGTCGATGGGCGAATGAATGGTGATTTTCTCTCCTCTGATGAACACCTCCCCTTCATCCGGCTGATAGAGACCGTAGAGGATGTTCATCAGGGTAGATTTCCCGGCGCCGTTCTCCCCGAGCAGGGCGAGAATTTCTCCCTCGTTGAGGGTCAGATCGATGTGATCATTTGCCAGCACACCCGGGAAACGCTTGGTAATTCCTTTGAGTTCCAGGACAGGTGGCATCCCTACTCCTTAAAGCGGAAAGAGGTTGACCGTATTGTAACATAAACTGGAACGGAAAAGCGCAATTGTCTGATAAGTTAAGGGAAAGAGGAGAGCCGACTCACCCTGTGCCGCTCTCCTCTACGAACCGGTCATCCCCGGTGGTTAACGAATTTGCTCCACCGCCAGCCGTTTGATGTGTGCCACGATTGCCGACATCCCGTTCATGCGCTGTGAGGTGAGTACTTCCTGCAACCCCATGGCGAGGTAAAAATCGGCGGGCAGGTTGAGCACCTCTTCAGGAGAGGCTCCCTCCAGGCCCCCGGCAATAATCGCCGCAAACCCGCGCACTGTGGGCGATTCTTCGGGCACTTTAAAATGAAAGCGCATTCTCCCGTCGTGGATCTCAGCCGCCACAGCTACCGGCGTCATGCATTCGGGCACGGCTTCCATTTCCATCTCCCTCCCCTGGAGCCACCCTGGCAAGGGGGGCAGGCTTTCGGCGTACTGGAGCAAAAGTTCGAGCTTCTCTCGCCCTTCGCAGAGACGGAAATCCTCTACAATCTCGGCCAGGCGGGCCGGCAGGTGCTCTGATGGGTTCATGGCGTTGTTCCCTTGCGGATCGGCGCTCCCACCAGGTTGCCCCATTCTGTCCATGAGCCGTCGTAATTCCGCACCTGTGGATACCCCAGCAGGTACTTCAACACAAACCATGTCAGAGAGCTGCGCTCCCCGATACGGCAGTAAGCGATCACCTCTTGATCCGGTTGGATTCCCCGCTCCTCGAACAGTTTCCGCAATTCGGCGGGGGGTTTGAACATACCCGTATCCGGATCTACCGCCAGCGACCAGGGGATGTTGACCGCTCCCTGGATGTGCCCGCCGCGCATGGCGCCCTCCTGAGGGTAATTGGGCATGTGTAACAGTTCACCGGTATATTCCTGAGGCGAGCGTACGTCTACCAGGGGTTTACCGGCCGAGACGTGTGCAAAAACATCTTCCCTGAAGGCACGAATTTCGCGCACCGGCGGCCTGGCTTTGTAGGCTGTGGGCGGGTAGGCGGGAATTTCTCTGGTGAGCGGCCGCCCTTCCTTTATCCATTTCTGCCTGCCTCCATTCATAATCCGCAGTTGCCCGTGACCGTAATAAGAGAACAACCAGAAGGCGTAACACGCAAACCAGTTGTTTTTATCTCCATAAAAGACCACTGTGGTCTGGTTGCTGATTCCCAGCGAAGAACAGAGCTTTTCGAATTCGTCCTGACTCAGAAAATCACGGCGCACGGGGTCCTGCAGGGTGGTAAACCAGTCTACCTTCACCGCGCCGGGAATGTGACCCGTCTCATAGAGCAGGGCATCTTCATTGGATTCAACCAGCCGCACGGCGGGGTCGTTCAGGTGCTCTGCAACCCATGCGGTTTCAACCAGGTTTTCGGGGTGAGCATAACTCTCTACCATAGGCAGGCCTCTTTTTTAAGGATTTGTTCTTAAATATTATAAAAAATCGGATAGATTTTGTCAATATTTTGGGAGGCATCAAAGGCAAAACCAGTCCTGTGGGGTGATGGAGGTATGGCCGGGGGCGGTTACCCCGATAAAAAAAGACCCCCTTCCCTGGGGAAGGAGGTCTCCGATCGAAAAGGTTCGTACGGGCTTATTTGATGTCGGCCAGTTTGATCTTGCCGTCGATGATGTCCTTCTTGAGCTGTTCGACCTCGCTCTTCAGCTCGGCGGGGACCTTCGAATCCAGGTTGTGATAGGGGGCCAGGCCCACACCACCGTTCGCCAGCGTACCGACGACATTGGTGCCACCTTTGAAGGTGCCATCTTCCACCGACTTGGCCACGTTGAAGGTGGTCACGTCCATGAACTTCATCACCGAGGTCAGGGTGATGTCGGCGTAATCCGGGGCGGTGAGGAACCAGTCGGAGTCCACGCCGATGATCAGGGCATTCCCGCGTTCCTTGACGGCTGCGGCCGTACCCAGGCCCACCGGACCGGCCACGGGCATGATGATATCTGCGCCTTCGTCCATCAGGGTGATGCCAAATTCCTTACCCTTGGTCTGGTCATCGAAGCTGTTGGTGAACAGTCCTTTGTTGGGGTCATTCAGGTCATAACCCAGCACTTCCACGTTCGTGCCCTTCAGCTGGTTGTAGTACTTGACGCCGCGGGTGAAGCCATCCATGAAGATGGTCACCGTGGGAATGGGCAGACCACCGAAGGTGCCTACCTTGCCGGTCTTGGTCATGCCAGCCGCCAGGTACCCTGCCAGGAAAGCCGCCTCATCGGTAGCGAACACCTGCCCCACCACGTTGGCAACCGGCGGGTCATAAGAGAAGTCCACAATGGAGAATTTGGCATTGGGGTTGGCTTCAGCCAGGGCTTTGGTGGCGTCGCCCAGCAAGAAACCTACCGTCACGATCAGGTCGCATTTTTCTTCCAGGAAAGCGTTGATATTCTTCTCGTAGTCGGCGACTTCTTTAGACTCGAGGTATTTGGCTTCCCACCCGAGTTCCTTCTGAGCCATTTCAGCGCCCTTCCAGGCGGTGGCGTTGAAGGATTTGTCATCGATGCCGCCCGTGTCGGTCACCTGGCAGATCTTTTTCTTCGCCGCCGGGGCCTGAGTGGTTGCGGCCGGCTGGCAGGCGCTCAGAACGAGCGACAGGACTACCACGACGGCCAGAAACAGGGAAAGCTTTTTCATAATTTTTCTCCTCCAAGAGAAAAGAGAATGGAATGACGTCTGGCAGGAAAACCAGGGTCAGCTTACTGAACCCTGGTTTACCGCTAAACGCTCAACTGGTTTAAGTATAATGAGTATCCCAGGGGTTTACAAGAGAAATTCTGTTCCCTCAGGGGTGAGGTTCATCCTGTTCTTTTGTCAGTTTTCGCCGCCGGTGGCAGGGGCGGGGCCAGTCAGGGGGCTTTCTCAACCACCACTGCCGTCCCATAGGCCAGCACTTCAGTGACGCCATCCATCACGTCGTTGGCGTCATAACGCATTCCCAGAATGGCGTTGGCCCCCCGCTCTTCCGCATGGCGGATGAGCAGTTCGAAGGCTTCCTGCCGGGCGTGTTCACACAGTTCGGTATAGGTGGTGATGTTCCCACCGAAGATCGTTTCAATACCGCCTACAAAATTACCCACAATGCTGCGCGAGCGCACCGTCACCCCGCGTACCACCCCCAGGTTGCGCACCACCCGGTACCCCTCAAAACCAAAGGCCGTCGTGACCATCTTTTCATCCATCGGGACTACTCCTTTCTTCTTTTTCGATTATAGGGGAACTGGGAGCACGGGGGTATCAAAAAAGCGTCAAGCCGTTCACTCTGGCTTGATCACAGCTCTTCCAGGCAGGAAAGCCCCTCAGGGGGTGGGTGTAGGGGTCGCCGAGGGGGTGAGGTTTGCACCGGGCGTGATACTGCCAGTAGGGGTGGGGGTTTCCGTGGGGATCAGGGTGGGGGTTGCCGTCCCGGTGGGGGTGGCAGTGGGAGTGGGAGAGAGGGTTGGGGTTGGAGAAACCGTCAGCTCATATTCGAGGGTAACCACCAGATCAGAGAAAGGGGCGGGCTTGCTGGCAAAGTCAATGGCGCGCTCCAGCAATGCCTGAATCGCCGGGCGGTGGGGCAGGAACACGGTGGCCGGGGGCTGCTCCGAGATCTGCCACACCTCTGTTTCATTCTCGCCCATCTGGAAAAACCCCACCCTTTTGGGGTCGGCCAGCCTGAGAACCAGACTGGTGTTGGTTGCCACATCCTCCAGGGTGAGGCTGGTGCGTACACGCCGGTTGAACAGCTGGTACAGCTCAGGCAGGCGGATGAGGTTCCCTCCCCCTGCCAGGCGTTGCAGGACGATGAAAAGGAGTTGTTGTTGCCGCAGTCCACGGGCGGCTTCATCGGTGCCTACCCGTAAGCGGGCATAGCAGGCCGCCAGCCAGCCCTCCATGAAGACTTCACCCGGGTAGATAAAATCGCCACAGGCGTTGGGAATGGCCTGCATGACCGGCACCGTAATCCCGCCCAGCTCGTCAATCAACAGAATAAAGTCATCCATGTTGGCTACCAGCCAGTCATCCGGTCGAATGCCCAGGTTGTATTCCACGGCACCGGTCAGTAGACGAATGCCCCCTGCGGCATAGGCTGAGGACAGACGCTGCATGGTATACCCGGGCAAATAACCGAACAGGTCGGGAGGGATGGATACCAGGCTGGCCTTGGCGAGGCGGGGATGATACAAGACCAGCAACAGGGCGTCACTGCGCCCCAGGTAAGGGCTGAATTGATCCTGCCCGACCAGCAGGAGGGTGTGCATGCCTTCCGGCAGGGCCACCCGGCCGAACGGCGGGGGTATCGGTGTGGCGGGGGTGAGTCGCGGAGCCGGATACGTACTCCAGACGGGTAAGTTCTCGGGTGGAATAGGGGTGGGTGAGGGCGTGGAGGTGAAGGTGGGTGAGGGCGAAAGGGTGAAACGCGCCGGAGAAGGCAAGGCAGGGGTTGCCGCAGAGGGCAGTGCGGCGCACGCGCCGAAAATCAGCGCCACCCCCAGGTAAATGATCCGGGCCAGCCGCTTCACTGCGCACCTCATGGTCTTATTAAACCACACAAACCGCCTGGTAGATGCATCGCGTCAGGCCAGGCGCTGGTCGCAGCTTTTGCGATATCCACAGCGGGCGCAGCGGGCGGGCTCGTTATGCGAACGGTCTATCTCTCCGCGCCGCTGGCAGGCGTGGATCGTCTCGATCAGCTCCAGCAGGGCGGTTTCCAGCCGGGGGGTGTAGTCGATGGCAAAGGTGCGGTTGCGATAGCGAAGGATGCCATACGGCGGGCGGCTTCCGTGAGTGCGTTCCACCAGCAGGCAGTACGCCGCCAGCTGGTAAACGTGGCTTTCATGCGGTTCAGGTGGAGCCCAGCCGCTCTTCACCTCTACCGGGATGAATGTATTTCCCTGCTTTACAAGGTAATCTGGCCGTCCGGTCAGCCCGGTCTGGGGGTCGTAGAAAGGTTTTTCAGGGTGCTTCCAGCCGCCCATATCGGCAGTGATGACCCGCCCAGGAGGCAGGCCTGCCTTTTGCTGCTGACGCACTGAAAGCCACAGAGCCGCCCCCGCCAGCATGAGAAAGACCAGTGCCAGCGCCAGCCAGGGGCTCATTGCAGCAGGAGAGCCGTCAGCCCGACGGCCAGAGAAATTACCCCAAAGAACAAAAGCACCCAGCCTGCCATGCGCAGCAGGCTGGCCATCAGCACTTCCCCTCCATGACGGCGATGGAACCCTGTGCCTTCCACCAGCTCCGCCTGGTTATCAGAGGCAACCCCCTGCTTTTGATACCACCAGGCCCGCCGACAATACAGAAACGAACCAATCTCAGAGGCGCGAATCGTTCGCATGGTTGCCGCGGCTGTTCTCCAGCTGGTCGACGGCCTGCCGAAGGACTTTCTCCAGGTGTTCTTCGCGCATACTGATGGTGAGGTCTCCCCGGGTACGTTCCAGCAGACTGCGGGCCACGTCGGTCTGGCGGCGCAACCCGTTGGTGACCGCGTCGGGATAGTCCATGGTGACCAGGGTATCGTAAATGTCATCCATGCACGCCAGCAGCCGTTCGGCTTCGGGGGAGTAGCCCTGGCGCAGAATATCGAGGATGCGGCGGCGCAGTTCACCCGCGGCCTCTGCCAGTCCGTTCAGGTAGGTGGCGCACTCCACCTCCAGCTCTTCTGGTGAAGGCAGTGGCTGGTTTTCGATCAGTGCACAGGCGATACTGGCCTCGGCAAACTCTTTGATGGCGTCCTGCGTGTACCCGGCGTAATACAGGTCAGGGAAACCGGCCAGGTCGGCCTTTAAGCGGGCCGCGATCTGCCGTGCTGCTTCGAGCTGTTCGTGAGCCACCTCACGTTCCAGCCGATGAATGGCGCGGATGGCGTGCGCCGCATGGCGGGTGAGCACCCGCGCCTGAGCCAGCGCCTCATCCCGGGCGCGGGTGCGTGCCTCCAGAGCCTGATGAATGCGTTCAACGATCTCGGGGAGATGATCCATTCAGGGTTATCTGCCTAGAAGGGGATTTCTGCCGAATCATCGTGGGCAAGACCTTCGTCCAGCGGTGCCCCGGGTTCTGTCTCACCGCGCGCTGAGAGGAAACGAACGGTGTTGGCGGTTACCTCAAACGAGGCTCCCGGGCTTCCATCCTGCCTCTGCCAGATGCGTGGCCCGCCGTTTTTATCGGGGATGAGGCGCCCCTCTACCAGCACCTTCGATCCCTTGTGGAGGTACTGGTTGCAGGTTTCGGCCAGTTTGCCGAAAGCGGAGATGCGAAACCAGATGGTCTCGTCTACTTTTTCGCCTTGCTGGTTGGTGTAAGAGCGGCTGGAAGCCACCGAGAAGCTTGTCACCGGCTGGCCGTTGGGGGTAAAGCGCATCTCAGGCTCGCGCCCGACGTTACCGACGATAATAATGGTATGGAAAGACATGGATAGCCCGATCCTTTCTGAAACACAAACGACAGCGATACTTCTTCTTTAAGATTGTACACGAAAATAGGAAAAATTTTCGATTTTTTCTGCAGGCAATTTCCCCGGGAAGATAGAAGATACCCTTCAGGGGTGATGGATACCCGGTACAGGTGCAAAACGAAACCTTCCAGCGGCGGTATAATGGGGGCGTTGTCGACCACAACGGAGGAATGATCATGGATCTTACCCGGGTACGGCAGGATTTTCCGTTTTTTCAAAAAAAACCGGATCAGAAAACGGGCGCGTACTTTGATAATGCCTGTCAAACCTTACGTCCCCGTCAGGTGATCGAGGCTGTCACCCGCTACTATCAGGAGTCTTCGGCCTGTTCGGGGCGCAGTATGCACCATCTGGCCGCAGAGGTCACCCGCCAGTATGATCAGGCGCGTGCCACGCTCGCCAGGTTCCTGGGTGCGGCAAAGAAAGAGGAGATTGTCTTTACGCGTAACACCACCGAGGGGATCAACCTGGTGGCGCATGCTCTCGATTGGAATGCTGGCGATGTGGTGCTTCTGACCGATAAGGAACACAACTCCAACCTGATTCCATGGCAAATGCTGGCCCGGAGAGCAGGGGTGGAGCTCCGGGTTGTCCCCTCCCGGCCGGATAACACCTTTGACATGGATGCGTATAGCCGATTGCTGGATCGGAAAGTGCGTCTGGTATCCTTCGGTTTTACCTCCAACCTCGATGGCGTGACCCTTCCGGCGGCAGAGATCATTAAAAAAGCCCATCAGGTGGGCGCCCTGGTGCTCCTGGATGCCGCCCAGACCGCTCCGCACCAGCGCATTCATGTGCGGGCGTTAGATGTTGATTTCCTCGCCCTTTCGGGGCACAAGATGCTGGGGCCTTCGGGCACAGGCGTATTGTACGGGAAGTACGCCCTCCTCGAAAAACTCCAGCCTTTTCAGGTTGGCGGCGACACGGTGGCTTCCTCCACCTACACCACCTGCGAATTCCTCCCCCCGCCCGAAAAGTTCGAGGCCGGATTGCAAGACTACGCGGGGATCATCGGGCTGGGGGTCGCGGCCCAATATCTGATGAACCTGGGCTTCGATGCCATCCAGAAGCAGGAATGGCTTCTCAACCGCGCCCTTACCAGCCAGCTCCTCGAAATCCCCGGCCTGCACCTCATTGGCCCCTCAGACCCTGCTCTGCGCGGCGGGATCGTTTCCTTTTTCATCGAGGGGATCGACTCGCACCGCATTGCTCTCATGCTTGACCAGATGGCCGGTGTGATGGTGCGTTCCGGACAGCACTGTGTCCATTCCTGGTTCCACGCCCGTCAGATTGCGGGTTGTGTGCGTGCTTCCATGTATTTCTACAACACGCTCGATGAAGTGTCCTTGCTGGTTGACTCCTTAAAAAAGATCCGAAAGGTTCTCTAACCGATATGCTTTGCATTGTTTCTTTTATTGTGCTTTCCATTCTGGGAATTTTCAGCGCCTCTAACCGCCAGCTGGCCAGAGAGGCTCTCGATTGCGTTTTGCGCCGCGTCACCCTGCGGCCCTGCAACACCGGCTTCGATGAAAAAATCAAGGCGAAAATTCTGGGGGTGGTCATCACCCGCTCAGAAGCCGGTGCGCGTTTCTTGAACCGCCACTTCGAACTGCTTTCGTGGGTGGCTTTCTTTCTCCTGCTGGGCAGCAGTGTGATGGCGGTACGGGGGGTGTACCTCTTCTACGTTACCGGAAGTTGCAACGGGCTGAACAATTCTGCCTTTTGCGTGTTTGACCCCACCGGCCAGAACAACCAGGTTTCGACCCTCGGTCAAACCTGTTCCCTCAGTGATAACCCGGAACGCGGTGTAACCCTCAAGAATGTTGATCTGAGTGACTGGCCGGTGCTGAATGCCGGGGCGAGCAATCAAATCGTTATGGTGGGGTGTTACGCCTGCGATTACACCCGCAAGGTTTACCCCTCCATCCGCGCCCTGGTGCAAAAATATCGACCTGAATTCAGGTTCGGCGAATATCAGGTGAAGGAGCAAACCGACCTCCTTACCCGCGTCGGTTATTGCGTGTATCATGCCGACCCCGAAAAGTACTGGGCGATGAACGATGTTCTCTTCACCACCGAGAAAGCTAACCTCGATGATCCGTCCTACGTCCATCAATTGCTTGCCAGCCTGGGGCTTGACGCGAACCAGATCGAGACCTGCGCCAGTGACCCGCAGACGCAGACCCGCGTTGAAAAACTTCTGAATGAGATTCGCAGGACTAACTTTCCTGGTACCCCCACTATTTTTATCAATGGGGTGCCCATGGTGGGGCCGAAGCCCTACCGGGTGTACGCCATTCAACTCGAAGGGTTGTTTTACTGGATGAAGTAAGTGAAAGAAAACCGCATCGCCGGTTTGAGCGGGGTTATCCTTCTCTTCCTGTTCATTGAATTCCTCGATGAGCTGGTGTATGGCGGGCGTGAAGCCGCCTGGCCTTTGATCCGGGATGATCTCGGCCTGAGTTACTCTCAGATTGGCCTGGCGATCAGCCTGCCTTACCTGGCGGGAATGCTCATTGAGCCGTTTCTGGGCGTTCTGGGCGATGTCTGGCGGCGGCGTGTGCTCATTCTGGGTGGCGGTGTGGCTTTTACCCTTGCCCTTTTCTGGCTCAGCCAGGGGCAGGAGTATTTCAGTTTCCTCCTGGCATCCTGCCTGCTGGGGCCGGCTTCGGGAGCTTTCGTAAGCCTCTCGCAGGCTTCACTCATGGATGTTCAGCCCCACCGCCACGAACAGAACATGGCTCGCTGGACTTTCGCCGGATCGGTGGGTGTGACGGCCGGGCCACTGGCGCTGGGTGCGGCAATTGCCCTGGGACTGGGCTGGCGGGGGCTCTTTCTGGTTTTTGCGGGGGTAAGGCTGGTGGCCCTCGTGCTCACCTGGCGCATGCTCTCACCCGCCGCCCCGGAGACAAAGGCGGATGAACCGCGGCTCTCCTTTGCGGAGGGTCTCAGAAATGCCCTCCGTGCTCTGAAGCGGGGAGAGGTGGTACGCTGGCTGGTCTTACTGGAGTTCTCTGACCTGATGCTGGATGTGCTTTACGGTTACCTGGCGCTTTACCTGGTAGATGTGGGAGGCCTTTCCCCTGAAACCGCGGCGCTGGGAGTGGGCATCTGGACGGGGGTCGGGTTGCTGGGTGACTTTCTGCTCATTCCGTTGCTGGAAAGGGTTCCGGGGCTGGCCTATCTGCGGGTGAGCGTGGTGCTGGAGTTGATGCTTTTCCCGGCTTTCTTGCTGGTAGAACCGCTTGCCCTCAAGTTTCTTTTGCTGGGATTGCTTGGCTTCTTTAATTCTGGCTGGTATTCGGTGCTCATGGGGCATCTGTATTCAGCCATGCCCGGGCAGAGCGCCACGGTAATGACGGTAAGCAATCTGTTCGGCTGGGTGGGCAAGCTCATCCCGCTGGGGGTGGGTCTGGCGGCCCAGCAATGGGGCCTGGAGACCGCAATGTGGATTTTGCTGGCCGGCCCGGCGGCGTTGCTCGTGGGGTTGCCGCGCGGCAGGCTGGCCCAAACCTGAGGTATGCGCGCCACCCTCACGTACCGGCGGCAGATATTTCGCGCAGGTAACGCTCGCGCAATTCATCGATGGGGCGCTTTTCTCCCGCCGCCTCATCCAGGTAATACCAGTGCAGCCAGCCGTTGCAGGGAGCGTGTAGAAGTTCTCTGCCTACCTGATGGATGGAGCCGGTCAGGCCGTTGCACTGCAGTACACCTTCGGGGGTGATGGTGGCCGTTAGGCGGGCGGAGGAGTCAAAATACAGGGTTTGCCCGGGCTTAAGCCAGCCTTTTTCCACCAGTTTGAGGAACGAAACCCGCGGGCGTGTGCGCCGGTTTTCCCAGGATGCAAGTGAGCCGTGCAGAGGGGGCGGTTGAACAGCGGCTATCCGCGCTTCGGCGATGGCCACGTAGGCAGGGTTGCGTTCGATGCCGATCCAGTGGCGGTGGGTTTGTTTGGCCACCGCGCCGGTGGTGCCACTGCCAAAGAACGGATCGAGCACCACATCGCCCGGTCGGGTGCTGGAGAGGATCACCCGATAGAGGAGGGCCTCGGGCTTCTGGGTGGAGTGGGCTTTCAGGCCGTTGACGCGGATGCGTTCCTTTCCCACACAGCGGGGAAGCTGCCAGTCACTGCGCATTTGCTTCCCATCGTTGAGCAATTTCATGGTCTGATAATTAAAAGTGTAACGCGCCCCTTTGATCTTCTGTGCCCAGAGGAGCGTCTCGTGAGCGTTGGTAAAACGCACTCCCCGGAAGTTGGGCATGGGGTTGGTTTTGATCCACACAATATCATTCAGGATCCAGAAATCCAGATCCATGAGAATGGTGCCGACACGGTAGATATTATGGTAAGTGCCGATGACCCAGATGGTGCCTGTATCTTTCAGCACCCGGCGGCAGGCCGTCAGCCACTGACGGGTAAAGCGGTCGTACTCGGCAAAGTCGGTAAAATGATCCCACTCATCATCCACGCCGTCCACCCGGGTCTGGTTGGGTCGCCATAATTCCCCCTCCAGTTGAAGGTTGTAAGGAGGGTCGGCAAAGATCAGGTCTACCGATTTTTCAGGGAGGGACTGCATCACTTCGATGCAGTCTCCCTGGAGAATGCGGTCAAGAGGCAGAGAACTTGCATCCATTCTGGTTTAATTCTACCCTTATTTGGCAGCCACCCGGAACGCACTTCGAGGGTTCAGGGCAGAGATAGCTCCACAAAATTTATGCTATAACAGAATCGCAGGCATGAGTATCGGAAACAAGCCGCGATAGGAAATCACCGCCGGAGGGAGCGCATGGCAGGAGAACAGATTCTGGTCATCGAAGACAATGCCGATAACCTCGAACTGGTACTGTTTCTACTGGAGCAGGCAGGTTTCAGGGGCGTGGGGGTTTCGGATGGACGGCAGGCCCTGACCTGGCTCAGCGATCACCACCCTGACCTGATTCTGCTCGACATGAGCCTGCCGGAAATCGACGGCTGGGAGCTGGCCGGTCAGCTCAAAGCAAATACCCTCACGCGCGAGATTCCCGTCGTGGCGTTGACTGCTCACACCCTTCCCGGCGACCGCAAACGTGCCCTGGATGCCGGTTGTGATGGGTACATCTCCAAACCGCTCGATGTGCCGCATTTTGCGGAGACCGTCGCGGGGTTTCTGCGCGGAGAGACTCCCGTCTGAACCAACACCGCCCACTGCTTCCCCACCTGCGGGAGGCCCGCTCACCTGTCTCACCCATTTTGATAGCTTTTGCAAGTAACCAGAGGTTATATATCGGCTCATTCAGGCTATGAATGAGCCGAGCCCTATAGTATATTGTTTGTACAAGGGTTGTCCAAACAGGAGTGAGCATGTCGGATCAAGCAATTAAGTTCTACAACCTGAGCCTGGAGGAACGCCGCCAGTGGGTTGCGCGGGAAGCAGGGATCGACCTGGCTGAGGTTGAGATTTTGAGTGGTATGCGTGGCCTGAGTCAGGAACAGGCCGATGCGATGATTGAGAATGTGATCGGTATCTTCGGGATGCCGCTTGGAATCGCGCGTTATTTTCGGGTCAATGGGCGCGATGTGCTGGTGCCGATGGTCATCGAAGAACCATCGGTGGTGGCCAGCGCGTCCTTCATGGCCAAACTGGTGCGTGCGGGTGGAGGGTTCTCGGCCACCACCACTGCGCCCGAAATGATCGGCCAGATGCAGATCCTTGACCTGGATGATGCCCCCACTGCCCGGTTAAAACTCCTCGAGCATCGCGATGAACTGCTCGAGGCCGCCAGCGCGGTAGACCCTGTGCTGCAGAAGCTCGGTGGTGGAGCACGCGACCTGCAGGTGCGCCTGCTGGAACATCCGGCTCTGGGGGCGTATCTGGTGCTGCACCTGGTCTATGACGTGCGGGATGCGATGGGGGCCAATGCCGTCAACACCGCTATGGAGCGCCTTGCACCCCGTGTGGAGCACATTACCGGTGGACGGGTGCATTTACGCATTCTTACCAACCTGGCTGAGCGGCGGCTGGCGCGGGCGCGCTGCACTCTCCCCCTGGAAGCGCTTGCGTTCGACAGCTACACTGGCGAACAGGTGCGCGATGGTATTATTGCCGCCTGGGCTTTTGCCGATTCCGATCCCTACCGCGCTGCCACGCACAACAAAGGCATTATGAACGGTGTGGATGCGGTGGTTATCGCTACCGGCAACGACTGGCGCGCCATCGAGGCCGGTGCCCATGCTTACGCCGCGCGCAGTGGGGTCTACCGCCCCCTGAGCACCTGGGGAAGAGACCGCAAGGGCAACCTGGTGGGTACGCTTGAAATGCCCATGGCAGTTGGGATCGTCGGCGGCGCTACCCGGGTGCATCCGGCTGCACGTGTGGCGCTGAAACTGCTGGGGGTACACTCGGCGGCGGAACTGGCCGAGGTGATCGTTTCGGTAGGGCTGGCGCAAAACCTTGCCGCTTTGCGCGCCCTTGCAACCGAAGGCATCCAGCGCGGGCACATGAGCCTGCATGCCCGCCAGGTGGCCATCGCCGCCGGGGCGGTGGGAGATCAGATCGAACGCCTGGCCAGCCGCCTGGTCGAAGAGAAAACCGTGCGCATTGATCGCGCGCAGGAAATTCTGAAAGAGTGGAGTGCTTCATGATGACCAATCGTGTTATGAAACCTGCCCGGGCGGTCGGTATTGTGGGGTACGGGGCGTATGTACCGCGCTATCGCCTGCCCGCAAAGTATATTTCGCGCCTGTGGGAAGGCAGTGAGAGCGGCGGGCCAGTGAAAGAAAAGGCTGTCGCCGGGCTGGATGAAGATGTGGTGACCATGTCTATCGAGGCCGCACGCAATGCTCTGGCCAGAGCGCAGATCCATGCGGAGGTATTGCGCGCGGTGTGGGTCGGCTCTGAGTCGCATCCGTATGCGGTCAAACCCTCTTCCACCATTGTGGCCGAGGCCATCGGGGCGGGACCGTCGATTCAGGCGGGAGACTGGCAGTTTGCCTGCAAGGCTGGCACCGAGGCGCTGGTTGCGGCCATCGGGCTGGTAGGTTCAGGCATGGCCGATTACGCCATGGCCATCGGCATGGATACGGCTCAGGGTCGCCCGGGTGACCAGCTGGAGTACACTGCCGCATCGGGTGGGGCGGCGTACATCCTCGGCCCGGCTGAACATTCTCTGGCGGTGATCCAGGGTTCTTATTCCTTCGTCACCGATACGCCCGATTTCTGGCGCCGCGCCGGGCAGCGTTACCCCGAACACGGCCAGCGCTTTACCGGCGAACCGGCGTATTTCCGTCACATCACTGAAGCTGCCCGTGCGCTCATGGAAGAGATGGGTACCACTGCGGCGGATTATCGCTATGCTGTCTTCCATCAACCCAACACCAAATTCCCTCAGCGGGCCGGGCAACTGCTGGGCTTTCAGGAAGAGCAGCTCAGGCCGGGGCTGCTTTCTCCGGTCATCGGGAACACGTATGCCGGGGCTTCACTCATCGGCCTCACTGCCGTGCTGGATGTGGCTCAGCCGGGCGATCGCGTGCTGGTGGTCTCATTCGGGTCGGGGGCTGGCTCCGATGCCTTCGACATTGCAGTCACCGCGGCGCTCCCCGAGAAGCGCGACCTGGCACCCCGCACTGCCGATTACATTGCCCGCCGTACCGAGATCGATTACGCCACCTATGCGCGTTTTCGCGGTAAGCTGGCCGAATAAGGGGAGGGAGGTTTCATGCCTGAAGTGGTTATCGCCGGTACAGGCCTGATCCCGGCTGGAGAACACTGGGAACTTTCTCTGCGCTCTCAGGCCACACGCGCCCTGCTGGCGGCCAAGAAGGATGCCGGTGGCCTGGAGCCGCAGGCGCTGTACATTGGGAATTTTCTGGCCTCGACGGTTTCTCACCAGAGCAACCTGGGGGCCCTGCTGACCGACTGGAGCAATCACCGGGGCATTGAAGGCTTCACCGTGGAAGCCGCTGAAGCCTCGGGCGGGGGAGCCTTCCGCATGGGGTATCTGGCGGTAGCCTCTGGCCTGGTGGACGTTGCCGCTGTGGTTGGGGTAGAAAAGGTGACCGACGTGGTAGGCCCGGGGCTGGAGAATGCGATTGCTGAAGGCATGGATTACGACTTTGAAGCCGCCCAGGGGCTAACCCTGGCGGGGCAGGCGGCGCTTGTCATGCGGCGTTATATGCATACCTACCGGGTGCCGCGCCAGGTTTTTGCAGGCTTCCCCATGCTGGCGCATGAGAACGCGGTTGGAAACCCTCACGCCATGTTCCGCAGGCCCATCAGCCTCAAGGCTTATGAAGAGGCGGCCATGGTATGCGACCCGCTTGGCCTGTTCGATATGGCCCCTTATGCCGATGGGGCGGCGGCGGTGATTCTCACCCGCCCTGAACTGGCCCGTGCAACAGCGGGACGCGCGCTGGTGCGGGTGAGCGGTTCGGCGGTGGTCATTGACACCCTGGCCCTGCACGACCGCCCCGACCCGCTTGCCTTCGATGCGGCGCGCATTTCGGTACAGCGCGCCTGTCGCCAGGCGGGTATCACGCCGCAGGATGTGGATTTCTTCGAGTTGACCGATTCGTTTTCTATCTATGCGGCGCTCTCGCTGGAGGCGGCGGGTTTCGCCCTGCCCGGAAAGGGCTGGGAGCTTCTCCAGGATGGAACTCTGCGCCGTGATGGAAAGCTTCCCATCCAGACCATGGGAGGGTTCAAAGCCCGCGGCAACCCGCTTGGTGCCAGCGGTGTGTATCAGATCGTTGAGGCGGTGCGTCAGCTGAGGGGTGAAGCGGGAGCCTGCCAGGTGGCGGGGGCAAAACGTGCGCTGGTGCAAAACCTCGCCGGGCCGGCTTCTACAGCGGTGACGCATGTGCTTGAACGCTGGGAACCGAAAGGATGAGAGATTTTTCAGAGCTTTTGATAGCTTTTGAGAGGTATTCATCGGTAAAGTTAGCCTGACCTTCAATGCAGGCATCATTGGATACGATTACCAGAACACGGTTTTACCGTTTGTAGATAAGGAGATCTGTCATGGAAGTGCCACGTCACTGGAGAATTCGTCAGCAACGCTATTCCCTGGTGGGAGAGGTTTGCCCGCACTGTGAGGCAAAGATCTTCCCGCCGCGCGACGTCTGCCCGGAATGTGGGGGCGAGGCCAAAACCCGCTTCGATTTCAGCGGGCGGGGAGAAGTCTTTTCGTTTGCGGTGATGCATGATGCGCCCGCCGGGTATGAGAAGACCACCCCCTACACGGTGGCCCTCGTCAAGTTGGAAGAAGGCCCCGTAGTTACCGCCCAGCTTACCGACCTGGGCGAACAGCCCGTTGAGATTGGCATGCCCGTGGAAATGGTCACGCGAAAAATCCGTGAAGATGAGGAAGAACGCGGAGTGATCCTTTACGGGTATAAATTCAGGCCGGTTTTGAAATAATCAGAAAAGATAACGCGAAGCGCCCTCCAGGAATGGGGCGCTTCGTTGATTCAGGCCTGTTGAATCATGGGGTTTCTCGATGCTTCAAAGATCATGCTACCAGTGGGGGCGCAAAATGGCTTAGCTTAACGAAGCGGTGGGAATTTGGAACAGCTGATGAACACCCATTTTTGCAAGAACGGTATGCTGAATTTATTGACAGTCACCAAAAAGATGATGGTTTACTTATTTTGAAACGCTTTTTTGAAGCCAGCAAATACAGGCTTGTTGAAAAAATACAAGAGCAATTAGCCAAACTTCACGTCAAAGTTATTTCTTATGGTCAGATTTTCGGAAACCCCAAGCACCTTCTCGACTTTACTGAACTTTTAGAAAATAGCACCATCCCAAGCAAAGATTTAGAAATTGTCTTCGCCGCTCTTAGCCAAAATTGTACTATATTTATTACTGATGATGGTAAAAAGAGAAAAGGTATTTTTCAAGGGTTTCAAACTTTGGGATTGGAATATACCACAGAATGTGTAAGTATAGAAAACTTTGTTTCAGGAAGGTACTTTTCCAAACCATGAATCGACCCAACACGCGCTTGCGGTCGACGCTGCTCCGCTGTGCTTCGCCGCCGCTAACGTAAGTCGTTGGGCGGCAAGCTCATATTGGAGGACATGGTGGGAATCATTCGGCTGAACTTCCATATCAATGCACCTATTGAGCGTGTGGCAACGCTCTACCAACAGATTGAGCGTATTCCGGAGTGGCAGTACGATATTCTCGAAGTAAAGGATGTTGATGGCCCACTGCGTCTCGGCGCAGCGTATACCATGGTGTACTGGCGAATGGGAAGACGACTGGAACAACGAATGACGGTCACACGGTACGATCCTCCCAGTGTCATGCAGCAAACAGCCAATACGCCGCTTGGCGGAGTCATGACATCGACCACTCATCTGCAGCCCTCTGAGGGTGGTACAGACGTAAGGTGGCAGATGGAGTATCGTCTTCCCTGGGGTCTTCTGGGTAGTATATTGGACAAGTTGCTGTTTCGTGCCGCATTTGAGCGTACGGTGACACAGTACAACGCGAACTTCAAGGCTCTGGCAGAGGGTACTGAACTACCATACAAGCCTATACAGGGTCGCGTAATGCGTTAAGCCGCCCAACACACGGCTCGGCTGCATCCTGTTGTCGCTCGTGAAAAAGGAAGGGCATAAAAACCGACAAGATAAGAAAGAAGATGAACAATGCAGGCCATTCAAAAGTTTTTAACGTGGTTTGAAAAACAAAAACCTGCTGGAAAATTGGCGATTGGATGTGCAGGTCTGGTTTTACTGTGTTGTATATGCAGTGTCCCAATTGGACTATTGAATCCGTCCAAATCAACACCCGAAGTTACAAGAACAATTTTTGCCGCAGTGCCAACCAAAACAACAGCGGCAGTTGTTTCACCAACAGGTACGCTTATCTCCCCAACAATTGCGCCATCACCAACTGAAAAAGTTAAAGCCTTGCTTCCTGGATTAATGCCAGCAGATGTAACGGTTAATCTTAAACAACGTGGTTTTACCTGTGGTTCAGTAGAGCAAGGGCAACTTTATTATGTCAGAACATGCGAGAAAGACACGGCTGATTACTCATTAAGAGTTGATACTTATGGACGAGAAGCATTTGCCATAGATTTAATTGAGTCTTCAGTTCTTCAGTTTACAAACCCTGACAAAGAGTTTGCGGCTTCCTTTTTAGGTTTTATGGCTACAATGCCTTACGATGGAGCAGTACAACAAGAAGCCCGAGATTGGGTTGAAAGCACATTGCCAACGCTAACGGGTCAAGGTGACGTGAGAGAAAAGGTTTTTGCTGGTGTACACTATCGTTTGTATGGCATACCCACTGCATACACCTTAGAAATGGGTGATTTGCCATAACAAAAACGGGCTAACATCGCTTCCCCCTGACGTTGCTCCGCGTTGTGGCTGAAGCGTGGGCCGTTGGGCAGGGTCTCATGCAGTGGCAAGGGGTGTGAAATATGAAACGTCTTGCATCAATCGTTTTGGGAATGCTGGTTGTTCTGGGGATGCTCAGTCTCTATCGTCTCTACCAGGACTCATCTCCAACCCCCAGTGAGGCAGTTAATAGTTACATCACCAGAATCACAAGTAAATCTCCCCAAAAAATTGTGTCTGTGAATATCGTGTCCTCAATGCCATTCAACAAAGAAAGCGGCGAGCAAGTCTTACTCTTTCAGGCTTATGATTGTGGATTACACATCCATATTGCCGGGTACGCTACAATCAAGAAGAACTTGTTTGGTTGGCATGTTGATCAATTCCAGATGACAGGTAAATCGCCATTGCCCAGGGATGTGATGGCAGGCCTGGATTGGTCAGATGGTATTCCAATCGTTTATGGTCAGGTGTTTCTTGGAGATGTCGTCAGTGTCGAAGCGGTTTTCAGTGACCCGAATCAGGGATTGATTATCGGAAGTGCTGATGTTGCCAGGGGCCACTTTGTCATATTTGGCACTCCGTATAGCGAATTGACCACACTTAAGCTCCTTGACGGCAACGGGAACGTTCTGAAACAGCTGACAGGCGATGAATTACAAAACGGGTAAGAAGCTTCCAGGCAAAGCACCCGCCCATCCTGCGCTTCTATCTGGCGCCGTTCCGACTGCCTATAAAATTACGTTCGATCCTCACCCGGGTTCCTGGTGAAGGGTGAGTTTACTGTCGTTAGCTCCTTCTCTGGTCAATTTCTCACCGGTGCTACAATGATACAGGGATGAGTAACACACATGAATGAATATATTTTAATTGGCGCCTCTGTCTTACTGCTCATCAGTGTCCTGGCCAGTAAAATCTCTGACCGATTCGGTGTTCCTGCGCTCTTGCTCTTTTTAATCCTGGGGATGCTGGCCGGGTCAGATGGGCCCGGGGGGATCTATTTTGATGATCCTGCTCTGGCCCAGTTTATAGGGGTTATTGCCCTGATCCTGATTCTTTTCGCCGGGGGTCTTGATACGGAATGGAACAGTATCCGCCCGGTTATCAAAGAAGGCTTGCTGCTCTCTACTCTTGGGGTGTTCATTACTGCGTTGATCGTCGGTCTTTTCGTAAGCGCACTTCTCGGCCTGTCGCTGGTTGAAGGTTTGTTGCTTGGTTCAATCGTTTCTTCTACAGATGCGGCGGCAGTGTTTTCGGTACTGCGATCGAAAGGTGTTGGTCTCAAAGGTCAGTTGAAACCCCTGCTGGAATTAGAATCGGGCAGCAATGACCCCATGGCCATATTCCTTACGGTTGGCCTGATCCAGTTAATGACTCAGCCTACCCTGTCGTTAGCCAACTTAATCGGTCGATTCATCCTGCAAATGCTTATCGGTACAGTTCTTGGCTACGTCATGGGGAGGGTGATGTTGCACCTGGTTAATCGTCTAAAGTTGGGTTATGAAGGTCTTTATCCTGTTCTGACGTTATCGTTAGTATTCCTTACGTTTGGAGTAACCAATGGAATTGGCGGGAGCGGCTTCCTGGCAGTATATCTGGCTGGCATTGTTCTGGGTAATCATGATTTCATTCATAAGAGAAGCCTGATGCGCTTTCACGACGGGTTAGCCTGGCTGATGCAAATTGGCATGTTTCTGACGCTGGGTTTACTTGTCTTTCCTTCACGCCTTATTCCTATAGCGGGCATGGGCTTGCTTGTTGCAGGATGTTTGATGTTTATCGCCCGCCCTGTGAGCATATTTGTTAGTTTACTGCCGAGTACTTTGAACTGGCGAGAGAAGGCTTTTATATCCTGGGTTGGCCTGCGTGGAGCGGTCCCTATTATGTTAGCGACCTTTCCTCTGCTGGCCAGGGTGCCACAGGCCAGTTTGATCTTTAACGTGGTTTTTTTCGTGGTATTAACTTCGGTTTTATTACAGGGGACGTCCATCCCTCTGGTTGCGCAATGGTTAAGAGTTGGCGTACCGGCAACCCCAAAGCGTATGTATCCTATCGAATATACACCAATGGTTGGGTTGAAAAGCGAGCTTAAGGAACTGGCCATACCGTCTGACTCGTATATGGATGGGAAAACAATCGTTGAACTGGGGCTGCCTGCTAATTTTCTGGTCATTCTAATTGCCAGAGATCATGCTTTTTTGCAACCCAGTGGCGGGACGATCCTGCGAGGCGGTGATACTTTGCTGGTGCTGTCAGATAGAAAGTCTTTCGAAGAGGTTCAAGCCAAACTTAACTTACCCGGGGAGGGAGCAGGGGATTAACCCTTGCTTCTCCCTGGCGCTGCTCCGCGTTGGGTTTGAAGCGTAGGCCGTTGGGTGGCCGTTCTGGTACTTTCATCTTGAGAACCGGGTATGCCTGTGATAGAGATAAAAACCGAAGTTCAACTCGCTGGGGTTTCAGGAAAGACAATAGCAGATTTTCTGCTGCATTGCACTGATCGTGACTATCAGAACTGGTGGCCAGGAACCCATCTCGCATGGCACACGAAAAGACAATCACCAGGTGATACAGGTAATGTGGTTTTCTTTGATGAGTATGTAGGCAAGAAGAGGCTGAAATTTGAGGCGGTGGTGGTCAGGTATACCCCGGGCAAAGAGATCGTCTGGCAGATGAAAAAGTTCGTGAGGCTGCCCGTGTGGCTGGTCATCCGCTTCGAGGATCGTGGGGAAGGCACGGTGCTCACACATGTCCTCAAAGCAGGATTCCCGGGTGTTGGGAGGCTTCTGGACCGCTTGTTGAGCCTGTTTTTTACCCCGCAGTTTGAAAAAGATATGGACGAGCACGCACGCACCGAGTTCAAAAAACTTGCCGCAATCCTTGGGTGACGGCCATTCAGGACTTTCCTGGCAGGTTGCCTGAACATTTCACGTGGTGCCGATGAGCCTTGTATCTGTCCCAAAGCTGGTGGGTTTTGATGGAACAAAGAGAAAACCAGCAAATGTGGCGGTGTAATGGTCCTTCGATCCGCCATGGCGGGTAGTTGAAAAGTTATCCACCACTAATATGACGGGCTCAAATAGGCCTGCATTGCACCTGACCCAGCCAGCAGTGATATAATGTGTATAAAATAAGTACTCATTACCGACTGGTCTTCCACAGATTGAGAGAGGTTATTATCGGTTGTAAATTCGAAACTTAAAGGTAGCAAGGGTCGAGAAGCCGGGGTTTGGTTCGCGGGGTACCGGGGGGCCTATGAAAGTTTTTGTGACCGGTGGAACAGGTTTTATCGGCCAGCCGCTTACTCGAATGCTGCTTCAACGTGGATGGGATGTAACTGTCCTCGTCCGTAAACCAGAAAGCCCTGAGGCGAGGGCGATTCAATCGCTGGGGGCGCAACTGGTAGCCGGGGATGTTACCGATCGTGAATCGATGCGCGAAGCCATGATGGGAGCCGGGGCTGTGATCCACAATGCGGCCTGGTATGAATTTGGCATCCCCAGGCGGGCTCAGAACAGAATGCGCACAATCAATGTACAGGGCACAGAAAACACGCTTGGATTGGCCATGGAACTGGGCATTCCAAAGATCGTTTACACCTCAAGCATACTGGCTTTTGGGCAAACCGGTAACATCATTGCTGATGAGACGTTTCAACGGCGCGCTCCTCCCATATCCTTCTACGAGCAAACCAAGATGGAAGCCCACGAAATGGTGGTGACGTTGCAAAAAAAGGGAGCGCCGATCGTTATCGCATGTCCGGCGGGAGTCATTGGCCCCGGGGATCGCTCTGGCCTGGGGTATCTGGTACGTATGTACGTCCGTGGTTTTCTCCCACCTGTGCTCTGGGCGCAGCATGGCCGGCGTGCGCATGTTTTTGTGGAAGACGCTGCAGAAGGAATTGTGCGCTGTCTGGAGTACGGGAAGGCTGGCGAAACCTATATCCTGAGTAATGGGATCATGCAACATCGAGATATGTTCAGGCTATGGAAACAGACCCCCGGTGGATTCAAGGTGACGCTATTCTGGATGCCATACCCGATGGCGATGCTGTTCAACTGTTTGGCTGAACCCATCGAGCGGCTCTTTGGCCTGCCAGTGGTATTCTGCCGTGAATTTGCGCTCGCCGCCTTTGCAAGCTGGCAGTTTTGTGCCACAAAAGCTGAACGGGAACTGGGCATGCACTTTCGCAGCCTGGAAGACGCCTGGCTGGAGACTCTGGAAGGAGAGCGCGCACTGGCCCGCAAGGGGTAGAAGGGGGTGGTTGCTTTAAACAACCTTCCGGGTACCCTCCGACCCAGGCCTGGATGACCTGAGCCTGCCCAAAGCTGATAGGTTCTGAAAAAAAAGAACACGCTCGGAGCGCTACTTTCTACCCTATGAAACCCATTACTACCTGCAGGTTGAGAAGCGCGGGCTCCCTCAAGACCTCTTCGAAAGCCGCATTCTGGAGCCCGAGATGAAGCCCGATGATGTTCCTGTCCTGCTTTCATTCCTGGAGGGACACGATCGGGTCTGGTTGGTTTACAGCCATGTCCCATATACTGATCCCGATGGGCTCATCCCACAAATCAGGGCAGGTGCTGTTTTCCACAATGATCACCCAAATAGTTGACATAAATGTACCGGCGCTCTACAATGCCCCGTAGAGATTTTGATCACTGAAAGATGAGCCATATGAAGAAAAATACTTCCCCGGATGAACAACAACCCTCGGACGGCTTCACCGCAGAAGAACGCGCCGCGATGAAAGAGCGAGCCCGCGAGTTGAAGGCGGCCGCGCGTGCAGGCAAAGACAGGGTTGATGGAGAAAGCGCCGTGCTTGCCAGGATTGCCGAAATGCCGGAACCCGATCGTACCATGGCTGAGCGGTTGCATGCCATCATCAAAGCCAGCGCTCCAACGCTCATTCCGAAAACATGGTACGGAATGCCCGCGTATGCCAGAGAGGGTAAGGTCATCTGCTTTTTCCAAAGCGCACAGAAGTTCAACACCCGTTACGCCACACTGGGGTTCAGCGACGCAGCCCACCTCGATGAAGGCGCATTTTGGCCGGTCGCCTTCGCCCTGAAGGAATTAACCCCCGCAGTAGAGGAAATGATCGTTGCGCTGGTGAAGAAAGCCGTGAGCTGAAAATCTTTAATTCCGTGAGTGCAATGGGGTGTTTGAAGACCTTCAGTAAAGAAGGCTGAGGGTTCCGTTTCTACGTAAAGGCATGCAGGGGGCATTCTTTGCCGGGTTTGATTTGTCCGGGCTGAAGAACATCATTTTGGATTAACCCCTTCAGGGTATTTAACAAAAAGTAAAAGAACGCACCCTTTCAGGAAGGCTCCAGAAAGACATGCAGGTATAATCACCTTATCTGTCCTGATTCTGGGAATCGGGTAAAAACCTTCCATTGGATTGATCTGGGGGCATAAAAAGAAAAGCGAAGGGAGTTGAGACCATGAGCTACGTCCAGGATAACCTGATGCCGAACGAGGAAGTGCTGTTCACCGCGCGCATTCATCCCGCTATTTTTCTTCCTTCACTGGTTACGTTCCTGATCACCCTGATCGCTTTTATTCTCGGTTTACAGGGGATGATGGCCAGCAACCCGTCTTCAGCAGCTTCTAAACCATCATTGCTTGAGGGTTTCCTGTTTTGTTCTTCGGGGCCTTTATTATTCTATTCCATCCTGCTTGGGCTACGGGCTTTGACCGTTCTTTTCACGACAGAGTTTGCCATCACCAACCGGCGGGTTATTGCGAAATCGGGCTTTATTCGCAGGCACACGCTTGAAATGCTTCTGGCCAAAATAGAAAGTGTGTCGGTAAACCAGACGATCCTTGGCAGGTTGTTAAACTTTGGCACGGTGACTGTAACCGGCACAGGCGGGACGAGGGAAAGCTTCAGAGCGATTGTTGACCCTGTGGGGGTGAGGAAGAAAATCCACCAGATTCTTGAAAGCTATCTCCAACCGTAACTTCTCAGAACGGGCGCCAGTGGCAACGGCAATACCTGCTGGCGGAACCAGCCTTTGAGCCGTTTCTGATTCGAGAGCAAAGAAGAAGCACCACCCGCCCGGGAAGACGCTGAGCCGTGGTTTGAAAAAACTGCGCCAGCTCTTACTGGGCGGCGAACGTTGAGGCCATTCCGCGGTCTTTTTTTTAGAGCATATTCTGGAAAAAATCCTGCCGACGCACAACGATGGGCACCTTCGATCTGCAGGAAAGGTGCTCATCGCTGCGGACAGGGGTCATTTTTGCCCCTCAGGCATTGATGACCCGGGTGTAGGTGTTGAATGAGGGTGGATTTTCAAGGTGTTTTTTGACCGCGCACATGTTGGCCGAACGGACGAGGGATTCGTGGTATTTTTCGGGGAAGGTGGGCGGAACCTGAATTTCTAATTCGATCTGCCCTACCAGGCCGGTTTGCGGGTCGCGGTGGGCGCGCTGGATGATACGGATGCCGTCGGTGGGCAGGCCGCGCTGGCGGCAGAAGCCGAGGACGTAAATACCGGCGCAGGTGCCAATGGAGGCAAGAAACACGGCAAAGGGCGTGGGTGCAGACCCTTCCCCGCCGCCCATAGGGGGCTGATCGGTGCGGACGGTGTATTGATCAAAATGGGCATCCACGCGGGCGCCGCCGGGAAAGTCGATGATCATTTCCATAGGTTGAACTCCAGATGTAGTATATAGAAGTATAAGGCCAAAGGTTTAGATGAACCGCATCTCATTTGGTTACATTCGAGGGGGTGAATCTGCCAGGAGAAAGGTTAATGGGGGTCTTCAGGGGAAGGAGGGTGCGAGATGGGAACCTGAAGGTAAGCTTCCAGGGCGGGGAGGGTTTCCTGCAGGGCTTCCCGGCGCAGGGCATAACGGCGCTCGCCGGAGGGGAGAAGGGTGATCTCAACAAGTCCTGCCAGGCGCAGGAGCTGGAGGTGGTGTACCACAGTGGGCGAGCGCAGGCGCAGGTGGCGGGCCAGCTCACCGGGGGTGGTTGGAGACTCGGCCAGGCGGCGCAGGATGGCCAGGCGGGAAGGGTCGGCGAGGGCTTTCAGACGGAGCACCAGGGGTTCGGGGGCGGAAGCCGATGGGGTGAGTGGCTGATCGGTGGGGCGGCAACCGAAGAGGATGAACAGCCGGGCAGGATCGATGGGGGAATAAAAGACGAGCGGGGTTGACCAGACGGAGGGGGCCAGAATCACCTCGCGGTAGGAATGGAGGCCAGAAAAATGCACACCATGCGAAAGGGCATCGAGGAGGTGCTCGATGGAACGGTGGAGAGCGAGCTCACGGGCACGTTCAATCCCAGAGATCAGCAATGGGCGAATGCGCTGTTCTTCTTCGGTAAAGAAAAGCCGGTAGTAACTCTGGAGGGCTTCAAGGTATTGATCGCCAAACTCGGCGGGGTGTGCCCACGCCTGGCACAGGTTAAGGAGGGCGGTGGGTTTGAGAGGAATGCCCCTGCGCTGGTAGAAGGTACGAATCACCTCCAGCTCGGCTGGAGTCCAGGACTGGCGGGATGAGAGGCTGCGAAGGGTTGCGGTGAACTCCGGAGTGTGCTCTGATGTGTGCGATAGTGTGGCAAGACGCTCGGCAGTGGGAATTTTCGCCAGCGCAGAGACAGCGTCGGCAGCGTCCCTGGCTCCAGCCGGCAGGAGGTATAACCAGCGCAGGGGAACGGGGAGGAAAGACTGGGCTTTTTCAAGGAACTCGCGCTGCCCGGGGGGCAAGCGGGAACGTACCCCGGCTGCCCACGATGGGCGCAAACCGAACCGGTCAGGGTGGTGCAGGACAAAGAGGCTAACGAAGAGGTCGTAAGCGGTTGACAGGTCCCAGGAGAGCGCCGGTGTGAACGTGGACATGGAGTGTTAGATCATTATCTAACTATCTCTATGGTACCTGAAGAAAAAAGATGAGTCAACAGGATGAATGTCATGGATTGGGAGCGTTTCTGTCCTTCCCGGCTCGAGTCGGCAGGCCAGCAAGCGGAGGTTTCCTGGACGGGAGGAGGATGTAATTTGATTAACCGGAGGATTGTTGTCACAAATCATCCGGTGATCATTGTTCGTTGCAGGGGGGAAGATTGCCACTACAAATCTCCTGCGGTGACTCTTATGATTAATCCAATGCTGCGACCAGAATACGCCCGATTGACCCTATTTGATGGGCTCGCTCCAGGTGTGCTCAGTGCGATTGCTCCCTACATGGAAGAGGTGCGTCACCCGCGGGGTACGACGATTTTCATTCAGGGGCAAATTGCCGATTCGCTGTACATTCTGGTGGATGGGGAGGTGCGGATTCGCTTCAAGCCCTACGATGGCCCGGTGCTCACAGTGGCACGCATTCATCCCGGCGGGGTGTATGGCTGGTCGGCGGTCATGGGGCACGAGCTGTATACTTCGGGAGCGCAAACCACGGAGGACAGCGTTTCGCTGCGCATTCGCAACCGGAATTTGCAGCGCCTGGTGGAGACCCATCCGCAGGCTGGTGCGGCACTGCTGGAGCGGCTGGCCGCCTCGATCGCTGAACGGTTGCGGAACACGCACACTGCCGTGCTCGAAATCCTCTACCAGGGGCTTGATCCTTCTGCCAGTGTCGTGCATAATCAACATGGGAACCAGGAAACAGCAAAAACTGTGTAGATGGAGGCAGACAGGATGAGCGAGAGTAATAACGGGATTGAATTCACGCTGGAAGAGCGCGTGCGGGCGCTGGTGGAAACGCTGGACGCGTACATCAGCCAGTATCATGGCGGTTCGGTAGAACTGGTGGACTTTGACGGGAAGACGCTGAAGGTGCGCCTTGGGGGGGCCTGCGATGGATGCCCGCTTTCGCCAACCACCCTCAATGGGTGGGTGGCCGGTACGGTGAGGCAGTTCTTTCCGGAAATTGAAAATGTGGTGGATGTGAATCAGGATCAGGCATAGTCTGAAAAACCGCCAGGAGGGCGGTTTTTTTATGATTCGGACAGGGGGGTGAGGGCTGGTTATTCGATATAGACTTCGACGTGCTCGCCGTCTTCCTCGTCGAGAACATCGACCACTTTACCGGTTTCACCGGACTGCAGGAAAGCCATCAGTTGTTCGGGGTCCATGCCTTCGACCTGGGGAGAGAAACGCGCGCCCATTTTCAGGCCGGCGCTGATCAGGCTGATGGGTAGGCGGACGTTGACGCGCGTTTTACCGGTCTGTGTGTCGGTCACCACCACGCGGAACCATCGGGGAGTGCTGGTCGAGGAGGGGGGAGCGGGCGGCAGAGGAGGAGCAACCCGGGCAGGACGGTCTTCCAGGGCTTCGAGCAGTTCGGCGCCTTCGCGGGCGCTGATCTTTCCTTCCTGGATCATTCTCAAAATTTTCATGCGCTCTTCAGCAGAAGCCATGCCGTTCCCTCGGGGTAAAATCTTTGCCGGGCCAGTCGGCGGCAGTGCGCGTTTTTTGCTGGCTGCGAAGGCGGCCCTCACGGGCTGGTCTCGGGTTGATGAGATATGTCTTTATTGTACTCCCAAAATGCCGGTCAGGTGCAGGAGGCGGGGCGAAACCTGTTCTTCTCAGGGAGCAACGAGAGCTTGGGGGGACAGGGTGGGGGGTATAATCGGGTAATTCTGGAAATCATCTTCGAAGAGGTCAGTATGCACTGGATTTATCTCTCTCCTCATTACGATGATGCGGTGCTTTCCTGTGGCGGTATGATCTGGGAGCAAAGCCAGGCCGGGGATACGGTGGAGATCTGGACGATTTGCGCCGTCTCCCCATCTCGTGGGCGGGCGCTGCCGGCTTTTGCGGCGACGCTGGAAACGCAATGGAATGCAGGCAGGCGCGCGGTCTCTCGCCGGAGGGCAGAAGACCGTCTGGCCTGCGCGGAGGTGGGGGCGGTGCCCTTTTATGGCCGCCTCACCGATTGTATCTACCGCCGGTTGCCTGATGGCGAGGCGTTGATTAAAGCAGGTGAAGATTTGTGGTTGCCGGTGCACCCGGCGGAGATGGAGCTGGTGCAGTCGCTGCGCACCTGGCTGCGCCACAAACTGCCCCATGAAGCCCGGGTGGTGTGCCCGCTCAGCCTGGGTAACCATGTGGATCACCGTCTGGTACGGTCAGCTGCTGAGGGTCTGCGGCGAATGCTGTGGTATTATGCCGATTTTCCGTACGTGACTCAACGGGGAATCCGCCTGCCGCAGGGTTGGCCGGAAGGAGATCTTTACCACCGGCCGGTATCTGAAGCAGGTTTTGAGGCATGGTGTGCGGGAGTGGCGGCCTATAAAACCCAAATTGGCAGTCTCTTCGGTTCTCAGGAGGGGATGAGGGCGCAACTGGAAGCCTACTGGCGGAGCGGCGGGGGCAGCTGGCTCTGGCCGGGGGGATAAAAAAACGGGATTGCCCGGCAGGGGGAGTGCCGGGCAATCTTCAGGGAGGGAATGCCACCTTTGGCTTCCACCGCCCGGGGGGGGCGAGCGGCTGGAGGCTTTCCGGTGGAAGATCCTGCATCTTGTACAATACAGGTTCCTTTCGTTACTATACTCCGATTTTGGGTGGAATATATTAAATAAAAATGAGAATTTTTACCTTATTCGTGATTTTCGAAAAGGCGCAACCACTCGTCAATCTCTTCGCAGGAGAGCGCCGGACGGTCGCGGGAGTCGGTGCGGGGAGAAGCGGGAGGGGAGCTTAAAGTGCGCCGCAACAGACGGGCAAAATCATCTGAAGTCATGGGAGTGGCGCCGGTGACGCGTGCTTCTGAGATGACCTGCCGGTCGGAGGAAACAACTGTGACCTGCCGGGCACGTTCTTTTAAACCATGAAGGCGGTCGGCAATGGCGGCGTCGGCGGTGGTGCGGGCTGAGACGAAATGAGCCCGTACCGTGCCGACGGTGCGCGTCCCGGCGTGCCCGGGGGGAGCGCCATCGAAGAAGACCTCGACCCGGTGACGGCTCAGGCGGACGAAATCCTGCAGTATGCGCAGGAGGTGATCTTCGTCGTCCAGGGTGCTTAAGTGACCGCCCAGCACGGGGATGAGGTTGTGTCCGTCGATCAGGTACATCATCCATCCCATTGTACCCGGATTTTATGCTATGATAGGGCAACCATGAGACGTGGTGGACGAAATTCACTGCTTCTGTATCTTATTCTGAATATCATTGTTTCGGCGGCAACGGTTCTGGCGGTGTTAATGGTGTGGGAGCGCCTGCGCCCACAGGAGACACCCGCTCTTCCCACGGCACCGGCTGACCCGATCCCTGCCTCGGAGGTTGTGGAGACACCTCTGCCTACCCTGACCCCGACGCTCCCCGGCCCTGCAGGAGAGCTGATTGAGATTGCGGCAGTGATCGGCGCGACCGACCCGCAGCAGGAATACGTCCAGCTCAGGCGGCTGGGTGAGGGCGACCTCTCACTGGCCGGGTGGCAATTGAAGGACGAGGACGGCAATGTGTATACCTTCTCGAAAGATCCAGAGTTGATTCTGTACAAGGGGGGAGCAGTGCTGGTCTACACACGGGTCGGAAACGATACCCCCACGGAGGTCTTCTGGAATCGTACTGAGGCGGTGTGGCGGCCAGGAGAATGGGCGACTCTGGTGGACAACCTGGGGCAGGTGCAGGCGAGGTTTCAGGTGCCATGATGGACGGCTGGGGAGAGCTGGTCGAGCGGCAGATTCGTGAAGCCATGGAGCGCGGGGCGTTCAGAGACCTGCCCGGCAAAGGGAAGCCGCTTCTGCTTGACGACTGGTCGCTTGTGCCGGAAGAGGTGCGCCTGGCACACCATGTGATGAAAAACCAGGGTTTCCTCCCGGATTGGATCGAGGCCGGCAGGGAGATTGATGCCGAAAGAGCGCGGTTGATGGGAGGTGAGCAGGGGGGCGCCCGGCGTGAAGAAATCAGCGCTTTGAACCGTAAGATTTTCGAGTACAATTTGCGCGTTCCGCTGCCTGCTCTGCAAAAGCCCATGCTGCCGGTGGATGAAGGCGGCCCGGGTGGTGCAGTGGGCAGGGGTCGTTCGGGAACAGGTGAATGATGTCTCAAGCGTTGTATCGAAAGTGGCGCCCGCGCCTGTGGGAACAGGTCATCGGGCAGGAACATGTCATCCAGACTCTGCGTAATGCGGTGCGCAGCGGGCGGATCGGCCACGCCTATCTGTTCGCCGGGCCGCGGGGAACGGGAAAAACCACCACGGCGCGCCTGCTGGCCAAGGCGGTCAACTGCCTGGATGAAGACCCGGCCAACCGTCCGTGTGATCGGTGTGAGCACTGTGTGGCGGTAAATGAAGGGCGCTTCCTGGACTTGATCGAGATCGATGCGGCTTCGAATACCAGTGTGGATGATGTGCGCGACCTGAGGGAAAAGATTAACTTTTCACCGAGCCAGGGCCGAACCAAAGTGTACATTATTGATGAAGTGCACATGCTTTCGACAGCGGCCTTCAACGCGCTGCTCAAAACACTGGAGGAACCCCCTCCCCATGCGCTTTTTATTCTGGCAACGACCGAGGTGCATAAGATTCCGGCCACGGTGCTTTCGCGCTGTCAGCGGTATGAGTTTCGGCGGGTGCCAGTAGCCGCGATGACAGCTCTGTTGCGGCAAAAAGCCGCCGAAGAAGGTCTGGCGGTGAATGATGACGCCCTGCAATGGATTGCCCGTCAGGCAACCGGGGCGGTGCGCGATGCGATCTCGCTGCTGGATCAGCTTTCGTCCACCGGTGAGCGGGTGACTCTGCAAAGTGCTCAGCAGGTGCTGGGAGCAGTGACGAGCGAAAGCGTGGTGCGGCTGGTGGAGGCGATCCTGGCGAAAGATGCGGCCAGCGGGCTGGCGTGCATTCAGGCGGCTCTGGATGGCGGGAGTGACGCCCGTCAGTATGCCCGGCAGGTGGTGGAATACCTGCGGGGGTTGCTGCTGGTGCGTTTGAACAACGCGGCCATGCTCGATGCTACCCCTGAAGTGCGTGCTCAAATGGCCAGCCAGGCTGCGCGTTTCTCAACCGCCTGGCTGCTGGAAGTGATCCGCCTTTTCAATGAGGTGGTTTCGGATACGCGGGTGAGCTGGCAGCCGGGGCTGGGTTTGGAACTGGCGCTGGCTGAGGCGCTGGAAGAACGTTCACCGGCGGCGGCTGTTACCTCTGGAGGGGGAGAGGCCTCGCCGCCAGCGGCCAAAGCAGAACCGCCTCGGCAGGCAACCCCATCGGCGCGCCCGGCGGGGGCACCACCGGTGGCGGCGAAAGGCGAAGCGGCGCAAACAACGCGGGAATCCACCCCGGCTCAGGGGAAGTCCGTCGGCGCTGTACCGGCGTTGAACGAGATTCGCGCCGCATGGAACCGGGTGCGGCAGGTGGTGAAACAGCAGAGCAGCCTCACGGCGGCGGCGCTCAATTCGTGCAAGACGTTCGATGTGCGGGATGGGGTGTTGATTTTAGGGTATCAGAACGAGCTGCTTAAATCGAAAATGGAAACTGAGGAGAATCTCAACCGTCTGCGCCAGGCGCTCCAGGCGGTTCTGGGGGTGACTCTGCCGGTGCGCTGTGTGGTGATCGGCAACAAGGCGACGATTGAGGCGGAGACCCTGGCCGGGGCAGAAAGTGAACTGGTGCGCACGGCGCTCGACCTGGGAGGGATGATCGTTGATCAACAGGATGATTCAGAGAGGTAGGTGAAGCGATGGCAAAAGGATTTAATCGACCGGCAGGTGGCGGAGGCGGCGGAATGATGTCGCAGCTGCGCAAGTTGCAGGAGCAAATGGAACAGGCGCAGGCCCGGCTGGCAGAAGAAACCGTTGAGGGGACATCGGGCGGCGGCGCGGTGAAAGTGATCATGACCGGCGACCAGCACTGTAAGGCGGTGGAGATTGATCCGCAGCTGCTCCAGGACGTGGACGCTGAAATGTTGCAGGATATGCTGCTGGCGGCTATCAATCAGGCGCTGGAAAATTCACGCCAGCTGCAGGCCGAGCGGCTGGGCCCGCTGGCCGGTGGGTTGAGCGGGTTTGGGCTTTAATGGCCGGTTTACCCGCGCCGTTACAGGCGCTGATCGATGCCTTTGAACGGCTGCCGGGCATCGGGCCCAAAACGGCTTCGCGGCTGGCTTTTTATCTTTTGCGCCAGCCTGAGGAGGTCTCGCGGCAGCTGGCCGATGCCCTGCTGGCTTTGAAATCGGCGACGACGCTCTGCCCGATATGCTTTAATATTACACTGGCCGGGCAGGAGCGTTGTGAAATTTGCGCCGACCCCCGGCGTGATGAGAGCCTGCTGTGCGTGGTTGAGGAACCGCTCGATGTGCTGGTGCTGGAGCGCACCGGCGCGTTTGGAGGGCGATACCACGTGCTCCACGGGGTGCTTTCTCCAATCGAGGGGATTGGGCCAGAGCAGTTGAAGATTCGCCCTTTAATTGACCGGGTGCGCGAAGGCAAGGTGCGCGAGGTGATCGTGGCCACCAACCCCAGTATGGAGGGTGACGCCACGGCGTTGTATCTCCGCCAGCAATTGCTCCCGCTGGGGGTGCGCATTACCCGTCTGGCGCGCGGGTTGCCTGTGGGGGGTGATCTGGAATATGCGGATCAGAGCACGCTGTTGCGCGCGCTGGTGGGAAGGCAGGAGCTTTAGGTTTTCAAATTCGATCCATCCTTTTTAACGGTTTCCTTTTACTGGCCCCTGACTGAAACAAAATAAGCTTGATGGCATTGGTTTTGCAGAAGGAGCGTGGTCATGGGCATGGCAGGCAGTCGGGTAAGAAGGGTCATCGGTTGCGGGCTGGCGCTGCTCTGGGCAGCGCTTTGTCTTTGCTGGGGGGGAGAGCAGGTACTGGCCAGCGGGGGAACCCGTTATGTGGCTATGGATGGGATGGATGCCGGAAACGACTGCCTGGCCCAGGCTTTACCATGCAGAAGTATTTCACGGGCGATCAGTGTGGCAGGGGAGGGGGATGTCATTATGGTGGGGGCAGGGGTCTATGATGGGCCGCTGGTGGTGAAAAAAAGCCTCACCCTGCGCGGCAGTGGGCCAGCCCTGACGCAGGTGAGGGGGAATGGCAGCGGGCATATTCTGGAGGTGTGCGGCGGATCTGCGGTAACACCGGTGCAGGTGAGTGTGGAGGAGCTCAGGATCGGAGAGGGAAGCGCCACCGAGGGCGGGGGAGTGTGGACTTCGGCGGAGCAGCTGACGTTGCGGCGGGTGGAGATCTCCAACAACCGGGGGCGGGATCGCGGCGGGGGGCTTTTCTGCCAGGGGGGCAGAGTGGAAGGTGAGATGGTGATTCTCTCAGGCAATGATGCGCCCGAGGGGGCGGGGTTGTTTATCAGCGCAGGGTGCACCTTCGATCTGCATGAGAGCGCTATTTTTCAGCACAATCAGAGCAGTGGAACGGTGATCACGGCGGGGGGCGTTCTCGCGTTGACCAATGTGAGCGCCGG